>WNGA01011932.1_pt1 | contig 11266 bp, 16 predicted proteins | sample 5400061 | NCBI WGS metagenome assembly WNGA01 (sample SAMN13153366, study PRJNA577476) | soil metagenome | isolation source: 100 cm soil or saprolite under grassland replicate 2 | place: USA:California | collected 2016-06-15
CAGGACCGTGATGGCGAAGCGGCCACGGATCTCGTGTATCCAGTAGGCGAACTCGGCCTTCTCCTCCTGGGTCAGCCCCGACACGGGCTCGTCGAGAAGGAGGAGCTTAGGCTCGGTGGCGAGGGCGCGCCCGAGCTCCACGCGCTTCTGCACGCCGTAGGAGCAATCGGCGACCCGGCCCTTGCGCACGGCCTCCAGGTTCAGGAACTCGATGATCTCCTCGCAGCGCCGGCGGTGCGTGATCTCCTCCCGGCGCAGCCTGAGCAGAGCCGCCAGGAAGCTCTTCCGGAAATGAAGATGGCGGCCAACCATGAGGTTGTCGACCACGGTCATGTTGTGGAAGAGACGCAGATTCTGGAAGGTCCGGGCTATGCCCCGGGCCGTGATCGCGTCGGGCGAGAGGCCTAGGACCGACTCGCCTTTGAAGCGGATGCTGCCGGAGGTGGGACGGTAGATCCCGGTGATGCAGTTGAAGAGGGAGGTCTTGCCGGAGCCGTTGGGGCCGATGACCGCGAGCGTCTGCCCTTCCGCGATGCTCACCCCCACCGCCTGGAGGGCCTTGATCCCGCCGAACTGGAGCGAGAGGTCCCGGACCTCGAGCAGGTCCCCCATCCCCTAGAAGGGCGGCTTGCGACTCATCAGAAATGGGGCTTGAAGACCTGCCAGGGCAGCACTTCGACGTAGGAATTCTCCGCGGCCTTGTTCGCCCGGAGCAGCCGCACGGCGTTGAGGCCGTGCCGCTGATTGGGGCCGAAGGTAACCGGCGCGGTCAGGCCCAGGGTCGTGAAGCCCTTGATGCTCTCCATGGCCTCGACATAGCTCTCCCGAGTCAGGCCGCGCCCGGCCTTCTTGAGGCCCTCGACGGCCAGAATGATGGCCACGCCGCCGGCCAGCGCCGTGTTCTCCTTGCCGACCAGCTTAGCCTCGTACTTGGTCATGATGTCCACGATGGCCTTGCCCGCCGGGTCGGCGGCGGTGGCATTGAGGCCCGCGAAGTGCGCGCCCTCCCAGAGTTCTCCCAGCAGGCGATACATGATCAGGTAGTCGCCGAGCGGAAAGGAGGCGACGATCTTTGGCCGGTAGCCGGCCTTGGCCATCTCCTTGATGACGTTGGCGCCATGGGTGATCGTCGAGTAGATGATCACGGTGTCGGCACCCGACTCCTTGAGCTTGAGCGCATGCGTGCCGAGCTCGCGATCGGTCAGCTCGTAGGACACGCCTGCCGCGAGGCTGCCCTTGCCGCCGAGTCCCCTGATGCCCCGGGTGACGCCCTCGAACCCGCCCTTGCCGTAGTCGTCGTTCTGGTAAAAGACCGCAACCTTCTTGCCGCCGAGGCGCTCGATCGAATGCTTCACGAGGAACTCGCCCTCGTCCTGGTAGTCGGGATAGTTGACGAACACGTAGCGAAGCTTGTCCTTCGGCTGCTTGGCCCAGATGGCGGGGTTACCATATGGATTGATCGTCAGGAGCTTGTACTCGGCGACATCGTCCTTGGCGGCGTTGAGCACCGCCGAGCCGAGAAGACCCACGTTCATGAAGACCGAGTCCTTCATCTCCTTGAGGTTGGCGACTGCCCGGCCGGGGTTGTAGCCGTCGTCCTTGAGCTCGACCTTGATCTTGCGGCCGTGAATGCCCCCCTGGTCGTTGACATACCGCGTCCACGCCTCCATGGCGACGGCGGTGTTGCCCCATGCGGCCGCGGGGCCAGATAGCGGCGTCGTCAGCCCGATGGTGACCTCGGTGTCGGTCACGCCGGGCGTCGGCCGCTGGGCAAGAGCGGGCACGGCGCCGAGCGCCAGGATGAGCAGTGCGGCGATTAGTGTCCTGCTGAGTCTCATCGGCGAGCCTCCTCGGATCGTACGCTCTTTGGGTCCGTGCCTTCGCGGGTGCATCGAGCGGCGGAAAGTGAGGCGAGTATAGGAAGCGCTCCGCCGAAAGTCAACGCTGTTGCGGGTCTGTTGGACCCGGCTCGGGACCGGGCCGACTGCGTCTCGTGATGAGGCTCGCCGGCCGGACCGCTTCCTCACCGAAGCGACCGGCAAGCTGGTCCACGGCGCGGGCGAGGCGCTCCCTGCGCGCCGCGTCAGGCTCGAGGAGCGATAACTGACCGCTCCCCGCTGGTCCGAGCATCGAGACCGAGACGCCGATGAGCCTGACGGCCTGCTCGAGTCGTATGCGAGCGAAGAGTGCCTCCACCCGTCGGTAGATGGCGAGGCCATCCTGGGTCGGGTCGCCAGTCTGGGCGCGGGTGATGGTCGAGAAGTCGGCGAAGCGGAGCTTGAGCGTCACCGTCCGGCCCGCATAGCCGCTCGTTCGGAGCTCGCGCGCGACGCGCTCGCTCTGGCCGCGCAGCGTCGCGCGCAGGAGATCGACGTCGCGCGTGTCCCGCTCGAACGTTTCCTCGGCGCCCATGGACTTGGGCGGAGCGTCGGGCTCGACCGCGCGGTCGTCGAGGCCGCGGGCGAGAGCCAGGAGATCGGGTCCGTGCCTGCCCAGCCGGGCTTCCAGATGCGCGGGCGGCGTCAGCGCGAGCTGGCCGATGGTACGTATGCCCATGGCCTCGAGCTCGGCCCCGGCCACCTTGCCCACGCCCCAGAGCCTGCCGACCGGCAGCGGCGCGAGGAATGCCGCCTCGGTGCCCGGCGCGACCACGACGAGCCCGTCGGGCTTCTCGAGCTCCGAGGCGACCTTCGCGACGAACTTGTTCGAGGCGACTCCGACCGAGGCCGTGAGACCCACGCCGCCAGCGATCCTCGACTTGATCTCCCGCCCCACGGCGGCACCGTCGCCCCAGAGGGCGCCGCTCCCGGTGACGTCGAGGAATGCCTCGTCTATGGACAGCGGCTCCACCACCGGGGTGAACGCTCCCAGGATGCCCATGATCTCGGCGGACACCCGGGCGTACTTGTCCATGTCCACGGGGAGGAAAACGCCGTCGGGACACAGGCGGAAGGCCCGGCTGATCGGCATCGCCGAATGGACACCGAAGCGCCGCGCCTCGTAGGAAGCGGCCGAGACCACACCGCGGCCGCGCGGATCCGCGCCGACGATGACCGGCCGGCCGCGGAGCTCCGGCCGGTCGCGTTGTTCCACGGACGCGTAGAACGCATCCATGTCCACATGAAGGATCGTGCGGGGCCCATGAGTCCGGCCCATCGGGACGCTAGGTCGAGCTGCCGGCGAGCCCGATCGAGGGCGCCACGGCCGTCAGGGAAGCGATCACGAAGCCGATATGCTCGTCGAGATCGACGCTGAGCTCCTCGGCGCCTCGATAGACGTCCTGGCGATTGACGGTGCGGGCGAAGCTCTTGTCCTTGAGCTTCTTCCTCACGGAGCCCGGCTCGAGGCCGGCGATCGCCCGCCCGGGGCGGACGAGCGCGCACGCGGTGATGAAGCCGGACAGCTCGTCACAGGCATAGAGCCCGCGGGCCAGCAGCGTGACACGCGGGTAGCCCGAGTAGTCGGCATGCGCCAGGATGGCGTGCACGATCTCCGGCGGCGCGTCCCTCGCCAGCAGGATCTCGGCGCCCTTCATCGGATGCTGGGGCGCCACGGGATGCACCTCGTAGTCGAAATCATGGAGCATGCCGGCGGCGCCCCACGTCTCGGGATCCTGGCCGTAGCGAGCAGCGTAGGCGCGCATCGCAGCCTCGACCGCCAGAGCATGCTTGCGCAGACTGTCCGACTTGGTGAACTCGGTGAGGAGGCCCCAGGCGGCGGCGCGGTCCATCAGCCCTGGCTACGAATCCGCCACTTGTCGATGGACTTCTTCGAGAACAACCACTGGCCTTCGTGCTCGAGGGCCGGGATGCGCCGCTCAACGGCCATTCGCGTCAGGGTCTCGGTGTCCATGGAGAGGTAGGTCGACGCTTCCTTGACCGTCATGGTGTCGTTGGGGATCACGTGCGCGAGGCCTCCTTGAGTGTCTGCTTGAGGGACTCGATGTCCGCCTCGAGCGCGTGTATCCGCTCCACCATCTGCTCGAGCGTGCGGGCCAGCGGGTCGGGCAGGTCGCTCTGGTTAAGATCGATGCCGAGCCGCGCGCCATCCCGGAATGTTACCCGGCCCGGCACCCCGACCACAACCGAGTTCTCGGGCACCTCTCGGACCACGACGGAGCCCGCGCCGATACGGCTGTTCGCGCCGATACGGAAGCCGCCGATGATCTTGGCGCCGGCGCCCACGACCACGTTGTCGCCGAGCGTCACGCCTTGCAGGATGGTCACGTTGTCTCCGACCTCGGCCGTCTCTCCTATGACGATGCCCATGCCGTGATCGATGAAGAGTCCGGGGCCGAGCCGCGCCGCGGGGTGAATCTCGATGCCGGTCATGAAGCGGTTGAGGTGAGACATGAAGCGCGCTAGCGTGTGGCAGCCGGCTTTCCACAGCGCGTGCGCCAGCCGGTGCATCCAGATGGCGTGGACACCGGGGTAGCAGAGCGCCACTTCGAGCGCCGAGCGTGCCGCCGGGTCGCGCTCCAGCACCGTCCGGATATCGCGCCGCATCTGATCGAGCATTCGGTTCTGCCTATCCCCGTCCGTTCCGGGCCAGGGCGTCGCGCGCCGCCGCGCGCAGAGCCCCGGCCACCACGTCTGCCGCGTGGCGCCGCTCGGGCGGCAGTCCCCCGACCGCGGATTCGATAAGCGTAGCGGGCATGCCAGCCAGATCCTCCAGGGTGGACCCCGCGGCCACTTCCGTGCCTGCGCTGCACGCCGCCAGCGTCGGCCCGCAGCCATAGGCCTGGAAGCGCGCCTGCTCGACCCGGCCGTCCCGCACGCGCAGGTAAAAGCGGGCCAGGTCCATGCACTCCGTGAACTCGTCCTCGCCCACGCCGTCAGGCTCCCGCATCACGCCCGCGTTCCGCGGGTTGCGGAAGTGATCGATAAGCGTCGGGCTGTACCGCACTAGCCCCGCGCGCCCAGCGCCGCGGGCGATTGCGCCCGGAGCTTGGCCACCAGCGGCACGATGCTGTCGATCACGTAGTCGATGTCGTCGGCGCTGGTGCTGCGGCCCAGCGAGCAGCGCACGGCGCCCATGGCCCAGTCGAGCGGAATGCCCATGGCCACGAGCACGTAGGACGGCTCGACGTTGCCGGAGGTGCATGCCGACCCCGCCGAGGCGCCGATCCCCTTGAGATCGAGGCCAAGCACGATGGACTCGGACTCCACGTTCCGGACGCAGACATTGCACGTGCCCGGGAGACGCTCGGTCGGATGGCCGTTGAGGCGCACCTCCTCGATGCCCGCCCGCACGCCCTCCCAGAGCCTGTCGCGCAGGGCCGTCAGGTGCACCGACTCCTCGGCCATGTCCCGGCCGCGGAGCTCGACGGCCTTGCCCAGTCCCACGATCCCCGCGACGTTCTCGGTACCGGCGCGGCGCCGGCGCTCGTGCTCCCCGCCGTGCTGGATGGAGGCCATCCTGGTTCCTTTACGGATGAAGAGACCGGCCACGCCCTTCGGACCGTAGATCTTGTGACCGGAGAACGACAGGAGATCGATGCCGAAGGCGTCCACATCGATCGGCACCTTGCCGAAGGTCTGGACGCCATCCACGTGGAGCAGGACTCCACGCTCGTGCGCGATCCGCCCGATCTCCTGCAGGGGCTGGAGCGTGCCGACCTCCGAGTTGGCGTGCATCAGCGATATCATGATGGTGTCCGGTCGGATCGCCCGCCTCACCTCCTCCGGACAGACCATGCCGTAGCCGTCCACACCCACGTACGTGACGCTGAAACCCTCCTCCTCGAGCGTCTGGCAGGTCCGCAGCACCGCGTGGTGCTCAATCTGTGAGGTGATGATGTGCCCGGCGCGCCGCGCGGCGGCCACGCCCTTGATCCCGAGGTTGTCAGACTCCGTGCCGCCCGAGGTGAAGATGATCTCGTCCTTCGAGGCCTTGAGGAAGGCCGCGACCTGCTCGCGAGCCGTCTCCATGCCGTCGCGCGCCTCGCGGCCGAAGCCGTGCACGCTGGATGGATTGCCGAAGCGCTCACTGAAATACGGCAGCATCGCCTGGAGCACCTCGGGGTGCACCGGAGTCGACGCATTGTGATCGAGATAGACTCGGCGGTTCATTGACGCTCCTCTCTCTGGGTGCTACGCTCGGCTCCGCGATGGAGCTCGCGAAGCGCAAGCTCGGCCTGATGGTTTCGACAGCGCCCGACCATCCGAACCTCGACACGGCCGTCGGGCTCGGGCGCGCGGCGCTCGACCGCGGGGTCGAGGTGTACGTGTACCTGATCGACGACGCGGTCGCGGGCGTCGAGGACCACCGCGTGCAGGCCCTGGCGGACCGCGGCGCCAAGCTCTTCGTGTGCGCCTACGGCTGCCAGAAGCGTCGCCTGCCCCTGTCCGATCGCGCGACCAATTGCGGCCTCGTCGTGTTGACCGACGTGATCAACGGCACCGATCGCTTCGTCGCTCTGAACTGACGGCATGGCGGATCGCCAGCCCGTTCTCGTCATCATCTCCGAGGACCCTCGCGTCTCCCATCGGGCCAACGAGGCCATGCGCATCGCGCTCGGCGTGGTGGCCGGCGAGAATCCCGTGCGCATCGTCCTCTCCGGACCCGCCGTCCACCTCCTGGACGAGGATACCGACGATCTGGTGGACGGCGACGATATCGCGAAGTTCCGTGCCGCGCTCAAGAAGCTCGGCGTTCCCTTCCACGTCGAGGTCACCGCCCTACCGTCCGAGGCTGGCTGGAACACCGAGGGCCATTCCCTCGTCCCCGTCTCCGCGGCGGACATCGCTGCCCTCGTGCCGCACGCCAAGCGCTTCATGGTGTTCTGATGGCGCGCTTCCTCCACCTCCTCAAGCCCGACTCCCCGCCCATGGCCGCGGCCGTGGTCGAGCAGAACCGCCGGGAACCCGGGGCCGAGGTCACCGTCGTCCTCCTCGAGGCGGCGATCGACGCCCCCAAGGGCGTCACCGTCAAGACCTTGGGGAGCGACCTCGATTACGGTCAGCTCCTGGAGCTGGTCTTCGAAAGCGATCACGTCGTCACCTGGTAGTCAGCGGTCACTGAATTCCTCGTGCCACGCCATCTGGATCTTTTCCAGGATGCCCTCGTTCGACGCCTTGGGGTCGTCGCTGAATCCCGGCAGGGCCACCACCCACTGATGGAGGTCCGTGAACCGCACGGAGAGGGGATCCACGTCGGGATGGGCTTCCATGAGGGCCAGGACGATATCCTCGGTGTCTTTCCAGATCATATAGGCCAGCTCATATGGGCCAGCTCATTTCGGTATCTCCACGACCACATTACCGCGCACGATGGCCTGGCAGCCGAGCCGGGAGTGAAGGGTGAGCCCCTCCGCCGTATCCAGACGATCTTCCTCGTCCTGCTCCATGGTCGAGAGGTTCTCTTCCCCCTCACGGACGATGACGTGGCACGTGGTACAGGCGCAGCTGCCGCCGCAGTTGTGCTCCAGGTGCACGTTGTTGGCGAGGGCGATATCGAGGAGCGAGCCGGGCCGACCGTGATCGGCCAGCGGATACTTCGCGTCGTCGACCTCGACGGTGACGTTGGAAGGAAGAAAGGTGACCTTGTGCGTGGCCATCACTTCTCCTTCAGGATCTCATCGGCTCGCCGGGAGCCGACCGCCCCCTTGAGAGCCGCGTCCATCATCGCCTCGGCAAGCCGCTCCGTCGCCTTGTTCAGCTCGATGGTCCGCTCGCGGATGGCGTCCCGGTCCGTACCGCTCTCCACGGCCCGCAGTGCGTCGATGGCCTGAGCGATCGAGCGCCGCTCGTCGGGCCGGATGATGTGGTCGGCCTGCTTGAGGGCGCGCAGGACGTGGTTCCGCACGGTCTCCGCCTCGGTCTTGGTCTCGATCAAGAGGCGCGCGTTCACGTCCTCCTCCGCATACGTGAAGGAGTCCTCGACCATCTGGGTCACCTGCGCCTCGTTCAAGCCATAGGTCGGTCTGACTTCGATGGAAGCGGCCTTGCCTGTTCGCAGCTCCTTGGCCTGAACCTGCAGGATGCCGTTGGCATCGATGAGGAAAGTCACCTCGATCTTGGGCATCCCGGCCGGCATGGGCTCGACCCCGGAGAGATCGAAGCGGGCGAGCGAACGGTTGTCCTTGGCGAGCTCCCGCTCTCCCTGGAGCACGTGCATGTCCACCGCGGTCTGTCCGTCCACCGATGTGGTGAAGTACTCTTTGGCCATGGTGGGAATCGTCGTATTCCGCGGAATCAACACGCTGACGATGCCGCCCAGGGTCTCGATACCCAGCGAGAGGGGGGTGACATCGAGGAGCAGCATGTCCGTGATCCCGCCCGCGAGGATGTGCGCCTGGACGGCGGCGCCCAAGGCCACCACCTCGTCTGGATTGATCTGGCTGTGCGGCGTCTTCCCAAACAGCTCTCGCACACGCCGTCTCACGAGCGGCATCCGGGTCGAGCCGCCCACCAGCACGATCTCGTCGATCTGTCCCGCCGGGAGTCCCGCATCCTGGAGGGCCATTCGGCAGGGACCAAGCGTGCCTTCCACGAGCGGCGCGACCAGGCCTTCGAGCTCGGCCCGGGTGATGTCGCGCCGGTAGGTGAAGCGATCGAAGGGAATGGTGAGGACCGTCCGCTCTTCCGCTGACAGCCGGCACTTGGCGGCCTCGGCTCCCAGCCGGAGCTCCTGCAGCGCCTCGGGGTCGGTCGAGAGATCGACGCCGTGGGACGCCTGAATATCGCCGAGCAGCCACTGCACCATGGCCCGGTCGAAGTCATCGCCCCCCAGATGCGTGTTGCCGTTGGTTGCCAGCACCTCGAACACCCCATCCTTGACCCGCAGTATCGAGATATCGAAGGTGCCGCCCCCGAGGTCATAGACGGCGATGAGGCCCTGGGCGAGCTTCTGAAGGCCATAGGCGAGCGAGGCAGCCGTCGGCTCATTGACGATGCGAAGCACTTCGAGGCCGGCGATGCGTCCGGCATCCTTGGTGGCCTGGCGTTGGGCGTCATTGAAGTAGGCCGGCACCGTGATCACCGCCCGTTCGATCGGCTCGCCCAGATGCACCTCGGCCTGCCCCTTGAGCGCGCGCAGCATCTGGGCCGATATCTCCGGTGGCGTCAGTTCGCGGTCGCCCACGCGGATCCGTACCACCTCGGCGTTGGGCACGATCTCGAAGGGAACGTAGCGCGCCTCGTCTCGCACGTCGTCCCAGCCTCGTCCCATGAAGCGCTTGACCGAATACACGGTACGCGCGGGATGTCTGGCAAGCTGGCGTCGCGCCGCCTCGCCCACCACGACGCCGTTGGACGTGTAGGCGACGATAGACGCCAGGAGCGGGCGCCCCTCCGGGTCGGGGATGACTCGGGGAACGCCTGCCCCGTCGACGTACGCGACGAGGCTATTGGTTGTCCCGAGGTCAATGCCGACGATGCGCGACATGACGTCCCTCGTCCTCTCCGACCGCCTGGGTGAGATCATCGATCACCGTGCGGAGGTAGGCCCGGGCGGCCAGCCGCTGCTTGAGTCGCTCGAGCAGCGGTTTCCGCTCCCCCCCAGCGTCCAGAGCGGCATCCCATTCGGGGCCGACGGCGATCAGCGCATCCTCTTCAGCCTGGTATCGCTCCTGGAGGCGCCGCCTCTCGGCGCGCAGCCGTTCCGCCGCCTCGTCATTCAGCCCGGCAGACCTGGCGTCTTCGAGCGCTTCCTGCACTTCGAGCATCTCCGCGAGGAGATCCATCGGCACCTTGGCCTTCGCCGCCGTCTCCTCCCTCACCTCGCGTCCTTCTTCCAGGGCGATCAGGTACTCGACCCGCGCCACGGGGTCGCGAAGGGTCCGGTAGGCGCGGTTCACGAGCGCGGAGGCCTCGAGCGCCCGTGCCTGGTCTTCCGCTCCGGCCCCTTGGTGGAAGTCGGGGTGATAGCGGCGCGAGAGCTCGTAGAAGTCCCGCTGCAGCGCGCCCAGATCGATCTGGAGCTTGCGCGGCAACCCGAACACCTCGAAGTAGTTCGCCATCGATCTCGTCAAGCCAGAGTCTCCACAAAATGCGAACGGGCCCGCCCGGGCCCGTTCAGGATCTCGTCGCGTTCGTGTGCGCGCCCGGCTACGCCGCCGTCCCCGTTCTACGCGGTGAAGGACGTTCCACAGCCACAACTCGACTTGGCCTGGGGGTTGATGAACGTAAACCCCCCCTGCAGCCCCTCGGTCACATAGTCGAGAGTGGTGCCGTTGAGATAGAGGTAGCTCTTGGCATCGCACACCACCGTCACCCCGTCCAGGTCGAACTTCTTGTCGTGCTTCCCGAGCTCGGAGTCGAACTCGAGCGAGTACGACAGGCCCGAGCAGCCTCCACCCTTGACACCCATGCGCAGGAAGACATTCTCGAGCTTCTGATCCTCGAGGATCTTCTTGACCTGCACCTTTGCTTTGTCCGTCAGTGCCAGCGCCATGTCATTCGCTCCTCCTGACCTTAGGATGCGCCGCTCGAGGCCGGCGTCTCCTTCCACTTCTCTTTGTAGTCGTGAAGGGCGGCCTTGATGGCGTCCTCGGCGAGGACCGAGCAGTGGATCTTCACCGGGGGCAGCTTGAGCTCGCTGACGATGTCCGTGTTCTTGATCTTGGCCGCCTCGTCCACCGTCCGCCCCTTGAGCCACTCCGTGGCCAGGCTCGAGGAGGCGATGGCGCTCCCGCAGCCAAAGGTCTTGAACTTGGCGTCCTCGATGACCCCGGTCTCGAGGTTGACCTTGATCTGGAGCTTCATGACGTCGCCGCACTCCGGCGCCCCCACCAGCCCCGTCCCCACCCCCGGCGTGTCCTTGCCGAAGGACCCGACGTTGCGCGGGTTGTTGTAGTGATCCACCACCTTGTCGCTGTAGGCCATGTCTCGCTATGCCTCCCGGCGCCCGGAGGGCGTCTCTATTCACCCTTCCACTGGATGGTCTTGAGGTCCACGCCTTCTTTGGCGAGCTCGTAGAGGGGCGACATCTCCCGCAGGCGGTGCACCACCTCCACCACCCGTCTCCCCACGAAGTCGACTTCTTCCTCGGTCGAGAATCGATGCAGCCCGAAGCGGATGGAGGAATGGGCCAGCTCTGAGTCCACGCCGAGAGCCGCGATGACGTACGACGGCTCCAGGGTCGAGGAGGTGCAGGCGGAGCCCGAGGAGAGGGCTGACTCCTTGTTGAGCCCCATGAGCACCGACTCGCCCTCGACATAGGCGAAGGAAATGTTCAGATTGTGCGGCAGCCTGCTCGACGGGTGCCCGTTGACATATGCCTCATCGACTTTGGAGAGGATGAGGTCCTGCAGCCGGTCGCGCAG
>WNGA01015604.1_pt1 | contig 11266 bp, 8 predicted proteins | sample 5400061 | NCBI WGS metagenome assembly WNGA01 (sample SAMN13153366, study PRJNA577476) | soil metagenome | isolation source: 100 cm soil or saprolite under grassland replicate 2 | place: USA:California | collected 2016-06-15
CTTTTTCAAGTCTTCGCGGTTCTTGGGCACGTAGTCCTTGCCGATTTCCGAGTCGTATACACCCACGTTCTTGAAAAGCGTGCGCCCCGCGACGTACCGCTGCAAGGGCAGCATGTACAGGTGGCCGTTGAAGGCGCAGCCGGAGTTCTGCCAGGCGAACGTCGGCATCGCCGCCACGAACGGGTACTCCTTGATCGCGTCGCCTGACAGGTACGGTGTCAGGTCGGCACACTTGTTCTGCAGAAACTGGGGCATGTTCGCCGTACCCGACTGTGCCAGCGTGACGTTCAGTCCGCCTGGGAAGAGCATCAGGTCGGGCAGGTCGTCGCCGGCCATCGTCGTGCCCATCTTGGCCGGATAGTCGGCCGGCGCCACGACGTTGAAGACCACGTTCGCATTGAGCGCCTTGTTGACTGCTTGCCAGGCCGGGTTCTGGTCGTATGGCGTGGCCGGCGGATTGAAACCGTTGCTCAGCGCGGTAATCGTCCCGCCAGTGCCTGGCGGCTCTTTGGTCCACGACTTCATGGCCGGCGACGGGTAGTTGTCCCAGCCATCCTCGTACTGTTCGCCGGCGCTGGGGTAATCAGGCTTTGGACCACCCTGTAGTGGGATGTAGGTGGGCATGACACTGCCCGCCTTGGCCGGTGCGACGGCGCCGCTCGTCGGTGCGGCAGTAGGAGTTGCCGGTGCCGCTGGGGTGCATGCGGCGAGCAGCCCGGGCAGAATGACCACGCCGCCGGCGGCGGCACGCAGGAACGATCGGCGGCTGACGGCGGCCTGGTCGTCAGTGGGCATTGCGAGACTCCCCCTGTTTCGAGTCGATGCATTTGTACACTGTCCGCCTGCGCCCGTTCCGCTTCGGCGTGATGAACTTCGGCTCCTCGCTGGACGAGTGGCATGACTTTGCCAGACGGGCGGAGGACTTCGGCTTCTCGACACTTGTGGTGTCCGACCACTTCGGCAAACAGCTGGCGCCGCTGCCGGCCCTGATGTCTGCCGCCGCGGTCACGTCGCGGATCCGATTGGGCACCATCGTGCTCGACAACGACTTCCGCCACCCCGCTCTATTAGCCAAAGAGGCCGCGACCATCGACCTGCTGTCCGACGGACGATTGGAACTGGGCATTGGTGCCGGCTGGCTGGAGGCCGATTACGCCGTCAGTGGTCTGCCGTTTGACCCGCCGGGTGTGCGGCTGGCCAGACTGGCTGAGTCGGTGGCCGTGCTGAAAGGCTTTCAGCAACTCTTGCTCGCTTTCGGGCCGAATCGGCGTATGCTCGGCTAACGTGACGCTGCTCCTGGCGCTCTTGCTGCTGGCGGCACAGCCAGCTCCGCCGGTCGTGCCCATCGGCGCCGTCCAGGGCGCCGTAGCCGACACCGACAACGGTACGCGGCATCAATCGCCACTCAAAGATCAGACCGTGGCCATCCGCGGCGTGATCACCGAGCTGAACCTGCAGCGCAGCAGCGCGGGTGTGCTGAACAGCGGCCTGTTCATCCAGAACACGACCACTGACGCCGACGCTGATCCGCTCACATCCGACGGTCTGTTCGTGTTCATCGGTCGCACCGGACGGATCGGCGACTATCAGCCACGCGTCGGCGACGAAGTTGTCCTCAGCGGCCGCGTCGGCGAGTTCTTCAACCTGACCCAGCTCGAGGGCCCACGCTTGGTCCAACTCGTCCGCGGCGACGTCGACCTCGACGCCGAGGTGCCCGCGTTCGACGCACGGCCGCCGGACGAGGTGGCCGAAGCGCAGCGCTATTGGGAACGCAACGAGAGCATGCGCGCGCGGGTCCCCGCGGGCGCAGTGGTGCTCGGCGGACGCGACGTCTTCGGCAGCAGCCAGGACAGCGAGATCTGGATTGCTCGCGGCGACGCTGCCATCGCGGCCCGTGCCGACCCGTACGTCCGCCGGGCCTACCGCGATCCGCATCCGCTGGACGACCGTGCCGACTCGGCATTTGACAACGGCAACGGCTATCGCCTGCTGATTGGCAACTCCGGCCTGGCCGCTACGCTTGGTGCGGACACCCTGCTGGCGCCTGCGCGGACCTTCGCGCCCTTCGACTACGTGCCCGACAGCGACGCCACATACCAGGCGCGGCTCGCAAACATCGCCGCGCAGATCACGGGCGACCTGCAGAGCCCCGATATCGTGCTCGTCCAGGAGGCCGAAGACCAGGACATTTGTTCCGTTGTGTCAGGCACATTGGTCTGTGGTAGTCAGGACGATGCCGATGGGCGACCCGACGTGCTGCAGGAGCTCGGGCTGGCCACCCAGGCCGCCGGCGGGCCGGCCTATCTGGCCAGCCTGGACCGTGACGGCGCCGATGACCGCGGCATCATCTCGGGCTTCCTGTATCGTGCCGATCGCGTGCAACTGCTCGGGGCGCGCGCGAGCGATCCGGTGCTGGGGTCGGCGCCGCACGTCGTCTATCGGGCTGACGCGCTGCCGTACAACTCGGACGTGCAGAACCCGAAGGCGCTCAATGCGCACCTGCCCAGCGACGTCGATCGCAGCACCGGCACGGACGGCTCGAACGTCTACACCCGCGCGGCGCAGGTGGGCCTGTTCCGCGTGTGGCAAGACCAGGTGGGTGTGGGTGGCTTCGTCGATCTGTACGCGGTGAGCAACCACTTCAGCAGTGGACCCGACGCGCGTGTCGGCCAGCGTCGCGAGCAAGCCGCCTACGATGCCGCTATCGCTCAGGCGCTGCTGGGGGCGCGCGTGCTCATCGGTGGCGACCTGAACGTTTATCCCAGGCCCGACGATCCGCTGGTCCCTCCAAGCGATCAACTCGGACCACTGTATGACGCAGGCCTGACCAATCTTTGGGACCGACTTGTTGCTGACACGCCTGCCAGTGCGTACAGCTACGTGTTCGACGGTCAGGCGCAGACGCTCGATCAACTCTTCTTGGCGCCGTCTTTGCTGGCGGATTTGGTGTCCATAAGCGTTGCGCATATCAATGCCGATTGGCCTGCCGATGAGCCCAACGATGGTGCGCGCGGAACCAGCGACCATGATCCGCCAGTTGCCGTCTTTCGGTTTGCAATGACGAGTGGCACAAAGTGAACGGTCCAGTTATTGCACTTTGCGCTGCCCCCATGGCTGAAACACATCGACCACAAGGCAAACGCGAGCGCATTGATACGACCCCTGGCAAGCCAGGTGGGTCGCGATTCATTCGACGCGACGCACAGGGCCATTTCACGTCCGATCAGGTGGACGTGGGCCGCTCATCGGCCGCCGATCAGCGCCAGAAAGCCAAGCACGAGGCGCCCAAGGGACAGGGCGACCGCGGCGACTAGCCCTTCTCAGTCGCTCGGTACGTCTGGAGGGCCACCAGCCCAGCCAGGATGAGCGCGGCGCCCGCGAGCTTCGGCACATCGAACGCTTCGTCGTAGGTCAGCGCCGACAGCACGCCGCTGACGACCGGCACGAGCAGACCGAAGCTCGAGGCCGCCGCCGCGCCGCGGCGGGCGATGCCCCAGTTCCACACCATGTACGCGATGTACACCGGAAAGACGATCATGTACCAGACGGTCAGCCAACTCTCTGGACTTACCGCTGACCAGTCCTGAGCTATTGCCGCCGGCAGGGATATCGCCAGGAGTGGAATGGCGCCGGCCAGCACGGTGTAGGCCGTGTAGGTGGCCGTCGGATAGCGCCTGACTAGCGGCCGATTGATGACGCCGTAGGTGGCGAATGACACGGCCGAGCCAAGGCTGAGCAGATCGCCGACGAGCGAGCCGGTGTCACTGCCCAGCTTGTCGCTTTCGAAGATGGCCGTGCCGAGGATCGCGATGGCGACTCCCAGCCACGCTCGCAGCGGCGGATGTTCACCGGTCGCTCTGAGCAGCACGATGGTGAACAGTGGCATGGTGCTGATGAGCAGCGCGCTCGAGAAGGGTGAGGTGCGCTCCAGGCCGAGCACGAAGCCGAGCTGGTACAGCGTGTAGCCGCACACGCCGACCGCGGCAAACCGTGGCAGGTCACTTGGGCAGATGTTCCACTGCGCAGTGCCGCGCCTGACCGCCATGGCCAAGACTCCGAACGCCAGCACCGTGATGCCCAGGAAGCGCACGAATGCAAACGCGAGCGGCGAGATCTCGCCGAAGATCTGCTTCGTCACCACAAACGTGGATGCCCAGACCACAACGACGCTGATCAGCCCCAGTTCAGGCAACCGGCTGCGCACTGCTCGTACGTAAACCCCGTCCCGCCCTCGTCAGTTTCAGCCGCCCCCGAAACACTGTCCTCGTCGACGCTCCGCTCGGCCCCTTGCCCATCCCTGTGCGGCGTGTGCCTGAGTGTGGGGCCGTCCAGACACGTGCACTGCCGCCGTCCTCGCCGACGCTGCGCGCGGCGCGTTCGGGCCAGAGGGCCACGTTCGGCTGCCGCGGACTGGTGCGTGGCCCGCCGCGGTGCGGACGCTGGGCGCCGTCCTCGCTGGCGCTGCGCGCGGTGGGGGTCGGGGGAATGGGTACCTCTCGGCGGGAGCGGGCGGGCCGCCGACGCACACGCCGCGATCGAGGCGCGCGCGACGGTCGGCAAGACGCTGCTGGTGGTGCGCTAAAACGTGGCTCCGGCGGGCAGTGCCGCCTCGGCCAGCGCTTGTTCGATGCGGATGACCAGCAGCGCCGGATCGATCGGCTTGGTCAGGAAGTGGTTCACGCCGAGCTCGCGCAGGCGTATGGTGGCCGCGGGCGGGAGGTCCACCGAGGTGACCACGATGGGCAGACTGCCGCCAGTGGTTTTGCGATACAGGGCCAGGAAGCCCCAGCCATCGAGGTTGGGCATGCCCAGGTCGAGCAGCACCAGCGTCGGCTGCGCGGTCCGCAGCACGTCGATCGCATCCTGGCCGTCTGCTGCCTGGAGTGTGCGATAGCCGGCGTCTTCGAGCTCCGCGGCGAGCAGCAGGCGTAACACCGGCTCGTCGTCCACGATCAAGATGATTGGTGCATCGTTCCCGTCCACGAAGTGCACCTCCGAGCTTGTCAGACCGTGCGTGCGCACGGTCGCGCAGCGCGCTCCGGGCAACTTCCGTACCACGTCCCAATGTCATTCTGAGGCCGCAGCCGAAGAATCCGCTTGCGGATTGGCGGCCCCTCGCCAAGCGGATCCTTCGCTACGCTCAGGATGACAAACATGGGTGAGCTGCTGGCGATTGGCAGCGCGATGGCGTGGGCGCTGACGTCCGTAGCCATGCGGCCAATCGCCGGGCGGGCATTGTGGCGCTCGAGTGTGCTGCGCATGATCATCTGCACCGCGCTGCTGGCGGCCTATGCCTGGCCACAAGGGGCGCTGGGGCGGGTGCTCGAAGCGCCGCCGGTGGCGTGGCTGTGGCTGCTCGGCTCAACCCTGTGCTCGATGGTCATCGGCGATTCGTTGTACTTTCTGGCCGCGTCGCGGATCGGGGTGGCCAGGGCGCTGCCCATCGCCTCGTCGTTTCCATTGCTGACCACGCTGGGCGCGGTGGTGCTGCTGGACGAAGTGCTCACCCTGCCGCTGCTCCTGGGCAGCACTATGGTTGTTACGGCGGTCGCCCTGATCGGCGGCGAACGCGCCCGCGACGGTGGCCGCAACGACGTGGTCGGTCTGCTGCTGGCTGGTCTGGCCGCCTGCATGTGGGCTGGTTCGGGACTGTTCCTCGGACCGGCGCTGCGCCTGCTCGATCCAATCGCCGGCAATATGATCCGCTTCAGCCTGGCGACCGTGCTGTTCACGGCGTACGTGGGCATCGCGCGGCCCATCGAGCGCATGTCGGCCAGACTTATCTGGCTCAGCGTGCTCGCCGCGATTGGCACGCTCGCCTCGGCGCTAATGTTCCTGGGTGGCATCGCCGGCGCCGGCGTCGCCCGGGGCGTTGCCCTCAACGCCACCTCGCCAGTGTTCTCGGCCGTGCTGGCCGCACTGATCCTGCGCGAGCGCGTTAGCCGCCGCACCGCGCTGGGCATTGCCTCGAGCGTGCTCGGCACGATCCTGTTAGTGCTCTAATGCCGGCCATGGGTAACTTGATGGGCAAGGTGGCCATCGTGACTGGCGCCAGTCGCGGCATCGGCGAAGCGATCGCGCGTCGTTTCGCGGTGGACGGGGCGCGGATCGCGATCACCGCGCGCACCGCGCACGAGGGCGACCACCGTTTGGCCGGCAGCCTGGCGACGACCGCCAACACCATCACTAGCATGGGCGGCACGGTGCTGCCGATCGTGGCCGACCTGTCCAAACAGACCGATCGTGCGCGATTGATCGAAACCGTTCAGCGCGAGCTCGGCCCAATCGACGTCCTCGTCAACAATGCCGCGGTGACCTACTTCGAGCCGGTCGTCGAATTTCCTGAACGCCACTTCGAGCTGATGTTCGAGGTCCAGGTCCAGGCGCCATTCGAGCTGGCCCAGCGCGTGCTGCCGGCGATGCGTGAGCGGCGCCAGGGCTGGATCCTGAACATCTCGTCGCGTGCTGCGCTGCATCCAGCCGGTCCGCCGTACAGCGGCGTTCGCGGATCGACCGTGTACGGCATGTGCAAGGCGGCGCTGGAACGATTCACGACGGGCCTGGCATCGGAGGTGTACCAGGATGGGGTCGCGGTGAACGTGCTGTCGCCCTCCGGGCTGGTGCCAACGCCCGGCGTGGTGTTCCACGGCCTCACCCGCGGCGTGTCCGAGGATCGCCTGGAGGCGCCGCGAGTGATGGCCGAAGCCGCTTACGCGCTGTGCACAGGCGACCCAACCTCGCTCACGGGCCGCGTCACCTACGCGCGGCCCCTACTCGAGGAGCTCGGGCTAGCAGTTCCTGCCTAGATAGCTCGCCAACGAGCGAGCAGCTCGTAAATGTGCGGCACGTGCTCGACGTAGTGCTCGCGCACCCAGCCTTTGATGTCGCTCGGCGTGGTCGCCAGGGGCTCGCTTCCCGCTCCGAATTGCACCTGTGCCGAGCGCGCTAGTTCGTCAGGTGACAGACGCTGGAGCTGCTGCGCCAGCCGTGCATGGGCGGTGCGGACACGCAGCTCAGTGGCGGCGCGCTCGGCAGGCGGGATGCCGTCATGCGTGAGTTGCACGTCGCGCGGGTCTGGTTCACCCGTCACCGCAATCGGGCTGACTTCAGCGGCGACGATGTCGGCCAGCACCGCGCTGTAGTGCTCGATGACGGCGGCGACATGGATCAGCAGACCCGAGAGGGCATAGTCGTCGCCCTCCGGGCGGAACGCCAGCGCCTCATCGGGCACGCTGGCAAAGGCGGTGTTGAAGTTGGCCGCGGCGGCGTCCAGGTCGGTCGTAACGGCGCGATCGAGAGTTGTCATGGCGCTAGCGTCGACCGGCCGCGGCGACGGCGCATCGTGGAAAGCACGGGGATCTCGCGCCAGCCAGTACGGCGATCTACTCGGAGGCTTCTGAAAGTCCGGACTCGATCACCCAGGCGGCGATCTGCGTCCGTGCGCTAAACCCGAGCTTGCTCAGGATGTTGCCGACATAGCTTTCGACGGTTCGCTCGCCCAGCACCAGCTGGTCGGCAATCGCGCGATTCGACATGCCCCGCGCGATCAGCCGCGCGACCTCGCGCTCACGCCCCGTCAAGCCGCCGAAGCGCTGTTTGGCGACTCGTCCCGGCGTCGCCGGCGGCGATGCGGGCACGGTCTCGGCACCCCCGCGCAGGAACCGCCCGCGCAGCGCTGGATCGTCCAGTTCGGCAGCGATCGCCTCGAGGGTCGATCGCGCGCCCGCGAGCGCGCGCTCAGCATCGTCGCGTCTGCCGAGTCCGCGGAGGGTTCGCCCCAGACTGGCCTCGATTCGCCACATCGCCGAGCGCGCACCCTGCGCAGCGGCGACGGTGCGTGCAGTTTTGAGCACGTCGACCGCCTCGCCTGCACGGCCTAGCGCACTGAGTGCCTCACCCCGAACGTACCACAGCCGCACCGCGACACCTGGCTCAGTGGACTCGATCAGCCGATCGACGATGTCCAACGCGCCTGCAGCATCACCGCGCGCGAGGTTCAGTTCGGCTCGCACCAGCCAGCACCAGCGTCGGCCGCCCGTGTCCATGGCCGCGTCCGACTCGACCGCGGCCTCGAGCAGGGCAGTGGCTTCGTCGTAGCGGCGCTGGCCGATCCGGACGCGCGCGAAGGCCGCACTCGACAGTCGCGTGAAGTTCGTCGATCCGATCTCCTGCGCCAGTCGCAGCCCAGCGATCAGGTGCGACTCCGACTCGTCCAGCAGAGCCATGTCCAGATAGACCATGCCGAGCACGGCGTGGCCGGCCGCCATCCACTGGCGATGATCGATCTCCATCGCCAAGGCCAATCCGGCCTGCGCTGACTGCAATGCGCGCTGGAAGGCACCGCGTGGTCCAAGCCACAGCGCCAGCTCCCACAGTACAAATGACTCGCCGGCCGGCCAGCCGATGTCGCGGGCAATGCGCAGCGCCTCCTCGCCGAGCTCGGTCGCTTCGGAGGTCGTGACGGCGCCGACCGGCGTCGTGTCATACAGGTAGGCGCCGCTGGCCAGCATACGCATGATCAGGCTGGTCACGAGCCGCGGGCGATCGTCCAGCTTGCGCAGGAGCGGAATCGCCTCGGCGTAGTACGCCGCCGACCGGCTGGCGACGGCGCTCGAGGCCATGCCGAGCAGATCCAGCGTCTCGGCGCGGCCGCGCTCGTCGCCGAGCTGCTCGAATAGCTGCAGCGCCTCCTGATGGTCGCGCAGTGCCTCCGTGGGACGCTCCAGATTCATGTGCCAGTTGCCCACCCGATTGAGTGTTTGCGCGATCAGCCGCGGATCGCCGATCGACCGCGCACGCTCGAGCGCTTGCGTTGCGTAGTCGGCCGTCCGCGGATAGCTGCGGCCGGCCCACAGCAGACTCAGGTCGAGCAGCGCCTGCCATTCGGCATGCCGATCGCCCACGCCGCGGGCGGTGGACAGGACGGTCTCGAAGTCGCGCTGCGCCGCCTCGAACTCGCCCAGCAGCTCGAACGCTTGGCCGCGCAGGCGGAACGCCTCAATGCCCGCCATCAGTCCCAGGTGACCCGCGGCGTCCATCGCCCGCGTCAACTGTTCGACTGCTGCCCGCGGGGCGTACATGCGCAGCGCGCGCTCGCCAGCGCGCATTCCATACCGCAGCGCCGGCTCCCACAGCGCGGCCTGAGCCGAGTGATAGGCGAGGTCAGCCGAGAGCTCGTCGAGGCGTGCCTCACCAAGCTGCTCGAGCACTTCGGCAACGCGGCGATGCAGGATGCGGCGCTCGCGCGCGAGCAAACTGCCGTGGATGGCCTGGCGCGTCAGCGCATGGCGAAACGCGAACTGGTCGGCCGACTCTTCGACGACCAGGCCGGCGCCGATCAGCTCTTTGACGATCGCGAGCAGGCGCGATTCGTCATAGCCAGTCACCGCCCGCAGAAGCTCGAATTCGAAGCGTCGACCCGCGACCGCTGCCAGCGCGACCACCTCACGCGCCGATCCACTGAGTTGCGCAGTACGGCGCTGGACGGCATCGTCGACGCTGCGCGGCACGCGCAGTTCGCCGACCGGCTTGCGATCCCAGGAACCGTCCTCGACGAAGATATCGCCAACGCCGACCAATGCTCGCAGGACTTCCTCGACGAAGAACGGATTGCCCTCGGTCAGCGCGTGCAGCAGGTCCAGGAACTCGCGCCGCGTCGGCCGCTCGAGCCCAAAGATCGCTCGCAGCATCGAGTCGAGCTCGTCCAGTGACAGGTGCTGGAGGCGCAACTCCACGGCCAGGCGTTCGCGATCGAGCGCGGTGAGCAACGCTCGTAGGCCATCGGTGATCTCGTCGGCGCGGTAGGTGATCACCAACAGCACGGCGCGCTGCACGGCCGAACGCGCGATCGAGCGCAGCAGCTCGAGGCTGGTCTCGTCCGCCCAATGGGCATCCTCGATGATCACGACGAGCGGCCGCTCATGTGAGAGCTGACCGATCAAACCGGTCAGCGCCTGAAACAGCCGCTGCTTCTGCTGCTCAGGATCCAGGCTGGCCGTTCCATCCGCCCGCGGTGCGTCCCATGCGAGCTCTGGGACCAGTCCAACGAGCTCGTCACGCCGATCGCCGAGATGATGCGCCAGCGAGTCGGTCGCACGGTTCGTCAGAAAGCTGCGCAGCAGATCGACGAAGGGCGCATACGGCAGCGCGCGATCGGACTCGAAACAGTGGCCCTGCACGACCAGCAGGCCATGCGCGCTTGCGCGCTCGCGTAACTCGCTGACGAGGCGCGACTTGCCGATACCGGCCTCGCCGGCGATCAACAGCGTGCGGCCCCGTCCCTCGGCGATCTCGCCCAGCAAGCGCTCGACCGCGCTCAAGTGCGCTTCACGACCGACCGTAACTGGACAGACGATGGGTGCGTCGAGCGGTGTGGGCATGGCCTACGTGAAATCCCCGTACCGAAAACGGGAAAACACCGTACTGCCCCCGATGTTGCCAGGGGCGAGCCATACGAGACTAGCCGCACACCCACTGACCGGAGCACTCCTCAAATGAGCGACCGACCAACTTTACGCTTGATGGCGATCCTGGCCCATCCCGACGACGAGTCGCTGGGCAATGGCGCGGCGTTGGCCCGCTATGCGGCCGAAGGCATCGAGGTGACGCTGGTAACCGCCACGCGCGGGCAGCGCGGCTGGTTCGGCGACCCGGCTGAGAACCCGGGCCTCGAGGTGCTGGGCGCCACGCGCGAATCCGAGCTGCGTGCCGCTGGCGAAGCCCTCGGCCTGTACGAGGTGGTGCTGCTCGATTACGTCGACGGCGACCTCGAAACCGCCGACCCAGAGCAGATCACGTGCGAGCTGGTCGCGCACATTCGGCGCGTCCGGCCGGACGTGGTCGTGACCTGGGGTCCCGACGGTGGCTATGGCCACCCGGACCACATCGCGATTGGCCAGTTCGCGACCACCGCCGTAATGCGCGCGGCGGACCCGCGCTTTGGCCACCGCTGCTTGGCGCGCGGCCCGCACGCCGTCTCCAAGCTCTACTACATGGCGATCGGTCCCGAGAGCGCCGCGGCCTACCTGGACGCGTTTCGCGACCTGAGCATGGAAATCGACGGCGTCGTGCGTCAGCCCGTCGTGCTGCCGCAGTGGGCAGTGCGCACGCGCATCGATGCCGGCGAGCACTGGCGCACGGTGTGGCAGGCGGTGTCATGCCATCGCAGTCAACTGCCGAACTACGCGCACCTCGCTGCGCTACCCGATGCGGAGCAGCGCCGGCTGTGGGGCCGCACCGAATATACGCGTGTGTTCAGCACCGTCAG
>WNGA01011936.1_pt1 | contig 11263 bp, 8 predicted proteins | sample 5400061 | NCBI WGS metagenome assembly WNGA01 (sample SAMN13153366, study PRJNA577476) | soil metagenome | isolation source: 100 cm soil or saprolite under grassland replicate 2 | place: USA:California | collected 2016-06-15
CACGGCCGAATCACACGTCTGTAACTAGACTCGGGTGGTGGCGTTGTACCGGGATCAGGGCGTCGTTCTGCGCACGATCAAGCTGGGGGAGGCCGACCGGATCGTCTCGCTCCTCACGCAGGACAGCGGCAAGGTGCGGGCGGTCGCCAAGGGGATCCGCAAGCCGACCAGCCGCTTCGGCGCCCGGCTCGAGCCGACGAGCCACGTCGCCGTCCAGTGTTACCGGGGTCGCGAGCTCGACGTCGTCACCCAGGTCGAGACGATCGACGCCTTCCGCCCGCTGCGTGAGCACTACGGGTCGTTGACCCACGCGATCTCGATGCTCGAGGCCGTCGACCAGGTGGCCCAGGAGCGAGAGGCCAACCCCGCGCTGTACCGGATGCTGGTGGGCGCGCTGCGGACGTTGGCGGTGACGCCCTCGCCGATGGTTGCGCCGGCGTTCTTCTGGAAGCTGCTGTCGCTGGAGGGTTTCCATCCCATCCTCGACACCTGCACGCGCTGTGCCGACGACGCGGGTCCGTTCGTCGCCTTCGACTTCGGCGAGGGTGGCGTGCTGTGCGGCGAATGCGCACGGTTCAGCGGACGTCGCGTCGACGCCGACGCCATCGCGCTGCTGACTCGCATCCTCGGCGGCGACCTGCGCGGCGCGTTGACCGCTCCGCCCGACCGGTCGGGCACCGAGGTCGAACGGCTCGGAGTGGCCGCGCTCGAGTATCACCTCGAGCGACGGCTTCGCAGCGCGGCGCTACTGTGAGCCAGCCCGGGCGAGTCCCGGGGAGTAAGGGAGGGCAGCGTGCAAACCGTCGGCAACATCCTGTGGCTCATCTTCGTCGGGATCTGGCTCGCGATCGCGTTCGTCGTCGCGGGGATCGTCATGTTCGTGCTGATCATCACGATTCCGTTCGGGATCCAGGCGTTCAAGCTGGCCGGTTTCGCGTTGTGGCCGTTCGGGCGGCACATCGAGTACGGAGCCCGGGTGGGGAGCCCGCTGCACATCATCGGCAACATCATCTGGATCATCTTCGGCGGGCTGTGGCTCGCGGTGCATTGCGTCATCGGCGGCGTGATCTTGTGCATCACGATCATCGGGATCCCCTTCGGCATCCAGGCCTTCAAGATGATCCCGATCGCGTTGATGCCGTTCGGAGCCGAGATCGTGCGCGACCGGGGGGTTGTGGCCGCCGCCTGAACCATTCCGGCTCGGGAAGCGGGAGGTCGCCCCGGTACCATCCACCGGATGGCCAAGCCGGATCTCATGGAGCGCGTGGTCAACCTGTGCAAACGGCGCGGGTTGGTCTTCCCGTCGAGTGAGATCTACGGCGGGTTCCGCTCCACGTGGGACTACGGCCCGCTCGGGGTGCTGCTGAAGCGCAACGTCAAGGATGCGTGGTGGCGCACGATGGTGCAGCTGCGCGACGACGTGGTCGGGCTCGACACCGCCATCCTCATGCACCCGCGGGTCTGGGAGGCGAGCGGCCACGTTCAGGCGTTCACCGATCCGCTCGTCGACTGCCGGAACTGCAAGGAGCGGTTCCGGGCCGATCACCTGCCCGAGTCCGGCGCGTGCCCGAACTGCGGCGCCAAGGGCTCGTTCACCGAGGCCCGCCAGTTCCACCTCATGTTCAAGACCAATGTCGGGCCAGTCGAGGACGAGGGCTCGGTCGCGTACCTGCGCCCCGAGACGGCCCAGGGCATCTTCGTCAACTTCCTCAACGTCCAGACGACCACCCGCAAGAAGCCGCCGTTCGGCATCGCCCAGATCGGCAAGGCGTTCCGCAACGAGATCACCCCCGGGAACTTCATCTTCCGCACCCGCGAGTTCGAGGTGATGGAGATGGAGTACTTCGTGCCGCCGGAGGACGGTGCGAAATGGTACGAGTACTGGTGCCAGGAGCGGCTCCGCTGGTTCGTCGACCTCGGCATCCCCGAGGACGAGCTGCGTCTGCGTCCCCACGACGCCGAGGAGCTTTCGCACTACTCGGCGGGCACGTCGGACGTCGAGTACCTCTACCCGTGGGGCTGGGGTGAGCTCGAAGGCATCGCCAACCGCACCGACTACGACCTCACACGCCACGCGGAGTACTCGGGGCAGGACCTCTCTTACTACGACCAGGAGACGGACCGGCGGTACGTGCCGCACGTGATCGAGCCCGCACTGGGCGCCGACCGGTGCATGCTGGCGTTCCTCCTCGCCGCGTACCACGAGGAGGAGGTGCGGGGCGAGAAGCGCACGCTGCTTCGACTCGACCCGCGGCTCGCGCCGATCACGATCGCAGTGCTCCCGCTGTCGCGCAACGAGCGCCTGAACCCAGTGGCGAACGAGGTCGCCGACCTGCTGCGCCCGCGGTTCATGATCGACGTCGACGACGCCGGGTCGATCGGCCGGCGGTACCGCCGCCAGGACGAGGTCGGCACGCCGCTGTGCGTCACAGTCGACTTCGACACGCTCGACGACCGCGCGGTCACCGTCCGCGACCGCGACTCGATGACGCAGGAGCGCGTGGCGATCGACAAGCTGGTCGACCACGTGCAGGAGCAGCTGCCGACGTGAGCGACAGCCACTACGACCGGCTCGGCGTCGAGTCCGACGCGTCGAAGGAGGAGATCCGTTCGGCGTACCGGGACCGGCTCGAGGAGCTGCGGACGAAGATCGAGAAGGGCCGATCGGACGAAGCACGCGACGGTGCCCGCGAGGAAACGGCGCGGGTCAACGCGGCGTGGCAGGTGCTGTCCGACCCGTTCCAGCGCCAGCGCTACGACGCCGGGCTCGGCACCGGGGACACCGGCGAGCCGGTCGACGAGGAGGAGCACGAAACCGCCGCCGCGGCGTCGGCTCCCGCCCGCCGTCGGGGGTTGTTCCAGCCGCGTGAGCCCGGTGAGCCTCGCGCGCGGGGCCAGCGGCGCGAGCCGGTCGGGGTCGCGGGCGCCGAGGCCGCGCCGGTCGGACGCCGCCTCGCCGCCCTCGGCATCGACGTCGCCGTCATGGGAGCCGTCTTCCTCGGGGCGACCTCGCTGCTCGTCTCGATCTCGAGCGACTCCGTCGGGTTCATCGTCGTCCTGGTGACGGCGCTCTTCGTGGTGTTCAACGCCTACTTCGTGCTCCCGACCGTCCGCACCGGCCAGTCGCTCGGCAAGCGACTCACGCACATCATGGTGGTCGACGCCGACACCGGGCAGCTGCCCACGTGGCGCCGGGCCAGCCTGCGCTACCTCGTCCCGATCGTGCTCGTCATCGGGCTGCCGGGGTCGCTCGGGCTGATGATCGCGTTGCTGTTCGGGATCTCGTGGCTGCTGATCGACACGCGGATCGGGCTCATGGACCGGCTCGGCCACACCCGCGTCGTCCTCGCGCGTTACCGTCCCGAGCCGCCTCAGTAGCATCGGGCGGTGGTGGCGGCGGCTTCGCCGACCGCCGCCGCAGAGCCCGAGCTTGCGAGGGCGACAAATGAGAACAGCGACTCACGACGCCGGGGAGGTGCACGTGAAGTACGTCTCTGCCTTCGAGGAGGGCGGCAAAGACCAGAAGTACCTGCTCGGGGGCAAGGGCGCCAACCTCGCCGAGATGACCAACCTCGGCCTGCCCGTGCCGCCCGGCTTCACGATCACCACCGAGGCGTGCAACGCGTACATGGCCGGCGGAGACCAGCTTCCCGACGGCCTGATGGACGAGGTCGCGGCATCGCTCGAGCAGCTCGAGTCGAAGATGGGCAAGCGCCTGGGGGACGACGCCGACCCGCTGCTCGTGTCGGTGCGTTCGGGGGCGCCGTTCTCGATGCCGGGGATGATGGACACCGTCCTCAACCTCGGCCTCAACGACCGGTCGGTGGGCGGCCTGGCGAAGCAGACCGGCAACGAGCGCTTCGCGTACGACTCGTACCGGCGGTTCGTGCAGATGTTCGGCAAGATCGTCCTCGGGATCGACGGCGAGCTGTTCGAGGTCGACCTGGAGAAGCTGCGCCACGACCGCAAGGTCGCGACCGACCCGGAGCTGTCTGCCGCGGACCTTGCGGAGCTGGTCGAGACCTTCAAGGGCGTCGTCAAGAAGGAAGCGGGCGTCGACTTCCCGCAGAACCCGCGGGAGCAGCTGCGCTACGCGATCGAGGCCGTGTTCAAGAGCTGGAACGGCAAGCGCGCCCGCGACTACCGCAAGTTCGAGGGCATCCCAGACGACCTGGGCACGGCCGTGAACGTCCAGGCGATGGTGTTCGGCAACAAAGGTGACGACTCGGGCACCGGCGTCGCCTTCACCCGCGACCCCGCCACGGGCGAGAACAAGCCCTACGGCGACTTCCTCCGCAACGCGCAGGGCGAGGACGTCGTGGCCGGCATCCGCGACGTCGAGAAGCTCGACGCGATGGCGGAGAACTTCTCCGAGTGCCACACGCAGCTGCTGGACGTGATGCAGACACTGCAGAGCCATTACCACGACATGTGCGACATCGAGTTCACGATCGAGCAGGGTCGTCTCTTCCTTCTCCAGACCCGCGTCGGCAAGCGCACGGCGGCGGCGGCGCTGCGAATGGCGGTCGAGATGGTCGAAGAAGGACTGATCGACAAGCCCGAGGCGGTGCAGCGCGTGGAGCCGGCGCAGCTCGATCAGCTGCTGCACCCTCAGTTCGACCCGGACGCGAAGTACGAGCGGCTGACGAAGGGCCTGAACGCGTCGCCGGGCGCGGCGGTGGGGAAGGTGTCGTTCACCGCCGACGACGCCGAGGCGGAAGCGGGGCGCGGTGAGCACGTGATCCTCGTGCGGCCCGAGACGTCGCCCGACGACCTGCACGGCATGATCGCCGCCGAGGGCATCCTCACTTCGCGCGGCGGCCTCGTCAGCCACGCCGCCGTGGTTGCCCGGGGGATGGGCAAACCCGCCGTGTGCGGCGCGTCGGCGCTGGAGATCGACGTCGACAAGAAGCTCGTCTCCGTCGACGGCACGACCGTGCGCGAGGGCGACGTCATCTCGATCAACGGGACGAGCGGCGACGTCGTGCTCGGCGCCGTCCCGGTCGTCACGCCCGAGCCGACCGGGCCCTTCGCCACGATCCTCGAGTGGGCGGACGAGTTCCGCCGGCTCGGCGTGCGGACGAACGCCGACCTGCCCGAGGACGCGAAGAAGGCGCGCGAGTTCGGTGCCGAGGGGATTGGCCTGTGCCGGACCGAGCACATGTTTCTCGGCGACCGGCTCCCGCTGGTGCAGCGGTTCATCCTCGCCGAGACCGAGAAGGAGGAGCACGCCGCCCTCGAGGAGCTCGAGCAGCTCCAGCGGGCAGACTTCCTCGGGATCCTCGAGGCGATGGACGGCCTGCCGGTCACGGTTCGGCTCCTGGACCCGCCGCTGCACGAGTTCCTCCCCGACGTCGAGGAGCTGCTCGTGCGGGACGCCAAGGGCGGGCTCGACGACGCCGATCGGAAGCTCCTCGCCGCCGCCCAGTCCTGGCGGGAGTCCAACCCGATGCTCGGGACACGCGGCTGCCGGCTCGGGATCGTGAAGCCGGGCCTCTACCGCATGCAGGTGAAGGCGCTGCTCGAGGCCGCGATCGAGCGCAAGGTCCTGGGCGGCGATCCGCAGGTCGAGATCATGATCCCGCTGGCCGTCACCGAGCCGGAGCTGAAGTATCTGGTCGACGAGGTGCGCGAGGTCGCCGAGTCCCTCTTCTCCGACGAACGTGAGGGTGTGTCGTTCCTCGTGGGGACGATGGTCGAGACGCCACGCGCCGCGCTCGACGCCCGCGACGTCGCCGCGGTCGCCGAGTTCTTCTCGTTCGGCACCAACGACCTCACGCAGATGACGTTCGGGTTCTCGCGCGACGATGTCGAGGGGCGCTTCATGCCCAAGTACCTCGAGCTCAAGCTGCTCCCAGCGAACCCGTTCGAGACGATCGACGTCGAGGGCGTCGGCCGGCTCGTCCGCGACGCCGTCGAGCAGGGACGCGCGTCTCGTCCTGACCTCAAGCTGGGGATCTGCGGCGAGCACGGCGGCGACCCGCCGTCGGTGCAGTTCTTCCACGAGATCGGGCTCGACTACGTGTCGTGCTCGCCGTACCGGGTGCCGCTCGCCCGGCTCGCGGCCGCGCACGCGGCCCTGGGATCGGGCGGCCCCGGCGCGTCGGCGTAAGGCCGTTTGGCGTCAATAACCCACGAAATGCGTGGGTACGTGACGCCAAAGCAATGGCCAGTTGTTGTCACACCCCGCCGGTAGCCTCGGGCCATGGATCCGGTGATCGTCGAGCAGGGTGTTGCCGTACGGCGCGCGCATCGCGACGCCGACGCATTCGTCGGCGGCCGGGTGCGGCGCCGCGAGGAACGCGAGGCCGAGGTCGCCGCCGCGCTGGCGCCGGGCGCGACGCGCCCGGTCGGCGCCGGCCATCGGACGATCCGTGAGCAGCCCGACCCGTACCGCCTCTGCTTCGAGCGCGATCTCGACCGGGTGAAGCACTCCCGCCCGTGGCGGCGGCTGGCCGGCAAGTGCCAGGTCTTCATCGCGCCGGAGGACGACCATCTGCGGACTCGCCTCACCCACGCGGTCGAGGTCGCCCAGGTCGCCGTGGGCATCGCCCGCGTCGCGAACCTGTGCCTGCCGCTCGTCGAGTCCATCGCGCTCGCGCACGACTGCGGCCACGGACCGGCCGGCCACGCGTCCGAGGACGCGTTCTCGCCGTATCTCCCGCCGACCGGCTACGACCACGCCGTCTACGGCGCCGACGTCACGCTGGCGCCGCTCAACCTCTGCCTCGAGACGCTCGACGGGGTGCGCAACCACTCCTGGCGCCGGCCGGCCCCGTGCACCCCGGAAGGGGAGGTCGTGGCCTGGGCGGATCGCATCGCGTACGTCTGCCACGACTTCGAGGACGCGGTGCGGGCCCGGATCCTGACCCCTGACGATCTTCCCGCCGAGGTGAGCGACATCGTCGGCTCCGAGCGCCCCGACCAGGTCGGAACGTTCGTGCACGCCGTGCTCGACGCCCTCGACCGCACGGGCGAGATCGGGATGACGGAGCCGGCGGCATCGGCGCTCACGACGTTCCGCGACTTCAACTTCGATCGCATCTACCTCCGGCCCGCCGCCCGCCAGCAGGCCGAGAAGGTCGTGCACCTGCTCCGCGGCCTGGTCGAGCACTTCGCCGACGCGCCCGGGCGCCTCCCGGACGTCGCCGACGGCACGCACCTACCGGTCGAGCCCGGCTCGTCCGATGCAGCTGCGGTCGCCGTGCAGTACGTGAGCGGGATGACCGACCGGTTCGCGCTCGGTCTCGGCGTCGAGCTCCTCGGGTGGCGGCCCGAGGCGCTCCCCCGCGGCGTGTGACCGGCACGGCGCGGCCCGCCACCTATAGCGCCCTAACCTGACGCTCGATGGGCATCCTCGACGACGACGTTGCCCGGGTCCGCGATGCAACCGACCTGGTGGCGCTGGCCGGCGAGCACATCGCCCTCAAGCGCGTCGGCCGCCGGTTCATGGGCCTGTGCCCGTTCCACACCGAGAAGACGCCGTCGTTCTCCGTCAACCCCGAAATGGGACTTTGGTACTGCTTCGGCTGCCAAAAGAGCGGCGATGCGATCACGTTCATCCGCGAGGTGGAGCACCTCGACTTCGTCGAGGCGGTCGAGCGGCTCGCCGGGCGCGCCGGCATCACGCTGCGGTACGACAGCGCGAACGTCGGCAAGGACCGGAAGCGCAAGGAGCGCCTGAGCGAGGTCATCGGCGCTGCGATCGCGTTCTACCACCGCATCCTCGTCGAGGCGCCCGAGGGCGGACCGGGCCGCAAGCACCTCCGCAGCCGGAACTTCGACGGCGACGCGGCGCGGCGCTTCCACCTCGGCTGGTCACCGGAGGGGTTCGACACGCTCAGCGGCCATCTGCAGCGCGAACGCTTCGAGCGCAACGACATCGTCGACGCCGGGCTCGCGTTCGTGAACCGCGCCAACAAGCTGCAAGACCAGTTCCGCGGCCGCCTCATGTTCCCGATCTACGACGCGCGCGGTGAACCGGCGGGATTCGGCGGTCGCGCGCTCGGCGACCAGATGCCGAAGTACAAGAACTCGCCTGACACGCCGATCTACCAGAAGAGCCGGTTGCTCTACGGGCTCAACTGGGCAAAGGGCGAGATCGTGGCGCGGGGCGAGGTCGTGATCTGCGAGGGCTACACCGACGTGATGGCATTCACCCTCGCGGGCGCGCCGAACGCGGTGGCGACGTGCGGCACCGCGCTCGCCGACGAGCACTTCCAGATCCTCAAGAACCTCGCCCGCAAGGTCGTGCTCGCCTATGACGCCGACTCCGCCGGCCAGGCCGCGGCCGAGCGCTGGTACCAGTGGGAGCAGCGCTACGAAGTCGAGGTCCAAGTGGCCGACCTGCCGCCCGGCCGGGATCCGGGCGACCTCTGGCAGCACGACCAGGCCGCGCTGCCGGCGGCCATCGAGCGGGCGGCGCCGTTCCTCCAGTTCCGGATCGACCGGCTCCTCGGGAGCGCGGACCTCGGGTCGCTCGAAGGCCGCGCCCGCGCCGCGGAGGCGGCGGCCGCGATCGTTGCCAGCCACCCCAGCGACCTCGTGCGCGACCAGTACGTCATGAAGCTGGCGGGCGACCTCGACATCGACGCCGATCGGCTGCGGGAGACCGTACGGCGCGGGCCCCGACGCGCGTCGTCAAGTGGCCCGCGGGGGGAGGCCGCCGAGTCGAGGCCCCCGCGCCTGCCGCCCATCGACCGGCGCGAGCTGGACCTCCTGAAGTGGGCGATCCACGAGCCGGAGATGGTGGCCGACTGGCTCGACGCGTCACTGTTTCACGACGAGGGCGCGCGGGCCGCGTTCGTGCTGCTGAGTGACGCGGCCACGTTCCAAGAGGCGCTCGACGCGAGCGAGGGCCCGGCCCATGACCTGCTCCAGCGGCTCGCGGTCGAGGAGCTACCCAAGTCCGACGACCGCGAGCCCGAGACGTTCAGCGCGCGGCTCATGATCAACACCGTCGAACCCGCCGCGGACCGCCTGCTCGCGACGATGTTGCGCGACGGCGACGACCGCGCGAGCGAGATCATGTCGCGCCTCGACGCGATGGCGCACCATCGTGCGGTCGGTGACTGGGACTCGGCACGGGAGGACGCCGACCACTTGGTAGGGTGGTTGGTCGCCCGTACCGACGGCGTCAAGGACGCGGAGTAGCAGGGTCGTGGACGAATCCGAAGCGACGCCGAGCGCGAAGACGAGCGCTCCCGAAGCGGCGCCCGCCGCGCCTGAGAAGGACGGTGCGGTACCGGACGGTAGCGTCGAGGCATTGCTCGGGCGCGTCAAGGAGCGCGGCTTCGTCACGACGGGGGAGATCTTCGCCGCGTTCCCCGGTCTCGAGCCGGAGACCTCCGAGCTGGCGGCGATCTACACCGGCATCAGCGCGCGCGGTGTTCAGGTCGTCGACGAGATCGCCGAGGAGCTGGAGCGCGAGGACCAACGCCGTGCGGGCGGCGACTCGTCTCCATCCCACCGGCAACGCGGCTCTGAGCCGGGTCGGTCGACTGGCGTTGTCACACGCCCGGGCGCGGCGCCGGCGGCGAAGGAGCCCGTTTCGCGGCTCGGCAAGCTCAGCGAGCCCGCGGCTCGGTCTCCGCACGCCGGCGAGATGGGCAGCTTCGATCCGGTACGCATGTACCTCAAGGAGATCGGCAAGGTGCCGCTGCTCACCGCGGAGCAGGAGGTCACGCTCGCCCAGCGCATCGAAGCCGGGTTGCACTCCGCCGAGCTTCTCCAGGACGGTCACCGCTCGGACGAAGAGCACGCGAGCCTCGAAGCCGTCGCCACCGACGGCGAGCTCGCCAAGCGACAGCTCACCGAAGCAAACCTGCGCCTCGTCGTCTCGATCGCCAAGCGCTATGTCGGCCGCGGCATGGCGCTGCTCGACCTCGTGCAGGAGGGCAACCTCGGGCTGATCCGCGCCGTCGAGAAGTTCGACTACACGAAGGGCTTCAAGTTCTCGACCTACGCGACCTGGTGGATCCGCCAGGCCATCACGCGCGCGATCGCCGACCAGGCGCGCACGATCCGCATTCCGGTGCACATGGTCGAGACCATGAACAAGGTGCTGCGCATCCAGCGTCAAATGCTCCAGGAGCTCGGGCGCGAGCCGACCGTCGACGAGGTCGCCAACAAAGTCGAGATGACCCCCGATCGCGTACGCGAGATCCAGCGCATCGCGCAGGAGCCCGTGTCCCTCGAGACGCCGGTGGGGGAGGAGGACGACAGCTTCCTCGGCGACTTCGTCGAAGACCCGGCGGCGATCGCACCCGCCACCGCGGCTGCACGCGCGCTGCTGACGGAGGCGATTGTCGAGGCGCTCGAGGAGCTCAACGACCGCGAGCGGCAGGTCGTCCGCCTGCGCTTCGGCCTCGACGACGGCCAGGTGCGCACGCTCGAGGAGGTCGGCAAGGAGTTCGGCGTGACCCGTGAGCGGATCCGCCAGATCGAGTCGAAGACGCTGGCCAAGCTGCGCCACCCCACACGCTCGCAGCGTCTCCGCGACTACCTCGAAGAGCCCTGAGCCGCCGCCCGACCGCCGCCTAGATTGCGCGGCGGGGCTGTAGCTCAGTGGTCAGAGCAGCGGACTCATAATCCGTTGGACGGAGGTTCGACCCCTCCCGGCCCCACGCCTGCGCACCCACCTCCGGGCGCGGTGCACACCTCGGCCATGTGCGCCTCGAGTGGTCAGGGCTAGCGTCGAATGGCATGGACTCGTTCGAAGGTCGGCTGGCCGTGGTGACGGGAGGCGGTACGGGGATGGGCCGCGAGCTGGTGATCCAGCTGGCGGCGGAGGGATGCTCGGTGGCGACGTGCGACGTCAACGCCGACACCCTGCGCGAGACGGCGGTGCGCGGCGAGAAGGAAGCCGCACCGGATGTCCGGATCACGACGCATCTCGCCGACGTGTCGGACGAGGCGCAGATGCACCGTTTCCGTGACGAGGTCGCGGCCCGGCACGAGACCGATCACGTCGACCTGCTGTTCAACAACGCCGGCGTCGGCGGCGGCAACAGCTTCCTCACCGGTTCACGCGAGTCGTGGGACAAGACGTTCGCCGTGGACTGGGGCGGTGTCTACAACAGCATGCGCGCCTTCACCGACATGGTCGTCGCCAGCGAGGACGCGTACGTCGTCAACACGAGCAGCGTGAACGGGTTCTGGGCCTCGCTCGGTCCCGGCATCCCACACACGGCGTACAGCGCGGCAAAGTTCGCGGTGAAGGGGTTCACCGAGGCACTCATCGAGGACTTCCGCGTCAACGCGC
>WNGA01011937.1_pt1 | contig 11263 bp, 9 predicted proteins | sample 5400061 | NCBI WGS metagenome assembly WNGA01 (sample SAMN13153366, study PRJNA577476) | soil metagenome | isolation source: 100 cm soil or saprolite under grassland replicate 2 | place: USA:California | collected 2016-06-15
TCGCCTACTGCCGCGGCCCGTACTGCGTTCTCGCCATCGAGGCCGTGAAGCTCCTCCGGGCGCGCGGGTTCAGGGCCGTCCGGCTCGACGACGGTGTGCTCGACTGGGCAGCGCGCGGGCTCGAGGTCGATACGAAGCCGGCGCGATGACCGGGATCACGCCGCTCGAGTACACCCGATGGCGCGAGACCGCGCTCGGGACGGTGACAGAACGACTCGAGCGGGCTGCGGTGCTCGACCTCGCCGGGCCGCTCGCCGGGCGTGACGTGCTCGACATCGGGTGCGGCGACGGGACGTATGCACTCGGCGCCGCTCGGGCCGGGGCCCGCGTGACGGGAGTGGACCGTTCCACCGCGGTCGTCGAGGCGGCACGGCGCCGCGCCGCGGATGCCGGCCTGCCGCTCGAGCTGCACGTCGCCGACGCGCTCACGCTCCCATTCCCGGCCGAGCGATTCGACGTCGTGCTCGCGGTGACCGTCCTCTGCTTCGTCCTTGATCCACCGCGGGCGGTCGCCGAGATGGCACGCGTCCTCCGCCCGGGAGGCGTGCTGGTCCTCGGCGAGCTCGGGCGATGGAGCGCGTGGGGCGTCTGGCGACGCCTGCGCGCCTGGGCCGGATCGACGACCTGGCGCACGGCCCGGTTCTGGAGCCCGGCCGAGCTGCGGAGGTTGCGGCGCCAAGCCGGCCTCGTCCGCGGGCGCGAGCGCGGCGTGGCCTACTACCCCCCCGTGGGGAGCGCAGCGAGGCTGCTGGAGCGGGTCGATCCGCTCCTGGGCAGCGCGACCCGTCTCGGGGCAGCCTTCATCGCGATCGCGGGCCGCAAGCCGGCGGCGTGAGCGTGGGCGCCGCCAGAGGTGCCGTTGACAGGTGCCCCCGCCTGCTTCATTACTCAACCGAGTTATTGAGTAGAACGCCCGGGAGACCGGCACCATGCCCTGCACCGCCTGCACCCAGCCCTCGGCCTGCAAGTTCTACCCCGCGGTCCGGCCCGTGAATGCGGAGCCACGGCTCGCCATGCTCGGGTGACGGGCTTGCGCCGGTTCCTGCCGCGCTTCTACGTCGAGGGCTTCGTCGATCCGGAGGAGCACGTCGAGGGCTCGCCGGCCGTCTGGGTCCACCGGCCGATGATCGGCGTGTTCCAGTCGGCGCCGATAGAGCCTGACGGCTGGCGCCGGCACTTCAACGAGGTGGACGAGCCGGCGCTCCAGAAGAACGATGACCTCGAGCGGCTGCTCGCGGCGGTCGAGGACGACGCGGCGAGGCTGATCGGGGAGAAGCTCCCGGCGCGCACTGCCCTCGCCGCGGCCGAGCGCGACGTGCTCGCATCGTTCTTCGCCCTGCTCGGCATCCGGCTCTCCGCGCGGTTCGGCGATCTCGACGAGGCGGAAGCCCGGCGCGGATACGACCAGCTCCTCCCCGTGCTGCGTGAGATGGGCTGGGTGTTCTGGGAAGCCGAGCCGCCCGACTATTTCATCTCGTCGAACGCCCCATTCCACGTCGCATTCCCGAAGGACGACGGCCTCGTCCAGGGCATGGAGCTGCACGCGCCCGGCGTCGAGATCACCTTGCCGCTCACTCCGCGTCTCGCTTTCCACGGCACCTGGAAGCGCCGTGGCGAGATCTGGCGTCGCGCGAGCGAGGACATGCTCCTCGAGCTAAACGCGCGGACGCTTCTCCATGCCCGCAAGTTCGTGCTCGCGCCGAAGCCCGCGATTCCCGGTTGACGGTTCACCTGCTGATCTCCGTGCGAGATCGGGAAAGGCGGGTTCGGGCTGGGTGGCCACCGCATCGAGCGGGTGGTAACGAGGACATCGTGAAGCAGACTCCGATCATCGACCACGAAACCGCCGAAGCCCCAGTGTTCGAGCCCGGGAACCTGCTCGAGGGCGCGAGGCGACAGAAGGACCTCCCTGACGGCCGGGTCCCGGCCGGCTGCGTGCTCGACATGGACGGCGAGCTGGTCGAGCGGCTCGTCGCCTCCGGCCGCGCCACGCTGGATCCCGCCTGGCCCTGCTTCCACACGAAGCTGTACCGCTGGAGGGCAGGCGACGCAGAGATGGGAGTGGTCGGCGGCACGGTAGGCGCGTCCTTCGCGGTGCTCGTGGCGGAGGAGCTGTTCGCGTCCGGCTGCGAGGCGCTCGTCAGCATCTCCTCGGCCGGCCTCGTCGCCTCCGATGCCCGCCCGCCCTTCTTCGTGCTCATCGAGCGCGCACTGCGCGATGAGGGCACGAGCTACCACTACCTGCCGTCGGCCCGGTACGCCGAGGCGGATCCCGCGTTGACCGATGCGGTGGCGCGGGCGCTCGCAGGCATCCCGACGCCACTCCTCCGGGGCGCGTCTTGGACGACGACGGACGCGCCGTTCCGGGAGAGCGCCTCGCTCATCGCCGGGCGGCGCGCCGAGGGCATCCTCTCCGTCGAGATGGAGGCTGCGGCGCTCGTCGCGATGGGGCGCGCCCTCGCAAAGCCCGTGACGTGCCTCGCGCATGTCACGAACGCGATGGCCACGCGGCCGGACGATTTCGAGAAGGGTGGGCACGACGGCCAGGAGGAGGCGCTCGAGATCTGCTCCCACCGCCGCCGTTGCCTACGTCCGCCGCAGCGGCTCCGGAAGGGAAGTGAAGCAGCCATGAACGAGAAGCGGATCTATCTCGACTTCAACGCCAGTACGCCGCTCGCTTCGCAGGTCATCGAGGCGATGCGGCCGCTCCTGACGGAGCACTTCGGCAACCCGTCCACGCACCACTGGGCCGGCGCGCCGGCGAAGGCGGCGGTGGAACGGGCCCGCACCCAGGTCGCCGCGCTCCTGAGCTGCGAGCCGGACGAGATCGTCTTCACGAGCGGCGGGAGCGAGTCGAACAACCACGCGCTGAAGGGCGTCTTCTTCGCGAACCGCAACCGGGGCGACCACATCGTCACGAGCGCGGTCGAGCACCCGGCGATCCTCCAGCCGCTCCGGTTCCTCGAGTCGCTCGGCGCGAAGGTGACGGTGCTGCCGGTCGATCGACACGGGCGCGTGGACCCCGAGGACGTGCGCAAGGCGCTGACGCCGCGGACCGTCCTCGTGAGCATCATGCACGCGAACAACGAGGTCGGGACGGTGCAGCCCATCGCGGAGATCGCGGCTATCGCGAGGGCGGCGGGGGTGCTGATGCACTCCGACGCGGCCCAGAGCGTGGGCAAGATCCCGACCCGCGTGGACGAGCTCGGGGTGGACCTCCTCTCCGTCGCCGGGCACAAGCTCTACGCGCCCAAGGGCGTCGGCGCGCTCTTCATCCGGCGTGGCACGAGGATCGAGCCATTCGTGCACGGCGCCGGACACGAGCAGGGTCGGCGAGCGGGGACGGAGAACGTGCTGCTCGACGTAGCGCTCGGCGCGGCGTGCGAGGTGGCGATGCGGTGGCTCGGGATGTCTACCGTCCGGGAGCTCCGGGATCGCTTCGAGGCCCGGCTGAAGGAGCTGTTCGGCGAGAAGCTCACCGTGAACGGCGCCGGCGCCGAGCGCCTCCCGAACACCGCGAACGTGAACTTCGTCGGGCAGGTCGGAGCGAATGTCCTGGCGCGGCTCTCCGGCGTCGCAGCCTCGACGGGTTCCGCCTGCCACGCGGGCTCGGTCGAGCTCTCACCCGTCCTCGCCGCGATGCGCGTCCCGCCGCGGGAGGGAATGGGAGCGGTTCGCTTCAGCCTCGGTCGAACGACGACTTGGGAGGACCTCGAGCACGTCCTCTCGATGCTCCGCGCGGTTTCCTCGGCTGACCGCGCAGGGACATCGACTGACCACGCCGGCCGCTCGCTGCGCGAGCACTGGGACAGGGTCTACGGCCAGAAGGCCGAGGACGAGTTGACGTGGCACCAGGCACACCCGAGCACCTCGCTTCAGCTCATCTCGAGAGCTGACATCGGCCCGGATGCGCGGATCGTCGACATCGGTGGCGGGGCATCGCGACTCTCCGACGCCTTGCTCGATCGCGAATTCCAGCAACTCACCGTCGTCGATATCGCCGAGGGCGCCCTGGAGAAAGCGAAGCGCCGACTCGGGCCGCGTGCTTCGAAGGTGACTTGGATCCGAGCCGACGTGAGCACGTGGGAACCGGGTACCTCGTTCGACGTGTGGCACGATCGCGCGGTGTTCCATTTCATGGTCCGGCCCGAGGATCGCCAGGCGTACCGGGCGACGATGCGGAAGGCGCTCCGGGTCGGCGGGCAGGCCATTATCGGCACGTTCGCGACCGACGGTCCGGAGCGGTGCAGTGGTCTCCCGGTGAGGCGCTATGAACCCGAGACCCTCGCCGCTGAGCTGGAATCTGGCTTCCAGCTCATCGATAGCGTCCATGAGGACCACGTCACGCCCACGGGCAAGGTGCAGCGCTTCCAGTTCAGCCGGTTGGTTCGAAGGTAGAGCCGGCGTCACGATCCTGCGCCCGTATCTCCTCAGTCCAGCCGCGAAGCGAATCCTTGCCGGCGCGGGCGATGCGCCCGTCCGCCTCCACGCCGCCTCCACGGAATCAGGCGACGGGCGCGGACGGCTGCGGACAGGCGCGGAGAAGGAGGGGCGCTGAAACCGCTGTGGTTCAGGGCATTGGTTGGGGATTCGCGTGTCCCGTCCCCTGTTAGCATGAGCCGCCTCAGCAGGTTCAAATCCCTTTTCCCGCTCCAGTTCGCCCCCGGTTTCCTCCAGTGGAACCGGGGGCTTTTCGTTGGTTGTCCCTTCGACTGTAACCCTGGCTGTAACCTCGACTGTAACCTCGTCGCCGGCTGCGCCGCCGAGGGCTCCGTCCCACGCGCCGGCGTCGATCGCGAGGACCGCCTCGCACATGCCCGGCCACTGCATCTCGAGCCGCGTGTAGTAGTCCGAGGCCCTCTTCGGCTTCGGGTGCGTGATCAGGTTCACGTGGAACTCGGAGGCTCCGGCGCTGAGCGCGAGGTTACGGAAAGTGGAACGAGACTCGTACTGCCGCTGCGTCGCGAGGCCGAGCGTCTCGAGGTCCTGCTTGAACTGCTTGTAGGTGCCGCTGACGAGGCGCTGCTTCCCGTCCTCGCGGGGGAAGAGGAGATCGTCCGCCTGCGGCGCGCGGCCCATGTACCGGGCCCAACCCTCCTCCCACCACTCCTCGAGCATCCCCTGGAGCACGGGGTGGATCGGAATGTGGAGCGTCGCACCGGTCTTCGTCGACTTCTCGCGCCGCATGGGGCTGTTGAACGCAGCCTCCAGCGTGAGGCGCCACAGCGGCCGCCGAGTCCGGTCGAGGTTGCGCCAGCGCGCGTTCGACGCCTCTCCGGGTCGAGGGCCACCGAAGAAGCGCAGCGCGTAGAGCGCGCGTCGGTCCTCCGGGATCCGTGCATCGGTCGTGAGGCTCACAACCTGCTCGATGGAGAACCCGGCGCGCTCCCGCCAGCCGCGCTGCTTGTCCTCGATCGCCGGGAGGTGGCGCTCGGCTTTCCAGCCGGCGGTCGGGTTCCGGCGCATCACCTTGCGCTCGGCGGCGTCCGCGAAGAACACCCGGACCGCGCTCGCCACGTTCCGGACGGTGCGCGGAGCGATGGTGGTGCCGTCCCGCTTCGAGCGGTGCTCACGGAGGCCGACGACCCAGTCGAGAAGGGCGACCTCGCCGTCGTCGGTCCCGAGATCGGCGATGGCCCGCGTGCCGAAGTGGGGCAGGAAGTGTCGCTTCATCACGCCGTCGTAGGTCTTCCAGGCCCACTGCCGGGTCCGCTGGCGAAGCGGAAGCCACGTCTCGTCGTAGAAGCGCTGCACGGTCAGTGCGCCGAGGACCTGGCGACGAGCTCCGGACCGGTGTCGGTCGCCACAATTCGATCCGACACGTGAGCGAGTGCGGGATCGGGCGACGCGAGGGGACGACAGGTTCAGGGCGGGTAAGTGACATGCGCGGCAAGGACTGCCAGAGCGGACGCGCGGGCCCCGAGGTCGCGGGGCCGCAGGAACCTGGCAGTCCGTCGGCGGAATCGCCTACGCGGCCACGCGCCAGCCGTAGCGATGGTGGAGCCCACCGACCCGCGGTCGGGCGTGCACAGCCGCCGGCCTCGTTGGGCGCGGCTCGATGGGACGAACCCATGGCGCATCTTTGTCGAGCCCGAGATGCGTGCGGTCCGTGAGGTAATACCCGATGTACTCGCCGAGCAGGCGACGGAGGTGCCGATCGTCGAGCACGATGATGTGATCGAGCAGCTCACGGCCGAGGGTCCCGACAAAGCGCTCCGCCACCCCGTTCTGCCAAGGGCTGCGGTAGCTGGTGCGGGTCGGTTCGATGTTCATAGACCGCACCACCCTGGCGACCTCCGCGGAGAAGATCGCGTCGCGGTCGAAGACCAGGTACCGCGACGCGCTGTCATACGGAAACGCCTCCCGCAGCTGCTGGCTGACCCACTGTGCCGATGGATGCTCGGTGATGTTCCAGTGGGCGATGTCGCGCCGGCCGTGCCGGATCACGAACAGCACGTAGAGCAAGCGAAAACTCGCCGTCGGCACGGTGAAGAAGTCCATCGCGGCGATGACCTCGCGATGGTTCTTCATGAAGGTGCGCCAGTTCTGGCGACTCTCCGGCCGTGGGGGCAACCTGCGCAGATAGCGAGACACGGTGCGCTCGGAGACGTTGAAGCCGAGGCGCAGCAACTCGCCGTGGATCCTCGGCGCGCGCCACTGGTTCTCGGCGGCCATCCGGCGGATGAGATCGCGCACCTCGCCCGGCACCACGGGTCGGCCGCGCCTCAGGCCGCGTCGAGAGAGACGCTGCCAGTAGGTGGGGCTCGGGCACGAAGCGCACCGTGGTACTATCTCGACCTGCTATGCCGCGAGCTGTGCCCCCGCGAGGGCGCCCTGGCGCGAGCGAGGGGTTCTCGAAGACCTCGGGAGCGGTCTGACAGCCCGACGGAACGCACTTCGGGCGCACCCGCGGGCGCTGCGGCCGGGCGCCGGAACTCTGGGTCGGGATCTTCACGAGAACGTGTTTCACAACTCGTCCTCGACACTCTGCGCGAAGGTTGCTACGACCGAGCGTGCCTGACGGTCTCTGCGTGCATGACGCCGCCGGATCCGTCCGCTCGGAGGGGTGAACGCATGCGAAGGATCCTGGGGCTCCTCGTACTCATCGTGGTCCCGGCGCTCGGCCGGGCTGATGGCTTCACGAGCGCCGCGCCTATGTCCGCTGGGCGGGCCTATCACACGCTGACGCCGCTGGATAACGACAGCGTGCTCGTCGCTGGCGGGTTCGGGGACGGAGTACCGCAAGCGAGCGCCGAGATCTTCCATCGCTCGACCGGGACCTGGACCGCGGCGGCCCCGCTCCTCCCGGCGCGGGGTCTCCACACCGCAACCAGGTTCGAGACCGGCCCGCTCGCGGGCAAGGTCCTCGTCGTCGGTGGCTGGGCCCTCGACTACTGGGGGATCTCCTACTTTCTCGACACCGCGGAGCTGTACGATCCCGCCCTCAACACCTGGACGCCGGCAGGCTCGCTGAACGTGGCCCGCGTTGGCCACACGGCGACGCTGCTGGACTCGGGCAAGGTCCTCGTCACGGGCGGCGAGTGCAATGTCGTGGCCGGCGAGGGGTGCTGGACCGACACGGCCGAGCTATACGATCCCGCGACGAACGCCTGGAGCCTGTTAACGGCGAGGCTCAATACCGTGCGGTACACGCACACCGCGACGAAGATGAAGTCGGGCCAGGTCCTGATCGTCGGTGGCAACATGACGGCGGGCCCGTGGGCCGAGGTGTACGATCCGGACGCGGGGACGTTCGCGGCGACCAGGGAGGAGCTCCTCGTGCCCACGGGCGACCACACGGCGACGTTGCTGGAGGGTGGTCAGAATGGGGGGAAGGTGCTGGTCGTCGGCGGGCGGCAGGAGGGGACCACGGCGGCGCAGCTCTACGACCCGGCCAACGGGACCTGGGCTCTGGCGGCGTCGATGGGTACCCCTCGGCGCGGCCACACGGCCACACTCCTGAAGAACGGGAAGGTGCTGGTCACCGGTGGCGTGTCGGTGGACACCAGCGGCCCGTCCTGGATCTGGACCCCGTACGCGAGCGCGGAGCTGTACGACCCCGCGAGCGACGCCTGGACGGCCACGACGACCTCGCTCTCGACGCCCCGCTTCTTCCACGCGGCGGTCGCGTTCGGGCCGGACGGCCAGGTCCTCGTCACCGGCGGGTACGGGTTGACCACAGGTTCGTTGATCACAAGCTATTTCCAGAACGTCGCCGATCTGTACTGAGATCGTGAAGTGATCGAGGCCGCCCCATCGACACGATGGGGCGGCCGTGTTGTTCCTGCGCGCTGCCGTCGCGCCGACGGCCCGGCCGTCGCCCATGTGGGCCTCGGCTCCTCGGCGTGCTCGCACACACGCAGGCGCGGCAGGCCACCGGCCGCAGAGGCCTTCAGGATCGCCAGCTCACGGTGGTCCTTCGCCCGCTCCACGCCGCAGCGCCTTCGAGAGCTCGCGATCGAACGCGCTGGGAACTCCCGGGCCTCCCTGGCCCGAAGCCGCTCGGGCCGCCGGTCGCGACGCCGCCTGTGCCTCGCCAAAATCCGGTTCCGTTTAGAATTGTTGACTAAAGTCCCCGGGGCCCGCAGCGTCGGTTGCCGCCATGCTTCGACACCTCTGGGCGATCATCGCTGCACTCTTCTCGGGGCTCCGCTCGCGCCGGGGACTCATGCTGGAGAACCTCGCCCTCCGTCAGCAGCTCTCCACCGTCCTGCAGAAGCGCCGGCCGCGGATCGGGCCGGTGGACCGGGCGTTCTGGGTCGTGCTGCGCCGGCTGTGGTCAAGATGGTCCGATGCGGTCGTCATCGTGAAGCCCGAGACGGTGATCGGCTGGCACCGCGCGGGGTTCGCGCTTTACTGGACGTGGCTCTCCAGGCGGAGAAGGTCGCCTGGCCGGGCAGCGGTCGGCCGGGAGGTCCGAGATCTTGTCCGGAGGATGGCGAGCGAGAACGGGTGGGGAGCTCCACGGATCCACGGAGAGTTGATGAAGCTGGGGTTCAAGGTCTCCGAGCGCACCGTGTCGCGCTACATGCCGCAGCACGGTCGTTGGCCGGAGCGGAGGCAGAGCTGGCTCACGTTCCTCCGGAACCATCGGGAGGTGATCGTGGCTATGGACTTCTTCACGGTGCCGACGGCGACCTTTCGCCTCCTGTACGTGTGGTTCGCGATCAAGCATTCCCGGCGCGAGGTCGTGCACTGTAGCGTCGCGGAGAGCCCCACGGCGCCGTGGGTGGTGCAGCAGTTGCGGGAGGCATTCCCCTTCGACGCTGCCGGTAGCAGCTCGAGATACCTCGTGTTCGATCGGGACACGATCTTCTCCGCGGAGGTGGTCGCCGCGGTCTCGTCGATGACGCTCGAGCCCACGCGTACGAGCTACCAGAGCCCTTGGCAGAACGGGGTGGCCGAACGGTTCGTGGGGACGGTACGGCGCGAACTGCTCGACCACGCCATCGTTCTCGATGACGAGCATCTTAGGCGCCTGCTCGGCGAGTACCTGGCCTACTACCACCATGATCGGACGCATCTCGGGGTCGAGAAGGACGCGCCGCTGGCCCGTCCCGTGGAGCGGCGCCCTGCAGTGTCGGTGGCAGTCAACGCGCGACCGCGGGTCGGGGGCCTGCACCACCGGTACACGTGGCCCGCGGCCGCGTAGGCGAGTCCGCCGCGACCCTCACCGCTCACGCATCTGGGTGCCTGGCTCCGGCTCGCGCCAGGGGCTGGTCGAGCCGCAGCCTGGATGTGCGCGCACGTTCAAGAGGTGAGCGCCGCACGCCTGGCCGGCACTGGCTTTTCGGCTGCCATGCCTGTCGGACGAGTATTGGCGAGGCACAGGTCCCCCTCACCCGACGTCATGCGGCAGCCCGCTCGTATCGATGGTGGAGTCCTCCCACCTCCGGGAACTCGACCACCTCGCCCAGCTCTGGCCCCTGGACGCCCCGAGGCTCCGGGTGTGGTTGCCGACAACTCCATCCGCCGGAGGTTTGGGCCGCACTGGTCGCCCCGCGCTCCTCGTCGTCATGCCGCTGCCCGCTCGTATCGATGGTGGAGTCCCCCCACTTCCGGGAACTCGACCACCTCCCCCAACTCCGGCCCCTGCACGCCCCGCGGCTCCGGGGCGTCGCCTGCCAGAGATAGATGGCAGCGGGTCCCGTTGTAGTACGCGAAGTATTTCGCCAGGACCCCCCGGAGGTGCACCTCGTCCAGCACGATCACGTGATCCAGGCAGTCCCGGCGAAGCGAACCGATGAGGCGTTCCGCGTACGGGTTCTGCCACGGCGACCTCGCCGCCGTCACGACCTCCTCAATGCCGAGGACCTCGATCGCCCGCCGGAACCGCTCCCCGTAGATCTTGTCCCGGTCCCGCACCAGGAAACGCGGTGCCGTCTCCTCCGGAAAGGCTTCGATCACCTGCCGCGCCGTCCACTCCGCGGTCGGATGGGCCGTCGCGTTGAAGTGCACCACCCGTCGACGGTGATGCGCGAGAACGACGAGCCCGAACAGGACGCCGAAGGTGGCGGTGGGCACCACGAAGAAGTCGAGCGCCACCAGGTCCCTCAGGTGGTTCTCGAGGAACGCTCGCCAGGTCTGCGAGGGAGGCTTGCGCCGCCGCGGCATGTACTTCGCGACCGTGGAGGTGGCCACCTCAATGGCGAGCTTCGCAAGTTCGTTGCGGATGCGGGGAGCACCCCAGGTCACGTTCGCCTGCGCCATTGTCCGGATCAGTCTCACGACCTCGCGGTCCAGCCCGGGGCGACCCAGGCGCCCGAGCCTGCTCTTCCGTCTCCAGAAGCGCCTGAAGCCTTCTCGATGCCACCGAATCACGGTCGTGGGCTCTACGATGGCGAGGGCCTCCCTCCGACTCGCCCACCCCTGCGAGAGGATCACCCAGAAAGCTCGGTCCCACACCCCGAGGCGTAGGCGTCGGCCCCCGGGGGTCCGGATGAGCACCGCGAGCTGCTGCCGAAGCGCCAGATTCTCGAGCGCGAGCTCCCGCCGCGTCCGAAACAGCGACCTCATCGTCCCGAAGACGGTCCAGACGAGTGCCCACACGTTTTCGACCGTACCTGCTGAACACGCTGCGCCTCAAGGCGTTTCTGCAGGATGAACTTCTCGGCAACCACACCGGTACCACCGGTACGTGTGGGCTGCGGCAGCGTAGGCGAGTCCGCCGCGATGTCGCCGACCACGTCTGGGCGCCTGGTCCGGTTCGCCCAGGTCGGCCGGACGGGCAGGGGGATGAGCGCGCACGCCCAACACTTGGGGG
>WNGA01011939.1_pt1 | contig 11260 bp, 14 predicted proteins | sample 5400061 | NCBI WGS metagenome assembly WNGA01 (sample SAMN13153366, study PRJNA577476) | soil metagenome | isolation source: 100 cm soil or saprolite under grassland replicate 2 | place: USA:California | collected 2016-06-15
CGGGTTGCCGACCTCGGCGAACTCGCGCGATCGCCGGACGGCGACCACGAAGGCCTCCTGTACGACGTCCTCGGCCTCAGGTAGGTCGCCGCAGATCGCGAAGATCTGCACGACCAGCCGCCGGTACGAGGCGGCGTACAGCTCGTCCAGACCACGTGCAGCCCGCATGCCGACCTCCTCGACCGATCATCCCGCTCCCCGTACTCATGATCACGTCGCCTGACAGGGGTGCGGGGTTCCCGATGCCGGACAGGAAGTCGGCCCGCCCCTGACGGGACGGGCCGATGAACCGCTGCGTTCCGGGGAACGGTCTGCTACCGCCAGCACCCGGCCGAGACGGAGGACGGAGCTCATGACGCGTGCTCCCACGCTTCCTCGGGGGCCGGGATATGGACCGGCTGGTCCGCCGGCATGAAGAACCGGTGCCCACCGGGGCAGCGGATCTTCAAGTGCTCGACCGGGCCCGCGGTGCTGTCGAGATGGGTCCGCCACTCGACCGTGGCCTGCGCCCCGCACTCGGGACAGGCGAGGGTGTCTGCGATGAGCCTGGTGCTCGTGGGGCCGACGGCCGTGCGGGCCGTTGCGGCGAGGATCGTCTGCGTCATGTTCGCGCTCTCTCTGTGTGGTTCTTCCGGGTGGTTGGGCCCCGGAGGCCGCATGTCGAGCCCGGTCCCCGGCGCTGTGTGTTCATGTGCCAGCACGCTAGGAGCGGCGCCTTCCCCGGGCCTTCCTTCCGGCTTCCTGTGGAGCCCCCCGGAAGTTGGCCGACGATCCGGTCAGCCGGCGTCGGCGAAACCGGCGCTCGCTCGGAGTCCCAGATCCGCGCTGACACTCCCCGGGGACCGGGGGATCGGTCGGGAGAGGCGCCTACCGGTCGCTGACAGCGCGCCTAGGCCCAACCAGCACGGACGCGCCGAGTGCGGCGGCGACCAACAGGAGCAGCACCGGCACGAGCGCGGTCCAGGCGACCGCCGCGAAGGGGAGCGTGCCGAGCGCGACCAGGCCGACGAACGCCCCGCTGCCGCGTGTGCTGCCGAGCCACGCGGCGGCGACGAGGCAGCCACCGCCGGCGAAGCCGACCAGAAGCACCGTCGGTGCGGCACCCGCGGCCATGAGCATCTCGAACCCACCGAGTGAGGCGAGCAGGATGCGGATCCAACCACGCCGTACCAGGTACGCCGCCTGGCGCCAGCTGTCGACGCTGAGGGTGCCGCCGAGGAGCAGCAGCGGCCCCGGCAGGTACCACAGCCGCCCGACCGTCGTGAAACCCAGGAGCGCCGGTACGACGAGTGCCGCGGCCGCGACCAGCCGACCGCTGGCGTCGACGCGTGAGCGGCGCAGCACGAGCCCTCCTGCGGCTGCGACCAGCGACAGCAGGACCGTCAGCAGTCCCAGCCTTCCGGGTTCGGCCTTCGCTCCCGTCCACTCCCCCAGGTCCGAGCCGACGCTCGCCTGCACGACCCCGGCGACCACCGCGGCGGCGGCACCGGCAGCGGCGAGGGCAGCACCGAGCCGGCGCCGGTCGACGTTCATCGGGTCACCTCCGAGATCCCTCGGCGCGGGCTCGGGCGGGCGTCCCGGACGGGGTGTCCGATCCGGAAGGCAGACAGCGGTTGTACGCCGTCCGGAAGCAGGCCCGCGAACCGGCGGGCGAACTCGGGCGACTGCCCGGTGGGGCTCTCCCGGTCGATGCGTTCGGTGATCTGGTTCATGTGGTGCAGGGCCAGACCCTGGTGCGTCGCAGTCAGGTGGACGCGCTGCAGGAGCCGGCCACCGACGAGCTGGGTGGTGACGTCGTGGGCGTCGGTGGCGGTGATGACGCCGTACGCGGCCGCGGTCTTCGTGTGGACCTTCCGCGTCTGGGTCACCCAGAACTTGTCGCCGGCCGATCGGCTCGACGCGGGGAGCAGCTTCGCGAGGGTCAGGACGACGGGTGACATCCCCTGGGCGTCGAGCGTGAGGCCGTCGCGGTGGCGCTGGACGTCGTCGTCGCTGGATCGGAACCACGCGAAGCTGTCCTCGGACTGCTGCCGGTCCCCGGTGATGGCGACGGCCGCGTCCACCATCAGCCGGCCCAACGTCGCCTTGTCGTCGTCCGCGGTGACCCAGTGCACGGCGATGCCGGGAAGGCCGGTGAGGTCGACCAGGTCGGTCAGCTCGTCGGCCGAGACGGTCTCGGACGTGTACGGCCCGCGGTTGGTGTGCCGGTCGCCGATGGCGTCGTACACGGCGGAGCGCTCCTTGGCCGCCTTCGCGAGTGCCACCTCGGCGACCAGGTCGCTGCCGGTGCCGTCCGGTAGCAGGGTGACGGTCGGCGCCAGGCCGCGAGCCCGGGCGGCGAGTACGAGGTTCTCGATGGCGCAGCCCAGCCCGATGTGCATCTCGCGGCCGAGTGGGTCCAACGCCCCGGTACGCCGCAAGGTGTCGGCGTACACAAGCACGGCGGACTCGGTGACGTGGAAGGCCCAGGGCTGGCTGTTGTGCGGGTTGGCGGCCAGGATCGCGGCCGCGACTGCTCCGAGCGGCCCCCCGGTGTCGCGCCAGTGATGCCACGGGTCGAACGCCCGGCCACCGCCCGGGTCGAGCACACCGGTGTCGAACACCCGGTAGCTCAGCGCGCCAGTACCCGCGACGACCACGGTTGCGCCGCTGACCGCAGCCACCTTCAGGACCGACCGCCGACTCGGAGCCGTGGCAGTTCTCTGGGGCTCGGGTTTCGCGGTGGGTCGTGCGGACGTCGACTCGGATGTTGTCATCAGGAACCCCTCCCAGGAGGTCGCAACCGTTGGCGTAGGTGTCCGCCTCTTCCAGACTCACGACGTACCTCGACCGACAGCAGGGCCGAACGTCCCCGACCGGGAGGGTCTGAGGATGTCGCCAGCGGGACGCGTCGAGCTCAGCTCATGCCGCTGTCGTTGCGCGGCCGACGGCGCAGCGATCAGGCAAGCGGGATCCGGCCCAAGAGGCGAGTGCCTCCGCCGGCCGGGCTCTCGAGCGTCAGCGTTCCGCCGAGGGCCTCGATACGGTCCGCCAGGCCGCGCAGCCCGCTGCCCTCCTCGTCCGCGCCACCCACGCCGTCATCGAGCACTTCGACCACAAGGGTCTCGTCGTCGGTCCGGGTGCGGACCACGACGCTGGAGGCGCCGGCGTGCTTGTGCATGTTGGCGAGTCCCTCGGCGACGACGTAGTAGGCGGCCGCCTCGACCGGCCCGGGGAGACCCGGCCGGACGTCGGTCTGGAGGTCGATCGGGACGGTGGCGCGGAGCGCGAGTGCTTCGAGGGCCTTCACTAGGCCGCGCTCGGACAGTACCGACGGGTGTAGGCCCCTGGCGAGCTCCCGGATCTCCTCGAGGCCGGCGGAGAGCTCGTCGATGGCGACGTCGATCAGGGCCACGCGCTCCTGGGGAGCCTCCCGGAGGCGGCCGAGACTGAGCAGTACGGCGGTGATCCGCTGCTGAGCGCCGTCATGCAGGTTTCGCTGGATGCGTCGGCGCTCGGTGTCGGCGATCTCGACCAGCCGGGCGCGGGACGCGCGCAGCTCTGCCTCCGCCCGCTTCCGGTCGGTGATGTCGCGCAGGTAGCCCGTGAACGTGGGTGCTCCGGGGAGCGAGATCCGGGTGATCGTGAGCTCGACCGGGAACTCCGTGCCGTTCTTGTGCATGCCGGTCAGCTCGAGCCGCCGGTCGAGGACGACGGGGTGCTCGGTCTCGATGAAGCGGGCGAGGCCGTTCCGGTGCGCCGCACGCAGTGAGGGCGGAACGATGATGTCGGCCATCTCGCGGCCGATGACCTCGTGGGCGCGGTACCCGAACGTCGTCTCCGCGGCGTGGTTCCACCCGATTACCCGCCCCTTGTGGTCCATCGTCACCACGGCGTCGAGCGCTGCCTCGAGCATGGCCCGCAGCTGCGACTCGCTGGCCCGCACCGCCTCCTCGGCGTGTCGTCGTGCGACGTACTGTCCGACCTGGCTGCCGAGCTCGCGCATCGTCTCCAGCAGACGTTCGTCGGGCTGACGAAGGTCACGGCTGAAGAACTCCATCATGCCGACGACGCCCTTGGGACTCAGCAGCGGAAAACCGAACGCCGCGTGCAGCCCGGAGCGCCGGGCGATGGCAGCCCGGGGGAAGTTGCCGTCCTCTGGGGCGTCGACGATCCAGACCGGCTCGCCGGACTCGAGCACCCGCCCCGGCAGCCCCTCTCCCGGCGCGAGCGTGATCCGCTCGCTGAGCGCCTCGAACTCAGGGGCTCCAGCGCCTGCGTGCCACGTGCGGATGCAGCGCAGGCGATCGTCGCCGGGGCCGGTCTCCCAGGCAGCGCCGAGCTCCCAGCCGAGCGAGCGGCCGATGACCTGCAGGACCGCGGCGTACACCTCGACAGGCCGGTCGGTTTCGGCGAGGATTCGGGCGACGGCGTGCTCGACTCGCTGGATGTTGCCGGCGTCGGCGAACCGAGTGCCGGCACGACCGATGCCCACAGATAACTGTGTACGCCTGTTGAAGCGCCGCCGCCAGCACTGGATCGAGGATTCGTGAACACGGAAAGAGCGCTGCGCATCGTCATCGCCGACGACAGCGCCCTGTTGCGCGAGGGCATCGCCGCGCTGCTCGAGGACGCGGGACACGAGGTGGTGGGTCGGTCGGGCAACGCCGACGACCTCCTCCTCAAAGTGCGCTCGTTGAGTCCGGACATTGCGATCGTCGATGTGCGGATGCCTCCAGGCAACGCGGACGACGGGCTGGTCGCGGCCGTCGAGATCAGGGGCTCGCATCCAGGCGTAGCCGTGCTCGTGCTCTCCCAGCACCTCGAGCCCGCCTACATGCTCGAGCTGGTCGGCGACAACGCGTCCGGGGTGGGCTACCTACTCAAGGACCGCGTGCGTGACGTCGGCGAGTTCATCGACTCCGTCGAACGCGTGGCGTCGGGTGGCACCGCCTTCGACCCGGAGGTGGTGAAGAGCCTCGTCGGCGGCCGCCGACGCTCGGCCCTCGACGAGCTCACCGAGCGCGAACGTTCCGTGTTGACCCTGGTTGCCGAGGGCCGGTCCAACCGGGCGATCGCCAAGCAGCTCTACCTCAGCTCGCGCGCGGTCGAGCGGCATGTGCAGGCCATCTTCCAGAAGCTGGGGCTCCCCGACAGCGAGGACGACAACCGGCGCGTGCTCGCCGTACTCGCCCTTCTCGGCAGGTAGCCGGGTGGCGGGAAACCGCCAGATCCCCGGCGCGGGAGCGACACCCGAACGGCGGCGTGCGCCCTCCCGGCGGGCGGCCGGTCCGTGGAGACTCGTGACCTCCGACGCCCGCAAGACAGGAAGATCATGGACCTCAACATCACTGCCCTCGAGACCAGCTTCGACCAGATCGCCGTACGAGGCGACGAGCTCGTGGACGTCTTCTACGGGCGACTCTTCGCCGTGGCCCCGGCCGTGCGGCCGCTCTTCGCGGGCACCGATCTCAAGCGGCAGAAGGGCATGCTGCTGGCCGCACTCGTCCTGTTGCGCGGGTCGCTTCGCGACCTCGACTCGGTGGTGACCAAGCTGCGCGACATGGGAGCTCGGCACGTCCGGTACGGCGCCCAGCCCGAGCACTATCCGGTCGTCGGGGAGGTACTGATCACCTCGATGGCAGAGATCGCGGGAGATGCGTGGACGGTCGAGTACGAGCTGGCCTGGACCGAGGCGTTCGCAATCGTGGCCGGCGCGATGCTCGACGGAGCCAACAGCGTCGAGTCCGCGGCGTAGCCCGCCACGACCTCCCCCATTCACAACCTTCAAAGGAGCACCACCATGTCCGCTGATCGCGCGAACCTCCAGGCCACACCGGCTCGTCCACCGTCCAGGCACCAGCTGGCACTGATGATCTGGCTCGCAGTCGTACCAACTCTGATAGTCCTCAACCTCGTACTGAGCAGGTTGCTCGAAGGCGTCCCGATCGTCCTGCGGACCCTCATCGTCGCGACGATCGCGGTGCCGATCGTCATGTACGGCCTCATGCCGCGCCTGCATCGACTCCGCGGCCGGTTGGTGGCACGCCAGCCCCGTCTGTTCGCCGTCGGGAACGAGTCACGATGAACTCGGCAGGACGTGGCCGGAACTCCCGGAGCAGATCAAGAACACAACCGGCACGAAAGGAACTGTCATGGACACGCCACGTCTCAGCGGTTACCCGATCGATCGCGAGATGATCCGACTCTCACAGCTCGAGCGCCAGGCGCGCCAGGCACGCCGCGCTCGCAAGCGGGCCACACGGCCGCCGCGCCGGTGGCTCGGATGGCTGTGCTGAACGCGAGGCAGCGAACTCCGACCGTCTACCAGATGGCGCCATGCATAGTCGCGGACGAAGGCCGGCGCGGTTCCACAATCCAGCTCCTTCGGTAGCGACATCACGGGCGATGCCTGGTCCGGTCAACCCCGGTGCCCGGGGCCAAGATTGACTATCCCGTCGGTCGGGGAGTCGTGCCAGGCTCGGACTGTCCCAGCCCACCCGCGGGACATTCGGGTCAGAACGTTGGAGGGACGCCATGACCGATGCACATGTCGAGCGACTGCGTGGCTTGCAACCCGAACCGCGACGGGAGGCTCAGGCCGCGTTAGCCCAGGCGGCCACCGAGGGGGTCGACGTCATGGTGACTACCGGGTTGCGTTCCTTTGCGGAGCAGAGCCGGCTCTATGCCCAGGGCCGGACGACGCCCGGGAACATCGTGACCCACGCGAAGGCGGGCCAGAGCTACCACAACTTCGGCCTCGCGTTCGACTTCGTCGTGGTCAAGAACGGCCGCGCGATCTGGGACCAGAACCACAAGGATTGGAAGCGGTTCGTCGAGATCTGCAAGGCCCACGGGTTCGACTGGGGCGGCAACTGGCGAACCTTCAAGGACTACCCCCACCTACAGGGCTCCGGCGTACCGGACCTCAGCGAGCTGCTGGCGTCGTTCCCCCACGTCTGGCGCGGTACGCCGGCGCGTTCCCGCTGGCGCACGGCCACCAACCTGCCGGTGCGCAACGGCAGCAGGGACCCGGACCCCGACAGCGGTCACGGGCTGGTCGCGCAGGTGCAGCGCCTGGTGCTGGTTGACGACGACGGCTACTTCGGAGACGTCACGGAGGCGGCCGTCTCTTCCTTCCAGAAGACGCACGACGCCACGGGAGCCCGGGTGCCCCCGGGCACCGCACTGGCGCCCACGGGCGTCGTCAACCGGGCCACCTTCAACGCGCTCGAGGCGGCGGACCGAGCCGCCGATGATGCCGAGGCCGCTGAGGGTGGCGGCTGGCTCTCGACGGCGGAGATCGCCGAGGCGATCGACGCCAACGCCACGGGTGTGGCTCGCAACTGGCCCCGAATCGCTCGAGCGCTTCGTCATGCGGGCATGAGATCGAGGGCTGCCAAGATCGCCGCCGCGGCCACGGTGCGGGTAGAGGTCGGTTCCGGCTTCGAGCCGATCAACGAGTTCGGAGACGAGGACTACTTCACCAGGATGTACGAAGGTCGCGAAGACCTCGGGAACACCGAACCCGGCGACGGCGCCCGCTACCACGGCCGCGGCTACATCCAGCTCACGGGCCGCGCCAACTACCGCACGTACGGCGATCTGCTGGGCCTTCCATTAGAGGACGAGCCGTCGCTCGCGCTGCAACCCTCGGTGGCCGCACGCGTGCTCGTCGAGTACTTCGCCCAGCGTGGTGTCGACGACGCCGCGAGGAGGAGAGCCTGGAAGCTGGTGCGCCGCAAGGTCAACGGCGGACTGAACGGGTGGCCGCTGTTCAAGGCGTCTGTCGACGCACTGCGCGTCGCAGCCTGACCAGGCAGTGAGATCTCATCCCGCAGGCCCGCGAGCATGCCGACGGTCGGTCGGTCCGATCCGGTGAGGCGGGCCAGCGAGAGGCCGGCGTACTCGGTGCCTACTTCGACGGCGCGGGCGCGTTGCACTCCTTGACCTTGGGGTTCGCGCCGACGTAGTTCAGCGGCCCCGCGATGACAGCCACTGCGATCGTGCTGACCTGCTCGCAGCTGGACGGCTTGTTGCCCTCGAAGTAGCCGCGCTGCCAACAGGCGATGACTCCGATGAGCAGCCAGATCACGACGATCGCACTTCCGATCCGCATGGCGTTACCTCCTACCAGCAGGTACCCGACGAAGCGGGCGACAAACGCTCGGCCGGTCCCGGCGGTATGGACGTCCCTGGGAACTCGCTGCTGGCCGAGACCGGGTCATCAGCGGGTCGGAGATCATCGGCTGGCTGTAACCTCCGGCGTGCCTTCGCGGCTCCCGCGGCGTTCGCGACGAGATCGGTTGTCCAAAACATCCAGTTCGCCCGGTCCGGGCGTGTCGTAGGGGTGAGGGCGCATACTGGAGTCAATGACGACACGATCCGGGACGAAGCGCCGCCACCTGGCCAGTAGTCCCTTCCAACCTGACCCTGAGCCGATCATCGAGACTTATGCGGTCGACGACCGCGTCTCACACGACACCTATGGCCTTGGCCGCGTCGTGTCTGCGGAAGGTGGGGCGGTGACGGTCCAGTTCGGTTCCGAGACGGTCCGCATCGTCAGCCCCTTCTCCAAGATGGAAAAGCTCTAGGGCTCAGAACGGCACGACCAACCGATCGGCGCCGTGGCGCGCCGGTCGGCCAGCAGACGTGCGCTGCCCGAGACTGGGGACGACATGCTTAGGAACCACTGGGGCAGGTTCGGTCTGACTGCGGCGCTCGCTGCCGCGCTCGCGGGGGTCCCGCACGCGCCGGCGTACGCCGTCGAGAACGTCTGCAGCAAGTCCGGGTCGACGCTCACCATCACGATCCCGCAAGCCGTCAAGCCACCCTGGACCGCTCGATCAGCGACGACGTGAGCGTCCTCATCGACGGCGCGTTGGCCGACTGCCTCGACAACGGCCAACCCATCAGCGGTACGACGCTGAGCTCGATCGTCCTGCAGCAGGCTGTCGCCGGGTCGACCGTCGAGTGGGTCCTGGCCAGGAGCGACTGGCACCCCGACATCACCATCCACAACAGCCCGTCGGACACGGTCACGGTGATCGGCTCTGCCGGTGCCGACCAATGGCAGGGCGTCGCCGGAACCAGTCCGGGCATCTCCCTCGACGGCCAGGCCTCCGATGCCGAGCTCCTGTTGGACGGCGCCGCCCTCCTGGTCCGGTTGCAGCCCCTGGCCGGCGACGACGTCGTCGACCTCACCGGCGTCGGCTCCACGTTGGCCGGCCACGTCCAGATCCACCCGGGTGAGTACGGCGGTCTCGGCCGAGCCCGAGCACCTCGCCGACCAGCCGCGCCGACTCCGTCGTACGCCGCCGGGGGCCGTGCCAGATCGCGGCGACCTCCTCCGCCATGAGCCGGCACGCCAACGCCCGCGCCTGCAAGACCCCCGTGTCGGACAGGCCGGGGTCGGCGTCGTCGTACCCGTCAGCCTGCGCGTGCCGCACCAGGAACAGCCGCCTCACGCCGGCCCTCCCAGCCTTGCCGCGTCGCCGTCCATGACCAGCGACCTAGCGCGGACCACCCGGCGTCACGGCAGACCGGGGAGCGGCCAGGTCTGGCCGGTGGTGCTGTCGACGATCGCGACCCGGTCGGCCACCAGGTCGAGCGGCAGGGCGTCGGACACCTCGGTCACCACAACAGGCAGCTGCGTCCCGGTCGCCCGGGTGGCCACGGACACGTGCGGCACCCACGCGCCCGGCTCGTAGTGACGGTGCAGCTCGAGTCCCGCCGCTTTCAGGGCCGCCACGACCCTCGCCTGCCGCTCCGCCAGGGCGGCGCTCACGGCCACCGCCAGCGCGACCCGACCACGCGGGAACACCACCGCCCCGCGACAGCCCAGCTCCACGCTCGGCCCGTCGGGCAGCCCGGCCAACGCGGCTAGCGCCTCGGGTGGCTCGCCGCCGCGGAGAACGGCGTACGACAGGTGGGGCAGGTGCCGGCCGTGGGTGTGCGAGGCCAGCGTGCGTACGCCGACCGTCTCCAGCCGGCCCCACAGCTCCCGCACCAGCCGCTCCGACCGAGTGTCGAACAGCAGGCAGATCGCCAGCGCCATGGGTTCAGCCTGCCGCGCGGCAGCGGCGGCCGTCGAGGCGAGAGAGTGGCGAGCGATCAGAGATAGAGGCCGGGGTCGGCGTCACCGAGCCGGTCGGAGGCCACGGCGTGTACGTCGCGCTCGCGCATCACGACGTACAGCTCACCCGAGACCTCGACCTCGGCCTTGTCCTCGGGGTCGAAGAGCACCCGGTCGTCGACCTCGACCGAACGGGCGTTGGGGCCGACCGCGACGACCCGCGACCAGGCCAGCCGGCGGGCGCCCATCGCGGCGGTGGCGGGGATGACGATGCCGCCCGAGGAACGCCGTTCTCCGGACTCCCGGTCGAGCTCGACCAGGATCCGGTCGTGCAGCATCTTGATCGGAGTCTTCACCGAACGATCTTGCGGATGAGCGCGAACGCGACCACCACGCCGACCACGCCGGCGGCCACCTTGATGATGTTGTCGGTCCGCGGCTGCCCGGTCTCGAGGTCGACGAAATGCGACTTGATCGTGGTCACCTCGCGGCCCACGACGGTCTTCGGGTTGGCCCGGTAGACGAGCTGGTCGATCGTCGACGCGAGACGCTCCCGAGTCTGCTCGATCTCGGACTCGAGCGACGACAGTTCCTTGCCCACGGATAGCTCCTGGTCAGCGATGGTCCCAACAGGATCGAAGGCTACCAAGGTAGGTTCATCACCTAGGGTGTGTGTCCCGATCCGCGCAGCACGCAGCGGATTGGGACCCACACCCTGGACCCCACCGGCCACCACAGGAGCCCCCGTTGCGTCTCAGCGCTGGCGACATTGCCCCCGACTTCACGCTCACCGACGACGCCGAGCAGCAGGTCACGCTCTCCGACCTGCGCGGCAAGAAGGTCATCGTCTACTTCTACCCCGCCGCGATGACGCCCGGCTGCACCAAGCAGGCCTGCGACTTCACCGACTCGCTCGACTCGCTGCATGGCGCCGGCTACGAGGTCCTCGGCATCTCACCCGACAAGCCGGCCAAGCTCGCGAAGTTCCGCGAGCGCGACGGCCTCACCATCACACTGCTCTCCGACCCCGACAAGGCGGTCATGAACGAGTACGGCGCGTTCGGCGAGAAGTTGCTCTACGGCAAGACCGTGGAGGGCGTCATCCGGTCCACGATCGTGGTCGGCGAAGACGGCACCGTCGAGCTCGCCCAGTACAACGTCAAGGCCACCGGTCACGTCGCCAAGCTCCGCCGCGACCTGGGCCTC
>WNGA01011940.1_pt1 | contig 11260 bp, 10 predicted proteins | sample 5400061 | NCBI WGS metagenome assembly WNGA01 (sample SAMN13153366, study PRJNA577476) | soil metagenome | isolation source: 100 cm soil or saprolite under grassland replicate 2 | place: USA:California | collected 2016-06-15
CGCGCGCGACCTGCTTGACGTCACGCGCGGTGTCGCGGCTGAACTTCACCAGGCTGGTACCCATCAGCGCACGTCCGCGAGCAGGTGCGGCGGGTTGTGCAGGTACGTGATCGACGGCGACCGTCCGACCGAGTGGCTCACCATCTCCAGCGCGTCCTGCAGCGTCGACGCGGACCGGAAGCCCATCCGCTCGACCGTCTTGCGGTTCGCGCCGACCCAGACGATGTCGCCGCAGTGGTCCAGCGCGTGGGAGATCCAGTACCACATGTAGAACGGGTGCACGCCGTGGTACGCGTACGACGTCCGGTACAGGTGGATGTACCACGGGTCCTCGGCGTACTGCTTCTCGAACTTCTGCTCGATGGTCGCCGGGTCGGTGCTCTCCGAGAGCACCTCCTCGAAGAAGTCGACGTACGACGGGTGGTGCAGCTGGCTGAACTCGTACGGCACCGGGTGGTACAGGATGACCGCTCCGTCCTTGCGGACGATCGGCGCACCACGGTAGGAGTTGAAGTGGTACCCGAGACCCATGCACGCGGCCAGGATCGGGTTCATCACCGAGTTCACGTTGTAGGGGCCGAGGTACGGCACGCCGATGACGCCGACGTCGGCCTGGCCCTGCACCTCGACCAGATGCTGGCGGTGCACCGTCTCCAGCGTCTTCTCGTGCACCGGCTCGATCGCCCCGGCGTTGATCCCGGTCAGGCCGTAGTTCGCCCGGACGTCGGTGAAGATCTTGTGCCGCAGCTTGGTGGGCGCGGCGGCGAGGGCCCGCTTGGTGCCGAGCATGGAGGCCTGGTCCTTGATCGACCACTCCCACTCGCGCTTCTGCAGGAACTCGATCGGACCGCCGAAGATGTCGTTGTTCAGCGTCGTCTCGATCTGGAACACCTTGACGGCGTTCGTCAGCACCTCACCCATCCGCCAGGCGGAATGGTGCATCTTCGACGCCTTGTGGTCCATGAACGACCGCGAGTGGATCATCGTGTTGCTGTTGTGGTGGTGCTTCAGCGACTTGTACGACGCCAGTCCGATCGACGTCGACTTGTGGCCGCCGTCCATCGCCACCAGGTTCACGTTCACGTAGACCAGCAGGTCGGACTCGGCCGCCCGCTTGGAGATCTCCACGTCCTCGCCGTGCCGGGTCTGGCCCAGGTGGGTCAGGTTGTCGCGGTCCTCGGCGTCGAAGTTGTACAGCTTGCCGTCGGGGAAGAACGACCGGAACACCCGCTCGCCGACGATGTCGCGCAGCTCGTTCGGGGTGAGCCGGCGGTGCAGCGCGTTCGCCGAGATCAGCTCGACATCATCAACACCAGCCGACGCCGCCATCTCCAGCACGGCCTCGATGACCCGCTGCCGGATGTCCGGCTTCTTCATCGGCGGCAACGGCAGCGAGATGTCGTCGAACGCGATCGTCAGCCGCATCCCGGCCCGCAGCAGCTCGGGCAGCGGCTCGGAGTCGATCGGGTTCAGCAGCGCGTTCTGGATCGCCTCGTCGACGTCCCGCACCGGCGGCAGCGCCTCCGGCGGGTACACCACCCGGGTGCCGAGCGGGAAGCGCTCCAGCAGGAAGCCCTCACCCGAGTGCACGATCAGCGGCGGTGTCCGGTCGTCCACCTCAAGCACAAACCCTGGCCGAGCCATGTCAGAACCTCTCTCGTCGTACGTCGTTCAGCGCCCTCATGAGGCCCTCACATCGAATGCGACCTTGACCGTGCCCAATCGGCCGGCCGAGTGGGCGTGGTCGATCGCCTCGCGCCAGCGGTAGAGCGGGTAGCGCGCCCCGACGATCCCGTCCAGCGGGGCCTTCGCGGCCAGCTCAAGCGCGGTCTCGAACGCCGGCTGCTCGTTCGGCTCCTGCCGCGCCGACGCGTAAGTGCCGCTCAGCTCCAGCTCCCGGAACCACACCGGCGACAGGTCGGCCCCGCTCGCCGGCATGCCCGACAGCACGACCCGGCCCCCGGCCTTGGTCACCCGCAGCACGGTGTCGATCGAGTCCTTGCTGCCGACCGCGTCGACGGCGATGTCGACACCGCCGAGCAGGAACTCCTTCGCCATCTCCGGCTTCAGCCGGAAGGCGCCGGTCGAGCGTCGTACGCCACGGAAGACCTCGTCGGGTGCGACCACGTCGCTGGCGCCGAAGGCCCGGGCGAGCTCGCGCTGCTTGGCGTGCTTGGCGACGACCGTGATCCGGCCGGCCTGGGTCAGCTCGCGCAGCGCGAGGGTCGCGAACAGGCCGACCGCGCCGGCGCCGCTGACGAGAATCGACTGGCCGGGCTGCACCTTCGCCCGCAGAGCCGTGTGTACGGCGCATGCGAGCGGCTCGGTCAGTACGGCGCGCTCGTCGGACATCCCGTCGGGTACGGCGTACAACTGGCTGCGGTGCGCGACCATGACGTTGCCCCAGCCACCGCCGGTGTCCTGGCAGAACCCGGTCTGCAGACCCGGCGCCACGTGGCCGACGGTGATCCGGTCGCACCGGTTGGTGTTCCCGGAGATGCAGCCCTCGCAGGGCTCGACACCGCGAGCCGCGCACGTCAGGACACTGTCCATCACCACCCGGGTGCCCTTGGGCAGGTCCTCGCAGTCGTCGAGCAGTTCGCCGACGATCTCGTGACCGGGGACGAACGGCATCGACACCATCGCGGAGAAGTACAGCTTGGTCGAGCCGGTGACCATGCCGAGGTCGGAACCGCAGATGCCGGACAGGATCGGGCGGATCCGCGCCCAGCCCTCCCGGTCGGCCTTCGGCTCGTTGATGGTGACGAGTCGCAGCGGCGCGGCCGGTCCGGTCAGGATGCCCGGGATCCGGCCGCCGACCGCCTTGGCGGCCAGGTACTTGGCCGGCGACCGGTACATCTCGAGTGCGAGCATCATCGGGCGTTCACCCCAGGCAGCTCCAGTCGGGACGAGGTGGACGGGGTCTTCCAGTCGACGATCTGCCAGCGTGCGGCCCGGGCAGCCCGGAACAGCGACACGTCCGGCGAGACGGCGACCGGATTGCCCACGACCGAGAGCATCGGCAGGTCCGAGTGGCTGTCGGCGTAGGCGTACGACTTGGACAGGTCGATGTTGGTACCGCGGGCGCGGTGCTTGATCCACGCGGCCCGCGACTCACCGACCAGCGGCGGACCGGACAGGAAGCCGGTGCAGCGACCGCGGTCGTCGACGGCCAGTTCGGCGGCGACGATCTCGTCGAACAGCGGCTCCAGCGGCCGGGTCAGCGGCCTGATCGCGCCGGTGATGAGGATCGTCTTGTGCCCGGCCGCGCGGTGCTCGCGGATCCGTCGTACGGCGTCACCACTCAAACGCTCGAGCACGTGCTCGGCGAGCAACTCGTCGACGATGCGGTTCAGCTCTTCCAGATCGGCGCCCTCGTAGCGGCGGTAGATCGTGCGCAGGAACGTGCCGCGGTCCTTGCGCTCGGCCGCGATCAGCTTCGGCAGCTTGCGCAGCATCGCGCCGATCTCACCGACCCGCTGGTGGCTGTCCAGCTCGGGCAGCCGCATCCACAGGTAAGTCTCGATCACGTTCGACGACAACAGCGTGCCATCCATGTCGAACGCCGCAATGATCTCCGCGTCCTGCGAAGGCTCCACCTTCTTGAGTACGCCGGCCGACTCGGCCAGCGCCTTGTTCCGCTTCTTGCGTACGACGTCCAACCGGCGGAGCGAGTCGGTGACACTCGGGCAATGCACTTCCTGCAGGTAGTGCTGCCAGTCCACGATCGAGGTGTCGCACCAGAACTTCTCCTGGTCGTCACCCTCGAGCGAGTTGTGCAGCGCGAGCACGTTGTCGTCGATGAACTGCAGCTCGGCCTGCGCATACTCGGAGTACAGGTCCATGTAGCGGCGCAGGAAGTCGAGGCGGCGCTTCTGCACGTCCAGCTCGCGTGCGTACTTCCGGGTCTTCTCGCCGCGCGGCACGTGCGTGATGATCGTGTCCGCGATCTTGTGGGCGCGTTCGCCGTACCGCAGCATCGACTCGACCGAGTCGCCGCCGGGGAACTTCCACACCGGCAGCCGGACCGCGCCGCGCTCGCCCAGGTCGAACGGGTGCTTGGAGAAGTACGCGCGGACTCCGGCGTACAGCTGTTCGAAGGTCAGCGGGTTCCGCGCGCCGGAGCTGACGTGGTAGTACTCCGGCTTCGACAGCTCCGGCTCGGTCGCCATCACGGCGCAGATCGCGCCGACGACGTGGTCGACCGGGATGATCTCGACCACGGAGTCCGGGCTGGCCGGGAACTCGGGGAGCTCGCCGCGGCCGTAGGCCAGGATCAGCGGCTCGGCCATCTTGAAGCCTTCGATCCAGCCCGGGTACGGGCTCTGCACCGCGGACTCGATGATGGCCGGCCGGACGATCGAGGTCGGCAACGTCTTCGAGAACTCCTCGACGACGCGCTCGCCGAGCGCCTTGGTGAACGTGTAGCAGTCGGTCCAGCCGAGGCTGCGCGCCCGCTCGGTCCCGGTCTCGACCAGCTTCTTCGCGACCCATTCGGTACGACGACGCTCGGTGTCAGCGGCAGCCGTCAGGTGACCGGCGCGCCGGTGCAGCTTCTCGGCCTCCTTGCGGAACTTGGCCAGCATCGGCGCGGAGCGCGACTGCTCCTCGATCCGGGCCTTCATCGCCATCCCGGCCTCGGCCTCGGCCCGCCAGTCGACGTTGTGCTCGACCGGCGCTTCGGGGATCGCACCCCGTCGACGGCCCGCGGTGTAGGCGGTGCTGATGTGCACGTAGTGGACCGCGCGGCCTGTCTCCACGATGCGCTCGAGCAGGCTCTTGGTGCCGAGCACGTTGGTCGTGAACGCCTCGTGGATCGGCGGGTCGAAGCTCACGTCGCCGGCGCAGTGCACGACGATGTCGAGATCCTTCGGCAACTCCGGTACGTCGGACAGGTCGCCCTCGATCACCTCGATCCGGGCGGCGGTGAGCGCCTCGGCGTCGGCATGGTCGGTGCCCTCGCCGTAGAACGGCTTGAAGATGTCCTTCTTCAGCAGCTGCGCCATCCGGGCGGTCCCGGTCAGCGAGCCCTTCGGCCGGATGATGGCGACAACCGTCGTACCGGGCAGATCCCCGATGATCCGGTGCAGCAGCGCCTCACCGACGAACCCGGTGACGCCGGTGACCAGGACCTTCTTGTCCTTGAGCTTGTCGGCCAGACTCACTTGTCGCCTCCACGCGTGAGTTCGAGTGCCTCGGTCAGGGTGAACGCGCCGGCGTACAGGGCCTTACCCACGATGACGCCCTCGACGCCGTCCTTGACGAGCGTGCTGAGTGCTTTCAGGTCGTCGAGGCTGGAGACACCGCCGGAGGCGATGATCGGCTTGTCGGTGCGCGCGCACAGGTCCCGGTACAGGTCCAGGTTCGGGCCCTGCAGCATGCCGTCCTTGGTCACGTCGGTGACGACGTACCGCTCGCAGCCGGCCGCTTCCAGCCGCTCGAGCACCTCGTAGAGGTCGCCGCCCTCCTTGGTCCAGCCGCGGGCGGCCAGGGTGCGGCCGCGGACGTCGAGGCCGATCGCGACCCGGTCGCCGTACTGCTGGATGATCCGGTCGCACCACTCCGGGTTCTCGAGCGCCGCGGTGCCGATGTTGACTCGCCGGGCACCGGTCGCGAGGGCCGCCGTCAGCGAGTCGTCGTCGCGGATGCCGCCGGACAGTTCCACCTGGACGTCGAGCTCGCCGGTCACGTCCGCGAGCAGGTCCCGGTTGCTGCCGCGACCGAACGCGGCATCGAGGTCGACCAGGTGGATCCACTCCGCCCCGGCCTCCTGCCACGCCATCGCGGCCGCCAGCGGATCGCCGTACGACGTCTCGCTTCCGGCCTCGCCCTGCACCAGCCGGACAGCCTGACCGTCTGCCACATCCACGGCAGGCAGCAGCACCAGGTTCTCAGACATGGCCCACACCCTAGATGGCGTTCCTGCGGGTTTCGTAACCCGCTGCCCCGCTGAGTCGTTGAGATCCAATCTGTCTCACCAATACCACCTACCCTAGTGGTCTCATCCAACTAAGGTGGTCCGGTGGTCACCCTGGAGGAGCTCGAGGACAACCCGCACCCCGCCCTCGCCCGGATCAGACCGATCGGCTGGATCGACGCACTCAACTCCTGGGTCGTCACCTCCCGAGGTCTTGCCCTCGACGTCCTCCGGGATCCGGAGACCTTCACCGTCGATGACCCGCGCTTCTCCACTGCCCAGGTCGTCGGGCCGTCGATGCTTTCGCTGGACGGCGCCGCCCACAAGGCCCACCGGGATCCGTTCGAGTCTCCCTTCGGTCTGGCTGAGACTCGCCGGCGTTTCAGCGAACCCGTGCGACAGACGGTGGACGACCTGATCGCGGCGATCCGTCCGACGGGCGCCGCCGACCTGCGCGCGACGTTGGCCGGACCATTGTCGGTAGCGGTCGTTGCCTACTCGCTCGGGCTGCCACCAGCGTCGGCATCCACCGTGCTCGACTGGTACACCGCGATCTCGGACTCGGTGACAGGCGTCTCGGCCGGACGGCTGGTCACCGCGGAAGGCGCCGCGGCCTTCGCGCAGCTGCACGCACATGTTGCCGGGGGCATCGATTCGGGTGATTCGCTGATCGCGGCCGCGGCCCGCGCCGGCCTCGGCGTGGACGAGGTGGTCGCGAACGCCGCCGTCCTGATGTTCGGCGGGATCGAGACCACCGAGGGCATGATCACCAACGCCCTCTGGCATCTCCTGACGTCGCCGGATCAACTCGAACTCGTGCTGGCTGATCGATCGCTCCTGCCCAACGCGATCGAGGAATCGCTGCGGCTCGAGCCGGCCGCGGCCGTGGTCGATCGCTACGCCACCCGCGACGTCGAACTGGCCGGCGCCTCGATCCGCCGCGGCGACTTCGTCACGGTGTCGCTGGCCGGCGCGGGCCGCGATCCCGAGGTGTTCCCGTCGCCCGACGATTTCGACGTACGGCGATCCAACGCGCGCCGGCATCTCGCCTTCGCCAGCGGGCCCCACATCTGCTTGGGAATGCACCTGACCCGGTTGGAGGCGCTCGCAGCCGTCGAAGCGGTACTGCGTTTGCCGGGTCTGCGGCTCGCGCCGGACTCACCGCCGCCGCGAGGCCTCGTGTTCCGCAAGCCGTCCGCGCTCAAGGTGTTGTGGGACGTCTGAGCACCAGCATCGCCGCGGGATGGACGGGCATGAGCTTGTCCGGCTCGCGATCGGCGGCGGCTGCCAATCGTTCGAACCCTCGCTCCATCTCGTCCTGCGTCAGGTGCTCGAACGTCGACAACGCCCTGAGGCTCAGCCGATCCGATGTCTCGCGCAACGTCCGCGGCTCGTCGGCGGTGACCCAGACTGCTTCGTCGTCCGGTAGCAAACCGGCTGCGCGGGCAAGTGCCTTAGCCTCGTCGAGTGACAGGTACATCCCCGCGTCGACCCCGCGCGCGGACGGAAAGTAGTCGTACCAGAACAGATCCGGCATCAGATCGGCGAACATGCTCCGCAGGAACGCCACTCTCCCGGGCTTCAACACCCTGCGTACCTCCTCGAGTGCTTTCAGCTGATCCCGGAAGTGATGGAACGACAGGAACAGCAGCCCGTCGACGGATGCCTCAGGCAACGGGATCACCTCCGCACTGCCCCTGAGGTAGGTCACTGTCGGATGCGCCGCCGACTCCTCGGCGGTCTCCCGCATCCGGTCGGACGGCTCCACGCCGTACACCGGTCCCCCGAATTCCTCGGCGAGTCCCGGCGTGAAGCGACCGGTCCCGCTGCCCAGGTCGAGGATGCTCAGCGGCCGCTCCTCAGGCAGGTGCGCGGCCAGCGCCCCGGTCCACCGCCGTACTACCTCGGCCGCCAGTCCCCGGCCTGCGGCGTACACACTGCCCATACGCCCGTCGTAATCCACCATGCGGAGAACTATGCCGGGTCTTGGCCAGGGACGCCGGGGGGCCGCACAATGACCAACATGAGGAACCTCGCGGCCGCGTTCGACGGTGCGCAGACGCTGGCCGACGTGGGCGCCGTCGTCCGCGTCGAGGCACGGCGGCGCACCGGCGCGCAGGGGGCGACCTTCGTCCTGCGCGAGGACAACCGGTGCTTCTACGCCGACGAGGACGCGATCGCGCCGCTGTGGAAGGGCCAGCGGTTCCCGATCACCGCGTGCATCAGCGGCTGGGCGATGCTCCATGACGAGATCGCCGTCGTGCCCGACATCCAACTCGACGACCGTATTCCGCTCGAGGCGTACCTGCCGACGTTCGTCCGCAGCCTCGTCATGGTGCCGGTCGGTTCACCGGCCCCGGCGGCCGCGATCGGCGCCTACTGGTCGAGGCGCCACCGCGCGACCACCCGCCAGATCCACGACCTCCAGCACCTGGCCGCCCTCACCGCTCACGCGATCGACCGCATCGGCCTCGCCGACGCGCCTTGGGCGCCGACCTTCACCAAGCACTAACGCACGCCGTCCCGCGCGTGGGGTAGGCCGTCCGGGGTGAGTACGACAGTCGCACCCGAATCAGCCGCCGTCTGGATCATCCGCAGCGCCGCCAGCGCGGGGTGGTCGTCGAGAAGCTTCGCGGAGTTGGCCAGCGAACGCAGCACAACCGCTTCGCCGCGCGCACGTTCCAGTGCTGCCCGGCCACGCTGACGCTCGAAGACCGTCTCGGCAAGCGCAGCGCAGAATTCTCCGATCAGAGCGAGGTCGCGAATCGCCGCATCGTGAACGGTGATGCCGAGCTCGGCGACCTCCGCGCGTACGGGATCTGCCAGCTCAGCGTTCGCCGCGGCGCGGGTCTCAGGACGGAGCAGTTCGTCGAGCTCGCGCCGGCTGATCGCCTCGCGAACGGCAAGCTGGAGGGCGACGTGCAGCAGGTCGACCGGCGCCTCGGCGTGTTCCAGGAAGGCACGTGGATCGCTGATCTGCCACCGTACGACGGCCGTGACGCGAACCGTCACACCGTCAGCGGTGAAGATCTCCTGGCTGGAGACGGTCAGCTGACGCAGCCGCAGGTCGACGGCCTCACGCCGTACGCGTCCAACCCGACGCACCGTGTGCCGTCCGGGCTCCAGCTGCCGTTCGAAGACGCCGTCCCGATACACGAGCACCCGCTCGTGCGCCTGCACGGTGATCTTCGCCATTCCATCCGCCTCCTCTCGAACTGTCGGCCGCGGCGATCCGTCCCGGTGTCCACCCTGTGCCGCGGCGGAGGTTCCGGCTCTGTACGAGCAGCCGGGCCTGCAGGGCCGCAGGACAGGACAACGTGGGCACCGGGACAGACCTGTAAGAGAGTTGAACTCTGTCCGTTGTGCAGACGGCCGACGCACCGCACCAGGTACAACGCGCAGAACGGAGGCCTGCAAAGCCAACCCCCGCTGCTGATCTGGCCGTGCGCTCACTCAGTGTGGGTCCACCTCGTGGCCCCCGGCAACCGAATTCTGTCAGCCGTGGAAGACGTCGTACGCGAGGCGGAGGATGAGGGCGGAGACGACGACCAGGAACACGATGCGGACGAAGCGGCTGCCGCGGGCAACCGCGGTGCGGGCGCCGAGGAGGCCGCCGAGCATGTTGGCGGCGCCCATGATCAGACCGAGGATCCACAGTGGTGCGCCGTGCAGCGCGAAGATGACGATGGCGCCGAGGTTGGTGGCGACGTTGGCGATCTTCGCCTTCGCACTGGCCTGCAGGAAGTTGTAGCCGAGGAAGCCGACCAGCGCGAAGATCAGGAACGACCCCGTCCCCGGCCCGACGGCGCCGTCGTAGAAGCCGATCAGCACGCCGACCGCACTCGCCGCCAGGTAATGGTCGCGGCCGTCGAATCGCAACGCCGTACGCGCCCCGAGTGACGGCTTCATCGCGGTGTAGATCGCGACCCCGATCAGCAGCACCAGCACGATCGGCTTGAACCACGACATCGGGATCTTCGTTGCCACCAAGGCGCCGGCGGCCGATCCGAGGCCGGCGAGGATGGCCAGCGGTACGACGGTCCGACGATCGGGCCGGACCTTCACGCCGAACGTCACCGCGCTGGTCGCCGTACCGCACAACGACGAGATCTTGTTCGTCGACAGGATCTGCGCCGGTGTTGCCCCCGGCAACCCCAGCAGCATCGCCGGCAACTGGATCAGCCCGCCGCCCCCGACCACCGCGTCGATCCACCCTGCCGAGAACGCCGCCACCACCAGGAAGGCAATCGTCCAGAAAGTTACGTCAGGCACGGCACCACCGGATGCGAGAAGTTGTCACGCGCCGATGATCAGGTAAGGGCATACTTCAGCACAACCTTTACATCAGAGAATGAGCAGACAAAGTCAGGTCGCGATGCGACAGTGGGCACATGGCGTCCTCGATCCTTCCACCTGAGGGCGAAACCCTCGCCACCGGCTGGGAACCGGACCTCACGCCGACCGACACCCTCGTCCGGCAGGCAGTGCTCGCGCACGCTTCGTGGGCGAGCGAACCCGCACGGCGAGCCGGCAAGCCCTGGTACGACGGCGAGACGTGGGCCGGCGGCATCCTCGGCGACCGCGGGCCACTCACCAACTGGATCGTGCCGAAGCAACCGGTGGACCCGGCCGACATCATCGCCGAGGCCGCGCGCGAACTGCCGAACAACGTGCCGTATCTCTACGTCAGCGCCTGGCCGACCCGCGATCTCCGCGAACACGGTCTCGCTCTGGCCGGCCATCCCCCGCTCATGCTGCGCTTCCCGACCACAATCTCGGCAGCCCCGGTCACGGACCTCGACATCCGCCAGGTGACCGACGAAGCCGGTCTCGCCGACGCCGAACGCGTGCTCATCGAGGGCTACCCACTCCCCGAGCTCCAGCCGTTCCAGCCCGGTGCGTACTACCACGCGTCCTTCCTCGGCGGGCCTTCCACCACGATCTGGGTGGGGTACGACAACGACGTACCGCTGGCCACTTCCGTCGCCCACAGCGCCGCCGGGCTGACCGTCGTCGAGAACGTCGCCGTGCTGCCCGCCGCCCGCGGCCGAGGCGCCGGCGCCGCGATCACCTGGGCCGCCACGACCCACCACCCCCACCAACCCGCCGCCCTCACAGCCAGCGATTCCGGCCAACCCGTCTACCAACGCCTCAACTACCACCGCCTAGAACGCTGGACCGTCTGGGTCCGCCCGTAGAAAGCCACAGGCCGCTCCCTCCGAGATCGGGAGAACGGCCTGCAGTGAACCAGCGTGTGTCAGCCGCGAACGGTGGCGACCAGGTGGTCGACCACCTCGGCTACGGGGATGTCGGCTCGGTTGCCGGTGCGGCGGTCCTTGACCT
>WNGA01021956.1_pt1 | contig 11258 bp, 6 predicted proteins | sample 5400061 | NCBI WGS metagenome assembly WNGA01 (sample SAMN13153366, study PRJNA577476) | soil metagenome | isolation source: 100 cm soil or saprolite under grassland replicate 2 | place: USA:California | collected 2016-06-15
CGATGGAGGGTTCAGTGCGAATCCCTCTGTCATCGCGACCGCGATGGAAGCGGGCCTCAACGTCGTGTGGGTGGTCATGGACAACTCGGCGTTCGGGACTATCGCGGGTCTCGAGCAGATGCACTACGGCACCAGTTTCGGGTGTCTGTTCGAGTGCGACGGCAAGCCGTACCGCGTCGATTACGCGGCCATGTCGCGGTCGTTCGGCGCCGAGGGAACGCTGATCGAATCGGCCGAGCAACTCGAGCCGGCGCTCCGGGCAGCGTTGCAGGCGACGAAGCCTGTCGTCATTCAGGTGCCCATGGAAAACGCGCCCACGCCGACGCCGGGGCATTGGGACATCAACGACATCTATCGAAGAGGCGAGTAGACACGTAGTGGCGGGGCTTTAGCCCCGCCGTCGCGCAGGAGGCCACTGTGAGGAACTTGAAAGTCTTGTTTTCGATTCTCGGCGTCACTGTGTGGTGTCTGCTACCGGCGTCATTCGCCGAGGCGCAGGCGGTCGCAGGTTCGCAGGTGTCCGGCATTGTCCGCGACTCGAGCGGCGGCGCGCTGCCGGGCGCCGAGGTCACCATCGTCAAGACCGACACCGGCGCTGTCCGCACGGTGTTTACCGGCGAAGACGGGTCGTACGTGATCCCCAATCTTCCCGTCGGTCCCTATCAACTCAAAGTCGTGCTGCAGGGATTCACCACCTACGTTCAGGACGGCATCGTCCTTCAGGTGAACACGAACCCGCAGATGAACGTGACGCTTGCGATTGGCGCCGTCAGCGAGCAGGTCACGGTCACGGCCAACACGACGATGGTGGAATCGCACTCGACGGGGATTGGGCAGGTCGTCGACAACCAACGCGTGATCGAATTGCCGCTCAACGGACGGCAGGCCACCGAGCTGATCTTTCTGGCCGGCCTCGCCACCTCAGCACCCGGGGGCGATTTGAACACCAACAAGAACTATCCGACGGTCACGATCTCCGTCGCAGGCGGGCAAGCGAACGGCATGACGTACATCATGGATGGCGGCACGCACAACGACCCGTTCAACAACCTGAATCTGCCGACGCCATTTCCAGACGCGCTGCAGGAGTTCAAGGTGGAAACCAGCGCGTTGCCGGCGCGCTACGGCCACCATGCGGCATCCGCCGTAAACATCGTGACAAAGTCTGGAACCAACAATCTGAAGGGCAGCGCGTTCGAGTTCAATCGCAACTACCGCTTCAACGCCCGCAACGCGTTCGCGCTCGAACGTGACAGTCTCAAGCGGAACCAGTTCGGCGGCGTGCTGGGCGGACCGGTGCTGCAGAACAAGGTGTTCTTCTTTGGCGGCTATCAAGGCAAGATCGAGCGAACGAATCCGTCCACGACTATCAGCTATGTTCCGACGCAGGCCATGCTGAATGGCGATTTCACGACATTTACTTCCGCGGCATGTACCGCGGGGCGGCCGGTGAACCTGACCGGGGGCTTCAACAACAATCAAATCGATCCATCGCGCCTGAGTCCGGTTGCGCTCAACTTCGCCAAGTATCTGCCGGCCAGCGCCGAACCCTGCGGCCGCGTGCAATATGGGATTCCCAATAACAACACGGAGCATCAATCGATTGGCAAGGTCGATTACACGCTGAGCAATCGACAGAACGTGTTTGGCCGGTATCTGTACGCCGTCTACGAGAACCCCGCCACGTTCGACGGCAAGAACGTGTTGACGCTCAGCCGCACCGGACAGAAGAACGAGGCGCACTCCGTCGTTGTTGGACACAATTTGATCCTGTCGACGTCGCTGATCAATGCCCTGCGCGTCACCTACAACAAGACGCTGAACGACCGGCCGTTGCCCGAGTTCTTCACTGCAACCGATCTCGGAAGCAAAGTGTTCAGCCCGCTGAGGGGCTACATGGGCATCAACGTCAGCGGCAACGGATTCTCTGTGGGTTCCGGAGGCACGAACCCGGGGTATTTCAATTCGGACTCGTACCAGGTTGCAGACGACGTGGATTTCGTTCGGGGCGATCATCAGCTTTCTTTCGGGGCGAACTGGATCCACACGAAGATCGAAACGTTGAACAATCGGCCGACGAACGGGCAGTTCTCGTTCAACGGCCAGGGCACCGGGTTGCCGCTGGCCGATTTCATGCTCGGCATCGTGAGCGGTGGCGTCGTGCAGGGCAATCCTGTTTACGACTACGACAATCACGATTACGTTGGAGGTTATGTCCAGGACGACTGGCGCGTGCGGTCCAATCTGTCACTCAATCTCGGTGTTCGATGGGAACCCTTCATTCCCGTTCGCAATACGTTTGGCTGGGTGAGCCACTTCGACAAAGCGCGTTTCGATCAGGGTCTCAGGAGCAACGTGTATCCTCAGGCGCCTGCCGGCCTCATCTTCCCTGGCGACGACGGATATCCTGGCAAGGGATCGACGGAAGGGAAACTCGCCCAGTTTGCTCCGCGTGTTGGAGCAATCTGGACTCCCGGAAACGATCAGCGCACGAGCATTCGCGCCGCGTGGGGGATCTTCTACGACACGCCGCATCTGTTCTTCAACACGCGGTTTGCGAACAATCCGCCATGGGGCGCGCAGATCACGATCCCGAATCCTGCGGGTGGTTGGGCCGATCCGTACCTCGGATATCCGGGCGGTAACCCATTCCCCGCGCTCAACGACAACTGGCAGACGGCGGCTTTCCCCGCGTTTGGCGTCTACGTGGACACGCCGCTCGATCTCCAACCGACGGCGCTGCATCAGTGGAACGTCAGCGCACAGCGGCAGTTCGGCGAGTGGCTGGTTGCGGCGAGTTATCTCGGCAACCATTCAGTTCATTTGTGGAGAGCCACGGAGCTGAATCCTGCGGTTTATGGTCCTGGCGCGACGACCGGAAACACCAATCAACGCCGCGTCCTGATACGACAAAGCCCCATTGAAGGGCAGTACTACGGCACCATTGGACACGTAGACGACACAGGTCGCGGCAACTACAACGGCCTGCTGCTCTCGGCGCAGCGGCGTCTCAAGGGCGGCTTGAGCGTGCTGAGCAACTGGACGCTATCGAAATGTATGTCGGATCCGGCCACGACCGAGATCACGGGACCGACGATTACGGATCCCAATAACCCCGATCTCGATTACTCATATTGCGCGTCCGATCGACGCCACGTCATCAACGTCTCAGTCGTCGCGAGAACGCCGCAATTCGACAACAAGGCGTTGAACGTGGTGCTCGGCGACTGGCAGGTGTCACCGCTCGTCCGGTGGCAGAGCGGCAATCGATCGTCGGTGACGACCGGTGTCGACAACGCGCTCTCGGGGATGGGCGGTCAGCGAGCGGTGCAGATTCTCGATGATCCCTACGGGGATGGGACGGCAGGCTTCTATTTGAATCGCGCCGCGTTCACGTCGCCGGATCCCGGAACCTACAGCGCGCTGAAGCCGTTCAGCGTCGTGAATCCATCGCGACTGCAGGACGACCTTGCGGTGACGCGGACATTCCGCGCAGGCACGAACACTGTCCAGTTCCGCTGGGAGGTGTTCAACGTGATCAACAAGGTGAATCTCAACGCGCCGACGACAGCGTTGAACAGCGCGAATTTTGGCAAGATTCTGGGCGCCGGCGATCCACGCATCATGCAGTTCGCGCTGAAGGTGGGTTTCTAGCTCCAGGCATCGACATGCACCAGCCGCGGTTCGTCATTGGCGTTCTTATTTCGTTGCTCGCCGGGTTCGTCCTCGTGACGACGGCGGCGGAACGGGCGGCCGCGCAGCGCGGCGCGAGCACCGAGAGCGTCGATCAGCAGGGTCGCGGCGGCCGCGGCGGTCCGGGTGGGACACCGCGTGCGCGAACACGCAAGGTGGTGCTCGCGTGGGCCGACACCAGGAACGGAATCGCGCAGCATGAGTCCGTCTCGCACGCGCTCTCGGTGATCGAGCGGCTCGGGTATGAGTCCGGCGTTTACGACACGTTTATCCGGACCGACTCGAACATCATCGCGAAGCAGCCGTTACGGACGACCGGCGAGCCCGCGAGCGGCGGACCCAATCTGAGCCTGGCCGACACGATCTTCTTTCTCGGCCACCGCGATGTGCCCCTCGACGAACAGCAGAAGAGCGAATTGCTGGCGTTCGTGCGCGATGACGGCAAAGGTTTCGTCGCGGCGCACACCGCTCTCACGGCCTTCGAGTCATGGCCGGCGTTCGGCGAATTGATCGGCGGGCGTTACGACGGGCATCCGTGGGGGACCGCGACGAGCACCGTGATCAACGAGGCGCCGGATTTTCCGGCGACCAGGCATTTCCCGGCGAGCTTCACCTTCACTGACGAGTTCTATCAGGCCAAGGACTTCTCGCGCGAGAAGGCGCGCGTGCTGCTTCGGGTCGATGCGTCGAAGATGCCGCCGAATGCCGACTACCACGGCAAGAACGGCGACATGCCCATTGTGTGGGCCAAGACCTACGGCAAAGGACGCGTGTTCTACTCGTCTTTTGCGCATGACGCTGCGACATGGGATAACCGCGACATCTCGCAAATGTATTTCGAAGCGATCCGCTGGGCCCTCGGTCTTACCGACGGCGACACCATGCCGCGTCCGCTGCCCGCCACACGGTGACAAGACGTCTGATGAAAACCGCACCTTGCATGCTGCTGTGCGTGATCTGCGTCGTCAGCCTGTCATTGATGGGCGCGGCCCAGGACTGGACGTATCACGGCGGGGACGCGGGCGAGCGCCGCTTCTCACCGCTCAAGCAGATCACGCCGGCCAATGTCGCGTCCCTTACGACCGCATGGACGTTCGACGTTGGCGCGTCGAATCTGCAAGTGACGCCGCTCGTCGTAGGCGGTGTCATGTATCTGTCCGGCGGCTCGAACGTCTTTGCCCTGGAGCCTGAAACTGGAAAGGTCGTGTGGAAATTCGAAACGCCGGCTCCAGTCGGCCGCCGCGGAGTCGCGTATTGGGCCGGCGACGCGACAACGAGCGCACGTATTTACAGCAGCGCAGGCGATCGCCTCCTTGCGCTCGATGCAAAGACCGGCAAGCTCGCATCGGAGTTCGGCGGCTTCCGATGGATCGATCTCAATCTCGGCATCAAGGGCGACGTCGACGGTCGTATCGGGATGCAGTCGCCGCCAACCATCTACAAGAACATCGTCATCACGGGCGGCAATAACGGCGAAGGCTCGCCGAGCTCGGGTTTGTACGGCGATATTCGCGGGTGGGACGCGCGAACCGGCAAGCTCCTGTGGTCTTTCCACACCGTGCCGCGCGCAGGCGAGCCGGGCGTCGAGACGTGGGAGGGGGAGAGTTGGAAGAACCGCTCCGGAACGAACACATGGTCGTTCTTCACCGTGGATGCAGAACGCGGGATTGTCTATGCACCCGTCGGCGCACCGACATCGGACTATTACGGCGCCGATCGGAAAGGTAAAAATCTGTACGGCAATTCGATTCTCGCGCTGGATGCCACGACAGGAAAGTTGAAGTGGTACCAGCAACTTGTCCACCACGATTTGTGGGATTGGGACTTGCCCGCTGCGCCAACGCTGATTGACGTGCGCCGAAACGGCCGCACGATTCCGGCCGTCGCGGTCATGACGAAGATGTCGACGCTCTTCATCTTCGATCGCATCACCGGGGAGCCAATCTTCGGCATGGAGGAGCGGCCCGTTCCGCAAAGCACGGTTCCAGGCGAAGCGAGCTGGCCGACGCAGCCGTTTCCGCTCAAGCCCGAGCCGCTTGCGCGAATGACCTTCGACCCTTCACAGGATTTCTACACGCTCACGCCCGAACACGCGGCGTACTGCAAGGATCTGTGGACGAAGAACGGCATGTACACGAAAGGTCCGTTCACGCCGCCGGGAACCGAAGGATTCATGGTGACGTTTCCCAGCACACTTGGCGGCGGCAACTGGAACGGTCTCGCCTACGATCCGGCGCTCGGACTGGTGTTCACCAACGTCATGAATCTCGGTCAGGTTGCGCGGATGCAGCTCGCTGCGGATCGGTCGGGTGCGCAAACGTACGTGCGCACCACGCCGTGGGGAGGCAGCGTCGGCCGCTTCTGGAATCCGCAAAACAAGATTCCGTGTTCGGCGCCGCCGTTTGGTGAGCTCGTGGCGGTTGACGTCAACAGGGGCGAGATCGCCTGGAAGGTTCCAATTGGCTTCGTGCCGGAGCTGAAGGAGAAGGGCATCGCCAACACGGGCACGCTGAACATCGGCGGCCCGATTGCGACGGCAAGCGGGCTGCTGTTTGTGGGCGCGACGATCGACGGCTACTTCCGCGCGTTTGATTCGAAAACCGGCAAGCAGTTGTGGGAGTCGAAGCTCGAAGCGAGCGCGCATTCCATCCCGATGACGTTCATGGGCAAGGACGGCCGGCAGTACGTCGTCGTCGCCGCGGGTGGCGGAAGCTTTCTCGGCTCGCCGCCGGGAACGAAGATCGTTGCGTTCGCCCTGCCCGGCACGCCTAGTGGTTAGGATTTTACGCACGTCAGGCAGTCCAGGCAGTCCAGGCACGCCAGGCACGTCAGGCAGTCCAGGCACGCCAGGCACGCCAGGCACGCCAGGCACGTCAGGCAGTCCAGGCACGCCAGGCACGTCCAGGCACTCTAGTGTCTACGCCGACGTCTCCACTTCCGTCGTCCACGTCCAGCGTCCGCCGCGCTTCACGCGTACCATATTGACCGAGTAGTGGTATTTATCCGCGCGGTAGTAGATATCAACGAGCTCGAACGGCCGGTTGCCGGTGGTGTACATCACTCGCGTCATGTGCATCACTGGATAGAGCACCGGAATGCCTAAGCGCCGCGCCGTATCCGGATCTGCCGGCGCCGCTTCGATCGTCTCGCGCGCACGCAGGATGGGAATCTTCAGCTCCTCCTGCAGAATCTTCAGCAGCGGCGTGGAATACAGATCCTTCACGCGAATTCGGGTACCGATGTCCTTCGGCAGATAGTTGAGCGTGTACGAGAACGGCTCGTCGTCGATGAGACGAAGCCGCTTGATGAGCATCAGCGCGGTGACCGGCCCACTGAGCTGCAGCGCGCTCCTGATGTCGCTCGTCGGCAGCGCGTCGCCCACCTCCACTTCCGTGACGCGCAGTTTGCGGACGCGCTCCTGCAGCTCTTCGAGAAACCCTGTATAGCGCACGGGCGCGAGCCGCTTCGGTGGACTCGCCGTAACGAAGGTGCCTTTGCCCTGCACCTTCACCAGCATGTTTTCGCGGACCAGTTCGCGCAGCGCTTCGCGCAGGGTCACGCGGCTGACATTGAGCTCACGACAGAGGTCGTGTTCCGACGGGATTTGTGCGCCGGCCGGGTACTGGCCGCTGTGAATGCGGTGCCGGATCAGGTGCTGAATCTGGTGGTACAGCGGAACGCCTAATTCTCTTTGGAGACCGCCGGTGGGGTGCTCTGATATCACGGACACCGGAGGCAGGATAACATGCGCTTGACATCACTTGTATAGTTATCCGTACATGTGCTGGCCGACTTTGGCGCCGATGTGGTGAAGGTCGAGCAGCCGGGCAGCGGGGATCCGCTCCGTCAGTGGACGTCGGCCGGAAATCCGCTCTGGTGGAAGGTCTACGGGCGTAACAAACGGTACATCACGCTCAACCTCAAGGATCGGGAGGGGAAGGATCTTCTGCAGCGGCTCGTGCCGCGCTTTGATGTCGTGATGGAGTCGTTCGTGCCCGGCACGCTCGAACGGCTCGGACTTGGCTGGGACATGCTGAGCGCCTGGAATCCGAAGCTGATCCTCGTTCGCATCTCAGGCTGGGGCCAGAGCGGCCCCTCGAGTCAGCGGCCCGGCTTCGGCACGCTGGTCGAAGCCGCGAGCGGGTTTGCCGCCATGAACGGTGAGCCGGATGGCGCGCCAATCGTCCCGAGCTTTCCGCTCGCCGACATGACCTCGGCGCTGTACGCGTCCAACGCGGTCATGTTCGCGCTCTACCATCGGGACGTGCATGGCGGTGCCGGTCAGATCATCGACGTCGCGCTGTTCGAGTCGCTCTTCTCGTTGCTCGGACCGCTAGCTGCCGAGTATGCCGCGCTCGGACGGTTGCGCGAGCGCAACGGCAGCCGATCGCGGAACGCCGGACCACGCGGGTGCTATCCAACGAGCGACGGCCGCTGGATCGCCGTGAGCGGATCGACGCCGAAGATGGCCGGGCGATTTCTCGAGAGTTACGGCCTCGGCGACTTGTTATCCGATCCCCGCTTTGCGACGAACGAAGCGCGCGTGGAGCACGCCTGCGAGCTCGACGAGGAGATTGCCAAAGCTATTGCGAGCCGCAGCCTCGAAGACAACCTGCGCATCATCGAAAGCAACCAACTGACGGCGGTTGCGGTGCAGACGGTGGCGGACATCGAACGCGATCCCCACTGGCAGGCGCGCCAGTTGACGCTCGATGTCGCCAACGGCGATGGAACCGTTCGGATGCACAACATCGTGCCGCGTCTGTCCTCGACACCTGGCGAAATCGATTGGGCCGGTGGCGAGCTGGGCCAGCACAATCACGATATCTACGGCACCGAACTTGGTTTGCCGTGCGACCGGATTGCCGAGCTCCAGCGCGCCGGCGTCATCTGAGGACCTCATGACACGCAACTCGTCTGCGCCTCCACAGGCGCGTGAAGAGGCGGCTGACGTTTCAACCCGACGCGCCCGCTTGCTCATCGCCGGCGAGTGGGTCGAGGGCACAGAGACCTTTCCTGTGTACGACAAGTTCTCCGGCGCCCTGATCGGCCATGCCGATCGCGCGTCGCGCGAACAGGTCGGTGCCGCGGTGGACGCCGCTCACCGATCGTTCGAGACCACCAAGCTCGATCCCTACGAGCGCTACACGATTCTGCGCCGCGCATGCGATCTCATCGAGAAGCGCCGCGACGAGCTCGCGCGCACCATCACCGACGAAGCGGGGTTTCCGGTTTCGGATGCGGTTAACGAGGTCACGCGCGCGATTCAGACATTTCTGATTGCCGCCGAGGAAGGGAAACGGCTGGCTGGCGAAGTCGTTCCGATCGAGGGCGCGCCGGGCAACGCCCACCGCATGGCGTTCACGATTCGTGTGCCGCGGGGCGTGGTGTGCGGTATCACCGCGTTCAACGCGCCGCTCAACTTCGTGGCGCACAAGACGGCGCCTGCCCTGGCATCCGGCAATACCGTGGTGCTCAAAGCGCCGCAGGCCACTCCCTTCAGCGCCGCGCTGCTCTTTTCAATCCTGCTCGAGGCCGGAATGCCGCCAGGTCACGTGAATCTCGTGCAGGGCCCCGGCAGCGAGCTGGGAAGATGGCTTGTCGAGAATCAACGCATTCGGTTTTTCAGCTTCACGGGCAGCACCGAAGTTGGCAAGCAACTTCAACGGTCGGTTGGTCTCCGGCCGGTTGCGCTCGACCTGGGCAGCGTCGCAGGCACCATCGTCTGTGACGACGCCGATCTCGAGCGTGCGGCGCCGCGCTGTGCGAACTCCGCGTTTCGCCGCGCCGGACAGGCTTGCACGTCGACGCAGCGGTTGTTCGTGCAGGAGTCTGTCCTGGCGCCATTTCAGAAGCTGTTCGTCGAGGCTACCGCGAGGCTGAAGGTCGGCGATCCGCACGATCCCGAGACGGCTGTGGGGCCGATGATCAGCGAACGAGAAGCGGCGCGCGCTGAGCAGTGGGTTCAGGAGGCTGTGACGCAGGGCGGCCGTCTCCTCGCCGGCGGAGACCGAAAGGGAGCGCTGCTTTCGCCAACGATTCTGACGGGCTCCACTCCGGCCATGCGGGTGATGTGCGAAGAGATTTTTGCGCCCGTCGTCTCGATAATTCCGTTCAGCACCCTGGACGACGCAATTGCCGCGGTCAACTCGACGCCGTTCGGACTGGCCGCAGGCATCTTCACGCGCGATATCAATCGAGCCCTGGGGGCGGCGAAAAAACTTCACGTCGGCATCGTTCACATCAACGAGCCATCGAGCAGCCGCGTCGATCTCATGCCGTTCAGCGGCGTGAAGGAGAGCGGCGTCGGCCGCGAAGGTCCGAGGTACGCGATGCGGGAAATGACGGAAGAGCGGCTGATCACGATCAGTTTGTAGGGAGTCCTGGCATCATGACTGGAGCGATGTTCATCGCCCGCTGCCTGCAGCAGGAGGGCGTGACAAAGGTGTTCGGCCAGTGCGGCCACACCAATTACGCGCTGATCGACGCATGCCACCGCCTGGGCATCGAATACGTGTCGTTCCGCCACGAGCAGCAGGCCGCGCACGCGGCCGATGCGTACTTCCGCGTGTCGCACAAGCTGGCGGTGGTGAACGTGCACATCTCGCCAGGATTGACGAACGCACTCACCGGAGTCGCCAGCGCCGCCGCCGATTTCACGTCGATGGTGGTGATCGCCGGCAACACGCCGTCGTACCACCACGCGAAAGAGCCGCATCAAGGAATCCGCTTTCACGCTGACGCGTCGCAAGGCGACATCTATCGTCCCGTCTGCAAGCGCGTGTGGAGGATTGACGATGCGAAGTTTCTTCCGGACGTGATGCCGCGCGCGCTGAACCTTGCGCAAACGGGCAAGCCGGGCGCGGTGCTGCTCGACGTGCCGATGGACGTCTTCTCCGCACAGGTTGACGCCGAACCCGTCACGCTCGCGCGACGCGCCAACTACGATCGCCCGGTTGGTCCCGATGACGGTATCGCCGAAGCCGCGCATGTGCTTGTGAACTCCGAGAGGCTCGTGATCTTTGCGGGCAATGGCGTCACGTTATCCGAAGCCTCGAGTGAGCTGAAAGATCTCGCCGAAACTCTCGACGCGCCCGTCGCCACGACGCTCATGGCCAAGGGTGTGTTTCCCGAAGATCATCCGCTGTCGCTCGGCATGACCGGCATCTGGGGCTCGCGTGCGGCGAACGAAACCACACTCGAGGCGGATGTTATTCTCGCCGTCGGCACCGGCTTCGCCGAAGCGGACTGCAGCTCGTGGGATCCGAAGTACACGTTCGCCATCCCGCCGTCGCGCCTCGTGCAGATCGACATCGATCCTCAGGAGATCGGCAAGATCTATCCAGTGGATGTTGGCATCGTCGGGGATGCGAAACGAACGCTGCGAGAGTTGATTCGCCATGTGCGCGCGATGAAGCCGCACTCATCCAACGTGTCACGTGGTGACGTCATCGCCAACAGAAAACGTGGCTGGCAGGAAGAACTGACGGAAAGCCAGTTGGACAACGGGAAACCGATTCACCCGGCGCGTCTGCTCAAGGAGTTGTCGGAAGCCGCCCCCGAGG
>WNGA01024404.1_pt1 | contig 11258 bp, 10 predicted proteins | sample 5400061 | NCBI WGS metagenome assembly WNGA01 (sample SAMN13153366, study PRJNA577476) | soil metagenome | isolation source: 100 cm soil or saprolite under grassland replicate 2 | place: USA:California | collected 2016-06-15
GACCGCGCGCATGACCTCGATGGCTTCGGCATCCTTGAACAACACGCCGCTCGTTGCGCCACGACCGGCCGCGACCATGATCGACATCGGCGTGGCGAGCCCGAGCGCGCAGGGGCACGCAATGATGAGAACGGCTACCGCGTTGACGAGCGCGTACGCCATCCGCGGATCCGGTCCGACGAGCGCCCAGACGACGAATGTGATGACGGCGGCGATGACAACGGCAGGCACGAAGTAACCGGACACCACATCGGCGAGCTTCTGGATCGGAGCCCGGCTGCGCTGCGCCTCGGCGACCATCTGCACGATTTGGGCGAGCAGGGTTTCGCTGCCCACCCGGTCGGCCCGCATCACGAGCGATCCCGTGCCATTCACGGTGGCGCCGATCACGCGATCTCCGGCATGCTTCTCGATCGGGATCGATTCGCCGGTCACCATCGATTCATCGACCGCGCTTGCACCTTCCAGAACGACTCCGTCGACGGGCACCTTTTCTCCCGGCCGCACACGCAGCCGATCGCCTGGATGCACCGTATCGAGCGGAACGTCCTCCTCGCTACCGTCGTCGCGAAGCCGCCGCGCTGTCTTCGGCGCCAATCCGAGCAGCGCGCGAATGGCAGCCCCCGTTTGACTTCGCGCCCTGAGCTCGAGCACCTGACCGAGCAGAACCAGCGCCACGATGACGGCGGCCGGTTCGAAATAGACAGGGACCTCGCCGTGTGCGTCGCGAACCGTGCTGGGAAAGATCCCGGGAAGGAGGGTCGCGACGAGGCTGTAGACGTAGGCTACGAAGACCCCGAGCCCGATCAGCGTGAACATGTTGAGGCTTCGGTTCACGATCGATTGCCAGGCGCGCACGAAGAACGGAAAGCCACCCCAAAGCACCACCGGCGTTGCCAGGACGAGCCCGACCCAGGGTGTGGCCGCCCCTAGGGCGGACGCTCCTCGCACCATCTCGAACATGGCGAGCACGACGAGGGGAACCGCGAGAGCCGTGCTCACCCAGAACCTGCGCGTCATGTCGACGAGCTCGGGGTTGGCCTGCTCCTCGAGGGTCACCGTGCGCGGTTCGAGTGCCATCCCGCAAATGGGGCAGCTGCCCGGCGCGTCTCGCACGATCTGGGGGTGCATGGGGCACGTCCACTCGGTCTTGCTCGCGGGAGCCATGGGTCTCAGCGGTTCGAGCGCCATGCCGCACTTGGGACAAGCTCCGGGTTTGGGTTCCCGAACCTCCGGATGCATCGGGCAGGTGTTGACGGGTGCTTCGGCGGCTGCCAGGGGTGCCGGCTTGGCCGCGACCTGCTTCGGCGGGTGAGTCTCGCGATCCGTGTCGGTCGAGGCCAGGTATTGGGCGGGGTTTCTCACGAACTGCTCACGGCAGCCGCTGGAGCAAAAGAGGTACTCCTTCCCCTCGTACGTATACCGATGAGGCGTATCGGCGCCGACCTGCATACCGCAGACGGGATCCTTTTCGATTCCGATTGGCTGCGCGGCGGCTGGCTGGTGGTGCGTGTGCTCGTGCATGATTCCTCGAATCTGTGGGAGGCGGTTAGGCCGTTCGCATCCGCGCGTAGCGAGAGAAGACGTCCATGAGCTCGTCGATTTTTTTCTTCCGTTGTGCGTTGGTGCCGTTGGCCATCGCCTCACTGACGCACGTGTCCACGTGCGATCGCATGACCAGCGCCCCCGCCTTGCCGAGGGCAGCCTGGGCTGCCGCGATCTGGAGGAGCACATCGACGCAATAGCGGTCACCCTCGACCATTCGCGCGATCCCCTCGACCTGGCCGGCGATCCGCCGCAAACGAGCGACCAGCTTTTTCTTGAGATCGGGCTCGAGCATCGCGCTACCTCCCTATACCCCCTAGGGGCATATGGGGGACATAACCCTCGCGCGACCCATGCGCAAGTGCAGGTTTGGTTCGCGGCCAGGCTATGGCTGTCGGCTTTCGATGCTCGTCTCAGCGCACCTCTGATGGGCTCGCGTGACGCGCGACCACCGTGCTTGCTTGTGGACCGCGCTCACCAGCTTCCTCGACGAAGCGCACCTCGGTTCCGATCTGGATCCGCTCGAATCCGTGATGGAGCACGCTGTTCTTGTGAAAGTAGATCTCGTCCCCTTCGGGTGTTTCGAGAAATCCGTACCCCTCGTAGTGGAAGAGCTTGCTGACGCGACCACGGCGCTGGTGCTGGTGCGGCTTGGTATCGCCCCCCTGCTTGTGGCCATGATCCTGAAGCACGCGTTCCGCGTTGTCGAAGGCGTCGTCGATGGCGGCATACAAGTCCTGGTGACGTGATCCCTCATCAGGAGTCCGACCGACCACCAGCTTGCTCCTATGTATCCAATTGGCGTGCCAGGCTGGCCTACCGCCGAATTCCTGCGAGTGCGCGGCATCATGTGCCCGGCACACGCAAAGCTTTCGCGTACCGCACGCAGACGCTGCGCGCGCACGTTCGAATGCCAGGACCTTCCGTTCGAGTCGACGTGGCGCGGACTTTGCTGCGTTCAGGTCGTTGGGCTCCTAATTGTCGATGATACGTACGCATCGTTTCCTACCTGGGATTTCGGTTCACACGACCGGAGGAGGCATGTCCCGTTCGCCGTCCGAGCGTACCGAGCCTGCCGAAGCCCAGGTCCTTCGCGAACGGCTCGTGCGCGAGCTCGCGATCGAGGTGCAGAGCGAGCGTGTCCTCGAGGCGATGCGCCTCGTCCCACGGCACCTCTTCGTGCGCGGCGCCCCCCTGCGGATAGCCTACGGCAACGTTCCATGGCCTATCGGCCACGGGCAAACCATTTCGCAGCCCTTGGTCATCGCGATGATGACCGAAGCGCTCGATCTGAGCGGCTCGGAGCGCGTGCTCGAGGTGGGTACCGGGTCCGGCTATCAGGCTGCGGTACTCTCGCTCCTGGCCAAGGAGGTGTACACGATCGAAGTGGTCCCCGAGCTTGGCCAAGCCGCCCGCAAGCGGCTGGGAGAGCTCGGGTATTCGAACGTGCGCGTGCTCGTCGGCGATGGCTACCGGGGCTGGCCACAGCGAGCGCCGTTCGACCGCATCGTGCTCACCGCAGCACCTTCGGAGGTACCCTCTGCACTCCTCGATCAACTCGCATTGCAAGGTGTGCTCGTCGCTCCGATCGGTTCGACGCCCTGGACCCAGCGCCTCTTGCGTTGCACGAAGACGCCCTTCGGTATCGACGTCGACGATCTCGGCGGCGTGCGTTTCGTTCCGATGATTCGCGGTGCTTGAGGTTGCGTACTGACGATGAGTCTGTCGTTGCACGCAAGTCCCGGACGGCGCGTCTTCGACGGGCAATTCACGCTGTTCAGCCCGAACCGTCGGCAAGTCCGGTGATGGTGTGCTCCAAAAAGCCTCGACGTCGGTCTCGTAGACCGGCGGCGTCACCGTCGATGCCCGCTCCTCGGCGCAAGATCCGACGAGCAGGGAAAGACGACGCAATCGGCCCAGCGCCGAAGCCGGCGCCGCTTCGCTCGTCATTGCGGGCGCGCCAGCGTGGTGGGCGGCGAGCCCGTGACCGCGATGTACGAATCGAAGATGAGCTGCTTCACGTATTTCGGATTGTGCACGCCGAGGGCGCCGCCGCGTGCGACGAGGAGGTAGTTGTAGATGGCCCCGGCCTTCTCGGGCGGCAAATGCAGCGTGCCACCGTCAGGACCGCCACCGGGCCTCGTCTTGTCCGCTTCGAACTTACCATCGGCGAGCTCGCCCGCTGCGAGAGACTGGTACGGCGCCGCGGCCGACCGGGTGAGATAACCCGCGTTGTTCATCGCCTTTTGCAGCTCGAAGAGAGCGGCCTTGATCTGCGACTGAGCTCCGCTCACGTCGAAGTTGGTGGCTTCGGCGTGGCAAGACCCACAGACGCTGATCTGGGCGTAGAACGAGTGGTTGGGCGACATCCCGTTCGAGGCGGTCTTCGGCATGTGACAATCGATGCAGACGAGCTTTTGCTGATGCGTCGACGTGCCATACGTCATGTCGGGGAAGTGGTAGCCGCCGAGACCGGTGAAGATGTCCGACTGCGGCCCCTCGTGCGGCCCCCAGTTGGGACTGGTCAGCGTGGTATCGGCCCCGATGTAGTTCGTCACGTCCTTTCGCGACCGGTGGCACCACACGCAGGTGTTCGCCGCGCCCATTGTACCTGCCAGCGTTCCCGTAACGGCGGCGGTGGACGGGCTTTTCTCGATGGTAGGCTGATCGGTGGTGCCCGAGGGAACGCGCAGCGGAAACGAACCCTTCGTGTACGGCAGCCCCGTGCGATGCGGATCGGTATCCGTCGTCACCTGATGGCACGTGACGCATCCGACCTGGGCGACCTTGGCGCTTCCTGCGTAGATTGCCTCGGTCAGCGCTCCACCGGTCGGGTTACGGTCAGTGCGTCGACCGAGTGGCAATTGCCGCAAGCCGTTGCTCCCGTCCAGGTCGTGACCTCGTCGGAGCCGAGGTTCGAGACGAAGGCCGCGTAGTGCGTACTCGTCTTCCATTGCTCGACGATGCCGTTGAACCCGTGGCAAGGGGTTAGGCAGGACGTAGACAGTTCCACCGTTCCACCGTCGGTCCCGGATAGCCCCATCATGCCCGGCGGTCCCGCTTCTCCAGCGGGGCCAGCTGGCCCTGGCTCTCCCTGCGGGCCGGAGACTCCCATCGGACCTGACGGCCCCGCGGGTCCGTCGGCCCCGGCGCATGCTGCGATGACAAGCGGCGCGGCAACGAGCAACAACCGAACGACGCTTCGCGAATGATTCATCACGTTTGACCTTCCCGCGGGGGAACCGACGCATCGTTCCCCATTGCTGAACCTCTTGCACGGGAATCAGCACGCTTCGTGCCACGTGCCGTGGTGAGCCGCTGGCGGCTAGAGTCGAAAAGACTCGGCGAACGATGGGCCTTCTCTTGGGCGGCGCAAAGCATTCGCCGATGACGCTCGTTTTGCGCCGCCTCATCCAAGGCCGAGGCCCGTTCCCGACGACGGCGCGCTGGGTGCAAGGCTCGTAAGTGACCGTCGTGCGACCGAGACCTCGCCCGTGAAGACGGGCAAAGTCGTCTTGAGCAGAACGATCAGCACCATCGCGCCGGCAGCATAGATGCCGGCGGACACCATCCATTCGGTGAGGCTCGGCGTGTACTCGACGATCTCGTACAGCGTGCTCGGCACGAAACCCGGGATGATGAGCCCCATGCCCTTCTCGATCCACACACCCGAGAACGCAGAGATGCACGCGGCGAGAAGAACACGGTTGTCGGTTCGGCTCGCGGGGAGGTGGATCAAGATCGCGGACGCGACGTTGAGGGCGATCCCGGTCCAGATCCACGGAACGAGCGCGTACTTTCCATGGAGCCCGAGGAACAGGTAGCGGGCCGATACGTGGTGCGAGCCGCCCGAGTAGAGCTCGGTGAAGACCTCGGAGCCCAGCATGAAGAGGTTCACGAGGATCGTAATGCGGAGCACGCTTGCCAGGAGCCGAGTCGGGCCAGCGGCGACGTGGAAGCGAGGGACGAGCCTCTTGATCCCGTGCAGCAGCAGGATGACGAACGCGGGTCCGGTGATGAATGCCGACGCGATGAACCGAGGAGCCAGGAGTGCCGAGTTCCAGAAGGCGCGTCCGCCGAGCCCGGCGTAGAGAAACGCCGTCACGCTGTGGATCGATATCGCCCAGCCAATGGAGAGGAACACGAATGGCAAATACCAGCGCCTCTCCGGACGGCGTCCCAGGTATTTCACATAAACGAGGTATCCACAGATGTGCAGGTTCAGGAGCAGATAGCCATTGAGAACGAGCACATCCCAGCTGAGCATCGAGATGGGCCAATTGAGGCGCCCGACGAGAGGAACGACGTGCCACATGCGATCGGGGCGGCCCATGTCGACCACGATGAATCCGACGCACACGACGATGCCGGCGACGGCGAGCAGCTCCCCGACGATCACGACGTCGTGCATTTCTTCGTCGTCGTAGAGGTAGGCGGGGATCACCATCATCACGGCGCCGGCAGCGAGCCCCACTACGAAGGTGAAGTTGGCGATATAGAGCCCCCACGACACGTGGTCCGTCATGTTCGTCCAGATCATGCCTTCGGCGAGCTGGTGTGCCCAGGCGTTGACCCCGACGAGGAACACCGCCGTGAGCAGCGTCATCCCGGCGTAGTAGAGCAAGCTCCCCGAGAAGGCCATGCAGAACATCCGCCACACGAAGCGCGGATAGCTCAGCACCGCGTCGGTCTCGTCGGCGGGAATGCTCGGGCGCGGGAGGGACGACTTCATGGCTCAATTGTCGAAGAAGTAGAAGAAGCGGGGACGCGTCCCGAGCTCCTCCTTGAGGACGAAAACACGCTTGTTGGCGAGCACCCAGCGGATCTCACTGTCGGGGTCGAGCATGTTGCCGAAGACGCGCGCACCCGTCGGGCACGCCTCGAGGCACGCCGGGAGCAGCCCGCGTCGCGTGCGGTGCAGGCAGAAGGTGCACTTCTCGACGACACCTTGAGGGCGCACGCGATTCGAGAGGTACGCCTGGCTGGGGTTGAGCTCGTTGGGCGGGATCACCGGCTTCGTCCAGTTGAAGCGCCTCGCGTGGTAAGGGCACGCGGCTTCGCAGTAGCGGCAGCCGATGCACCAGTTGTAGTCGATGACCACGATCCCGTCCTTCTCCTTCCAGGTCGCCTGGACGGGACAAACCGTCACGCACGGGGCGTTGTCGCACTGCTGACACTGGACCGGCAGGTAGTACTTCCCCGGCGCGGGCACCGCGTGCTCGTAGGTGGCCGTCCCCTCCTCGAGAGCGAAGCTACCTTGCTCCATCTCGAGAACCCGGATGTACGAGTTGTTGGTGGCTCGATCGTGGTTGTTCTCGATGTGGCAAGCCTCGGCGCATTTTCGGCAGCCGATGCATACGCTCAGGTTGAGCGCGTAGCCGAACTCGACGCCGTCCATTGGGCGCACGTCGTCGATCGTCACCTCGCGGCCGTACTTCGTCCTCGCCTCCTGCTCGAGGGTCCGGAGGATCGTCGCCATCTCGTCCGGGGTCAGCTCCTTGTAGTGTCTCTGGAGGAACTGATCGATGGTGAGATCCTTGGCCCACGCGCGGAGCGGCTCTATCGCGTGGGCGAACGCGGCCGCTCCCAGCGTTCCGCCGAGCACCTTGAGCGTCCGCCGCTTCGTTTTATCCATGGTAAGCTCCGCTCGCCATCGCGCCGCGATCCCTCGGCGGCAGCACCGGACGCGACGGCGGGAACTTCGGTGCGTGCGGATCGTGGCAGTCGACGCAGTGGTTTCGCAGGCGGGGTCCTCGGGAAAGATCCCAGTAGCCGTTCATTCCCCCATGGCTGCCATGCAAGTAGTCCTGGTACTTGGGTCCGTGGCATTGCGCGCAGAGGAGGAGCGTGTCGGCGGTCGCGATCTCCGTCCCGTCGGAGAGGTGGAGCATCGGTGCGCCGCCGGTTCGTGTGACGTGGCACGAGGCGCACGAGAGCGTGCCGTGCTGGACGGTGAGACCGACGTGGAACTCGCGCAGCTTCGCCGCGCTCTCGGGGAAGCCGGCCCCGCCGTCGCGCAGTCCGTGGCACGTGACACAGGCGACGCGGATCTCACGTCCGAGCCCGTCCTTCGGGGAAGACTCGATCGACGTGAGCCTAGGAGACACGTGGATGACCGTGGGCGCCGTCTTCTCCCTCGGCGGGCCCTCGTTTCGGCGACGTTGGTCCTGCCGGCATGCGGCCACGACCGCGACGACAACGACGACAAGCGTGAACGAGAGTGGACGCATGTGGAGGAGTCCGTAGAGCAGGGCCCGTGCCACGGGTCAAAGCCCGCATCGAGTGCCTTCAGACTGGTTGCCGCGCATGCCTTGCGCGGGCGCGCAAACCAAGCGCGGTCACGCAAAGGCGAACGCCGGTGGTCGGTCGACGGGGCCGGCCTTCATTCATGGACTGGATATTGCGATGCGCCGTTTCCATGCCGATCGCCTCGCTCGTCGTCACCCTCGACGACCGTGACCTCCTGAGGCAGAGCGCCCTGGGGCGGCTCGTGGCCGATCCCTCTGTCGAGCTCGGCGAGGCGCGTGGCGCCTACCTTCCCATCGTCGTCGACACCGCGACCGCCGAGGAGGGAGAGAAGCTGGTGGAATCGCTGCTCACGACGCCCGGCGTGCTCGGCGTGGACATCGTGGGGATCGATTTCTCGATAGACGAGCGAGGCGTGGAAGGATGATCGGTCGTCGGGAGCTCCTCAAGCTCGCCGCCATGGAAGCGGCCGTCGCGGCCGCTTCACGCCTCGCCTTCGCCGATTCGCCGAGGCTCGCGGTCGGCGCTCCTCCGCAAGCCGGAAGCGGCGGCGTGAAATGGGACAAGGCGCCGTGCCGGTTCTGCGGCACCGGATGCCACGTTATGGTGGGCACGCGCGGAGGGCGCGTCGTCGCGATCCAGGGCGATCAGAAGTCCGAGGTGAACAGGGGCCTGCTCTGCGTGAAGGGCTACCACGTCGGCCTCGCGCTCTACGGCGCCGATCGCCTGCGCCAGCCCCTCCTGCGCAAGAACGGAAAGCTCGAGCCCATCACGTGGGAGCAAGCCGTGGACGTCATCGCGGCGCGGGTCCTCGCGAACCCCGCGGGCTTTGCCTTCTACGTGAGCGGCCAGACGACGATCCCGGAAGGCTATGCCGCGCTCAAGTTCGTGAAGGGGGGGCTCGGCCACAACCAGATCGAGGCCAACGCGAGGCTCTGCATGTCCTCGGCAGTGACGGGGTTCATGGCTACGTACGGCGTCGACGAGCCGGCCGGTTGCTACGACGATCTCGACAAGTGCAACGTGCTCATCATCTGGGGCAACAACCCCGCCGAGATGCACCCGATCCTTTTCTCGCGCGTGATCGACCGGAGGAACCGCGGCGAGAAGATCACCATCATCGATCTCAACACGCGCCGTACGCGCACGAGCCAGTTCGCCGATCGATCCATCCTCTTCAAGCCGCAGACCGATCTCGCGATCGCGATGGGTATCGCGCACCTCCTCGTCGCGAACGGCACCTTCGACAAGGACTTCGTCGACAAGCACTGCGCCTTCCGCGCGCCCGACGAGAAGAAGACCCTCCAGGGAAAGGCCATCTCGTTCGACGACTACAAGGGGCTGGTCGCCGAATACACGCCCGAAAAGGTGGAGCAGATCTCCGGTGTCCCTGCGAACGACATCCGCTACCTCGCCGAGCTCTTCGGCCGTCGCGACACGCGGATCACCAGCCTGTGGTGCATGGGCGTAAACCAGCACACGCGTGGAACGGCGATCAACGCGCTCGTGCATGGGCTGCATCTCCTTAGCGGACACTTTGGCAAGCCTGGAGACGCTCCGACGAGCCTGACCGGGCAACCCTCCGCCTGCGGAACGGTGCGCGAGGTCGGGACGCTCTGCCACACGCTCCCAGGAGGGCTCGCCGTCGCCAACGCTGACGACCGCAAGGAAGCGGAGCACGTGTGGAACGTCCCCGCGGGCCGCGTCTCCGGCATCGCCGGGTACCACACAATCGAGCTTTGGAGGCGCTTCTCGACGCCGAAGGACCAAGGCGGAGACATCGATACGATCTGGGTGCAGACGACCAACCCCGCCCAGTCGCTCCCCAACGTGCACGCGCTCTTCGAGCCGAGCCGGAAGATCAAGGGCAAGTTTCTGATTGTGTCGGACGTCTACCCGACGGCGACGACGCGCGCGGCCGATCTCGTCCTTCCGTCGGCGCTCTGGGTCGAGAAGAACGGGATGTTCGGCAACTCAGAGCGCCGCACGCAGCAGTGGTTCAAGATGGTCGAGCCCCCGGGAGATGCGCGCTCGGACCTCTGGCAGATCCTCGCCGTCGCCCATCGTCTCTTCGAGCTCGGGCTCGCGGGGATGAAGGACAAGGATGGGCAGTTCCTCCTTCGTATAGAGAAGGACACGAAGAAGGTCCCGGCATGGGACTACAAGAGGTTCTTCGACGCCAACGTCGACGAGTCGCTCTTCGACGAGTACCGCCGCTTCTCGACGCACCACCACAAGGATCTCGCGCCCTATGCGGAGTACGTGAAGGCGCGCGGCCTGCGCTGGCCGGTGGTCCAAAAGCCCGACGGCACGTGGCGCGAGACGCGGTTTCGCTTCTCGGAGACCGAGGATCCATACGTGCAAAAGGGAAAGGGGATCCAGTTCTACCAGTCGTTCACCAACGACGATCGGGCGCAGATCTGGTTCCACCCGTACGAGCCCCCGCCGGAGGGGCCAGACGCCGACTACCCCTTCTGGCTTTGCACGGGGCGCGTGCTCGAGCACTGGCATACCGGCACATTGACGATGCGCATCCCAGAGCTCCAGCGCGCGATGCCGCAGGCGTACGTCGAGATGGATCGCGCCGACGCGCGGAAGCTGGGTATAAAGGACGGTGAAATCGTCACGCTCGAGACGCGTCGAGGAAAGCTCGATCTGCCGGCGTGGATCGACGGGCGAGGGAGCCCTCCGTCAGGCTCGCTCTTCGTCCCCTTCTTCGACGAGCGCTTGCTCGTCAACGAGCTCACGCTCGACGCGCATGATCCCTTCTCCAAGCAGCCGGACTACAAGAAGTGCGCGGCGAGGGTGCGCAAGCGCGCGAACGTGCGGGGCGGTCCATGAACGACGACCTTCCTCCGAGCGTACGGCTCCTGCGCTCACGGCGGGGATGGCATGTCATCGGCTTGCTCGCGCTGGCGGTCGCTGCGGGAGGCTTCTGCGCGGGCCTCACGCAACAGCGTGAGCTCGTTCGCCTCCGGGCCCCCGCGGAGATCGTCGCGACGACGCCTGCCCCTGATTACGCGGAGCTCCGTGCCGAACGCGCCGGCGGCCCGAACGCGAACCTCTACGCGGGTGCGTTGGAGCGTTTGGGCGAACCACTGCCCGGCTTGCTCTCGGAAGCTCCGGTGCAGACCGCGGAGCAGCGCGCCGAGATCCTTGCGGCTCGGAGCCTCCACCGCGCCTACGACGGTGCGCCGCCAACGATCCCGCACCTGGTCGACGGAAAGAGCACGTTCGAGTGCCTCGCATGTCACGAGAAAGGGGCGATCGTCTTCGGCAAGCGCGCTGCCGTCATGAGCCACGAGCGTCACGACAGTTGCACGCAGTGCCACGTGGCTGCGGGCGGCCCGCCGTCGCCGTCACCGCCGCCTCTCGCGTCGAACTCGTTCGTTGGCCAGATCGCGTCGAGCAAGGGCCAGCGCGCGTGGCCGGGTTCACCTCCCAAGATCCCGCATTCCACCTTGATG
>WNGA01011947.1_pt1 | contig 11256 bp, 8 predicted proteins | sample 5400061 | NCBI WGS metagenome assembly WNGA01 (sample SAMN13153366, study PRJNA577476) | soil metagenome | isolation source: 100 cm soil or saprolite under grassland replicate 2 | place: USA:California | collected 2016-06-15
CGGCCGGAAGGTCCAGGTCACGCACGGCCTCGCCGAGTCGCTGGCCCAGCTCGACCGCGAACCGCCGGAGTTCCGCCAGGAGGTCGTCGAGTTCCTCGACGGGCTGGTCAGCCACTTCGTCCTCGACGACCGGCGGCTCGTGGTCGCGCACGCTGGCATGCGCGAGGAGATGCAGGGCCGGGCCTCGGCCGCGGTGCGGGCGTTCGCGCTGTACGGCGAGACCACGGGCGAGACCGACGAGTTCGGGCTACCCGTTCGCTACCCCTGGGCCACCGAGTACCGGGGGAGGGCCGTGGTGGTGTACGGCCACACGCCCGTCGTGGAGCCGGAATGGGTGAACAACACCATCGACGTCGACACCGGGTGCGTCTTCGGCGGCGCGCTCACCGCCCTGCGGTGGCCGGAGCGCGAGCTGGTGTCGGTGCCCGCCGCGCGCACGTACTACGAGCCGCTCCGGCCCCTTCCGTTCGAGGAACCCGCGCGCGGGTCCGCGACACGGGCCCAGGGCGACCTGCTCGACATCGACGACGTCCTCGGGAAGCGACTCGTCGAGACCCGCCTGCACGGGTCCGTGACGGTGCGCGAGGAGAACGCCCGGGCCGCGCTCGAGGTCATGAGCAGGTTCGCGGCCGACCCCCGCTGGCTGATCTACCTGCCGCCCACGATGTCGCCCACGGGGACCTCCCAGCAGCCCGACCTCCTCGAGCATCCGGCGGAGGCTTTCTCGTTCTACCGCCGCGAGGGCGTGGACCGGGTCATGTGCCAGGAGAAGCACATGGGGTCCCGCATGGTCACCGTGGTGTGCCGGGACGAGACGGTCGCGCCCCGCCGGTTCGGGATCGAGGGGACCGGGATCTGCTTCACGCGGACCGGCCGGCCGTTCTTCGAGCACCTGGCCCTGCAGGAAGCCCTGCTCGACCGGGTGCGGGACGCGCTCGCCGCTGCACGCCTGTGGGACGAGCTGGAAACCGACTGGCTGGCGCTCGACTGCGAGCTCCTTCCGTGGTCGATGAAGGCCGAGGAGCTGGTCCGGAGGCAGTACGCGGCCGTCGGGGCGGCGGCCCGAACCGCGCTGGCGACGTCGGTCGAGGCGTTGGAGGCCGCGGCGTCGAGGGGCGTGGAGCTGGGCCGGATGCCCGAGCGGGAACGGGAGCGGCTCGCGATGGCGGAACGCTTCGTGGGGGCCTACCGCCGCTACTGCTGGCCGGTGGACGGCGTCGCGGACCTGCGCCTCGCCCCGTTCCAGGTCCTGGCCGGGGACGGCCGCGTGCACGCCGAGCGGGACCACGGGTGGCACATGGAGGTGGCCCGCCGCCTGGCCGAGTCCGGTGGGCCGCTGCTCACGGCCACCCGGTTCCACGTGGTCGACCTCGGCGAGGCGCAGAGCGAGGCAGCCGCGGTCCGGTGGTGGGAGGAGCTGACCGCCGATGGCCGCGAAGGCATGGTCGTGAAGCCGCTGGAAGGGATCGCCCGGGGGCGTCGTGGGCTGGTCCAGCCCGGCGTGAAGGTTCGCGGTCGCGAGTACCTGCGCATCATCTACGGGCCCGAGTACACGGCCCCGGAGCACGTGGAGCGGCTCCGGCAGCGGAGCCTGTCCCACAAGCGATCGCTCGCCCTCCGCGAGTTCGCGCTCGGCGTCGAGGCGCTCGAACGATTCGTCCGATCGGAGCCCCTGTACCGGGTGCACGAGTGCGTCTTCGGCGTCCTGGCCCTGGAGAGCGAACCGGTCGACCCCCGCCTCTAGGCCGGGCTCACGGCGCGATGAGGTCGGTTCCCCCTGACTGGCGGGCGATCGTGGCGATCGCGGTATAGCTGTTCGAGCCGCCGGTGACGCAGGCTCCCACGCAGCCGTCCGCGTAGCCGACCAGGATGCGCCCCGTCTGATCGGTCGTGATGTCCATGAAGTCGAGCAGGTTCCGGCACTTGTTGCTGCCGCCGCCCAGCCAGATGCAGCCACGCTGCACGGGATCGCCGGGCGTCGCGTCGACGGCCGACCATGTCACGCCGCCGTCGTAGGTCGCGGCGACGTACAGGTGCCACACGCCGGCGAACGTCGACTTCTGGTCGTCGCCTCCGGTGGTGGTCCCCAGGAACGCGAACGCGGCCCTGTCGTCGTCCCCGGCCACCACGGCCGGGAACTGGACGTTCTGGATCCCGAGCGACGCGCCGACGTCCTGGACGTTCGTCCACGTCGCGCCGTGGTCCCGCGAGACGGCCACCCCGGCGTGCCCGTCCCCGTTCTGGTAGCCGGCGTAGACCGTGCCCCCGCTGCCGATCCCGATGGAGGGATCGCTCTCGTCCTGCGTCGTCGTTCCCGGGATCGAGCGGACCGTCCAGGTGAGGCCGTTGTTCGTCGAGACCACGACGGCCTGCTTGCCGCCGCAGTCGGCGTTCGGGACGTACGCGGTGCCGTCGGGCGCCACCTTCACGTGGCCGTGCAGCCCGCCGCACGCCAGCGCCGTGTACAGGGGCGCGCCGGGGCCGAAGGTCAGCCCGCCGTCGACCGACAGGGCGCACGTCGCCGTGGCGATGGCCTGTGCGCAGTAGTACACGGAGTCCTGGTAGCCGACCCCCGTGAGCGGTGCGGTGAAGGGGCCGCCGCCGACCGTCTGGTGATCGGCCGCGGCGGCGATCCCGCAGCCGACGGGGTTCTGCGTCCAGGTGGCGCCGTCGTTGTCGGTGAAGGCCATCAGGCTGCAATTCGCCGACAGCTGCGAGACGAACGTCCGGTTCGTGCGGTGGTCGGTGTACAGGATCGGGTCCAGGGACACGATCGACGTCAGAAGCGGGGCGACGTTCGTCCACGAGGCGGTCCCGTTCGCCTCGTTGAACCCGTTCACCCGCAGCGTCTCGAACCCGGCCTGGAGGATGACGTTCCCGGTCGCCCAGTTCGCCCCGATCGAGGGCTCGCCGGCGTCGCGGCCGAGCGGCGACGGCGCCGCGAAGTTCACGAACGTCGGGGGCGTCCCGGCGGCGCCGGCGGGCCCGGAGCCCGTGAGCAGGCCGATCATGACGAAGACGGTGAATCCGGCGACGAGCATCGCGGTGCGGGCTCGGCGCGCGTGACGGAGCGTGTACACGATGGCCTCCCCAGTCGGTGTGGCGGCCTCCGCCCCACCGTCGGAAGCCGGTCATTCCGTGCCCCGCCGGGAGACCCTCCAAACGTCGGACGGACAGACGGCCTTCAGGCGCGGGGAGAGCCGAGCGCCGAGCCGATCGCCCGGGCGGCGGCCTGGCCGGTTCGCGCCGCTCCCTCCATGAAGCCCCAGAAGTCCCTGGAGGTGTGTTCGCCGGCGAAATGGACGTGACCCTCGGGCACGCCCTGGATCCCGCCGAACTCCGTGAGCTGGCCGGGCTTGTACGAGGAGTACGACCCGAAATGCCACGGGTCGGCCGCCCAGAAGTCGAGCCAGGCCTTCCCGTTCCACAGCGCGCCCAGGCCCGGGAGCACCGGGTCGATCTTCTCCAGGGTCCGGCGCACGAGCTCCGCCGGGGCCGTGGCATGCGGCGGCGACCCCGTGTAGCCAGCCCCGACGGAACCCCCCGTAAAGTTCGTGAGGACACCGGTGGTCGTGGCGCTGTAGTGGTCCGTCTCCCACGTCTGCTGGTAGCCGGTGTCCGAGCTGGTCTCGCCGTCGCAGTGCTGCTCGATCCAGATCCGCCGGTCGAACTGCATGTGGAACTTCGAGTTCGTCCCCATCCCGAATTCCTTGATGGCGCGGACCTTGAGGGCCGAGAAGCCGGCCCGTGCGTAGTCGACGTGCTGAAGCGCGGTGAACGGCAGCGCCAGCACCACGAAGTCCGCCGTCACGTCGACGGCCTTGCCTCCCCGGTGGAAGGTGCACGTCACGGTGTCGTTCGAGTTCGCGACGACGGCCTCGAGCGGGGACTCCAGCACCACGCTCCCCTTGGGGAGGTGGTCCGCCATGCGGCCGGCGACCTGGTCGTTCCCCCCGTTCACCTGGTAGCGCTCGTCCCCGTCCTTCCCCGCGCCGTACAGCCAGCCGCGCCCTCCCTTCAGCGTCAGCGCCCTGGACAGCTTTCGGGCCGGGGCGGCGTTCCCGATCTCCGCGAGCATCTGGATCGAGGACATCTCGCCCATGTCGAGCCCGTCCTCGGTCGTGTACGCGATGGCGAGCATCTTGCCGAAGTCCGAGGCCAGGCCGCCCGGAACGTTCCGTTCCACCCACTCCGCGCACGACAGCCGGTCCAACCGGCGGGCGGCGGGCGTGAAGCTCTTGTAGGTGGGCGAACCCGCGGCGACGGTGTCGCGGTGCATGGCCGGGTAGACCACGGCGTAGTCCCTGAGGGCCTGCCCCCACGAGTAGGTGCGCCCGTTGAAGTGGTTCACGGCCGCGACGTGGGGTGGATACGGGTTCAGGAGATCGACCAGCTCGAGATCCAGCTCCTGGGCCAGCGCGATCATCAGCGTGTGGCTGGTGTTGATGAGCTCCGCGCCATGCTCCGCGTACTGTCCTCCGTCGAAGAAGTCGCGCAGCGTCCACGTCCGGCCGCCCACCCGATCGGTGGCCTCGTAGACGGTGGAGCGATGCCCCGCCTGGGCCAATCGATACGCGGCCGTGATGCCTCCGAGGCCGGCGCCCACGATCACGATGCGCGCGGTGTTCGGGGATCGCTTGCTGCTGGTGCAGGCCGCGAGGGACGAGAGCAACGGGAACGCGGCGACGGCGGCACCCAGCTTCGCGCCCCTTCTCAGGAACTCACGCCGGTCGACGGCGCGCCGCTCCAAGACCTCGTCGGCGGGGATCCCCGTGGCGATGGCCTCCCGGCCCACGGACGCGATCCGTTCCACTTCGCGAGCGAGGGGTGTCCAGGCCATCGTGGCTCCGTTATCGGACGGAATCTCGAGCGACTCAAAGACGGGTCCGAGGAAATCGGGCCAGGTGTGTGGGCGCCCGAGGCGTCGTCCGCTCTCGCCTCCATCCGGCGGGTTCAGGCGATCAGGCCGGGAGCCGGGTCGCGGCGGGCGCCGAGGTGGAGGCGGCGCCGTGCCGCCGCCAGGCGCCGCACGGCCTCCCCGAGCACCTCGGGCGGCTGGGTGTAGGGGAGGCGCACCCGTCGATCGAGCGTCCCGTCCACGCCGAAGATCGGGCCGGGGACGATCCGGACGCCTTCCGCTTCGGCGGCCTCCGCCAGCGCGTCGGCCTCGGGCCGGTCGAGCTCGACCCACAGGCACAGCCCGCCGCGCGGCACCGTGAACCGCCAGGTGGGAACCTCCCGCCGAAGGGCGGTGGCCAGCGCGTCGCGCCGCTCCAGGAGGAGGGCTCGGCGCTCGGCCAGCACCGCCGTGCTCGCCCGCAGGAGGTGCTCCGCCACCAGCTGCTCGAACACCGGCGTGGCCAGGTCCACGGCGGCACGGGCCCGAGCGAGCCGGCGCGCCAGCGTCGGCACGCACCGGATCCAGCCCACCCGCAGGCCGCCCCAGTACGCCTTGCTCATGGAGCCGACCGTCACGACCCGGCCGTCCGGGTCGCGGGCCGCCACCGGATCCGGCATCGACCCGCGGGGCTCCAGGTCGAGCTGGACGAAGGTCTCGTCCACGACGAGGTGTGCCCCGGCCCGCTCCGCCGCCGCCACCACCGCGGCGCGCTGGCCGTCCTCCATCAGGAACCCCGTGGGGTTCTGGAAGTCGGGGATCATGTACGCGATCCGCGGGGCGGCCTCCCGGAAGCGCGCGGCGACCATCTCGACGTCCCACCCGTCGTCGCGCATGGGGGCCGGGACGAAGCGGACGCCGGCTCGCCGCATGGCCTCGAACGCGTTCGGATAGCTGGGCGACTCCACCAGGACGGGGTCGCCGGGCACCGCGAGGACGTCGAGGAGCAGGGCCAGCGCATGCTGGGCGCCGGACGTGACGACGATCCCGTCCTCGTCGGTGGGGAGGCCTCGCGCCGCGTAGTGGCGGGCGATGGCCCGGCGAAGCGAGCGCAGCCCGACGGGCCCGTAGCCCGAGCTGCCGAGGTGTCCCGCGAGGTCGCGCGTGGCGCCCGTGACGGCCTCCATCATGGCCCCCGGCGCCGGCAGCGCGGCGATCGTCAGGTCGATGCTGCCGGCGGACCCGGGCTCCTCGCTCGGAGCCGCCAGCTCCCGGTCGACGGACCCGCCGGTCGGCAGGGCGATCCGGCTGCCGGACCCCCGACGGCTCTCGACGTATCCCTCCCCCCGAAGCAGGTCGTAGGCGGCGGTCGTGGTAGTCCGGCTTACCCCGAGCGCCGCGGCCAGGTCGCGCTCGGAGGGGAGCCGGGCCCGGAGGGGCAATCGCCCGTCGAGGATCAGCGACCGCAGCGCCCACGCCAGCGCGGCGTAGCCCGGCCCCGTCCCCCGCCACGATCCCAGCAGGCGGGCGGCGTCCAGGGCGGCTATGGAGGAATTCGCCTGCACATGGCCATTCAGGCACGGTTGGCTATGGACTGTCAAGGCCAATTCCCGAGATGATGTGCGCGTGTCCACCGGACGACCCTCCGGCACCACCCCCGCGGCCTGGTCGCCGCGGCCCCTGGCGGCGCGCTTCGGCCAGCTCCTCGCCGGCCTGTTCCTGTTCGGGATCAGCAACGCCTTCATGGTCCGGGCCGATCTGGGCCTCGACCCGTGGAACGCGCTGCATCAGGGCCTGGCCCGTCAGACCACCCTGGCCATCGGCACCTGGTCCATCATCGTCGGCGCGGTGGTCCTGTTGTCGTGGATCCCGCTTCGCCAGCGGCCCGGCGTCGGGACGGTGTGCAACGTGGTCCTGATCGGCGTCTCGCTGAACCTCGTCCTGGAGGTGCTCCCCGCGCCCCCCGGCCTGGCCGTCCGGTGGCTGTACCTGGTGAGCGGGATCCTCCTGTGCGGGATCGCCACCGGCGCGTACATCGGCGCGAACCTGGGGCCCGGGCCGCGCGACGGGCTCATGGTGGGCCTGGCGAGACGGGGCCACTCGATTCGCGTCGTCCGCACGGCCATCGAGCTGGCCGTCCTGCTCAGCGGGTTCCTGCTGGGCGGCACCGTCGGCGTCGGGACGGTGCTGTTCGCACTCGCCATCGGGCCGATCGCCCACGTCACGATCCCGGCGTTCTCCCGGCGCCGGATGGTCGGCGTGCCGCGCACGGAGGAGCTCGCATGCGCATCGGGCTGAAGACCAACCAGCAGCACCTGGACTGGCCGGAGCTGCTCGCACGCGTGCGCTTCGCGGAGGAGGCCGGCTTCGACGGCGCCTGGATCTTCGACCACTTCCGGCCTCCGGGCGGGGACCCGGCCGGGCCGTGCATGGAAGCGTGGACGCTGCTGGCGGCGCTGGCCGCGTCGACCGGGCGAATCCGGCTCGGGGCCCTGGTCACCGGCGTGCTGTGGCGGCACCCCTCCGTCCTGGCCGCCCAGGCCGTCACCGTCGACCAGGTGTCCTCGGGCCGCCTGGAGCTCGCCATGGGAGCGGCGTGGTTCGAGCAGTCGCACCGCGAGCTGGGGATCGAGTTCCCCGGCGCTCGCGAGCGCATCGAACGGCTCGACGAGGCCGTGCAGGTCATGCGGCTGCTCATGACCGAGGACGGCGTGACCTTCCACGGCGAGCACTACCGCCTGGAGGAGGCGACGTACCATCCCCGCCCGGTCCAGCGGCCCCACCCACCCATCTGGATCGCGGCGAGCGGCGACCGGTACATGATCCCCCTGGCCGCCCGGCAGGCGGACGTCTGGCACTGCTTCGCCGAGTTCGAGGAGCTCCCGGGGAAGGCGCGAGCCTTCGGCGAGGAAGCGGAGAAGGCCGGCCGGGACCCGTCCACGATCCTGAAGGCGAGCGACCTCACGATCTCCGAGCCCTGGGACGAGGTGGCCCGGCGCGCCGAGGCCCTGCACGAGCTCGGCTTCGGCTACCTCGTCGTCCCGTGGCCCCCCGAGGGCCGCCCCCGCGTCGAGGAGTTCGTCCAGAAGGTGCTTCCCGGCATCCCGGAATAATGAAGGGGGGAGCCGTCGCTCATGTAACGGCCGGCGGCTCGGAGTGCGCCACCAGCGCGTGGTCGGCGAGCACCAGCGCAGCCTGGATGGCCGCCAGCGCGGCCGCCACGGCCACGGGCGACAGGACGCCCTGTGCCAGCAGCAGGCCGAGGATGGCCGTCACCGTGACCAGCTTCAGCGAGACGCCGAGCCGGTGGGGACCGCCGATCGTCACCGTCCGCGTGGCGATGAGCGACAGGATGAACAGCATCGCGCCCCCGAGGAAGGCGGCGGCCGGCCCCCCTCCCCAGGTGGGACTGGTCGGCCCGCTCGATCAACAGTCGAAGGCCCGCACTCATGGCCGCGAGCCCCATGAGCAGCGGTAGGTGCGCGTAGGAGTAGACGACGACCGACATCGTCGAACCTCGCAGGACCACGTCCGCCTGCCGGTCGAAGTACAGCCACCACACGGCGGCAACCGCGGTGAAACCGAGGACCGCGGCCGCCACCGAATCGACCCGCCAGTGGGCGCCCGACGTCGAGACCGCGACCGCGACCACGGACTCGCCGAGCACGATCAGCGTGAACAGCGCCCACCGTTCCGGAAGGTGGCTGCCGCTCGTCGGGATGCGACGGTGGAGCCTCGTCGACAACGGGGGGAGGCTCAGCTCGAGGACCTGCGCGATTCCCCACACCACATACCGGCCCGGCGTGGGGACCGCCAGCGACGCCAGCCAGATGGCCACCCCCACGCTGTAGCCGACGCCGTAGAAGCGGATGAGCGACCGGGCCTCCGGGACCGAGCGCCACGCCCGCCAGTACAGCCCGAGCATGAAGGACCGCAGCAGGACGTACGCGACGACGAACTGGGCGCTGTGGACGCCGCGGGCGACGTCGACGATCAGGACCGCCATCGCGGCGATCGCCAGCATGGCGGCGAAGTACGCCACCCGGAACAGGAGGTCGTCGGTGTCGAACCGCGTCGCGTAGGCCATGTACCCCTGCCACGCGACGTACACGGGGACGAACAGTCCCGCGAACCGCAGGAACCCGGCGGGGGAGTGGTCGCGGACCAGCTGGCCCGAGAGCTCGGTGATGGCCACCACGAACACGACGTCGAAGAACAGCTCGAGCCAGCTGGCGTGGCGTCGCTCCGCCTCGGGCTCGATCGTCAGCAGGCGCGGGGGCTCGAACCACCGAGCGCGCCGGGTCGGGCCGGCCCGTTCGGCGCCCGCGCGCCCGGCGTTCGTCCTTCGACCGAAGCGAACGCCCATCGCCGATCAGGCTACTTCCCAGAGGTGAGGGACGGGACCGGGGCTCGTCGACGGCCGCCGGGTCCCGTCCCCCTTCGTCCGTCAGAACGCGAACGCGGCCGAGGTTGCTCCAGCGCTGCCGCTCCGGTCGTGGTTCGGGCAGTGTTGGGTGCTCGAGGAGCCTCCGCCCGGGCCGGAGCCCGCCGCGCCGGAGTGGCTCGGCGTCGGGGTGGGGGACGACGTCGAGGCCGCCAGGGCGTGTCCGACTCCGAACACGCCGCCGACGGCCGCGCCCGTTGCCACCGTGACCACCGCGATCGCGCGGCGGACCTTTCCGATTGCCATGCCATCACCTCCTCGCGTCGATCGGACGGTGACATCAGACCAGCCGAGCCTGTGAGTCCATTGAGACGGAGCCCAGAGCTTCCCCAGAGCTGATACACCTCGCCCAGGTTCCACCACCTGAGGTCTGACAGGGTGCATGAACCACCCTGATGAGCCCTCTACACGAGGAGGTGGTCATGGGCTACATCGGAGGTGGTCTGCAGCGGTCGTTCGTCGAACGCGTCCGAGGGGTCGAACCCGAGCGCCTGTTGGCGGTCCCGATCGACGTCGGCAAGCGCGCGGCAGCAGCGCTGGTGTGCGACTTCTGGGGCGAGGTGATCGTCGCCCCCTTCGCGTTCAGCCTCGATGAGCGCGGGCTCGAGACGTTCGCCCGAGCCGTGGCCTCGGCGGGGGCCGAGCGGGGGGCGAGCTGGACCCGGGTCGGTCTGGAGCAGGCCGGCCACTACCACCAGGTGCTCCTGGCGAGGCTCCTCGACGACGGACTGGACGTGGTGCTGCTGAACCCGGCCCAGGTCAAGGAGAACCGGGCCCAGGACCTCTTGCGCTCGCTGAAGTCCGATGCTCGGGACCTGGGAGCCATGGCCGAGCTCCTCATCCGGGGCAAGGGCTCTGGCGGCGCACCGGGCCCGCCGGGTCAAGGCCCGCACCGCCTTGAAGAACCAGGTCCACAAGGGCCTGGACCTGGTGTTCCCGGGGCTGTCCGGATGCTTCCACGAGATCCTCGACACGAAGTTCGGGCGGCTGCTCGTGAGCGAGGGGATGGACCCTGCCCGGGTCCGCCGTCTCGGTGCGGAGCGGCTGAGGGCGTCCTGCCTGCGTCGAGGGGTCCGGGTCACGAGAGCGAAGGCCGCTCAGGTGGTCCAGGCCGCCAGGGTGGCCCTTGGCCTGCCCGAGGGCATCGCCCGGGTCCACGCGGCAGTCCTGGCCTCGGACGCGGACCTGCTCGGGCGACTCGACTCGGAGATCGAGCAGGTCGAGAGGGGTTTGTCCGAGGTCCTGCCCCGGACCCCCGCGGCCATCCTGACCACCATCCCCCGGGTCGGGGTAGTGCGAGCCTCGATGTACGGGGCCGGCATCGGTGACCCCACGCGGTTCCGGACCTCCGCCCAGGTGTACCGGCTCTCCGGGATGGTCCCCAAGCTCTACGAGTCGGCGGGTCGCCGCCGCGGCGGGACCCGGATCTCGAGGGAGGGCAAGGTCGAGCTCCGGGAGGCCATCATCGAGCTGGGGCGGGCCCTGCGACAGGGCCACCCGGACTTCGCCCGGTACGCCAGGGAGCTCGAGGCGAGGGGGAAGCGGCCCGGCGTGGTGGCCTGTGCTCTGGGGCACCGGGCCAACCGGGTGGCATTCGCCATGATCAGGGACCAGGTCCCCTTCGACCCTGAACGGTGGTGAGCGCGGACGGGCGCGTCATGGCCGAGCAGGACCCGACCACGTCGACGTCGCCCGTCCGCAACTCGAAAGCCTGACATGAACGGCTGGACGGCACGGCCGCGGGAGGCGGAGGGGCCGGGACGGACGTCGACAGAGCTACGGAGCCCCCGGGACTCCGTTCCTAGCATGGCGCCCGGCCCCTCCTCGTCCGGGAGCGCGCACGGGGTTGCCTGGGCCGCCTGAACAGCGGCGAGTCCGCGTACGTCAGCGAGTCGCCCCGAGGAACCGTCTCCGACGGCCCGTCGCCCAGCCCGCTTCAACCGACTCCACGACGGGGTCTTCTTCCGCCATTCTC
>WNGA01031614.1_pt1 | contig 11254 bp, 9 predicted proteins | sample 5400061 | NCBI WGS metagenome assembly WNGA01 (sample SAMN13153366, study PRJNA577476) | soil metagenome | isolation source: 100 cm soil or saprolite under grassland replicate 2 | place: USA:California | collected 2016-06-15
GGAAGTGATATTCGTAATAATTGACGATGAACCCTTCCATCTGGGCCGGGTCCAAGCCGCCGTACGGCTGGGCCACGTACAGCACGGGCACCCCGAGATCTGGGAAGATGTCCCGCGACATGCGATCGAGTGCCAGAAAACCCAGCAATGCAGCCGCTACGACCATCGTCAAAAGCGAGATTGGCCGTCGCAATGCAAATGACACCAAGTTCATGCGAGCCGCCTCGCGACGATTGTCAATGTTGCTCGCACGATTTCACTTACTGCTGCCCCATCTCGGAAATACGATCTCGATCTTGCGGGTCCGCTGATCAACGAGCGCAATCAGTTCTTCGACAACGACGTAACCGAAGCCGCGAAGTTGCGGCGCCAGTTGTTCCGCCGCCGGTGGGAGGGAGTGAACCTGGATTTCCGCAGGCACAACGGCATCCAGTGCGATCGAGAAACTGCCGCTGGAAAGAGGCACCGCCTCCTGCACAATCAGTTGCGAGATTCTTGTCTCTTGATCCAAGGAAAGAATTTCTGGCTTTGAAGCAGCGGACTGCGATTGAGCCGCAGCGGCTGAGATTGCGAATTGCAGGGTTGCAATCACGACTAGGAGCTTTCGCATCAGTTGCTCCGTGCTCAGTTAACCGTTTGCGCCATCGGAAGAGGTGGGTGCTGCGCCGCTCCCAATATGTTGCGCCGCTCCCAATTTATTCTGACGGGCACCGAGCGCCAGATCCGTACACAGTAAGTTGATGATACACCTGTTGCATTCCGTTGACTTGGTTGATACAGATCAATCTCATGAATACCACACGGGCAAACTCGGACCGGTAGCTCGAAGCTGCCGGATGAGAACAGGCCCCGCATCGTTCGGGGCATGTTTCCTTAGTAGTGATTTACTAACCTGCCACGCTGACCGAGCCCGAATGTGCCACAATCGTGATGGCGGCCGCGGATGCTTCTTCGATAGGCCGCTGAGCGCGTCCGAGGTTGAGTTCTCTATTTTGGGCAACACCCTGCTAGGCGTTTGCTGAATCTTGCGCTGTTGGTTTCGAGATTGCGTAAGCCGCTTCATCCGCCCGAGCACGCTTGGAAATATCGCCGGGCGCCACGCTGCGAAGCCGCCGGCCGCGAGCAACACCGATCGCAGTACGGAACCCTGCGCGTCATCGCGGTAAAGTGAATTGCCCACCAGCGCGCGTGTGCCGGTGTTTCTTCAAGGTTGCTCCGACTTGCGCGTGATTGCTCCTGAAAGACTGGGTGACCAAAGCTTAACTTGTGGCGGTGATCCCGCTCGCCTTTGATTGCACGGGGCGATGACATTCGTGGAGAGTCCCATGTGGAAAGCACTTATTGCCGGCACGACCCTGCTGACGATCGCCGGCTCGACACTCGCCTCCGCCCAGCAACCGGCTCCGGCCGAGCGGCCGCACCATTCGCAGCTGACGGCCGATGACATCGCGGCGTTTACCGATGCGCGCATTGCGGCACTCAAGACCGCGCTGAAGCTGACGCCCGCCCAGGAGAAGAATTGGCCTGCGGTCGAGCAGGCACTCCGTGACATCAGCAAGGAGCGGCTCGCGCGACGCGCCGCGCGAGCCGCTGGGCAGCCTATCGATGCAACCGAGCGCCTGCGCGAGCGCGCGGATGCGTTGACCGCCAGGGCGGCGGCGCTGCGGCGCTTGGCCGACGCCGAGAAGCCGCTGTACCAAAGCCTCGACGATGCGCAGAAGCGCCGGTTCAGCATTGCTTTGCGCTTCGCCGCGCGTCGACACATGGCGGAGCATCGCTGGCACGGCTGAGACGCATCCGGGCACGCTCGCTGAGCGCAGCCGTACCACCTCGCCCCGATTCGCCCTGGGACGGGGTGGAGCGTCACCCGCCGTTCGCTGAGACGGCATTTCGCCCACCCGGCGATTGGGCTCAGGACGATTTCGTCGTGCTCGCGAACCGAACCATGGTCGGCAGCATCATGAAGGCAGCCGCGACGCCGCAGAGAACACCCTCGCTATGACACTGGCCATTGGGTCAGCATAACGACCGCAGCCTGACCCACGCGACGAGCCGACGCGAGAGATAACAAATGGCCGCATTTGTCAAAAGTGGGCGGCGCGACGCCAGACGCCGACGAAAATGTGCTCACATCTTTGAGAGCCCATAGGACGCTGTCATATCGCGTGAGGACAAACGTTCGTGAGATGCAAATCGGGTTTACCTGGCTTGCAATTGGTTGCCTACCGACTGGCAACGATCGCCCTAGGTTTCGTTTGGAGCGATTGGCGCAATCCGAGCGCAATGGTCGTGACGTTTTTTCATCGCATGGACGCCAGTCGCGTCCGAAGGAGTACATCCAATGCTACGGAAGACTATGATCGTCTTGGCTACGGCTGCCGCGCTCACCGCAGGACTGACCGCTGACGCGTTTGCGCGCGGCGGAGGAGGTGGAGGCGGACACGGCGGGGGTGGCGGAGGTGGACACGGCGGGGGCTTCGGCGGTGGACACGGCGGCGGTTTCGCCAGTGGCGCTCATATGGGCGGCGGGTTCGGCGGCGGCGCTCACATGGGCGGCTTCGGCGGCGGCGCTCGCATGGGCGGCTTCGGCGGCGGCGCTCGCGTGGGTGGCTTTGGCGGCGGCGCTCGCGTGGGCGGCTTTGGCGGCAGCGCTCGCGTGGGCGGCGGCTTTGGCCGGGGCCATTTCGGCGGTGCTGGGGCCGCCGTCGGTCGCGGTTTTGCGGGTCAGCACTTTGCCCAGGCACGCGGCCGCTTCGACCACGATAGGCATTTCCGTCGCGGCCGGCGTTTCGTGCCCGGCTTCGGCGGTTTCGGCTTTGATGACTACGACTACGGCTGCAGCTACGGCTACCCCTATTACAGTTCCTACAGCTGCGTTTATCCGCCTTCTTACTACTGACATCCGTCAGTATCGCGGCCCGCATTACGAGTGTGCCGGGTGTCAGCTTAGGAGAATGTGATGACAAAATTTGCACTGTATGTTCCGCTGAAGGCGAAGCTGGGCAAGGAGAAGGAGGTCGCGGATTTTTTTGCGTTCCGCCGTACCCTCGGTGAACGCTGAGGTGGGCACGATCTCGTGGTTTGCCATTCAAGAGGGACGGTCATCGTTCGCCATCTTCGACACGTTCGACGACGAAGCCGGGCGCGACGCGCATCTCAACGGCAAGGTGGCGGCGGCACTGATGGAAAAAGCCGAGGCCGGCGACCTGTTTGCCAAAACGCCGGAGATCCACAAGCTCGGAATTCTCGCGGACAAGCTTCCAAAATGAAGGTTGGGCGCGGGCCAGCAGGATCGACGGTATGTTGAGACTGAGCGCTTTGGCGGTCGAGGCTGACCTTCAGCATGGACCGCAGCGGTCGCTCCCTGGACGGTCTTGTCTTCGAGGGCTGCGACCGCGAGCGGGCGCTGTCGCCCATCCGGCTTGGGAATGTATACGCGCCGTGACGGCAGTGCCCGATATGCCCCCCCGATGAACTCGCTCATGTAGATCAGTGAGGTTTCGGTCAAGGTCTGCTTCGTAGGTCGGCCACGTCAGTCCGTCCACTCCAGAGGGAGCTCTATTTCCGCGAGGCGTTCGAGCAGATCGTCGCGTACGAAGCAGCGGCCACCGTTGGTTTGCGAATCCTGAAGTGCGTCCGCGAACGCGCGAAGTCGTGCACCACCAATCCTAGCGGGTGTGTGACAAACGGATCAACCTGCCGACTGCGTGCCGCGCACTGATGCAGCGCCGACGAACGGCGCCCTTGCGGGAGCCCCCGGCGCAATGAGCAACCTTTCGTGTGCCGAGCGGCCTCGCGAAACTTGCGATTCTTGTCGCGCCGTTGCTGTTTCTGCAGGCCGCAAGCCGATCTATTCGCACAGCCACCCTCTCACAAACGGTTGATTGAGGCGCCGGATCGCACCCTCTATCTGGTGCTTGTCACGACCAAATGAAAAACACAGAGAGTTAGCCGGCGGGCCGTCAGCGGCCGGGGAGAAACGACAGGAAGGCTGTTCCACAGCAACGATCGGAGCCCCGAACAGGTCGTGTGATGGACAGCTCAATCAGCTCATATCCAAGCGTTTCCGCATTCGGCGCTTCGCCTGAGCAGCTCGAACGTGAGTTGCCTACGGTCGACTTTTTTCCGACCGAAATCGTCAGACACCGAACCGCACAGTGGCGCGGCGTGCTGGCGAAGACGGTGCACAGTGCAACGAGTGCATTCAGCGCCGCGTTTCGTCGGCTGACGGGGCAGACGCCGACGGATTATCGCCGCAGCCTAGAATGACAACCGCCGACGGTATGTGGCGTGAACGTCTTGTTGGTCGGTTCAATCCTTCGGGCCGGGCGTGATGGTGACTCGGAGCACCTGAGCAACGGTCGGATAGTGAAAACCATCCTTCACTTCGCTGATGGGCCGGACCACGCCATGCTCGGCAGGGCCCGTGTTGGGGGCGGCCTGGAGCGGCGCCTGGTTCGGGCCCAGGCCGGGTTCCTCATTTACCTCGGTGCCCGCATCCCAGAGCAGAATTTGCGAGGTGATGTCGCCGGCGACTGGCTTGCCGCTGGCATCGAACAGGGCGATGCCTTCCTCCCTGGGAGCGTAGAACAGGTCGTTGGACTGTGCGAACATGGTGGCGATGGTCAGCCGCTCACCGGGCTTCGCGGTGACCTTGAACTCGAAGGCATCCCCCGGCCAGATGTCTCCGGAACTGCTGGCCCCGACCGGAGTGTCGGTGGAGCCCACACGGACGATGCCCGGCTGGCCCTTGAGAGATTCCTCCAGTGGGCCCGTAGGTCCATCCTCCGCCAGGGCCTCGAGTCCCTTGCCGCGATCCGGCTTGCCGGACGTGAACAGCGGCGCGCGGTTCGTATGAATGACGTAGAGGACAGGCGCCACTCCCACCGGTTCCGTCTTGCCGTTGGAAAGCTTCAAGGCGTCCCCCGCGGAGACGTTCTCGATACGCACGGTAAATATCTGGTCGTCCGCCTGGGCAGATACCCCAGCCATGAGAAGCAGCAGCGTCGCGAGCACGGATCTCTTCAGAGTTCTTTGCGACATGGTAGACCTCCTTCACTGAACTCGATTCCTCTTCATGGGCGAACTGCCAGTTGCAGGCGCTCGGGCTCAGCGGATCGACATCGAAGGACACCGGTGGCCCTCCTGTGTCTTCTCTCTGCAGCATGACACACGATGATCCGGCCCCGGGGACGGCCGATAGCCGCGGGTCGCCGGAGACAGTCTGCGCGACCTTCAAAGGGATTAGCGGTTTCGAACGCGAATGCTTTGGCAATATTGCTTCGCTTGGCGCGGTCTTGCGCTCATCGTGCCTCTCTAGGCGCCGCCCTAAGTGCGCAGCGGAACGTCGGATCGGCGCAGTTCAAGGAAGCATTGGCGCCAAGGCGCTGTTCGACGATGAGGAACTCACCCAGATCAAAGGCCAGAGGGCGGCAAGACTGCGCGCAGGCCCGACGCGCTTTAGCCGCGCGGCTGCGCATTTGACGAGTTTTCAGTAGCGGAAGCGCAATCCCGACGTGCAAGCGAGGTTGTTGTTCACGAAAAAGCTGTTCGACAATCCGCCATTGAATTCCGTGTGCATGAGGCCGACGTAAACATCCCACTTCGGTGCAAACTTCCAGTCGATAACGCCGGAGATCGCGTTCAACGTACCGGCGCATTGCGCGTGCTCTTTGCCGTCGCAGGGCATGACCCCACCTCTGGGCGTGCCGAAGTGGGAATGCTGGGTGTAATGGTAATAAGCGGCGATCACATCCACCTCTTTGGTAACGGCGTATTTGACGCCGGTCCAATAGACGTCGAAAATCCTGTCAGCAAAACCGGCGGCACCGAACGACGTATTGCTGATATTCGTGTTGTTGAATGCTTGACAGCCCAGGCAAACGAAGTCGCCTGCGATATTCGTAAAAGCGGTCTGCGGATCGCTCGGCGCCGAATATCGAATCTGTTCGAAGCCCGCATACAACTTCAGGGGTCCATTCGTGTATCTGGCCAGCAGCATCACGGCCCTATTGTCGGAGATCGTCGCCGTGAGCACCTGCGGCAGGAACGGGGGTATCGGGTTTCCGTTGATGTCGGTGCTCCCGCCCAAAAGCGCGGTCCCTACGGAATCTTTCACGTAGCTATAAATTGCGTCGAACGAGAGCACGCCGTTGGCGAGGTTCGGGATATCGCCGCCCACCCCGACCTGGTAGGCGCCATCGGCGGCGTTGTTCTGCCCGTAGCCGCCGAACTGCCAGAGCCCCGCCACCCGGAATTGGCCGAGGGGGAGGCGATATTTCAATGACGTCGTATGTCTGCAGTTTTCGGTATTGCCGCCGCCGCAGGTTATTCCCTGCCAGCCGATCGGCGAGAAGGCGTAGGAACCGCCCATCGGATCGTATTCGAGGACGCCGTCGTACGTCAGCGCGTTCTGCCGGAAGACCGTCAGCGTGCCATAGGTCGGAGAACTGAAGCCGACATAGCCATTGCCGTTGTAAAACTGGCCCGCTCGGCTCGAATCGGCCCATGAGGTCTGCTGGTCCTGGGGAACGCCGGCGTTGTGAGCAGCCGATCCCGGCCCGCTGGAGAACCTGAATGAATAAGGATCGAAGCCGGCGTCCAGAGCAAAGACTAAAGAGGTGTTCCCGGCGATCGGCTTGTTTCCCTTGATGCCAATGAACGAATTTTGCAACCCGTTCGGTGCAACGTCCCACCGCGACGACGACCGGCTATATCTCTGAACGATGTATGCGGACCCCGGAGGGCTTCGCGGATCAAGCGGCGCGCCGTGACTCTGCCAGCCGAACCCCGCGTCAATCGCGCCGTAGATCGTGATGCCGTACCAGGTCAGCTGGCAGTCCGTCTCGATGAAGTCCCAAACGCCGGTGCACGTCTTGGGCGTGGAGGCCGCCGTGGCCGGCGAAGCCGTGGCCGACGAAGCCTTGCCCGCGGCGTCGTCGGCGGCCCACGCCTCCACCCCACTCGCGGCGCCAGCCGCTGCGAGAATCGTTGCAACAAAAATGCCGAGCTTCGTCATGGCAGCCCCCCTGCCTTAGACATGGACCATCGTGACTTGGAAAAAGTCAGTTACAAGGCACAGTCGATGCTGTGTGCTGCGTTGGCAGAAAATTTCCATCCTAGTGGCCGCCGCGCCACAGTGATCTTCCGCGGCATGGCAGACGCGCCAACGAGCTGGGCAAACCAAAGTATAAGAGCTTCGATCGTTGGCTTGTCCACTAAATCCGAAGATATAGCTCGTCCGACCGTGGCGCTGAGCCTATTTCCCTCGGGAATACAAAGCACGAGGCGTCGGTCTTCTCTGTTGCAGGAAAGTCACGAACGGTGGTCCACAAGCATGGAGAGATATGATGAAGACACTTATCGCTGCTCTCGCATTGGTCACGCTGATTGCTAGCCCGACCTTCGCTCGGCCCGCCGCGCGGGCTTCCACGCAAGCCGAGTTCGTTTTCCCGACTGATCAACAACTTTGTCGATCCGGACAAACCGACTTCTGTCACTGGGGGGGATACCCTCTTTGGCAGTGGTATAGCGGCGCCTGAACGGCCGGATGTATTGAGGACCGGTCAGACGTGGCGCAACGCGAGCAGGACAGTGTCGCGGTCCAGTCCATCGAATTCCATCAAGGTCTTTCTTTCCATGGATGCGCGGCTCAAGTTGGCGTATCCAGGGGAACGGCCCCTGTCGTAATGCGGCTTGCGACGTTCGTGACCGCGAGCTGAATCTACGCCGGCACCACGGGCGCTTTGGTCTTGCGCAGCGCGTCCATCACCTGCCGATCTAATTTCAAATGCGCCTCCACAAGCTCCGCCGGTGTCAATGCCATCCACTGATCGAACGACACGTCGGCGAAGTAGTTGCTTTTGAACATTTCGAGAAAACGCATCGGCGTGTCGCCGGTATTCTCGACGTAATGGCCCATGGCAAAGGGAACGAAACCGACATCGCCGGCGCGGAAGTCGAAGGTGCGGGCTTGACCCGAAGCGCCGAACACGCCCATGCGTGCCTGGCCCTCGATGTAATACTGCCACTCGTCGGTGTTGGGGTGCCAATGCAGCTCCCGCATTCCGCCGGGGTTAACCTCGACCAGGGCCGCAGCCATCGTGGTAACTGGGAAGTTGCTGGAATCGGCGATCCGCACCGTACCGCTCTTGGTCTTGATCGGTTGCTGCGCCATCAGCCGATGGCTGAAGCTTTGCGGGACGGCGGTGGCGCCTGAAATTTTGTCCGAGCTGAGCGGTCCTGGGACGCGGGCTGGAAAGATGTAGCGCTCGCTTGGGTCCGGGGTATGCCCGAAGAACGAGGCCGATACACCAAAGTTCTTGCCGAGCACCTCAGTCGGTATGTGCTTGAACCAGTCGGAGATCAGAAATGTGTTTTCTTCGTCAAAGTCACCATCGTCAAAGACCAGAAGGAATTCGCAACCGTCTGGATTGAGACCCTGGATGGAGTGTGGAATCCCCGGTGGGAAAAACCAAAGGTCACCCACGCCCACGTCATCAACGAAGTTCCGCCCTTGCGCGTCGATGGCCGTGATGCGCGCGTTCCCGTACAACATGTACGCCCACTCGGCGGCCTTGTGCCAATGTAGCTCGCGCACGCCCCCGCGATTGAGGCGCATGTTCACACCGGCAATGTTCTTCGAGATGCCGAGCTCGCGCGACGTCACCTGGCGGGTCCAACCGCCCGTCTCGAGCCGCATATGAGAGTCCGAGAATGAGAAACGTAGATTTGGCAGGGTGCCGTGATCGGTCGACGGCGGCACCAATATATCGGGGTTCTGCCGGTCGCGCGCGACATTGCGCGGACCCGGATCGGTGCCGCCATGGCCGGGCCGCTGCGGTTGCGGTACCGGTTCATTGGATTGCGCGCTTGCGATCGTTGCCGCAGTCAGCAGGCCGCCGCCGGCCGCGGCCGCCGTCAATACGTTGCGACGCGAAATGGGGATCATGATGTCTCCTCAACCATAGTTCGCTTTCAAGGTCCAAATGCCGAGCCAACGATGACGTCGACTCCGTCGATGCTGCTGCCAATTGAGTCCACTCGCTCTCGCGATCACACAGCAATTCCCTCGTGATAGGCGGTCAACCAGCCCCAGGAGCCGGAACCGTAGCCGCGCTTGATCACGCGCTCCTTGTAGATCTGGGCGATGATCTCGCCGTCGCCTGCGAGCAGCGACTTGGTGGAGCACATCTCCGCGCAGAGCGGCAGCTTGCCCTGGAGCATGCGGTTCGCGCCGTACTTGCGATATTCCTCGATGCTGCCCGGGACTTCCGTTCCGCCGCCGCCGGCGCAATAGGTGCACTTGTCCATCTTGCCGCGCGAGCCGAAGTTGCTGAGCTGTGGATACTGCGGTGCGCCGAACGGGCAGGCGTAGAAGCAATAGCCGCAGCCGATGCACAGATCCTTCGAGTGCAGCACAAAGACCGAGCGCTCGCCCGGCTTGCCGTCGTTGATGGTGACGACGCGTCGTCGGTTGATGCCCCACGGCACCTCGTTCTCGTTCTTGCAGGCGGTGACACAGGCGTTGCACTCGATGCAGCGGTCGGCGTCGCAGAGAAACTTCATCCGCGCCATGGTCCACGGCTCCTTACGCTGCTCTGATCTGGCAGAGCGTGGCCTTGGGTTCCTGCATGCCCGTGACCGGATCGAATCCATAGGTGGTGAGCGTGTTCACGCTCTCGCCGAGCACGATCGGATCGGCACCTTTCGGATATTTGCTGCGCTGGTCGACGCCCTCGTACCAGCCGGCAAAATGGTATGGCATCCAGGCGACGCCTTTGCCGATGCGCGGGGTGATCAGCGCTTTCATCTTGGCCTTCGAATTGTTCTCGGGGCCGAACACCCAGACCCAGGTGCCGTCCTTGATGCCGCGCTCGGCCGCGTCCGCCGGATTGATCTCGACGAACATGTCTTGCTTCAGCTCGGCCAACCACTTGTTGGAGCGCGTCTCCTCGCCGCCGCCCTCATAGTCGACCAGCCGGCCGGAGGTCAGAATCAGCGGGAACTGTTTGACCGTGCCTTTTTCGACGGCCGTTTTCTGCACAGTGAAGCCAACATTGGGAACGCGAAATTGCTTGGCATCGGGCAGCGTCGGATAATTGGCGACGAGATCGGGACGCGACGTAAAGATGACCTCGCGGTGCACCGGAATCGGATCGGGCAGGTTCCAGGCGATGGTACGCGCTTTGGCGTTGCCGAAGGGACTACAACCGTGCGCGATCGCCACGCGCTGGATGCCGCCTGAGAGATCGGTCGACCAGGAAACGGTATCGGGGCTGTTGCCGCCCACTTTCTGAATCACTGCAAGCTCCTGCGGCGCGAGATCCTTGTCCCACCCGAGCTTCTTGAGCACGCCGAGGGTGAATTCGGGATAGCCGTCCTGGAGCTCGGATCCGACGGAATAGGACCCGTCGGCCAGCAAGCTCACGCCGTTACGCTCGACGCCGAAGCGCGCGCGGAACGTGCCGCCGCCTTCTTTCACCGGCAGATTGGTGTTGTAGAGAACCGGCGTGCCGGGGTGCTTGAATTCCGGCGTCCCCCAGCACGGCCACGGCAGGCCGTAAACTTCGCCGCCCACCTCCGGATCGTCCTTCGGCGCACGCAGCGTCACCACATCGAATTTGGACTGATTTCGCATGTGCGCCTTGAGCCGCTCGGGCGACTGGCCGCAATAGCCGGTCGACCAGCCACCGCGATTGATCTCGCGCAGGATGTCCTCGGCCGACACCGCACCGTTATCGACCTTGATGTTCTTGAACATTTGGTCGGCGAAGCCGAGCTTGCGAGCAAACAAGTACATGATGTCGTAGTCGTTTTTGCCCTCGAAGATCGGTTTGACGATCTGCTCGCCCCATTGCAGCGAGCGGTTGGAGGCGGTGCGCGATCCGTTCATCTCGAAGCTGGTGCAGGCCGGCAGGATATAGGTGCCATTCTTGCGCTCGGAGAGCACCGCCCACGTGGTTGGATAGGGATCGCACACGACCAGAAGATCGAGTTTCTCGATGCCTCGCGCTGCTTGCGGCATGCGCACGATCGTGTTGCCGCCATGGCCCATGACGAACATGGCTTTCATGGTGTCCGGCTGGCTCACCTGGTCCTTCGGCAACAAGGTCGCATCGAACCAGCGCGTGCTGGTGACGCCGGGAGTTTCCATGAAGGTCTTGTTCACGAAGCGGGAGAGCATCCAGTCGTAGTCGACCTCCCACACCCGGCACCAATGCCTCCAGGCATCCTCGGCAAGGCCGTAGTAGAG
>WNGA01011955.1_pt1 | contig 11248 bp, 14 predicted proteins | sample 5400061 | NCBI WGS metagenome assembly WNGA01 (sample SAMN13153366, study PRJNA577476) | soil metagenome | isolation source: 100 cm soil or saprolite under grassland replicate 2 | place: USA:California | collected 2016-06-15
AAATAGTAAGCCAGGCGTAAACTACAGCCACGCCGAGGAACAACAGCCCCGCCGCACCGGCAAGCCAGAGTGTCCCGCGAGAATCCCGCGGCGGCACGTCGAGCCTGGCGCTCATGTCGCGGTTGGAGCGCCGAGCTCCCGCTCGGCTCGAACCTGTTGGATCGTCACTTGCCGAGCGGGACCTCGGCGCTCCGGCTTCATGGACAGGCGGATGCTTCCATCGGTCGCGCGATTCCGCCTCCTCACGTCGGCGGCTACGCGCTGTGATCGCTTCCTTCGCGCTGTGAAATATGCGAGCCAGCGCGCTCATCAATAGTCCTGCGACGACCGTTCCCAAACCGCGACGACCGACTTGCCAGCCCGGTAACCGGTGAACGGATCGAGCAGGCGCGAGCAGGGGACCATGAGACGGTCCCACACGTGAATCTGTCGGGTGCTCGGGAGGGATTGTCGAAGCAACAACCGGTTTGCCGCCGAGGCCAGCAGGCCGACTGAATCCAGGTAGAACGCCGTGGCCAGCCGAACTCCGGGCGGGGTCAATCCGCCCAGGCCGCGCGCCGTGTAGCGCCGGAAGTGGCCGATAGCCTGATCGAAGGGACTGAACAGCCACGCGTGCGCGGGCGCCAGAACGATCAGGTGGCCGCCGGGCGCCAGATGCTGCGCTGCCCGTTCGAGTTCGCCGCGGTCGTCCTCGATGTGCTCCAGCACATCGATGTAGAGGATGCTGTCGAACCGATCGGCCGGATCGAGCGCGTCCAAAGTTCCGGTGACCACTTCGGCGGTCGGTTCCAACGGCGTTTCGGTCAGTTGCCCGCGAAGTGTGTCGGCGAGCTGCGGATCCGGCTCCAGGCAGACCCAGCGCCACTCCGAACCGCTTCGCAAGCGAAGTGTGTTGGCGCCGATGCCGGCGCCGACTTCGAGGACCGCTCCCTGAATGTACGGCCGCAATTGCGAGATCCAGTACCGTTTCCAGTGGCCGGCTCGCGCGAACAACTTGAGCTCGCCACCCATGTAGGCCTGTTCGCTCATGGCAGCAACTGCCTTTCTGGACGAAGTGCCGGCGAGGTCCGCCCGCGCCATTCCTGCTGCGGCTCGGGCTCAGCGTCGCTTCCCGATGGCAGCCGGCAAACGCCCTCCACGAAAAACGCGTAATCGCGGGCCGGAATGAAATCGAGGCTGTTGCGCTGCGCCAGCAGGCCGAGCGTCACGCTGAAGCTCCCCAACGCCACGCAAATCGAAGCGAAGGTGAAGCCGCCCAGGGCGTAGGCCGTCCACGCCGGAGCGCCGACTGCCGCCAGCAACGGCGTCGAAAGCGCCAGTCCAAGCAACGCCGCGCAAGCGCCGGACACCAGACAGACCGAAAACAGCAGACGCACCGCGACGACCTCCACGAAAACCGAGATCGCCTGCAAGCCGTGCACCACCAGCGACACGAAATTCATTTTCGAGCGCCCGCTGTAGCGCGCCCCGCGCGCGGTGCGCACAAGCTCCCGTGGCAGCCGCGCCTGGAAGACGGCGGCAGCGTAATGGTTCCAGAGCGCCGGCAACGTCACCAGCGCTCCCAGCCGGCTGGCCGGCACCACGCTAAAATTCCCGACGCGCACCCGGACACCCGTCAGCAGCCAGTGCAGAAACTGGTAGAGCCGGTAAAAGACCTGGAACAGCGCCGATTCGCTGCGCCGGCTCCTTTCCGCGAAAATAATCCGCTGCCACGACGAGTCGCGGCAATGCTCGACAAGCGTTGCGGCGTCCTCGGGGCGATCCTCGCCGTCGGCGTCCATGACGAGCATCGCGTCGCAGGGGACGCGCTCGTGCACGTAGGCCGTGGCCAGCGCAATCGCCCGCTGATGGCCTACATTGCGGCGCAATCGCAGTACCTCGGCCTGCGCTCCGGGTGGCAATTGCAACTGTTCCGCCAGCGGAACCGGGGAACCGTCATCAACCAGCAACACTCGCAGCGCAACGTCCGCGCCGGCGAACGCGCGCGGGAGCTGTTCCAGAAGCCGGGCGGCGGCCGCCGCGTCATCGTACACGGGGGCGATTACCACCAAACGGCATGGCACTCGCTGGCTTGTTGCTGTCACCGCCCTTCACACAACGGCGGCGGGCCGCAACACTTTAACGCAGGACAAATTGAAGAACATCCCCGGCCGGTCTCTTCCACCGGCTCATGCCTCCGTGCGGGCGAAGGTCGCTCGATCTACTTCGCGCTCGGGGATGTTCGTAATCAGTTGAGAGTGGGAAGTTGAGAGTTGAGAGATTGAGCAACGCGCGGCGGAAGCCGCCGCTCTCAACTCTCAACACAATCTCCTCTCAACTGCTCGAAAGTGGCGGAGCGCCGTGGAATTGCGCCACAAGCCCGAAGGCTCGCACTCGTTAGCACCGAGGCCCGGCTCGCTTGTCCGGTGGACGCTCCGAAATGGTCCGCGTGGCAGGGATCGCACCTGCACCCTCCGGGGTTTGAGCCCGGCGCCTCTGCTCGTTGGGCTACACGCGGCCTGTCGATTTACGATTTACGATTTTCCAAATCAGACGCCGGTCGTTGAGCACCCTCGTAAATCGTAAATCGAAAGAGTGCTCCCGGCAGGACTCTCACCCGCACCTCCGACGTTCGAAGCGTCGCGCTCTGGTAATTAAGCTACGGGAGCCACAGGACAGGTATGAGGTATGAGGGATGAGGTATGATGCACCACCAGATGTACGTCACCCGCGATTCATACCTCATACCTCATACCTCATACCTGAAAACTGGGGCCGACGGAGAGACTTGCACTCCCGTGGGGCAATCGCCCGGCGGTTTACAAAACCGCTGCTGTCGCTGCTGAGCCACGTCGGCTGGGAGAATTGCCGATTGCCGATGGCCAATCTCCAATTGATCGGCGGCCGGTCGCGCAGCCAATCGGCAATCGCAAATCGGCAATCGGCAATGAAACTGGTGGGCCGCCACGGTGCCGCCCCGTGCTCTGCGGTTTAAGAGACCGCTGCATCGCTGCAATGCTTGCGACCCGAGAGGAGGTTCCGAGATTTGAGTTTAGTGCTTCGGGTTTCGTGTTCATGCGGCCGAGCGTCTGAACTCCAAAACTGAAACCCGAAACTCGCAACCCGGAACCCGGAACCCGAAACGGGCGAAGCTGGAATCCCGTGCTGGAATCGCACCAGCCTGTGCGGTGTTGCAGACCGCCGCCTGAGCTGCTCGGCCAACGGGATGGCGATTTGTGGAACCACGATTCGGAATTCGCAACCACCTGCGGTTCTTCACCATAGCCGCAGTCGGTTTGACAAGGATGAAACGCGTGTGCATTGTCTTGGTGTATGCAGCCTAAGCTGGCCTGCCTTCCTGCGGGTCAGCGCGGGGAACCCAATGCCTCGGGCGAAAGTCCGGGGCCGGGGCGAACGGCGATGGCGAACCATCGTCGCGGTCACTTTCAGGACCGAGCCCGTCAGCTAACCTCGTCGGCATCTGGAAGGGCGATCCTCTAGGACCGCAAGTCGCGGCACCCACGGTCTCCCCGACAAAACAGCGTTGTTGCGTCGCGCGGCGACAAGCCTCGCAACGCGCAGCCTCATCCGTGGTGCCTTATGACGATTCGGTTCATCGTGGGCGAAATCTCGCCCGTTCTCACCGCAGCGGGTCTTGTAATTCTCGCGCTCTTAATCTTCGTGCCTCTGGTTCTTGGCGCGGTGCTGATTCAGGAGCGGCAGGTCGGCATTGTCGTGAAGCGCTTCGGCGGGCGTCCGCTGGCGCCGGGCCGACTGGTCGCGCTCAATCGGGAAGCCGGCTACCAGGCCGACACCTTGGCGCCCGGGCTGCACTTCGGCTACTGGCGCTGGCAATACCGCATCCTCAAGGTGCCGGTCACCGTCGTGCCGCAGGGCGAAATCGCACTCATCCTGGCGGCGGACGGCGCCGCGATTCCTCCCGAGCGCATCCTCGGCGGAGTCGTCGACTCCGATAACTTCCAGGACGCGCACAAGTTCCTCGCCAACGGCGGCGAGAAAGGCCGGCAACTCGGCATCCTCACTGCCGGCACCTATCGGCTCAATCTGGCGCTCTTCACCGCGATCACCTCCGCCACCGCGCCGGAGCACGGCATGGCGCCCCAACAGTTGGTGTTGCAACGTGTCGAGTCCGACATGGTCGGCATCGTCACCACGCTTGACGGCCAGCCGATCGAACCCGGCGAGATCGCCGGGCCGGTCATCCCCGGCCACGACAACTTTCAGAACGCCCAGGCGTTCCTCGACGGCCGCGGCCGGCGCGGCTTGCAGGAACACATTCTCCTGTCCGGCACGTGGAATTTGAACCCGTGGTTCGTGCAGGTCGAACAAGTCCCGATGGTGCAAATCCCCATCGGCTACGTCGGCGTCGTCATCTCCTTCGTCGGCCAGGCGCACGTTGACGTCAGCGGCCTCGAGTTCAAGCACGGCGACCTCGTCAACGCCGGCCACAAAGGCGTATGGGTCACGCCGCTCTATCCGGGCAAGCATCCGATCAACACTCGGGTGATGAAAGTCGAGCTGGTGCCCACGACGAACATCGTTCTGAACTGGGCCACGCGCACCGAAGCGCACCACTTCGACGAGAAGTTGCAGTCCATCACCGTGCGCTCGAAGGACGGCTTCGCCTTCAACCTCGACGTGTCGCAAATCATCCACGTCGGCTCCCTCGACGCGCCGAAGGTCATTTCGCGCGTCGGCTCGATGCAGAACCTCGTGGACCACGTTCTCCAGCCGATCGTCGGCAACTACTTCCGCAACTCGGCGCAGGATTACACCGTGCTCGATTTCCTCAGCGCGCGCAGCCAGCGCCAGACCGAGGCCGCCGGGCACATTCGCGAGGCCATCGGCGCCTACGACGTGCAAGCCATCGACACGCTCATCGGCGATATCAATCCGCCGAAGGAACTCATGCTGACGCAGACCGACCGAAAGATCGCCGAGGAACAGCGCAAGACCTATGAAGTGCAGGAAGCCGCGCAGAAACAGCGCCAGCAACTGGTCCGCCAAACCTCGCTCGCGGACATCCAGCACCAGGTCGTCGGCGCCGAACAAGGGGTGAACATCGCCGAACTCCAGGCCAACGCGCACATCAAGCAAGCCACGGGCGAAGCGGAGGCGGTTCGTTTGCGCGCCCACGGCGAGGCCGAAGCCATCCGCGCCACCGGCCAGGCAAAGTCCGAGGCCTATCGCGCCGGCGTTGACGCGCTCGGCGCCCAGAGCTACACGGTGATGCAACTGATGCAAACTGTCGGCGAACAAAACGTCCGTATCGTGCCTGATGTGGCCGTGAGCGGGAACGCCAATGCCGGCCTCGTGGACGGCCTGCTCGGCATGATGTTGAAACAACAGACCGGCAACGGCACGCACTGAAACTCAAACCGGGAACGGCTGCCGCGGCAGCCGTTCCCTTACGAAAAAACTAACGAGACTCTTATGAAAACGTATCAGCACACGCAAAAAGCGCACGCCATCCTTTTTCCCGTCGCTTGTATGACAGTGATCTTCGCCGTCGTTGCAATGGTCAGATTTCCGCTCCTTTTCCTTGGCGTAGCGTTACTGTTGTTTGTCGCGTGGCTCTTCCACTCGCTCACGATCGAGATCGCCGACGGTGAACTCCGCTGGCGTTTTGGTCCCGGCTGGATTCGCAAGCGCGTCCCGCTCAACTTGATTACCGCCGCGGAACCGGTGCGCACAAAGGTGTTCGAAGGCTGGGGCATCCACTTCAGCCGTTTCGGCTGGCTCTACAACGTCTCTGGCTTTGAAGCCGTGGCAATCCGGATGAAAAACGGCCAGCATTTCGCCCTCGGCACAGATGAGTCGCAGGCGTTGCTGGCGGCGATTCGATCCGCGAGCGACGCGTCGCCGTGCTGACTGGCTCGACTGCCCGTTCAAGAACTCCCGGTGCGGCTGTAGCGGCGGTCTGCGACCGCCGAGTTCGGGCCAACACCTGCACGTTGTTCGGCGCTCATAGAGCGCCGCTGCAGTTTTTGAATGGGCTGTCAAGAGACGGGCGGCCGGTTTTTCTCTTGCGCGTAATTCGATTCAGCGAACGGAATTTGCCATCCATTCATCCACCGCTCGCGCCAGTTCCTCGAGATATTCGTCGCCCCTCGGATGATGGGTCATCGCGACCAGGATGTAATGCCGGCCCGGCCCCGTGACCACCGCTGTGTCGTGGAGCCAGTTTTCCCACGAGCCCCATTTGCGCAGCAGTTGAACATCGCGCCCCTCCAATGCCTTCACGAACTTGATGTCGTCGTGCGGAATGGCCGGCGACGCGAAAATCTCCCGCATCGTTTTCGAGGCCCCGGCTGAGACGAGCCTGCCTTGCTCCAGCAGCAGATAGAAGCGGAGCAACTGCCGCACCGTCGCGCCGTGCGACTGATTGGCAATCGGGTCGCCGATGCGCTCGTCGCCTTTGCCGTAATGCTTGCCCATCCAGAGACCACCGCCGTGCTTCGTGTCGTAGAACTGATAGGTGTTCAGCACTTCCTGAATTCGCCTCAAGCCCATCTCGCGGGAGAACTTCGTGGCCATCTCGTTGTTGGATGCCTTGATCATCAACCCCAGTTCGTGCCGCGTGTGGGCGTCGAGGTTCCGGGCCGCTTCCGGATGGAGTTCGAACCAGGCCAGCAGAATCCCAATTTTCGGCACGCTCGCCGCGTACTCGATTCGATCCGGATGAATCATCGCCAGCCGCAGCCGGCGCAAATCCAGCACCCCGACCGCCGTCTGCTCCGCCGTCATGCCGTACTTGGCTCGCAAGCGCGCGTCGATCCCATCGACCTCCACCTGCGACGCCGCGTCCACCGGTGTCTCGAAATCCAGCGTATAGCGCTCGAAGCGCTGCTTCATGCTCGGGGCAAGGCTCGCACAACCCGCCGCGCAAAGCAGTACCGCCGAGAGGAACGTGAGCACAACGGTTCTGTTCGTTTTCACCGCGCCCTTCTGGGTGAAGCCGCGCGACTCCGCAAGTGCAGACCCGCAGGCCGGTCAGCGGGATTGACAGCCACGCTGTCAGACGATACTGTCTGACAGCATGAAATCAGTCCCGCTTCGCACTTTGCTTCGCGAGCCGCTTAGAGTCAAACGCATGACCCGCGCAGGCAAGCCCGTGCAGGTCACGGATAAGGGCGAGCCGCTTTGGATTCTCCAACCCGCCACCGGCACAGCCGCCGACGAAGCCGAACGCCGCCGAGCGATTGACGAAATCCTCGACGAAGTGCTGCGCGAGAAGCCGTCAAAAATCAGCCTTTCGAAAATTGTCCTTGAGTCGCGCCGATGAGGGCGTACGCCGACACCAGTTTCCTGGTGAAACTTCTGACGCAAGAACCAGGAACGACGGCTGCCGTTGGCCTTTACCGCGAAGCAGGGCGGCCTGCGGTGTTTTTCCTGCCGCTTCATGCGCTCGAGGTTGCCAACGCCATTCGACAGCGCGCCTTCCACCAGCGCCACAGTGTGGCATCCTCAGCACGGACGGCAATCAAGCGGGAGCGCGACGCCGCTCTCGCACTGCTGCATAAATACATTTCCCGCCGCGCCTTCATTGAAACCTCGCTGGATATGGACACGGCCATTGAGCTGGCGCGAAGCCTGTCCGCGAAGCACACCGAGCGCCTCGGCTGCCGCGGGTTCGACCTGCTTCACGTCGCGCTGGCGCTCGAACTTCAGTGCGAGGCCTTCCTAACGGCAGACCGGATTCAAGGGGATTTGGCCCGCGCGGAAGGTTTGCACGTCACGGTCAGCGTGGATCGGTGAAACGCGGGCGGCACCCGCGAAGAGCGAACTTCCGATCGACCGTCGCGCTGGCGTCCCGCGCTCAGGCGCGAGCGACGTGCTGACCGACCAATGGGACCATTGACAACTGACGGATTGAACAACCCATCGCCGGCGGATACGATGTGTCCAACGAAAGAACGCTATGAGCAGCGCGACAGTGACACCCGCCGGCGAGATAGCCTTGCCTGCTGAAATACGCGAGCGGCACGGCCTGGCCGCCAATTCCAAGGTCCGCGTCGTCGAAACCCGCCACGGCATTTTGCTGATCCCGCTGACCGACGCACCTATTGCCCCGGAACTTGCCCAGGAACTGGCCGACTGGCAATCGCTGGGTGCCGCCGCGTGGGACTCCTTGCCTTACGACGAACGCGGTACATGAATCCCGGTGACATTCACTGGGTGGAATTTCCGGCCGGGGCGGGCCGTGCGCAAGCCGGTCGCCGTCCCGCAGTCGTGGCCCAAGCGGCATCAGCCACCGCCGCACTGCCCACGATTCTGTTGATCCCGCTGACCACTCAATTCGACGCGCTTCGTTTTCCCGGCACCGTCCTGATTGAGCGCGATTCCTCTAATAACCTGCGCCAGAACTCCGTCGCGCTGGCCTTTCAACTCACGGCGATAGACAAGCGGTTCGTCAGTGGCAGGCTGGGCGCGGTTGCGGCAGACAAAATGGCAGAACTCTGGGCCGCATTGGATGAAGTGCTGGGGCGTTCGCGAGGCTTGGGCTAACGCCGGATCTATTTGGCTTGGCCGTCGAAAAGCTGGAATCCCACGCTGGAGTCGGCATCGCTCCGCGATGCAACACGGGCAATGCTTACAAGGAATCGGTACCCGCCAGCACGGGCAGCTTGTGGCCCAGCCGCAGGCCGACGACGAGCCAGTCTTCCAGCGTGGAACGAAGCTCGTTCTCGCACTGGCGCAGTGTGCCGCCAAAGGCGATGACGCCCTTGAGCTTCGGGATTTCTCCGGCGAAGGAGCCGTCCTCCAGCTTGTCGTAGCGCGCCCGTTCCAGGGCAGCTTCGATGTAGGCTGTGAGCGGAAAGGTCATTGGGAGGATGCCAGATATCACCGGGCTTTGCGCGCGGCATCCTCGGCCTCCATGCGGTCCAGCATCTGGAAATTCTCGTCGGCCCGGCGGTCGGCATCGGCCAGCACCTGGGCGTCCTCCTCCATCTCGAAAATACACCGGGCGATCTCGCGCCGCTCCCGTGGCGTCAATGCCGTCAGCTCGCCAATGATTTCTTGCGCGCTCATGGAGTCAGATTACGAGATTCTGCGCCGTTGGCAAGGTATCAAGCCGCGGGCGGATGCTCTCGTACCCGCTCGCATCATCGCTTCCCCGGTTTCCTTGAAGTAGAGGTTATCTCTTGATCTGTCGTGACCGCGACGTCCTGGCAGGGCGCCGAATGCGTTTTTCCTCCGGTCCGCTCAACGGGCCATCCGCTGGCTCGCGCGTTTTGCCGAACGCGGTGGCCAGGAAATGGTCCACCTTCTCGTTTTCCACCAGGCCGAATTGGCGGAGCACCGGCACTTCAATGAGGCGGCCGACCAGTTCCTTGACGGGAAGAAACTCGTTGATCAATTGCAGCACCCTGGCGTAGTCGCCCTCCCCCGGCTCGATTTCGGACGACGAGTCCCACGGGTTCGGCTCTTCATCGGTCCAAACCTTATCCTTCTTCTCCTCGTGTTCCTCGGGCAGATTGGCGCGACGGAAGAACAGCTTCGCGTCGTCGCGAATGATACGGCTGTCGCCCAGCAGCCAGACCAGCACGGAGCCGCCGTGCAGGCTGGAGCGCGCATGGGTGACGAGACGCGTCTTCGGCGAGCGGCCCATCAAGATCGAGCGGATGAGCAGCGCTGCGTCCGCCGGAATCTCTCCCGAGCCGATCAGGTCGATCTGGAGCACGCGCGGCTTGCGGGCAAGCAGCGCTTCCAGCCGGGCGACCCGTTCAATGTAATAGGAACATTCGAAGTACAGCAGCTTGAGCAGGAATGGGCGGGGGCCTTGCCTGGAGATTGTTTTCATAAAAGTTGGCTGTGCGTGGGTGGATGGATTGTCGAAGGGTCATGGTCAGTTGCAAAAGTGAGCGGGCGGATGCTTCCGCACCCGCCCGCTTTGTTTCGTTCAGCGCTGAAGCGGGAGATTTCGCGATGTCGAACTACTCGCGGAAAAAAGTAGTTCCTGGGGCTGCCGTCGTAACGGCCGGAGTGCAGGCAGCAGCTCTTAAAACCTGCGCCCTGAGCCGCACGGGCAGAGGTCGTTGCGACCGAGCTTTTCGCGAAGCTCCTTCCCGCCATGAAGGATGCGCGGGCCGCGCTTGACCTGCGTCTCGGACGGGAAACCTTTGCGGCGTTTGCTGGTGATTTCGAAGAGCGGTTCGTCCATGTGGTGGTGGTTTGCCATACGTCCTCCTGGGTTGAGGGTTGTGAGTTTCCTGTGAACAACTTGGGCTTGCTTTTGCGGCGTATTCTGCGAAGAAAGAGACGCGCGACGAACAGCTCGTCATCCGAATACCGGCTTCGAGATCTTTGTGCCGGGGCGTGGATTGCTCCTAGAGCAGTATTCCGCTTTGCGGAAGCGCCCATCTCCTTTGAGCGCTCGCCGCGCACTTTGCTTTTTTGGGGTGATGGGGCAATGGAGTGCAGGAGTATTGTAACAATGAGAGTTCCCCGCTTTTCTCCAGAACTCCAAAACCCCATCACTCTATTCACTCAGGCTTGTCAGGATCCGCCAATAGACCCGCTCGCCGTGTGTTTTCATCCGCAAAGCGTTGCTGACAGACCGAGGATTCCAGTCATACTGGCTCCATGAGTTCCGACCCGCTCGAACTGAAGGAAGCGTTTCGGGCGGAGTATCACGCCCGCTGGGAGGCGGTGGCGGCAGTCCACGCTCAGGAGTTGGCCGCCATGACCGAGGAACGCGCCCGCGAGATCATCCAGTCGCTTGGGGCGGTAGACGCATGGCGCGCGGAGCCGGAGTGGTCTGGGCTGGTCGAGCAGCAAGCCATTTTTCAGCGGAGGCGTCGGGGATGATTCATCTCCCGCGCGTTTTGGAGGCAGCCGGAGAAGTGCAGTCCTTTTGCCGACCGAGAGGATGGCGCTTCTGCTTCATCGGAGGTGTCGCCGTGCAGCGTTGGGGAGAACCGCGGTTGACACAGGACGTGGACCTCACGCTCCTCACTGGCTTCGGACATGAAGAGGACTTTGTAGACGGGCTCCTGGCTGGGTTCGTCGCCAGGCGCCCCGACGCCCGTGAATTCGCGTTACTCCGCCGGGTCCTGCTTCTTCGCACGGGAAGCGGCGTGGACGTGGACGTTGCCCTGGGCGGGTTTCCATTCGAGGAACGGAGCGTCCAGCGCGCCTCCCCCTGGACGTGGGAGGATGGCAAGTCGCTCTTGACCTGCTCGGCCGAGGACCTGGTCGTCCACAAGGCGTTTGCAGGCCGCGATCTGGATTGGGGCGACGTCGA
>WNGA01030140.1_pt1 | contig 11248 bp, 9 predicted proteins | sample 5400061 | NCBI WGS metagenome assembly WNGA01 (sample SAMN13153366, study PRJNA577476) | soil metagenome | isolation source: 100 cm soil or saprolite under grassland replicate 2 | place: USA:California | collected 2016-06-15
AACCGTACCGCCTATACGCATTCGTTTGGCGGCGTCCGGATAGAGGGGGGCCGGGAGGGATAGCGCAGTGCCATTGAGAACCCCACCCGAAACCGGTTTCAACAGCGGCCTGGGCGGCGTGGGGCTGGGCGGCTCAGAATCCATTACCACCGTTTGTGTGTCAGGGTCGGCATCACTCCCAAGTGAAGTCATGTCTGCCGACTCCATGCCATTGATTCGGTCAACTGCGTTGGGCAAGGTCGGCGAATGAGATTTCTTTGCAGACTTGCGCGCCGCTGACGATGGAACGATCGGCACCTTAATTTCTGGATTACCTTTGGCGACGTTGTTTGACGGCGCAGGTTGCGAGGAGTTTGAAGCAACTCCGGGCTGGACCATCTTCTCCATATTCTCGTCCAGGTAGTACATGATGGAGCGATAGGTCACTTCCGTAGGCTCGAAAGAAATCTTACCGCCATCAACCACAGCCACTGAGGTCGTCATCTTGTTCCAGTTGCCGGCAAAGTCAAATTCGTACTTATACATCTCTCTGCTTATTAGCGTGCCATCTGCGTTCACGAGTGTCATTTCGCCGATGTTTCCCTTTTCGTCATACTTGTAGACTTCTTTGCCTGTTAGCGTTCCGTTTGAGACCGGGAAGTACTGGTTCTCGATCTTATTGCCTTTAATGTCATAAGCAACTACCTCCAGCAGGGCGCGCTTACCCTCCACCACTCGGCCGTCCTGACTCACGAGCTTTACGATTTCGGTTCGCACCCTCCGCACAGGTCCAACAAGTCCGTCTCGGCTCCGGTCGTTTTCGACGACGGCACTGATGGGATGTGGTTGAAGGCCTCGGACTTTAGCCGTCAGGTTTGTTTGACCGTTCACGGCGAACGCAGAAGCCACAACGGCGCCGACAATAAGACTTATAGTGCTTAAATATCTGAACATGTTGTTCTCCTGGTCAATGAGGTGGGGATTCACGCAAAACTCAGAAGTTGCGGGGGGTACTGCGCGAGGATCGCAGCAATTTGGTCGATTACACGAATGCTGCTACCCGGTGCCGTCTGGTCGTTGCACATGATCGAGAAGACCAAAGTCTCTCCGCTATCAGCAAGGATGTACCCCGACAAAGAGTTGTCGTAAGTGAGCGATCCAGTCTTCGCTGAGACTCGGCTCTCAATGGTTCTAAGGCGGCCTTGGAGTGTTCCATCCTTGCCAGAGAGGGGCAGCGTCTCCCGGAAAAGCTGGCCCGAACCTGTCCTTGATATAGCCAACAGCAGACCAGCAGTTGCTTGAGGGGTTACGAGATCGAGGCGTGAAAGTCCGGAGCCGTCATGCAATGCGAGGTCCTGCGTGGGAATTCCCGCTCTTGCGAGCCAAAGGCGAATGATGACAGTGCCTGCCTCGTCGTCGCCACGCTCTCTGCCAGGTGTGGAATCAGAAAGCATTGGCCCACGCTCGCGACCCAGGGTGCGTAGAATTAACTCCGCATTCAGGTTGATGCTTTTCTTGTTTGTGGCGCGCGTGACTTCAAGCAGCGACCGACTCATGACAAAAGCCAACTCGGTGTTGTGTGCGGGATCGAAACGTTCCCTTCCAGGCACGCGCCAGTCACGACTTTCGGCTTGCCCGTCAACTGTGACTCCCTGTTTCTTGAGAACATCTATGAAAAGACGAGCGCTCCAAAGAGCCGGATTGTACACTGCGAGTTGAGCCCCATACCCTTTGTTGCCGGAAGGAAATTCACCCCAAACGCGCACCTCATTGTTCGAAAGACCTCTTTGAATGCCCAGTTTGAAACGCTCACCAGTCTTAACTGTCGCAATGCTCGGCACTAACCGAACGAAGCCTGTTGTGTCGCTCAATCTAACACCCGGTGGGTCACCTGTTTTGGTGGGAGGCATGATACTGACGTCAACTTCGTTATCGTTTATGGATAGAGCGCTCGCTTCCGCGCCAAAGTACCACTGAAGATCGTTCCAGAGCCACCCATCTCCGACTGGCTCTCCGCGAAAATAACTCGCGTCACCGATTACGTTTCCCGTCACCCGTCTCAAACCGCGCTGAAACAGGCTACTCGCAAGCTCAGACAAGGAGTTGCCATTATCCTTGCCAGATACAGAGACTAAGTCAGGTGCACCGCGCCCGTACAGAATCAGATTACCTCGTAGCGTGCCTGTGGCGTCCGGATGCGCCTCGGCATAAACCGAAGTACGCCACTGATAGTCTGCGCCCAGCAGATCCAGAGCTACAGCAGTTGTGTAAAGCTTCATGTTCGAAGCAGGCGTGAATAGCTTGTCACCGTTACGTGAGTAGAGCTGCTGTCCGTCGGTTGACGAGATAACGTGGATACCCCAACGAGCATTGGCGAACGGGCTCTGGTTGATAGCTTGATCGATCAGTTCAGCCAGCGTAGTGCTCGCTTGCCTGGATTCGGGTTGAGCTTTGGAGGGTGAGGCTGGTGGTCCTGCATTCGCAACCCGCTTCAGTGGCTGGTCTTTCGCAGAAAACGATCGGTATGCCAACAGCGGAGCAAGCAAGAACAGAACGACGACTATAATGCGAAGTAAAACTCGAACACCCCGAAGCTCGATAGTCATCTGTAATCCATTAGTCCCTTTAGCTCACTTTATACTGGATCGAAAAGGTCAACTCGCAAATAACGTTGCAGTGCGACCGCGAGCCAGCGCTGAGCGAGTAGCCTCATAAACTTCTTCCACAGGAATCTCTGAAATCAGATTGTTATAGATCGTACGGTGGTGTTCGCCGAGCGGCAGATAGGTTTGCGGAGCCCGCTTGTCGAGCAACAGCACCACAGGTGTACCCACCGCTGACGCTACGTGCATTGGACCGGTATCATTGGAGACAAAAGCGGCCAGCCTCGCCACTGCCGACGCCAGTTGCGAAACGCTGAGACGGTCCAAAATGACTGTTGGCCCGGGAAACAGGGTGCGCATCTTGGACACTAATCCTGCTTCCTCTGGCCCGGCAAACACGATCACCTTCATTTGATCATTTCTGATAAGGAACTCTGCTAGCTCGGCAAATCGTTCGAGCGGCCAGCGGCGACTGGAATGGCCCGCACCGGGGAAGAGTCCGACCAACGGCGAACCTGAATCAGCTTTCGCCTTGCGCAAAAGCTGCTCAACGTGACGGTCATTTAGCGCTTGGGTAGCAAGTCGCGGCAAGCGGTCGGCATTCTTTACGCCCAAAGGGAGAAGTACATCGAGATAGAGATCGACCAGGTGTTTTTGCTTCGCATCTTCCACGGGTGGCCGGGGCTGAAAGTTAGACAGGAAGTCGAGCGAGCGTCCTGGTCTTCTGGAATAGAGCCGTTTCTGAGCCCCGGAAAAGAAGCCCAGGAGGTTCGTTTCAGAGAGGCTGTGAAGGTCAATCACAAAATCAAACTGCCGGCGGCGAACATCCTGGACCAGTTTAAAGATCTGAAAAACAGAAACAGGAGTGAACTCATCACGCAGCGCGACGCGGTCCACCATCAGCGTCGCGTCGGCATATCCGGAAAGGTTGATCACCTCTGCACCGCTTTTTCCTACTGCAACAGTTATCTTTGCTTTGGGAAAACGTTCACGAATCGCGCGTAGGGCAGGCAGACTCAGAACAACATCGCCGAGCTGACCAAAGTCAATGACTAAAACGTTTTCGGGATTGAATTTCTCCAGGTTCATGCCCGCGTTTCTCACAACTGGCGCAGATCGCGGCCGGTCATCTCGGCGGGTTGCTCAAGACCTAACAGGCCGAGCAGCGTGGGAGCTACATCTTCAAGGGCGCCGCCTTCCCGCAATTTCATTCCCAGCGATTGTTCGTCGATCAAATGAAAGGGAACTGGATTCGTAGTGTGGGCTGTATGTGGTCCACCAGTCGCAGGATTGATCATCTGCTCAGCGTTACCATGATCGGCCGTGATTAGCGTAGTGCCCTGCGCCTGGCGAATGCCCTTTGTAATCCAACCAAGGCAGGTGTCGACATATTGGCAGGCGGCAATGGTTGGTTCCAGTTTCCCCGTATGACCAACCATGTCGGGGTTCGCAAAGTTGATAACGAATACATCCGTTTCACCCTCGTCAATCGCACGAAGGACTTTATCAGTCACCTTAAAGGCCGACATCTCAGGCTCCAGATCGTAAGTTGCGATTTTTGGAGATGGAACCAGCAGCCTTCGTTCACACTCGTATTCCTTCTCCACACCGCCGTTGAAGAAATAGGTCACATGCGCATACTTTTCGGTTTCGGCCAGGCGGTAATTTTGCACTTTTGTCTTGCTCCATACTTCGGCAAGCACGTTGTGATGCTCGTTGGGCGGAAAGGCAACCGGCAGGGGAAACGTTCTGTCGTACACGGTAAAGCAAACAAAATCCATCTGGGGTCGATTCGGAACGGGAAATTCGTTAAAGTTTGCAATAGCCATTGCTCGAGTCAGCTGACGCGCACGATCAGGGCGAAAGTTGAAAAAGATCACACCGTCTTTATCACCAATCGTAGCTACCGGACGTTCGAATTGGTCCAGCAGAACGGTTGGTTCCATGAATTCGTCCGTAATACCCTTTGCATAAGAGCTTCTGACGGCGGCAAGCGGATCGCTGGCCGGCTGACCGGCGCCGTGTATTAGAAGATCGTAAGCGCGATGAGTCCTTTCCCAGCGTTTGTCGCGATCCATTGCGTAATAGCGGCCGATGAGCGACGCAATACGGCCGCAACCAATCGCCTCGATCTCTTCTTGCAAAGCTGCCACGTACTTTTCGGCTGACGCTGGTGGCGTATCTCGGCCATCGAGAAAGCAATGCACAAACACCCGTTGCAGACCTCGATCGCTTGCCATTCTCAGAAGGGCATAAAGATGCTTTTGAGATGAGTGGACCTGTCCGTCTGATAACAGTCCCATTAAGTGAAGCGACTTATCCCAGAGTCGGACTGCGTCCATTACTGCCGTCAGCGCTTCATTACGAAAGAATGCGCCGGTCTCAATTTCGTGATCCACTCGCGACACATCCATGCGAATCACACGACCGGCTCCGATGTTGAGGTGGCCGACTTCGGAGTTACCCATGATTCCTGCGGGAAGTCCGACTCGAGACCCTGACGCCTCTAATAAAGTGTGGGGATACTTCTCCCGTAGCTCATCGTAGTAAGGTTTCTTGGCGAGAGCGATGGCATTACCCTCGCGATGAGGAGAGTAACCCCAGCCGTCAATGATGATTAATGCGATAGGAGGTCGTTTGTCTGCCAATCTTGCCTCAAGCTGCTCGGAAACTCTTTCTTAAATGGTTTCGCTAAACTTTTCCCCCAACGGAGGGATCTGGTAGTTCTGTAAAATTGTTGAACTACTGCCACGAGCGGAACGCCTTACCACTTCGCAGCTCGGGCCTTCTTGCTTCGACTTGCGCCTTCCAGCGGCGCCGCAATCTGGTGAAAAGCTTCGCGACCTGGATACCGCGCTGCTGACTGCAAGTCCTCTTCGATTCTCAGAAGTTGATTGTATTTAGCGATGCGATCTCTTCTGGATAATGAACCCGTTTTGATTTGTCCCGCATTCGTAGCAACAGCGAGGTCGGCAATAAACGGATCCTCCGTTTCACCCGACCGGTGGGAAATGATCGCCGTTCGTCGATTCGTTTTTGCCAGTTCAATGCAATCGAGCGTTTCAGTCAAAGTACCAATCTGATTAACTTTGATCAGGATTGAGTTTGCGACACCGAGTTCAATACCCTTTCGCAAGAATTTAGTATTGGTGACAAAAAGGTCGTCGCCGACAAGTTGAATCCGTTGCCCCAGTTCGTCTGTGAGCCGCTTCCATCCATCCCAATCGTTCTCTGCCATTCCGTCTTCGATCGAGATTATTGGATACTGATCGCACCATTGCTTCCAAAATGCCACCATCTCCTCGCTGGAAAGTCGGCGCTGGTCGCTCTTCTTAAAGACGTAACTTTTACCGTCGTAAAACTCGCTGGCAGCGGGGTCGAGAGCCAAAAGGCAATCTTTGCCGGCGTTGTAATCAGCGCCTGAGATCGCTTCAAGAATAATTTCAACCGCTTCTTCGTTTGAGCGAAGGTTCGGAGCAAATCCCCCTTCATCCCCTACGCTGGTGGCATAGCCTTTCTTTTTCAATACGGACTTTAGTGTGTGAAAAATCTCAGCCCCCATGCGCAAGGCCTCGTGAAAACTTTGAACTCCAACCGGTACAATCATGAACTCCTGAAAGTCGACATTGTTATCGGCGTGTGCTCCGCCATTGACAATATTCATCATCGGGACGGGCAGAGTGCGTGCGTTTGGACCACCGAGGTAAGTATAAAGCGGGAGCCCAACTGAACGAGCAGCTGCACGAGCAGTTGCTAGTGAAACGGAAAGGATTGCGTTGGCGCCCAGTTTGGATTTCGTGGGCGTGCCGTCCAGTTCAATCATTGTCCTATCAATCAGTGTCTGATCCAGCGCGTCCAGACCTTCCAACTCCGGCGCTATGAGGTCGTTAACGTTCTTAACAGCTTTTAGAACGCCTTTCCCCAGATAGCGTCGCTTGTCGCTGTCACGCAGTTCAACCGCCTCATGCGAGCCGGTTGAAGCACCCGAGGGTACAGCCGCGCGCCCAATCTCGCCGCCCGCAAGCGTTACTTCAGCTTCCACCGTGGGATTACCGCGCGAATCTAGAATCTCCCGCGCCAGCACTTGCTCGATCCAGCTCATTGTGATTCGGCTCCCTGATGCAAATTAGGAACGTTAATGGGCCGCGTGTGCGCTGCCAACCGTCTGGGCCTGGTTTTGAACAGCATCCTCCGGAAGATCCAAACGCAAGGCTAACTTGAGTCGACGGTTAAGATCGCGCACCGCCAATCCGCCATCGAGAATATATTTACGAGGGCCAGTGGCGGTGATCTGTTCGTTGACTTCTTCGTCGTGCTCGTCGGAGATATCCCCAACAATCTCTTCCAGCAAGTCTTCGAGTGTGATGATACCTTCGAGGCCGCCGTGTTCATCCACGACAAATCCAAAGTGGGCCTTGGCTTTCTGCATTTGACGCAAGACGTCCTCAAGACGCGCCGTATCAACTACGTAAAGCGGTGGCTGGAGCACATCTTGAAGGCGAAACGCGTCCGGATTTAGAAGGTAAGGCATCGTATCTTTACTGTGGATAAAGCCGATGACGTTATCGTGGGATTCGCGATATACAGGCAAGCGCGAATAGCGATACCGCTCGAAGGCGCGCGTAATTTCCGGAAGGGAAGAATCGCTGGAGATCGCCGCCATCTCGGTGCGAGGAACCATTGCTTCACGCACAAGGGTGTCAGAAAACTCAAACACTCGGTGAATGAGTCGTCTTTCTTCAGCACGCAGATTACCGCTGTCACGCGCGATGTCGATCAGTTGACGTAACTCCGTCTCGGTGTAGACAGATGCCTTATCCAGAGTTGACTTGAGTCGAAGAAGACGTCCGAGCGCACTGCCTGCAGCATTAAGGGATAAAGCTGATTGTCGAAAAGGCAACTATCAATGCCATTGCGTGAGCAACATAGCCTGCCCGTCCCTCTGAAGCTACAGCCGATGCCAGCGGCTCGAGAAACGATGCAATGGTGGGCTCACCGAGCCATCCCAGAGCCAATGATGCGAGCGTAACTCCAAGTTGTACTGCTGAAATGAAGAAGGTCGGATTATCGAGTAGGCGTAGAGCTGCCAGGGCACGCTTGCTCCCGGCGGCTGCCCGGGTTTCCAGGCGAGTCCGGCGTACGGATACCAGGGCAAACTCGGATGCCACGAAAAAGGCATTGGCTCCCACCAGAAACATCACGGCGAGCAGCTTAAGAGTCGTGGTCATACGACAACCTCGCGCTGCGAAAGTTTAAAGGGAAGTACGGTGCTGTAGTTGCTGGCAGGGTCGTCCATCGTCTAAGTGGAGGGATTTAACAGTTGGGGATTATATCGTGAGGGGGACCCGCTGGCGAACCTCCAGGCTGGAGGTGCCCTCGGAGTGCCTCGAATCCATGATGGCCAAGTCTTTGGTTTGCCTGGGTAAAATGACGATTCAGTGACCGGCAGCGACACCGGCGGCCCGAGCTCGGACGGGGCGTCGATCGTGCTTGGAACAGGCCCGAGCGAGCGCTTGATCAATACGAGGTTCGATCTGGCATTCGGTTTGACGGCAAACTGCCGCGAGCTCAGAGACCACCAGGTAACGAGACCTTTCAAGCATGCGTTGCTCGCGGAAAGAGAGGGGTTTGATGTGGCTCAGATACGTCAGGTGTTTAAGCACATCCGCCACCTCGAAAATATCGCCAGTCCTCATCTTTTCGGAAAACTCTTTGAAACGATCCTTCCAATCATTCGCGGGAGACGTGAAATCGTCGGCTAGACCCTTGAAAAGCATTTCGCATTCACCGGAAGAGATTGGGGACCGTAGGCCAACTTCAGCAGCATTGGGAACAGGGACTAAGACCAGAGAGTTATTAGCAGCGAGGCGAAGTGTGTAGAAGGGAAGTAAGGTAGCGCCTATCTGTTTTTGCTCAATCTGTTCGATGGTCCCGATCCCGTGATTCGGATAAACGACTTTCTGGCCGACTTTGAAGCCCACCATGACACCTCCATCGATTGTTAAAAATCAGACTGCGCCGCACGCGCGGGTCTGCGGGAAATCCGAGCGACGCAGTTAGCGTCGGGCCCTAATTGGCAAGTGTTTACAGTCTAGCAAGCGGTCTCGCACAGCGTCAAGCTTTTCACCGGACGGCTGAGTCTAAGTGAAAAGCTGCACATAGATATAGACGGTGGAGGAGGTGGAACCGTTTTCAACTTTTACCGTGCCGCGAAGGCTGCCAGTGCCGTAGCCGATGACAATGCGCAATCCGGTAATTTGTTCGCCGGTCTTAACCATCAGTCCCCGGGGTTGATCGATCCCGTCTCGTTCTATCCTTAAGATGGAAAACTTGTCATCATCGTTCCATTGCCGATTGAAGATGACGCGGACAGTGCCGGCGGCCACCCCGGTAGCACGGAAGCTGCCGTCAGGACTAAGGGCCAACTCGTTTGCAATAGGGAAACCATTCTCTGAGCGGATGACGAGCTGCAAATGCGCTTGCGAAAGGACTGCGAGAATCGCCTTATCATCTGCTCCCTCGAGCGCGATTCTGCCTGTGAGCGTCGCGCCGCGCGCTGCCTTTATCTCGAGCTCCGTTACATCCCGATCAACTACTCCAAAAGTGTTTGTCTCACCAATATATTCGGTCCCATTTCCTGGTATAAGAGATATCGAGTAACTGCCGACAGGCACGTTGTCGAGTCGGAATTTCCATTGCTATCAGATGCGCCGGCCACATCCGTGAAGCCACGCCCCCGGCCGTCGCTCATGATGGCCACACCAAAGCGCGCTCCCGAAAGCGGTTGGCCGGTTTCCGCATCAACCATTCGTCCGCTTACCGTAAACCCATCGATTGTCCGGCCAACTGCGATGTCAATGTTGGAAGCCTCAGCTGCCTGAGCCACCTCGACCAACTTGGCTTTTGACTCATCGGTCACATCCGGGTGAAAGGTTTGTTTATAGGCCCGCCTGCCTCGTGTTGTATTGAAGGTGCCGTACGCATCTTCACCGATTGCACCTTTGTAACTGCCTGACGGCAATCCGTAGACACGATAGACTCCGCGATCATCTGTCTGGTAGTCCTGCCCGGAGAGGGTCTCAAAAACTGGCTCCAGTTTCTGATCGCGGGGAATTGCGCACCTGCCTCCCCAATCACTGCGCGTCCATCCGCATCGGTCACTCTTCCCGTAATGACGGCTCCGCGTACTAATGCGAAATTGATGTCTTCGACCGTTTCAGCTTCGTTGACGACGACAGGTTTTCCCTGCGGTATCAATCCCGTCGTGTCAGATACTATGAACGCTGGAACGTTCGGCCACACCCGATAAACACCAGCCGGCAGATTGGGCACACGAAAGTGCCCATCCACGTCTGTGGTTGCCTAAATTCGGTGTCTCGGTTCCGGTAGCGGTCGTTTTCCGAGACTGCGCTGACTCGCACACCGGCCACGTCCTTGCTGTTTAGAGTGATCCGTCCCGCAATTGCGCCCGCGGACTTCACTTTGTTTTTTTGCACTGATTGGGCCAGGCAGTCACACGTTAAGCCGAGAAGTAGAACCAGTGCGATACGCGTGAGGCTTCTCATCGGGAATCTTCCTCGACAGCTCACGAATTTCGCCGATAATAGCCGAACGATCGTAGAATGTCGCCACACCTGAGTGAGTAGTTGGTTGTAGTTCTCCATTCAACCGGCCACTACTAGCCTCACGAGAGCGAAGAGTTGTCAGGTCCGCAGCCGACTGCTAGGATCGAATCCAAGCTGATGTAGAATCGCGGTTCGCCTTCTTCGCAGAAACGCACAGAGCCGTCAAGTTCATATATCGTCATGGCACTTTTGAAGATCACGGATGCGAGTGGCAGGCAGTGGCAGTACAACCTGCTGTCGCCCGGCATCTGCACAATCGGTCGCGCACCGGACAACACCGTCGTCATCGACGATCCGCGTGCCTCGCGCTATCACTCACATATCAAGTCATCGGACGATGGAACCTTTAGCATCATCGATGGCGCGGTGATTAACGGTCAGTTGCGCCGAAGTGCCAATAGAGTCTTTATCAACGGCGAGGCCCAGTTCGAACATCAACTCAAGAACGGCGATCGCGTAACGATTGGCGCCAGCACTTTACGTTTTGAACAACCGCCGGAAGAGCGCACTACAGAAGTACGCTACGACGACAAACCACTCGGACATACTCAGCTTCTGATTTCGGCCAACGATGTGGTCTCGACGGTCCTGCATTCCAAGACCGACATTGCTCCATCCGATGCAAGAGATAAGGTGCTTGAGGCTTTGCAGCGAAAGGCCAATATTTTAAGTGCGCTTTTCGAGATGAGTAAGACGCTCGGCTCGGTCTTCGATTTGACGGCAATTTTCGACAAGGCTACCGACATCATTTTTCGATCGACCCCCGCGGATCGGGTTGTAGCGTTACTGGCAGACCATACCGGTAGCGGCAATCTGGAGGATGTTGTTCTAACGCCGATAGCCACGCGTGCTCGCGACGAAAAGTTACAGGCCCATGCTCGCAAGCTCACGATCGGGCGAACCATTACACGTAAGGTGATGAGAGATCGCGTCGCACTATTGTCGCAAGATGCTGCTTCTGATGAGGAGTTTGCCGGTGTCGATTCCATCGTATCGCAGGGAGTACGTTCTACGATTTGTGCGCCCTTAGTCGCAGAAACA
>WNGA01044052.1_pt1 | contig 11247 bp, 14 predicted proteins | sample 5400061 | NCBI WGS metagenome assembly WNGA01 (sample SAMN13153366, study PRJNA577476) | soil metagenome | isolation source: 100 cm soil or saprolite under grassland replicate 2 | place: USA:California | collected 2016-06-15
CCGTCGTCGGCGGACGCGGCGTCCCCTGCGCGTCCCAGAGATCCGCGAACGACCGCGGCCGCTCGCGGCGCACTTCTCTCACTCGCGCACCGGCCGCTTCGCGCGCTCGATCCTCTCGCGTGTCGCCTCGGAGACGACGAGCGTCTCCGTGCCCATGCCCGCCTCGCGCCCGACCGTGACCTCGCGCGGCACGACCGGATCGTGGTGGGTCATCTTGTCCTCGAGGCGTCCCTTGTAGCCGCGGTCCCACGGCGCGTCGAGCAGGATGCTGAAGCGCTTGCGCGGGCGCGGGAGCTCCTGCTGGAGCGCGAGGAGCCCGTCCTTCCCGGCGTTCCACGTCGGCGGGTGCTGTCCCGAGAGCACGGCGGAGAACTCGAGCGGCATGAGCGCCCGCGCACCGGGCGACGCGAGGTCGAGGTCACCGACGACGAGCACGCCGCCGGCCTTGCGCAGCAATACGACCGTCGCGCCCTGGCCCTCGTGGCGCACGCGGATCGCGCGCGCGTCCGGCCGGACCGCCTGATCGTCGGTAAGCACGATGTCGGCGCCGCCCTCGACGGCGGACGCATCCTCCTCGTGCGCCGCGATCTGCACGCCGAGCGCGTCGCGCATCTTCCCCGCCTCGCGCGCGCGCGCCGCGTTCGTGACGAGGATGAGCGAGGCCTGGCCGGTCCCGCGGATCAGGCGGACGGCCCGCTCGCTGAAACGCGGCACGTCGATGATCAGGTTGCCGCGGTCGGCGTCCCACACGATGTACTGCCGGTCGTTCTCGAGCGGCTCGTACAGCTCGAAGATCCACGAGCGCAGCTGCTGAATGTCCATTTATGCGGCGTCAGCGTACGTGGGGAGCACGAAGATCGCTGCGCGCGCGCGCTCGCGGCGGACGAGACCGCCGGAAGCGGTGAGGCGCTCGATCGTGCGGCGCAGCGGCGTGTCGCCCCAGTCGAACAGCTTCGCGGCCTGCTTCTCGGTGAGCCCGCCCGCGAGGTCGATCGCCCGCGCGAGGATGCGTCCGCGCGCGTCGGCCGACGCGATGGGCTCGGCCGCCTTCACGACCTCGGGATACCGCCGCACGAACAGGTCGTACGTGTAGTTGTATTCCTCGCGCCCCTCGCCGACGGCCTTGACGCGCGCGACGTGCATGAGCCGCTGCACCTCATCGAGCGCCTTGTCGTACTGCCCACGGCCCTCCTTCGAGGTGATGCCGAGCTCGGCGCGCATGCGGCGCGTCTGCGTCTCCCCCTTTTGCGTGACGTGCTCGATGATCCGGCGGCCGATGTCGGAGATGCGGCCGGCGCGCACGTCCTCGACGTGATCGTCGGGCTCACCGGCGCGGCCGAACGTCGCGTACATCACGGGGAGGAGGCGCATCGACACGAAGCTCGGCTTCCGCGCGATCACCGGCCCGTAGTAGACCCGCTTCTCCTCGGCGAGCTCGTCCTTCCAGCCCCACATCCAGCCCCATTTGCGATCGTCGTCGCTCGTGCTGAGGTGGTCGAAGCACGCCGGGATGGGCAGGCCCTCGGCCGACGTGAACGCGAAGCAGAAGCCGACCGCGTCGACCATCTTCACGAGCTGATCGCCGTTGCGCACGCGGTGCCTCGCGGTGATGCGCTCCCGGTGGGCCTCGAGCATCGCGTCGAGCGTCTGCGTCTTGGCGGGTCGCGAAAGCAGCGGCACTACGAGAGGTAGACCGCGGCCACGCCGAACACCACCGCGATCGTGAAGGCGCGCGCCGACCGCGCGTGCAGAGACCGGAACTCCCGCTTGCGGATGTCGTTGTCGGGGAGGTCGTCGAACCCCGGCGTCTGCTTGCGGATCGCGCGCGCGACGGGGTTCGCCCACGCCGATCCATACAGCACGGCCATCCCCATGAGCGCGAGCGCGACCCAGCGCAGGACGGTGCGCGCGTCGCGCGGATCCTCCTCGAATGCACGGAACTTCAGGATCGTCGTCAGCGCGACCAGGATCAGGGCGAGGATCGCGAAGCCGTCGTATCGCTCGAGGATCGCGCCGAAGACGGTCCCCGCCTCACCGCGTGAGCGGATCGTCCTGAAGATCGCGGGAGCGGCGAGCGCGCCGAGCGCGAAGCCACCTCCGACGATGACCGCGAGTCCAAGGTGATAGCCGGCCCGGAGGACGTCTCCATAAAACGTGTCCAACGGCTTGAGCGTATCGACGCGCGACGGCGATAGCCGTTCAGCGCGAGGCGGGGTGATGTCGTGCGGCCGCCGCTCCGCGATCTCGCGAGCGGGAGTGGAGGGGTGCCGAGCGCCCCGAGGAGCGCAGCGACGAGGGGAGCGATCGGGGAGGCCAAACCGCGAGCGAGATGCGGCGGCGGCCAGCCGGGTGCGTCACCCCGCCGAGCGCTGAACTTGCGGAATTCCCGACCTCAGCGATCGGTTTTAGACTCGATCCATGCCTTCGATAGCTCAGATCGCGCAACAGGTCCGGCCCTTCATCAAGGAAGTGCAGCCCGACGAGGCCGCCAAGGAGCGGGACGCCGGCGTGCGCGTCGTCGACGTCCGCGAGCAGAGCGAGTGGGACGCGGGGCACATCCCCGGCGCCGACCACATGCCGCTCGGGACGGTCGCGCAGGTCGCGAACGAGCGGCTGCCGAAGAAGGACGAGCGCATCGTCGTGCACTGCGCGGCGGGCGTGCGGTCGGCGGTCGCGGCGTACCAGCTCCAGCAGCTCGGGTTCACGAACGTCGCGTCGATGGCCGGCGGATTCGAGCAATGGCGCCGGCAGGGACTGCCGGTCGAGGCGCCGCTCGGGCCGAAGCAGCTCGAGCGCTACAGCCGGCACCTCCTCATCCCCGAGGTCGGTATCGCCGGCCAGCAGAAGCTGCTGCGGAGCAAGGTCCTGATGATCGGCGCGGGTGGGCTCGGATCGCCGTCGGCCTACTACCTCGCCGCGGCGGGCGTCGGCACGCTCGGGATCATCGACTCGGACGTCGTCGACGCGACGAACCTGCAGCGGCAGATCCTGCACTCGAGCGACCGCATCGGCGAGGCGAAGGTCGACAGCGCGAAGCGCACGCTCGAAGCGCTGAACCCGGACGTGAACGTCGTCACCTACCGCGAGCGCCTCTCGTCCGAGAACATCGACCGGATCATCGCCGACTACGACGTCATCGTGGACGGCGCCGACAACTTCCCGACGCGCTACCTGCTGAACGACGCGTCGGTGAAATGGCGCAAGCCAGTGGTGCACGGGAGCATCTACCGCTTCGAGGGACAGGTCACGGTGTTCCAGCCGTTCGAGGGCCCGTGCTACCGGTGCCTCTTCCACGAGCCGCCGCCGCCGGAGCTCGCGCCGTCATGCGCGGAGGCGGGCGTGCTCGGCGTGCTCCGAAGCTGCGGCGACGCCTGCGGACTAGCTCGCTCGCGCTGATCCTCGCGATCCTCGCCGGCTGCTCCGCACCCGTGTCGACGGCGACCCCCTCGCCGGCGCGCACCCCCGACATCCAGCGCACGAAGCTCGACATCGTCTACAGCGCGTTCGTCGATACCGACGTGCACAAGGTCTCGAGCAAGACGGCCCTCGAGGCCGGCCTCGAGGCGGTGCGCGCCGAGGCGCGCGCGCTCGGCGGCGACCCGAATGTCGCGACGCCGGCCTTCAAGGACGTCTCGGAGCCGGTGCTCGCCGACTTCAAGGAATGGGCGAGCGCGGTGTCGCAGATCGCGTCCCGCACGCCGGAGCTGTCGGCGGACCGCATCGTGCGCGCGGCGATCCTCGGGATGATCGCGACGAGCCCCGACTGCCATACCTATTACATCGACGTCCGCGGACGCCACGACTCGCGGCCCGTGCGCGAGACCGGGACGGCGAACCCGGCGCCGCCGGACGGCAGGGTCGTCTCGCCTCCGGATGAGGCGGGGCTCACGGCGCGGATCCTCGACGGTGGCGTCGCGTGGGTCCGGTGGCGCGAGTTCCGTGTGACGGGGACGTACGACATCCGCGCGAAGGTGAAGGCGATCCTCGAGGCCGCGCTCGCCGCGGGCGCGAAGGCGTGGCTCTTCGACATGCGCGGGAACGTCGGCGGGAACGGGCCGGAGATCATCGCGTCGTACTTCCTGAAGGATGAGGCGCCGATGGAGGTGCACGTCCGCACGGGGAAGGCGGGCGTCCGCACGGCGAACCCGGCGTTCCGCCTGCCCGAGGCCTATCAGCTGCCCATCGCGCTCATCCAGAACGGCCAGGGCGGGTCCGCGCCGGAGATCCTCTCGCTCTTCCTGAAGGAGACGAAGCGCGGCACGATCGTCGGCCAGCGCAGCATCGGCTGCATCGGGTCGGCGTCGCCGACGGCGATGCCCGACGGCACCCAGCTCTACGTCGTGGCGGAGGAGTACGTGGGCGCGATCACCGGGACGCGCTACAACAACGTGGGCGTGACACCCGACGTCGAGGCGACCGATGCCGCCGCGATCGACACCGCGGCCAAGCTGCTGAAGGACAAGATCGCGAAGGGGACGACATGATCGCGAAGGGGACGACATGAGACGGACGGCGTGGACCTGGATCCTTACGGTATCGGTCGTCGCGGCGTGCACGACCTCGACGCCACCCCCGTCGTCACCGAGCCCCTCCGGCCCCGCCCTGGTGCAGGTCACGGACAAGACGAAGGGCGAGATCCAGACCGCCGTCCAGAAGCAGCGCGAGGCGCTCGCGAAACGCGACATCACGGCTTACCAGAGCACCATCGACCTGACGCGCAACGCCTTCCGGCGCTGCAAGCTCGAGTCGTTCGACATCGCTGGCCGGCAAGGCGCGTCGTCGGCCGTCCCGCAGGTGGTGAAGGTCGAGCCGTTCGGCGGCACGTATGTGCGCGCGTGGGTCGACGAAGGCGGCAACACCGGCATCGCGCGCACGTACTTCCGCGTCGTCGACGGGCGATGGATCCAGAGCGAGCCCACCGCGGACGAGGTCGGCGCGGAGAAGAAGACGTCGATCGACGGGATCGACATCGACTACTGGGCGATCGACGACGACGTCGTCGAGTCGCTGCGGAAAGGGACGCTCGCCGCGCGGGACGCCGTCGTGCGGAACCAGCTCGCCGAGTCCACGCATCCGTTCGGCATCCGCTTCTACCCGACGAAGACCGTCGCCGGGATCGTCGACTGCTCGGTCGTCGGGTTCCACCTGCCGAACCGGCCCGAGGACAAGTACATCCGCTTCTTCCGCTACTGGTTCACGCCCGACACCACCGGGCTCTCGGAGCCGACGATCTCGTTCATCCAGCACGAGGGGCTGCACTGGGCGCAGGACCAGTTCATCACCGGGATCAGCGCGCGCCTCGACTGGTGGCTCGTCGAGGGGTGGCCCGACTACATCGGCCAGTCACGCTCCACGGACTACAAGCGCGCCGTCGTATGCACGACCGCCACGCCGACGTACAAGCAGCTCGCCGACGGACCGCGCACCGACCTGCCCGACACGAACCCCGAGGACGCGGTCCGCTACTACGCGTTCGCGAACTCGATGGTCGAGTACCTCTATGCCCAGTACGGGCCGGACGCGTACAAGAAGCTCTTGCTCGCCTACAAGGACCTCGCCGATCCGAACAAGAACCTGCCGGCGATCCTCGGCGTGACGCCCGACGCGTTCCGATCAGGCTGGATCGCATTCGCGAAGAAGAAGTACTGCTGATCTACTCGGCTAGTACCGAAGAGGGGCACGCTCGTCCGTCGTACGGCGCGCGCCCGACGGCAAACGCGGCTGCCACCCATTTGGTACGGCCACCTGCTTGGCGCGACCCCCGCCGTCTCGCATGATCGTGAACGGCAAGCGCGCGGCTTCGGAGCAGGAAGGGAACGGAAAGAGTGGCGGTACAGATCGCGAGCGCTCACGTGGCGACCTTCCCCGCAGCCGAGGGAGCGGTCGGGCCCGATCCCCGACGTCATCGACCGCGCGCGCGGCGGTGACCGCGCAGCGTTCGCCGAGCTGTACGACCAGTACGTCGACAGCGTCTACCGTTACCTCCTCTACCGGCTCCGCGAGCCGAGCGACGCCGAGGACCTGACGAGCGAGGTCTTCACCCGCGCATTCGCGAACATCCACCGCTACCGCTGGCAGGGCAAGTCATTCCTCGCCTGGCTCTACACGATCGCGCGCAACGCCGTCACCGACCGTCGCCGCCGCGACCGGCCGACCGTCGAGCTCGACACCGCGTTCGGCCTGGCCCAGGACGGCCCGACGGCCCACGACCAAGCCGTGCTCGGCGAGCAGGTCGGCGCGCTGCGCGGGGCCGTGAAGCACCTCACGACCGAGCAGCAGCAGGTGCTGTCGCTGCGGTTCGAGGCGAACCTGTCGAGCCGCGAGGTCGCCCGCATGCTCGGCAAGAACGAGGGTGCGATCCGCGCCCTGCAGTTCCGCGCGCTCGGCCGTCTCCGCAAGATCCTCCGCGATCAGGCCTGATCCAGGCGGCAAAGCGGCCTTAGTCAACTCATAGATCCCGCCGGGGCGCGGCCATACACTTTTCAGGTGGGTCGGATGCGCGTCCTGTTCGTCGCTCTGTTCGCCGTCGTCCTCGCCGCATGCCAGGTCGTGCCGGAAGAGGTCGCGCGGCAGATCATCCCCGAGCGGACCGAGTACAAGACGCTCGAGGCCGCCTACCACGTGCTCCTCGAGCGCCACGTCGACCGGCCGACCCCCGAGAAGCTGGTGAACGGCGCGCTCGACGGCGCCGAGGCGTATCTCACCCGCAAGGTCGAGGTCACGAACGCGACCCCCACGCCGAGCGGGGCGCCGGCGCCCGTTGGGACCGCGACCCCAGCCGCGGCCGCGAAGGGCGCGGGCTGCGCGGGTCCGGTCATCGAGCGTCCGGCGCTCAGCGGCAGCAGCGAGTCCGACCTCGTGAAGGCCTCCGAGTCGCTCGACAAGGCGCTCGCGAAGTGCAAGGCCGCGGACAAGACGCAGCTCGAGCGCGCCGCGACCGACGGCATGGCGAAGGCCATGGCCGAGTGCCACACCTACTACCTCGATCCCGACCGCGCGAAGCAGTTCAACCAGCCGCCACAGCCGTATTCCGGGATCGGGGCCTCGCTCATACCACCCGCCGGCGCTGGCGGGCTCACCGTGATCTCCGCGGTGTTCCCGAACAGCCCCGCCGAGAAGGCCGGCGTGCGATCCGGCGACCGCATCAAGATGGTCGACGGCACCGACGTCTCCGGCTTCAGCCCCGACGAGGTCGCCGCGAAGATCCGCGGGCCCGAGGGCACGCAGGTGAAGCTCGTGCTCGTGCGCGGCACGCAGGAGGTCTCCTTCACGATCACGCGCGCGACGCTGACGCCGCCGCGGACGATCCAGCGCGACTTCGAGGACGGCAAGATCGTCATGCTGTCGATCTCGCAGCTGAACGGCGACGTCGCGCGGCTGACGAAGGATCTCGTGAACAAGGCGATCGCCGGGGGCGCGAAGGCCTTCATCATCGACCTCCGCGGCAATCCGGGCGGCGACCTCTCGGCCGCCGTGGACATCGCGAGCATCTTCCTCAAGGACGCGACGCTCGTCGATCAGGTCGGCCGTGACGGGAAGAAGGAGCAGGTCCGCACGAACAGCGGCTTCACCGTGGAGTTCAAGGGGCCTGTCGCCGTCCTCGTGAACGACCGCAGCGCGTCGGGCGCCGAGATCATCGCGGTGGGGCTGCGGGCGAACGGCGTCGCGTCGGTGATCGGCACGCGCAGCGCGGGGTGCGTCGGCATCGCGCAGCCGCGGCAGATGCCGGACGAGGGCCTCCTCCTGGTGACGCTCGCGCGCATGCAGGACCCGAAGACGGGCGAGGAGCTGAACGGGCAGGGCCGCGGCGTGCGCCCCGACGTCGACGTGAAGGACGACCCCAACACCGCGGAGCAGGAGGACCAGGACGCCGCGGTCGCCGAGCTCCGCCAGAAGCTCGCCTCGCGGCCCGGAGGCGTCGGCAGCCCCTAGACGACGAGCTCCCGCGGCGCCTTCGTGAGATCGCGCGCGCCGTCCTCGGTCACGACAAGCATGTCCTCGAGGCGGACCCCACCGATGTCGGGGTCGTAGACGCCGGGCTCGATCGTGACGACGTCGCCCGGCTCGAGCGGCACCATCCCCCACTTCCCGCGGCCGATCGACGGCAGCTCGTGGATCTCGAGGCCGACGCCGTGACCGGTCCCGTGGAAGAAGCCGCGGATCACCGGATCGTCGGGACGATGACGATGGCCGGGGCGGAGCGTGTCATAGCCGGCCTCGAAGATGATGTCCTCGACCCGCTCGTGGATCTCGCGGCCGGTCGCGCCGGGGCGCAGCATCGCGATGGCCTCGTCCTGCGCGCGCTGGACGACGTCGTACATGCGGCAGATCGCGTCGGGCGGCTGCCCCTTCGACACGGTGCGCGTCATGTCCGCCCAGTAGCGCGAGCTGTGCTGCGGGTAGATGTCCATCACGATGGGCTCGTTCGCGCGGAGCGGACCATGGCCGATCTCATGCGGATCCGCGGCCTGCTTCCCGGGTGCGGTGATCGTGCGGTCCGGGGTCTGGCAGTCGCGCGCCAGGAGCGCCTGCTCGACGATCCACCGCAGCTTCTCGGCGGTGAACGTCTCGCCGTCGAGGACGAGCGTGCCGTCCGTCGCGACGTCGGCTCGCCGGATCGCGGCGACACCCTCCGCCCACGCTTCCTCGGTGGCCCGCTGCGCGGCCTCGATGCACGCGATCTCGTCCGGCCGCTTCGTCCGGCGTCGCGCGGTGAGATCGCCGGCGACGACGAGCTCGAGACCGAGGCTGCGCATCTCGTCCGCGAGGCCGAGAGGGAAGTAGCGCGGGACGCTCACCTTCGTGATGCCGCGCTCCCCGAGGAACCGCTGGATGACGATCGCGTTGATGCGGTCCTGGTCGAGGCCCTGCTGCGCCAGCTCGCGGTAGCCGAACTCCATGAGGTCCCGGACGGCCGTCGCGCGCGACTCCTTCTCGGCGCGCCCGTGCTCGAGCGGGCTCGCGACGATGACGCGCTCCTCGCCGTGCTCGAGGGCGATGATCGGGTCGGGCGCGAGGAAGCCCGTCGACCGATAGATGTCGGGGTAGTGATACGAGTTGCCGTAGAAGAGGAGCGGGAGAGAGCCGTTCGCGTGCGGGTTCTCGGTCACGTCCGGAGAGGGTAGCCCTTGGGCCGATCGGCCCCCTTCGGAGGTTCAGTAGCGGACGACCCTATCCTCGGTCAGATGATCGTGTGCCTCGCGGTCACGACGGATGGCCTTCTCGGCACGCGCTGGGGACGCGCCGACCGGGTCGCTGTCGCCGACGTGCGGACGAGCGGGATCGAGAGCTGGCAGGAGTTCGACGTCGGCTGGGGACGCCTCCACGACGCTGGGCCCGAGGGACAGCACCACGCGCGCGTGGCGCAGTTCCTCCAGCAGCACCGCGTCGAGGCGGTCGTCGCGCACCACATCGGCGAGGGTATGCAGCAGATGCTCGGCAAGATGGGGATCGCGCTGCACATGTCGCCCGGCCCGCGCGCCAGCGATGCCGCGCTGAGCGTGCTCGGCGATCACCGACGGTCTTGAGTTCGCACGCATCGCTTCGCGCGCCAGGCGCTCACGTAAGGACCCAGCTCAATGATGCCGAGAAGCGTCCTCCGAATGACCACGACGCAGACCCGCGAGGAACGTGCGCGCCTTGGCGGTGAGGCGGACGCGCTTCACGCGACGATCGTCGGCCGCCTCCTCGCGCACGGCCAGACCCGCACGCACGAGGTCCTCGATCAGCCGGCCGGTCGCCGGACGCGAGCGGTCGATCGCCGTGGCGACGTCGCCGATCGGGGCGCCGGGGTGCTCGGCGAGGTAGTGCATCGCGACGAGCTGCGTGAACGTGAGCTCGCGGCGCCCGAGCTGGCGCAGCGCCGAGAGCAGGAAGTCCGGCGAGTACGGCGCCCTGCGTTCGTGTCGCGGCACTTCCCGGAGTCTAGCGTCGCGCTCCAAATCTATGCGTTGCCGCAATAGTGCTGTCTATGCAACTATCTGGGGAGACATGGCGGAGCAGCGGGACGGCGACGACGAGAGGACGGCTCCCTGGGTCTATCCCGCCGCGGTCGTCATCGTCCTCGGTCTCATCGTCCTCTTCCTCGGTCTTCACCTCGCCGGCGGCGGCATCCCCACCCACTGATGCGACGCCAGCTCTTCTCGCTGGTGGTGCTGGTCACCCTCGGGCTCTCGGCGTTCATCGGGATCGTCCTCGTGCGGCCGGACGCGATCGACGCGGTCATCGGGCGTACGGCGGCCGGCCACATGAGCCACTTCAGGGAGCCGCACCACCGCATCCACGACCTGGCGTTCGCGTTCCTCATCTCGGTGACGATGCTCGGGACGATCGCGCAGCTGCGCCGGCCGTCGCGTAGTGCCGCGGCTCAGGTCATGGCGGCGCAGGTGCCCTGGGTGCTGCTCGGCGCGCCGACGCTGCTCGCGACGGCGTTGCATCCGGCCGTCGGCGACCTCGTTCGTTCCGTCCGCATCCCGCGGATCGATCGGGCGCTCCTCGCCCTCGTGGTCGTGGCGGCGCTGCCACTGCTCGTATTCGCGTCCACGAACGTCGGCCTGCAGACGGCCGGCCCCACCGATCACGCGCTCCTCGGCCACTACGGCTTCATGGCCGCGTTCGGCTTCACCGTGGTCGGGCTCGGCCTGCTGTCGAGCGTGCGTCCCGCGGGCGGTCGGGTCGTGCCGTGGGCCGCTGGCCTCCTCCCGGTCCTGCTCGGGGTCGCGTCGCTGGCGTTCCCGGACGTCGAGTCGAGCCTCGACCTCGTGTGGGCGCTCGCGGCGATCGGCTGGGGCGTCGCGTTCGTCACCGTCGCCGAACGGCGCGCGCGAGGGGATCTGCGGCGCGTCTAGTGCGCCGAGCTCCGTGAGCGCGTCAGCGCCACGACCACCGCGGCGATGACGAGCGCGGCACCGGCGACGGAGATGAGCGGCGGGCGCTCCGCGCGGAAGAGCGCGCCGAGGGCCAGCGCGATCACGGGCACGACGACGCCGACGAACGATGCCGTCGTTGCGCTCCAGTGGCCGACGAGCCATGTGAAGAAGACGTACGCGCCGAGCGAGCCGAGGATCGCGAGGTACAGGACGGGCCACCACTGATCGAGGCTCGCGGGCAGCGTCCAGCGCTCACGCAGAAGGAGGCTCGCGAGCAGGCAGGTCCCCGCGCCGAGCGGCGCGCCGATCGCGTTGACGGCCCACGTCGACTGCGAGCCGGCGCGGTGCAGCAGGACCACGCCGATGGCCGCGCTCGTCG
>WNGA01013230.1_pt1 | contig 11246 bp, 7 predicted proteins | sample 5400061 | NCBI WGS metagenome assembly WNGA01 (sample SAMN13153366, study PRJNA577476) | soil metagenome | isolation source: 100 cm soil or saprolite under grassland replicate 2 | place: USA:California | collected 2016-06-15
TCCAGTCCAAGATGGATCGGGGCAGGATGCGAGACACTGGCCACGGCCGGCTCCTTCCGTATGTTGGCTCCGCCCGCTCAAGTGTGGGTGACCCACGCAGATGCGGACCGGAGCCGGCCGTTCCATGCTGACTAGGACGCCATGGCGGCGTCGGCGGCCACCTCGGCGACGGTGATCTCGCCGTCGCTCGCCTCGCTGGCGACCAGCGCGTCGACCCGCTCGCGGTCGAGCTCGAGCCGCAGCACGTCGTAGCAGCCGTACAGCTCGCCCATCATGGTGGCGATCTCGCCGAACAGCGGCAGCAGCGTGCCCTGGTGCTCCCTGAAGTGGTGCGCGTACGCGCTCACCTGTGCCGCCGCCGACTGCGACGGCCCCCCCACCTTGAGCTCGACCACCACCAGCCGCTCGCGCTCGATGTCGACCGCGACCAGGTCGGCGAAGTCCTGCCGCTTCTTGCCGTTGGGTCGCTCGACGCGCCACTGGCTGTAGAGGAAGCGCAGGGCCGGCGAGAAGGGCTTGGGCAGGCGCAGCGCGGTGGCCTGGGCATGGCGGATCAGCCGCGCCTCGAAGCGGTGCTCGCGCGACGGCTTGGCCTGCTCCTCGCGGGCCTTGCGCAGGTGCTCGACGCGCTCGGGCATGGTCGGGACGAGCTGCTCTGCGGTGGTGCCGCGCTTGATCAGCGAGCCTGGCTCGACTGGGATGCGGGGCTTGGGAGATTCGGGGTGCAGGTCCACCACGCGCACGCCCGGCTCGAGCGGGCGGAAGTAGGCCCCGCCGATCTCCGGCACCGCCTCGAACAGCTCGCGGATCTCCGCGAACTCCGGGGTCAGCATGTAGGCGACCGACTCCTGGTGGCTGCCACGCCCATCGTCGCCTCGCACTGGCGTCTACCTCCCAACGGGCGTTCGCCGAAGCTCGCGCTGGACCGACGAAGGCGGGGATCTGGTCGTCGGCGGCAATCGTATCCAGCAAGCACCGGCCGAGAAAAATTCAAACGCTCGGTGGCCCTTCGCCGCTTTGTGCGCTGGCTTCCCTCGTCGCTCCTTCGTCGCCTGCGGCTCCTCCGTCGCTCCTCAGTCCAGCCAGCGCGCGGCTACGGGCCACCTCGCTAGTGCCAGCCGGCGCGCGGCACTGGCCCACCTCGCTTACAGTGAGGCGATGGACTATCCCCAGGCCCGCCGCCTCGACCTGGTCGAGCAGGTCCACGGCACCGAGGTCGCCGACCCCTACCGCTGGCTCGAGGACCCGGGCTCGGCGGAGACGGCGGCCTGGAGCGCGACCCAGGACGAGCTGGCGCGCCGCCTGCTGGACGGGCTCCCCGGGCGCGAGGGCCTGCGCGCCCGCCTCGGCGAGCTGCTCGCCGCCGGCCTGGCCAGCGTCCCAGAGGTGCGCGGCCGGCGCGCCTTCTTCACCCGCCGCGGCCCTGGCCAGGAGCACGCCGTCCTGCTGGTGCGTGAGGGCGACACCGAGCGCGTGCTGATCGACCCGAGCACGCTGAGCGACGACGACACCGTCACCCTCGACGGCTGGGTCCCCTCGGTCGAGGGCGACCGCCTCGCCTACTGGCTCAGCCAGGGCGGCGACGAGGAGGCGTCGCTCTCGGTGATGGACGTGGCCAGTGGCGAGGTGATCGACGGTCCGATCGACCGCACGCGCTACTGCCCGCTCGCCTGGCTGCCCGGTGGTGAGCGCTTCTGCTACGGCCGCCGCCTGCCTCCCGACGCCGTCCCGCAGGACGAGGACCGCTTCCACCGCCGCCTGTGGCTGCACCGGATCGGCGACGATCCCGACGGCGACGAGCTGGTCTTCGGCGAGGGCCGCGACAAGACCGAGTACCACTCGGTCGAGATCTCCCACGAGGGCCGCTGGCTGGTGATCGGCGCCGCGCTCGGCACCGCGCCGCGCAACGACCTCTACGTCGCCGACCTGGCCGGCGACCTGGTGCTGCGCCCGGTGCAGGAGGGCCTCGACGCCAGCACCTACGGACAGGTCGCCCACGACGGCCGCTTGTACCTCCGCACCAACCTTGGCGCGGCCCGCTTCCGCGTGGTGGTCGCCGACCCGGCCCGCCCCGAGCCGCTCGGCTGGCGCGACCTGGTGCCCGAGGGCGAGACGGTGATCGAGGACTTCGCCGTCACCGGCGACGCGCTGCTGGTCGCGGGGACCAGGCACGCGGTCGGCCGGGTTTCGGTGCACGACCTGGCCGACGGCGCCGTCCGGGCCGAGGTGGAGCTGCCCGGCCTCGGCTCGGTGCGGGGCGTCACCGCCCGGCCCGACGGCGGCGACGAGGCCTGGATCGGCTGGACCGACTTCACCACCCCGCCGCGCGTCTACCGCTACGCGGTCGGCAGCGGCACGCTCGAGCTGTGGATGGACGCGCCCGGGCGGGTCGAGGCCAAGGGCGTGGTCGCCCGCCAGGAGTCGTACCGCTCGGCCGACGGCACCGAGGTGCGCATGTTCGTCCTGCACCGCGAGGGCCTGGCGGCCGACGGCGGGCGGCCGGCGATCCTCTACGGCTACGGCGGCTTCAACATCGCCCTCACCCCGGAGTACAGCGCCAGCATCCTCGCCTGGGTGGAACGCGGCGGCGTCTACGCGATCGCCAACCTGCGCGGCGGCAGCGAGGAGGGTGAGGCCTGGCACCGGGCCGGGATGCGCGAGCACAAGCAGAACGTCTTCGACGACTTCGCCGCCGCGGCGCGGCGCCTGGTGGAGCTGGGCTGGACCTCGCCGCGGCGGCTCGGCATCGCCGGCGGCTCCAACGGCGGCCTGCTGGTGGGCGCCGCCCTGACCCAGCACCCGGAGCTGTTCGCGGCGGTGGCGTGCAGCGCGCCGCTGCTGGACATGGTCCGCTACGAGCGCTTCGGCCTCGGCGAGACCTGGAACGACGAGTACGGGCGCGCCGGCGACCCGACCGAGTTCGGCTGGCTCTACGCCTACTCGCCGTACCACCACGTCACCAGGGGCAGCGACTACCCGGCGGTGCTGTTCAGCGTGTTCGAGTCCGACACGAGGGTCGACCCGCTCCACGCCCGCAAGCTCTGCGCCGCCCTGCAGTGGGCGACCACCTCGTCCCGGCCGGTGATCCTGCGGCGCGAGGTCCGGGTGGGGCACGGTGCCCGCTCGGTCAGCCGCACCGTCGACCTGGCGGTCGACACCTTGAGCTTCCTGGCGGCTCAGCTCGGTCTCGAGCGCGACTGAGGCGGCGCGCCGGAATCACCCCTTCCAATTTTCGGTGATTAGTCCAAATATAGCCGAGTGTTCGATTCCAGCGTCGTCGCCCCTCTCCTTCGCCGCAGCGTCCCCGCACCCGGACGCAGGTCTGGCCATGGCGGCCGTCGGACCCCGTGCGTCCACGGTGCGCGGCGCTCATCCGGTCGCGCGCAGACCGTGCGCGCCTGCAGCGTGCAGAAAGGCAGCCGCCATGAGGTATCGCCAGCTCGGTCGGTCCGGCCTCACCGTCTCCGTCGTCGGCCTGGGAGGCAACAACTTCGGCTCACGCTGCGACGCCACCCAGACCCGGGCGGTGGTCGCCGCGGCGCTCGACGCCGGCATCACCCTGTTCGACACCGCCGACGTATACGGTCACCGTGGCGGCTCGGAGACGCTCCTCGGCCAGGCGCTCGCCAAGCACCGCGACGAGGTGGTGGTGGCCACCAAGTTCGGCATGGACATGGGCGGCCCGCCCCACGAGGCGCGCGCCTCCCGCCGCCACATCCGGCGCGCGGTCGAGGGGAGCCTGCGCCGGCTCGGCTTCGACCACCTCGACCTCTACCAGCAGCACGCCCCCGACCGCCGCACACCGGTCGAGGAGACCCTCGCCGCCCTCGACGAGCTGGTCGGCGAGGGCAAGGTGCGCTACGTCGGCTCCTGCAACTTCGCCGCCTGGCAGATCGTGGAGGCCGACTGGGTCGCCCGCAGCCAGCACCACCCCCCGTTCGTCTCCGCCCAGAACCACTACAACCTGCTGGAACGCGACCTGGAGGAGGAGGTGGTGCCCGCCTGCCAGCGCTACGGCATCGGCGTGTTGCCGTTCTACCCGCTGGCCAGCGGCCTGCTCACCGGGAAGTACAAGCGCGGCGAGCCGCCACCGCCACGCAGCCGCCTGGCGGAGCGCGGGATCACGCCCGACGACGAGAGCTTCGACCGCATCGGGGCACTGGAGAAGTACGCCGTGCAGCGCGGCCTCGCCCTGCTCGAGGTGGCCGTCGGCGGCCTCGTCGCCCAGCCGGGGGTCGCCTCGGTGATCGCCGGCGCCACCCGGCCCGACCAGGTGCGCGCGAACGTCACCGCCGCACTCTGGGAGCCAACCCCTGAGGACCTCGACGAGCTGGCCGCCATGTACCCGCGCCGCCCCCAGGGCAAGCAGATCTGACGGCCTACCGCTTGGCGAGCGTTCGCCGGGACCAGGGGGTCGAGGGCTGAGCGGATGGTGGCCTTCTGCCCTCCACCTGCCCGCTCATTTCGGCCGCTCGCCCGAGGCCAGCGCCGCCGCCACGTCGGGGTGGATCTCGATCGCCTCGTCGAGCCGGGTCAGCGCGAAGATCTCGCGGTAGTGGGCGCCGAGGCCGGCGGCGAGCAGCCGTCGGTGCTGCCGGTTCGCCCTGACCAGCAGCGCGACCAGCAGGCCGATGCCGCCGCTGTTCATGTACCGGAGCGCGCCGAAGTCGAGCACGACGGCCCGAGGATCCCCCTCGACGGCGCGCGCGTACGCGTCCATCAGCCCCTGCTCACTGGCGGCGGTGACCTCCCCGGCGAGCTCGATCACGCTGGCCATCGGGCTCGCCTTGCGGACCTTGGGTGTCGCGATCGCCTGGGCGCTCATCCGCTGCCTCCTCGCTCGACGGCCTCGGCGACCGCGGTCGCCGGTCGACCCCGCCGGATCGGGATCGAGCGGGCTTCCGCGGTCGCCTCGGCCAGCCGGCCCGGCTCGGCCGGACGGCCGGCATCGACGCCGGCGGCCGACCGCTCCAGGGCGACCAGGGTGATGTCGTCCTCCTGCTCCCAGTCCGGCCCGGTGAACTGGTGCAGCTCGTCGAGGAGCAGGCGGATCAGCGCCTCGCCGTCCAGCTGCCTGGCGGCGAGGGCGGCGATCCGGCCGGCGCCGAACATCTCGCGGCCGGGGCCGTGCGCCTCGGTGAGGCCGTCGGAGTGGAACAGCAGGCTGCCGCCGCGCGGGACCAGGGTGACCTGCTCCTGGTAGCGCATGTTCGGCATGAGCCCGAGCGGCATCCCGGTGGCGCGCAGCTCGGCCACCTCCGCACCGCTGCGCAGCAGCGGCAGGTCCTGGCCGGCGTTGGCCCAGCGCAGCCGGCCGGTGGTCGGGTCGAGCACCGCGTACACGCAGGTGACGAACATGGTCGTCAGGGTCTCGGCGAGCAGCACGTAGGAGGTGACGATGCCGAGCATGACCCGCCGGCGCCACAGCATCCTGGCGTAGCGAACGGCCGCGAGCGCGTACAGCGCGATGCCGACCACGGCGAGGCCGTGGACCAGCTGGTGGCTGGCGTCCTCGGCCATCGGAGCGTCGAAGGGCGGCAGCGCCAGCAGGGACAGCGCCGCCCAGACGGCCATCACCAGGGCGAGACCGCCGCGCAGCAGCCACTGGCGGCGCAGGACGGCCGCGGCCCTCGCGGGGGTCAGGTCGGTCGAGGAGGCGAACGCGAACCAGGCGCCGAGGAACAGCCCGAACGGGGTCGCCACGGTGAAGCCGGTGTTGCCGCCGGGCAGCAGCACCGCCGGGGTGGCCAGCGCGTGCAGCAGCAGGAAGCCGGCGGCGCTGAGGAAGGCGAGCGAGACCAGCAGCAGCCGCGCGTCGCCGCGGCGCCGGGCGGCCTCGCTGACCCAGACGCCGAGGACGACGCTCACCAGCGCGGTCACGGCCACGATCCAGAAGTGGCCGGCGTGGTGCTCCCAGCGGGCGTCGAGGCGCGGGTTGGCGCGCAGCAGCCACAGCCCGAGCAGCGGGAGCACGAGCTGCGCGAGCCACACGGGCGCGCGCAGACGTGTGGCGGCGCGTGCCGTCACCCTGACCTCTTTCCCCTCCGACTCGGCCCGTGGCAGGGCACGATGACGCCGGGCGGCCATGGCGAGGGCCGTGGCGGACGCGGCGCCCTACCACGGCCCTTCGGCCTGCCTCCCGGCTGCGCCATGGTCGGGGGCCGCGCTTGAGGTTCGGTTGGGAACCGCTTGGGAACCGCGGAGTGACGATGATCGGGCGGTGCGTGGAGCGGTCGGCGCCCCGGCGGCTCAGGCGGGCGCGAAGCGCTCGCCGAGACCGCCGGGTGCCTGCCGGTCGCGGGCGCGCGCCGCGACCTGGGCCATGCCGAGCGGTCCGGCGTCGGCCAGGCAGGCCTCCAGCAGCGCGGCGGCGCGCTCGCGCTCGCCGGCCACGCCGCCGTCGAGCAGCAGCTCGGCGAGGTGCAGGCGGGTGCGGGCGAGGAGCGCGCGGGCGCCCATGCGGTCGTGCGTGACCAGGGCGGTCTCCAGGTGCCCGCGGGCCTCCCCCGGCCGGCCCATGGTGGTGGCAAGGCGGCCGAGCCAGTGGTCGACGGCGCCGAGGAACAGCAGGCCCGTGTTGGTGACCACCACCCGTCCGGCGAACGGCGCCAGCTTCTGGTAGAGCACGCCGGCGGCGTCGCCGTCGCCGAGCAGCGCGACCGCCTCGGCGAGCGCCACCGGGGTCGCCTGGTCGGGCGTGAGCGGGAAGGGGCCGTTGTCGCCGTAGCCGAGCACGCCGTCGGCGCCGAGATGGGCGAGCAGCGCCGCGGCCTCGGCGTCGCGGCCCGACGAGGCGAGCAGCAGCAACAGCGCGCCCTGCCACAGGTAGGTCTGCGGGTGGTCGGCGGCCCAGCGCCGCACCTGCGGCTCCAGCTCCGCCATGCGCCCCTGCTCGTGCCGGATGAAGGCGAGCTGGGCGGTGTGGGCGGGCACGGCGCCCGCCGGGTTGCCGCGGCGGTGGCGCTCGAAGGCCTCGCCCGCCAGGCGCTCGGCCTCGCCGAGGCGCCCGGAGAGCAGCGCCCACATGCTACGCAGCCAGCGCAGGTGCACCAGGAACAGCGGCTGCTGCAGCGCCTCGGCGGCGCGCGCGAAGCTGGCCAGCTGCGCCCGTGCGCCGGCGGCGTCGCCCTGTTGCAGCAGCAGGATCACCCGGTACTGGCGGCCGAGCGTCGCCTGCTCGGGCAGCCCTGACGCCTCGGCCATGGCGACCAGCTCGTCGGCGTGGGTGAGGCGCTCGTCGGAGCCGGCCACCGGCCAGGTGATCAACTGGGCGGTGAGCGCGTCGGCCAGGGCACGCGGGTCGCGCAGCCGCCTGGCCATGCCGAGGGACTGCTCGCTCAGCGTGCTGAGCTCGTCCTCGGTGTGGAAGTTGACCGCGAGCTGCGCGAGCACGCTGGCCTTGAGGGAGGAGTCGCCCGCGCCGAGCGCCGCCCGGGCACCGTCGAGCAGCCGCACCGACGGCTCGTCGGGCTGCCACAGGTCCAGCCACGAGGCCCAGAGGTTGCCGCTGTTGAAGCCGAGCGCCGCCCGCGCCATCCAGGTCGCCTCGCCCAGCTCCCTGGCCAGCGCGAAGGCCGGCTCGAGGGCGGCCCTCGCGGCGCCGATCTCCCCGGAGCGGCGGCGCGCGTCGCCGAGGCCGAGCAGCAGCTCGCAGCGGACCCGCGGCTGCGGCTGGGCGTCGCGGTCGAGCGCGGCCAGCGCCCGCGCGTAGTGGCCGGCGGCGTCCTCGTAGGCGAGCCGCGCGCTGGCCTGCTCGGCGGCGAGGCGGGCGTAGCCGACCCCCTTTGCGGCGACGCCGTCTGGGTCGCCCCGTCCCGGCGGCGCCAACGCCGCCGCCTGGCCGAAGTGGTGGGCGAGCTCGGCGGCGGCCTCGCCGGCGCGCTCGGCGAGGACGGCCTCGAGCGCCGCGGCGTAGGCGGCGTGCAGGCGCGCCCTGCGGACCGTGGAGGTCCCGGCGTAGACCGCCTCGCGGACCAGGTCGTGGGCGAAGCGCCAGCCACCGCGCCGCTCCGGGTCCTCGACCACCATGCGGGCGGCGAGCGCGGCCTCGACCAGCTCGAGCACGCGCTCGCCGGGCAGGCCGGTGACCACCGCGAGGGTGTCGACCTCGAAGACGTCGGGGGCGAGCGCGGCGACCGTCAGCACCTCGGCGGCCTCGCCGGGAAGCCGGGCCAGCCGCTCGCCGACCACCTCGCGGACGGTCGCAGGCACCTCGCTGCTGGCCGCCTCGGCCAGCCCGCCCTCCACTACGAGCAGCCGGGCCAGCTCGCCGAGCAGGAACGGGTTCCCCCCGGTGCGGCGGTGGAGCCGTGCGCTGAGCCGGTCGGGCACCGCCGCGCCGGTCGCGCCGGCCAGCAGGGCTGCCACCTCCACCTCGCTGAGGCCGCCGAGGACGATGCGCCCGGCCACCGGCTCGCGCGCCAGCCGCGCAAGGGTCTCGGTGAGCGGGTGGCCGGCGCGCACCTCGCCGTCCCGATAGGTGGCCAGCAGCAGCGCCGGGACCCGGCCGAGGCCGCCGGCCACGAAGGCGAGCAGCCGCAGGGACGGCAGGTCGGCCCAGTGGAGGTCGTCGAGCACCAGCAGCAGCGGCCGGCGGGCGGCCACCCTGCCGAGGAAGCGGGCGACCGCGTCGTAGGCGCGGAAGCGCGCCGCCTCGCCATCCAGCAGGGCGGGCGGGGCCGTGGCGGCGACGCGGTCGCCCAGCTCGGGGGCGACCTGGGCGACGTAGGCGGCGCCGGGGCCGAGGGCCTGCCGCAGCTCGCCGTCGTCGAGCTGCTCGGCCACGCTGCGCACGACCTGCAGCCAGGGCCAGAAGGGCGGCGCTCCTTCCAGCTCGTAGCAGGCACCCCGGTGGACCTGGACGCCCCGCGCCGCCGCCCGTGCCGCCAGCTCCTCGGCCAGCCGCGTCTTGCCGATCCCCGCGTCGCCGCCGACCAGCATCAGCCGCCCGTCACCCCGCGTGGCCGTCTCCAGCGCCTGCGTGAGCGCCAACAGCTCGGCGTCGCGCCCGACCAGCGCGGCGGCCTCCGGCGGGGCGCCCGCCGCCGGCCACACCGCCGCCGCGTGACCGTCGTGCCGCTCCGCGGCGGGACGGCGCGACCGACCGGGTTGCGCCTGCCCGCCCGCCGACGCCTGACCAGCCACCGGCGCCTGGCCGAGGCGATGGCCTGGCGCCGACCGCCCGCGACCGGTGGCGCCGGGCTGGCCGTGCGCATCGCCGGAGCTGCCGCGCTTGCCGTCGGAATTGCCACGGGTGCCGCCCGTCGGACCGCGCGTGGCGCCGGCCTGGCCGTGGCTGCCGGCCGCGGCTGCCCGTGCCCTGCCCGGCGGTTGCCAGTCCAGCGTCGGCGACTGCAGCAGGATCTCCTCCTGCAGGCGCCGCAGGGCCGGTCCCGGCTCGATCCCCAGCTCCTCGACCAGCAGGTCCCGGCCGTCGCGGTAGGCGCGCAGCGCGTCGGCCTGGCGTCCCGACCGGTACAGGGCGAGCATCAGCTGGCTGCGGAGCCGCTCGCGCAGCGGGTTGGTGGCCAGCAGCCGTTCGAGGTCGGGGACCACCTCGGCGTGCCTGCCGGCGGCGAGCCTCGCCTCGACCTGGTCCTCGGCGGTGGCCAGGCGCAGCTCGCCCAGCCGTGCGACCTCGCCCTGGGCGAACGGCTCGAAGGCCACGTCGGCGAGGGCGTCGCCACGCCACAGCGCCAGCGCCTCCCCGAGCATCGTCTCGGCCGCCACCGGGTCGGAAGGCAGGACGGCGCGGCCGTCGCGGGCCAGGCGCTCGAAGCGAGTGGCGTCCAGGTCGTCGGGGCCCACCCGTAGCACGTACCCGGGGGGCTGCCAGGCGAGCACCGCGGAGGTCGCTCCCGGCGCCCGCTCGGGTTCGACCACTCGGCGCAGCATCGAGACGTAGGAGCGCAGCGTGACCGTCGCCCGGGGCGGCGGGCGGCCGCCCCAGAGCTCCTCGATCAGCCGGTCGACCGAGACCACCCGGTTGGCGTCGAGGAGCAGCAGCACGAGGAGGGCGCGCAGCTTGGCGCCGGCGACGCGGAGCGGCCCAGCATCCCCGATCACCTCGAGCGGCCCAAGGATCCCGTACCGCATCGACCCATCCCCCGTGGCGCCGCCGGCTCGCGGCCCCGAAACCTAGCCTGCGCCAGGTCGCCGCTGCCGTGTCGGCGCCCCTGGCCCTGTTGGCGACCTCGGTGACGCCAGCGTCGATTCAAACCGATTCCGCTGGATTCGAAAACCTGAATGACCGAATCACCCACTGCTGCCGGCTTCCCGCCGCCATCGTGCCCGCTCCGACCGCTGTGGAAAGCGCTTTGATCCAGTTTCCACCCGGTTGCTTCCATCCTCCTGTGTTCGAGCTTGGTTGGGAGTCGGATCGACTGGGAGGCGCGGGGTGCGGGAGACGATCGCCGTGACGCCGGACGCGGTCAGGGCGGTGGCCGGGGACGTCCGCCGCCTGGCGAGCGAGCTGCGCGGGGCCACCGCCCATGCCGGTGCCGGCGCCTGCCGGGTCTCCGGCGCCCTCGCCGGCAGGAGTGCCCAGTTCGACGCCATGTGGCTCGCCTGGTCGACAGCGCTCGACCAGCTTCGCCGCGCTCGCCTCCAGGTACTTGGAAGCCGGCTCGTCAGACTTTGAAGCCGGACCATCGAGGGACATCCGGTGGCCCCTGCTCAGCGTGATCACCACGAGCTGCCGCGTTTGGGTTGTCAGAGCGGTGTGCGAGTATTTCTCGGCAACGGCGTCGTTCACGGTGACGGCGTCACCGTCACCGTGGAGTGCCCTCCCGTCGGAAACCTTCCATGCGAGGCAACGTGCGCATCGTCCTGCAGCTAAGGGCATCGGCTGGTCAGCTGGCGTGGGATGAGGTCCTCACGCCTGGTCGTGGACTCGTCTACGGGGCGCTGGCCGCGCACAGTCCGGAACTCGGGCGGCGGCTGCACGACATCGGCTACGGCCGTACCAGCTTCGGCCGTTCGCGTTCTGCCCGCCGACGTTCCCGTCCGCCTCCCAGGTCGCCCGAGCCTACGCGATCGGCGGGGCGGGGTCGGTGGCCTTCGGCTCGCCGTTGCTGGTGGTCGGACACTGTTGCATCTGGACGAAGGTCGTGGCTGACGAGTCTCCGAGTGGAGCCTCTTCCCATGTGGAGGCCTCTGAGAACTTCTCAAAGCGGCCGATCATGAGGGCGATTCGTGGCGTTCCGGATCTCAGTGGAGGAGGTCGAGGCGGCTGATCGCCAGATGCA
>WNGA01011959.1_pt1 | contig 11244 bp, 12 predicted proteins | sample 5400061 | NCBI WGS metagenome assembly WNGA01 (sample SAMN13153366, study PRJNA577476) | soil metagenome | isolation source: 100 cm soil or saprolite under grassland replicate 2 | place: USA:California | collected 2016-06-15
CCTGGAAGGCCATGAGGCGTGAAGGCGCCTCGCCGAACCGAAAGCCGGAGTTGTGCAGATGCGGGTTCGGGCGCACGCATCCAGCGTTGAAGCCGCACCGCAGGCTGTCAAACGGATCCGGGTCTGAACGCTGCCACACCGATTGCGGCAGTTGCGGATGATCCCGCGCACGCCTACTTGGTTCGCCGCGCGCGCCAGTAGTAGTAGACGGTCCGATCCGTGGAGTAGGTCAGGCCGTAGTCGACGCCCTTCAGGGCTGCTCTACGTCATAGGCCGCACGGTCGATCGGTCGCCAATCGGTGTCACGCACGTACCCGAGTTCCTCGGGGCTCGCGGCTGGTCGTTCCCAGTCGCGCGGATTTGCATATTCGCGCTGGCAATCGACCAGTGGCGCATTAGCCCCACCCGTGGTCGGAAACCGCAGCTGCGACAGATCATCCTCCCACCCACAGACCGGGCAGATGTCGTAGGAGCCGGGCTCCTCGCTGAACACAAGATAGCCGCAACAGGGACACGCAAACGGCGCATCTGGCACGCCGCCAGCGTCTCACGTCGTGACCCGTTGCACGGCTCGGCTGCGGGCGACCGACCCACACGCACATCGGCAGATCCGGGAAGCGGCCCGCATGTGCCCGCCTCGCGGCGGAAAGACGCGGGCCCTGACCATTGATCGCATGTGCGGATCGCGGTGCGGACGTTCGGCTGAACCGGTGCGCCCATCTGTCGGGATTCAGCGAAAGTCGACGAACTCCGTGCGGGCAACATTGACGAAACGGCGCCGATCCGGCGACTAGGTCAAAGCACGGTGTGGCCCTTGATGTCGCGGCCGCGACACTCAGAACGGAGGCTCGTCTGGCGCCACCGGGTCAGACTCTGGCTCCCAACGCTCGGCGGCGCGATCGGGGCTTGACCTTGACGTAGGGTCAGGGTTGCAGGCTTGCCTCATGACCACGAAACCAGCCATCGAGATCGCCGGACTCACCAAGTCCTACGGCGACCACGGGGTGCTCAGGGGCGTCGATCTGAGCGTCCCCCCGGGCACCATCTTCGCCCTGCTCGGCTCCAACGGCGCCGGCAAGACCACGGCGGTGAGGATCCTGTCCACGCTGCTCAAGGCCGACGGCGGGACCGCCACCATCAGCGGGTACGACGTCGCTACCCAGCCCGCGAACGTACGCGAATCGATCAGTCTCACCGGACAGTTCGCCGCAGTCGACGAGATCCTCACCGGACGGGAGAACCTCGTGCTCGTCGCCCAACTACGACGTCTCAAGGACCCGGGCGGGATCGCGGACGGCCTGCTGGCGCGGTTCGCGCTGACCGACGCGGCTGGGCGGAAGGTGGCGGCCTACTCCGGCGGAATGCGCCGTCGCCTCGACATCGCGATGAGCCTGATCGGCAACCCGCCCGTGCTCTTCCTCGACGAGCCGACGACGGGGCTCGATCCACAGTCGCGGATCGAGGTCTGGAAGACCGTCCAAGAGCTCGCCGGCCAGGGCACCACGGTGCTGCTCACCACGCAGTACCTCGACGAGGCCGAGCAGCTCGCGGACCGGATCGCGATCCTCCACGAGGGCCGGATCATCGCCGACGGCACCCTAGCCGAGCTCAAGCAACTGCTCCCGCCGACCAAGGTCGAGTACGTCGAGAAGCAGCCGACCCTCGAAGACATCTTCCTCGCGATCGTCGGCCACGACGGTTCCAACAAGTAAGGACCCAGGGATGACGACCTACTTCTTCCACGACACCGCCGTCCTGCTCAAGCGGTCCCTGCGCCACATCCTGCGCAGCCCGGACACGATCATCACCACCGCCATCACGCCGATCGCCATGCTGCTGCTGTTCGTCTACGTCTTCGGTGGCGCGATCGATGTCGGCGGCGGCTCGTACGTCAACTACCTGCTGCCCGGGATCCTGCTCATCACGGTCGCCTCCGGCATCGCTTACACCGCCTTCCGGCTCTTCACCGACGTCTCGGGCGGCATCTTCGAACGGTTCCAGTCGATGCCGATCGCCCGGTCGGCCATGCTGTGGGGCCACGTGCTGACTTCGGTCGTGGCGAACCTGATCTCGCTCGTACTCGTCGTACTCGTCGCCGTGGCGATGGGCTTCCGCTCCGGTGCCGGAGTGCTCGCCTGGCTCGCGGTCCTCGGGATCATGGTGCTGTTCACCCTGGCGCTGACCTGGCTGGCCGTGATCCCCGGGCTGACCGCGCAGTCGGTCGACGGAGTGAGCGGATTCTCCTACCCGCTGATCTTCCTGCCGTTCATCAGCTCGGCATTCGTGCCCACCGCCGGCATGCCGGGCCCGGTGCGCTGGTTCGCCGAACACCAGCCAGTCACCTCGATCGTGAACACCATTCGCCGCCTCTACGCCGAGCAGCCGGTCGGCGACGACGGCTGGATCGCCCTCGCCTGGTGCGTCGGCCTGCTGCTCGTCGCCTACGCGCTCGCTATGCGCACCTACCGCAGCAAGATCGCCTGACCATCCCACCGACGGACAACCCAACAGAGACAACCCATCGAGAAGGAGAGATCGCCATGAACAGCTTCTTGACCAAGGTCCTCGGCGACAAGAAGGAATGGAAGGCCATGGAGGCGCGTGCGAGCGTGCTGCCCCGTGACTACCGGATCGTCTACGGCGAAATGAAGTCCTACATGTGGAGGTTCACCGCCGGCGACGGCATGGACATTGTCGCCGTCCTCAAGGACGTGCTCGGGCTCTTCGAGACGAGCGCGGCGCAGTGCAACAGCGTCCTGGACGTCACTGGGGAGGACGTCGCTGCGTTCTGCGACGAGCGCTTGCGCGGCACCACGTCGTACGTGGACAAGTGGCGGGCCTCGCTCAACCGCGACGTGGCCAAGAAGCTCGCAGGATAGGGTCATGCTGACGATCAGCCAGCTCGCGTCGTACGCCGGCGTCACGGTCCGCGCGGTCCGCCACTACCACGCCAAGGGGTTGCTGCCCGAGCCCGAGCGCGACCACTCCGGCTACCGGCGCTACGACGCGGCCGCGGTGGTCGAGCTCGTCAAGATTCGCACCCTGGCCGACGCCGGCGTACCGCTGTCGCGGGTGCGTGAACTACTGGCGGCAGGTGACCAGGACTTCGCGGCGGCGGTCGAGGACATCGACCGCCGCCTGCGCGCCGAGATCCGAGAACGCCAGCGTCACCGGGAGCGGATCGCCAAGCTCGCGGCCGGCGACAGCCTGGCGCTGCCGCCCGAGGCGGTCGCCTACCTCGACCGGATGCGCGAACTCGGGTTCCGGGAGCGGCTGATCGAGGTCGAGCGCGACAGCTGGATCCTGATCGCGGCCCAGATGCCGGACGAAGTGCCGGCCCTCATGGCGATCAAGCACGCGCAGATCGAGCACGAGGCGCTGCGTCGGCTGTATCTCGACATCGGGGACCTCGCCGACTGCGGGCCAGACGACCCGCGGCTGCCTGCGCTCGCGGACCGTGTGGCCGCCTTCATCGAGGCAGCGGCAGCCCAGGCCGCGGGGGTGGAGGACGAACACCCCGTAAGCGACGACCTGGTCGCGCTGCTTGACACGGCGTTCTTCGAGGCCTTCCCTTGCGCGCCACGCCTGCTCGAGCTCCTGGAGCAGCGGGGCTGGACGGGCTGGACCAACATCAGGCGCATGGACCCCGCGGTGTGACCGGGCCGTACACGAGTGCGTTGACCCGCGCACAACGCCTGGTCGATCCGCCGCTGCGGCTCCAGGCTGCCCGGGAAGAACGACCCCGACCGCGCCCATCGACAGATCTGGATAACGGGGCCCGTACGTCTTCGCCCCCTCGCGGCGGTAAGACGCAGGTATGTAGCCGAGCTCGACGAAGGTTCCTGAGGTCGGGTGCCGCTCACTCTGGGCACGCCCCCAGGTGTCGAGCACGTCAACGGTGGCTGTCGGCCGGCACCCGTGGTCTGCTCATCGGCCCGGAGGTTGGGTTCGCCGTCGGACGAACTGCTCGACCGTGACTGCGGTGGGATGATGCTCACGCGTCTCGGTCAGGTCGACGTCGACGTCATGGGTCGCGAGCCAGCGCCACATCCGGGTCAGGTCCGGACCAACGAATTTCTGGAACAACCACACAGGCATCGGGAATCGCTTCGGGTTTCGACCGGTTACCCGCCGCCAGATGGCCCGGCATTCGTACAACGTGCGTATGTCGGCAGCGAGCGCGAGGTCCGTTCCGACGTATGACGCAGGATCGGCGAACGCCCGAGCCGCGAGGGCACCAACGTCCTCCGCTGCGAGCCAGGGATTGGTCGCTCCGCGCCGACCAGCCGGGGCATCAGCTGCCATGCCGCGACCGGAGGATAGAGATCCTTGTCCGTCATCAGTTCCATGAAGGCCATGGGCCGCAGAACGGTCAGGGGTAGGCCGCGGCTGCGGGCATACTCGGCCACCTCGAAGTTGACGTCCCATGCTGCGACGCCGGTGCTGGGTGTTCCGGCCGAGCCGTAGACCAGGTGGGAAACGCCGGCGTCGGCTGCCGCGTCCACGACGTTCCGCCCCTGGACGAACTCGGCGTGCTCGCCACCGATCATGGGGTTCTGAACACTGAACACACCGTGCGTCCCGTCGCACACATTCCGCATCCGGCCGGGGTCTGCCATGTCGGCCCGGACCAGCTCCACGCCGAGACCGGCAAGCTCCCTGGCCGCCCTGGAGTCTGGCGAACGTGTCACACCCGCACTCGCCAGCCGTCGGCGAGAAGGTGACGGGCCACTGCCCCGCCCTGGCGACCGGTCGCCCCTGTAACCACGATGATCCGGTCGTCGCGTGTCATGACGAACCTCCTCGCGCGGTGTGCTCCAGTGTGCCGCGCAACCGCGCATGGGTGCACACTCGTGTACGAGCCACCAAACCCGAAGACTGGGAACACGGCGCCTGGTTCGAAGCGACCGCGAGATTCGGCCACGCACGAGGGATAGTGGTGGCGGCACGATCCCTGGCGCGGAAGGGCACCGATCGCGAGCCCATCCACAGTGCGCAGGCCGGCCAAGCGGCGCAGTGACGCACCTATCAGCGGCATAGGAGCGGGCGATTCTGGCGTCAGGCCCCCCATACGTGTCGAGCCTTCTCAAGGCCTCGCCGAAGGCAACTTCGTGAGAAGCAGATTCCCGATGACCGGCCCGCCTCGAGTCCGTCATGCTCGGCGCGCCCCGATCCGGCTCCCGGGGCTCAGCCGATGCGCTCGGCCAGCGAGACGATAATCCCCTCCGGACCTCGGACATAAGCCATCCGCCAAGAGCCCTCGTACTCGCCGATGCCACCGACCAACCGGTAGCCGTCCGTGGCCGCCCGATCCACGGCCGCCTGCAGGTCATGGACCTCGAAGGCCACGTTGCGCAATCCCAGCTCGTTGGCGGGGGCGGCTGGCGAACCGGGCACGTGGTCTGGCCGGGCGAAGCTTGAGAGCTCCAGCCGCGTGCCCCCGTCCGGCGGTTGCAGCATCACGATCTCGGTCCGAGACTCGGGAATGCCGATGACCGTGTCAAGGAACTCGCCCTCGACGAACATCCTGTTCTCGACCTTGAGGCCCAGCGCTACGAAGAACGCCGTCACGGCGTCGAGGTCCGCGACGGTGATGCCGACGTGATCGAAACGTCGTACGTGTGACATAGGGTGCATCCTCCGGTTGTCGTAGGGCGGTGTTTCCGCACCGTGGAACTCCAGCGAAACGGTCAGGACGTCTTGGTGCCGGCGAGGTAGGAGTGGACGGCGGAGATCACCACGGACACCTCGCCGACCGCCGACGCCACCCGCTTGACGGACCCAGCGCGCACGTCACCGACAGCGAACACCCCAGGCACCGACGTCGTGAAACCGTCGCGGGTGACTACGAACCCTTTGGCGTCGAGCTCGACGCCCACCTCGTGCAGCCAGGTCGTGCAGGGGTCCGCGCCAATCATCAGGAAGAGAGCGGCTGCGTCGAGCCGGACGTCCCGCTCGAGGACGTGGTCCCGCCAGGTCAGTGCGCTCAGCCGACTCGTGCCATGGACCGCGGACAGCTCCGAGCGAGGGTGGACGGTGACCCGTTCGTGGTGAGTGAGGCGCTGCGCCAGGTAGTTCGACATCGTGTCGCGGAGGTCGTCACGGCGGATCAGGACGTGGACCTGGCCGGCGTTCCGTGCCAGGAACAGGGCGGCTTGGCCGGCCGAGTTGGCGCCCCCCACCACGACGGCGTTCCGGCCGGACACCACCTTGGCCTCGAGCTCGCTCGCGGCATAGTAGACGCCGCGTCCCTCGAGGTCAGCCAGGCCAGGCACGTCCAGGCGCCGATACCGGACGCCGCTGGCGATGATCACGGCGCAAGCCACGATGTCGCGCTCGTCGTCGAGCCGGACGCGGAAGCCTCCGGACACCTGCGACAGCCCCGTGACGGAGCGGGGGGACACCAGCCTCGTCCCGAACTTGACGGCCTGCAGCATCGCGGCCCGTGCCAGCTCTGCCCCGGAAACGCCCCGGGAAAGCCGAGGTAATTCTCGATCCGCGACGAGCTGCCGGCCTGGCCCCGATGGCGACGTCCTCGACGACGACCACGTCCAGCCCCTCCGAGGCCCCATAGACGGCGGCCGCCAGCCCCGCTGGTCCGGCGCCTACCACGAGCAGGTCACATCGAGAGTCGTCGGAAAGGCCCCACAGGTCGATCCCGAGCGCGGTCGCCAGATCGCGCGTCGTCGGTGCGGTCATTACCCGCCGCTCTCCCGTCACCACAACCGTGCCCGCCTCAGGCAGCGCAGTGGTGTTCGCCAGCTCTGACCAAGCCGACGCGTCCGAACGCAGCACCGTCCGGTAGGGGAGTTGGTTGCGCGGCAAACTCCTGCAGCCGGTGTAGGTCGCGGTCGTCGTCTCCGGCGAGCACCAGACCGCCCTCCCCCATTCTCTTCAGCAACCGCCGCCGGGCGTCGAACGCGGAGAGCACGACATCGCTCAGTTCCCCCGAGATCTCCATGAGCCGGCGCAACTCCTCGACCCGCACCCGAAGCACCGCGGTCCCCTCCATGGCCACGCCCGGGAGGAAGGCCCGCTGCCCCATCAACATGCCCAACTCGCCGACGAAGTCGCCTTCCTCGATGACGAAGACCACCCGGTCGTCCCGACGGTCCAAAAGAAGAACGCCGCCGGCGAGGACGAGGTACAGGTCGTAGGGGTCACCGGCGTCCCACAACAGCTCGCCGGGCTCGGGATGCAGCACCTCACCGAACGACCGCAGCAGGTCTAGAGCGTGTTGGCTGAACACCGGCCACGCCCGCGCATCGACATCGTCCTGCCGCCGGGACGAGTAGTGGGTCCGACTCTGGTGTTCAGAGAAATTCGTCGCCCATCGATGAGCCCGGTGCAGGGCCGACTCGCCAACACTGCTGGGTGCTTCGTACCGCAAGCGAGTTCGCCCGTGGCCCGGCCTCATCGCCGCATTACAACGCGGCCACCCGTTCTAGAGCGGTCTTGATCTCCACAGGGATTTCGTCGGATGTGAAGGCCTCGGCCAGACGCTCGCCTGCGCTCAGCCACGTCAGCGCCCAGATGCTCGTCGTCCGCCAGATGCCCGCACGAATATGTCACATCCATCGCCACGTTCGTCACCGAGAGCACGCGGTCCTGTTGAGGTGTCGCGAGGCGTGTCGTCCTCGCTGAACAAACCGTCCCAGCTCGTCGTGCCTGGAGCGACATTCGTTCGGGTTCGTCCAGCGCGTTCCGTCGATGACGTCATCGACGCGGCCGGATCGCCGATCGGGCGGATCACGCAACACATCCACTGGGGGGCCTCACGCGGAGTGGAGCCCGGAACACAAGGAGCATCGTGCGACTCAAGAAGATCACCGCGATCACGGCCAGCCTGCTGGCTGGCCTGAGCGTGGGCCTGGCGCCCTTCGGCCAGCAGGCCTCGGCGTCCGTCGGTCCAGGGGAGGACCGGCAGATCAGCTCGCCGACCGGCTGGTGGACCTACACCGGCGCAGACGCGACGTACATCGCCGACAAGCTGAGCGCCAACGGCGCGCGGCTCACCGACATCAAGGTCGAGGGCGGTTCGCCGCTGAAGTTCACCGTGACGATGGTGCAGAACTCCGGCGCCTACGGCACCGGATGGTGGTGGTACTACGGCCAGACCGCGGCACAGGTGCTCAGCACCGCCAGCGCGAACAACGCCCGGCCGATCGCCATCCACGGCTACAACACCGCCGACGGCATCCGGTTCGCCACCGTGATGGTGTCCAACACCGGCGCCAACGCAGAACCGTGGTCGTTCTACTACGGCACCCCGTCGTACATCGGGTCGCAGGTCACCTCCGGGAGCCGGATGGTGAGCTTCGGGCGGATCCAGGGCACCAGCAGCTACACCGCGCTGCTCGGCAGCAACACCGGCAGCGATGCCACCGGCTGGTGGTGGTATTACGGCAAGTCGACCGCACAGCTGCAGTCGCTGGCCGACAGCAACGGCGCTCGCCTGGTCGACCTCGACCACAACGACGACACCGGCACCTACAACGCGATCATGTACTCCGGCGGCCCCAAGTGGCGGTTCTACACCGGCTACTCGATGTCGGGTGTGGTCAGCAAGGCTGCGCAGGACGGGCAGCGGCTGTTCGACGTGTCGCCCTACTACTCCGGTGGCAGCAAGTATGTCGCCGCCGTCGGCGTCGACAACATGAACGCCCTGGAGTCCAAGCTGGACGGGCAGCTCACGTCCAAGCTCGACTCGGGATCGCACGGGTTCTACCTCAAGAAGGTCGGTGGCGGACAGTACGCCGGGCTGCTGCAGAGTCAGCAGTTCGAGCCGGCCTCGGCGCTGAAGGTGCTGTACCACCTGAAGTCCATCGACGCCCAGGAGTCCGGCGTGCTGAGCGACGCCTCGATCACCTATCACTTCAACAACATGTCCGACCCGAAGGACAAGGACATCTGCCCGGACAACTACGCCACCACGACGACGACGGACCTGAAGAACGCCGACTCGCAGATGATGTGGAAGTCCGACAACCGGATGACCCGCGGGATCCTGGAGAAGTACACCAAGGCCTCGATGCTCGCGCTGGCATCCTCGATCGGGATGACCGGTACGACGATCAACCACAACATCGGATGCCTGACACCGCACAACACGACCACGCTGTCCGACCTGAGCAAAGTCTACGAGGCGTTCCAGAACGGCTCGGTGGTGAGCGATACGGACTGGCAGGCGGTCTTCCGAATCCGGATGCTCAACGAGAGTAACTACGGTGGATTCAAGGCAGCGATCTGCCCGATCGTCCAGCAGGAGGCCACGAGCCTGGGTAAGTCCTCGACCGTGGCGACCAACTTCTGCAACGCGATGACCTGGATCGCCAAGAGTGGTTCGTACCAGTACGGCAGCAGCTACCCGTACACCGTCGACTGGTCCGAGACGAGCCTGACCGGCGTGCCGTTCAAGTCCGGTGGCGTGACCACCCCGAAGGCCTTCACCTTCGGCTACTTCGTCAACGGCCTGCAGTTGAACAGCGACGCCGAGAAGACCTCGGCGAGCGACGCGCTGGGCACCCTGTACCCGGAGGCGATGCGGGCGCAGATCAGGGCCGCGCTCCAGTCCGGCTGGTGAGTAATTGACGCAACCCTTGCAGCGGCCCGGGTCAGCGCCCGGGCCGCTGTCCGCGTCCACTCATTCGTGCCGGAGGCCCCATGGTGGCCAGCCGGTGCTTGTGCTTGCGTAGCCGGCCGACGGCGGTGACCGTGACCGGCTCCGAGCAGGCCGACCATCGCGTCTGTCAGGTGTGCCGCTGTCGGCGGTGGGGCCGGGTGACGAGCCATCCCAGGGTGTATGACGCGGCGACACCGAGGACCGCAACCGCGACGAACTTGACCTCCGCTGCGATGGCGATCCCGGCAAGCGCGACGCTCAGCGCGACGACGACCGGTGCATGCGCGACGTACGTGGCGTAGGACGCGCGGCCCAGCGCGCGTGCGAAGCGTCCCTGATAAGTCATGTGCCGGGCGAACCACAGCGCGACCCAGAACGACATTGAGACCGCTATCGCCGCCTCGCAGATCGGTTCGGCGAGCGCCTGGAGGTGCCACCCACCGAGGAACGGGTCCGGATTCTTGCTCGCGGCGAGCGGGACGCCCACGGCGAGCACGGCGATCGCGGCGAGGATTCCCGCGCGTAGGCAAGTACGCGCCAGCCACGCGGGCGGCGGGTCAAGCCAGCCGCGCTCGTCGGCGAGGGCGCCGAATGCGAACAGGACTGCCATTTGCGGCCACTCCCACAAGTTCAGCGCCAGGGGCGTCTCGCCGGCGAACGGCCACACCAGCCGCACCACGAACGTCGCCGCGACGATGACCGCTGCGGCGGTCACGAGATGACGCCGCCGCAGCAGCCGCTCGGCGCCTGACGGCACCGGGCGGAACCGTCGCCACACCGCGTACGTCACCGAAAAGCTGAGCAGCGCGGCGACGAACCACATCGGCCCGCTGCCCGGATGGGTGAACTCGTAGCGGACCATCGTCGCGAAGTCGGCGTAGTCGCCCGACCCCCAGACTCCGAGTACCGACGTCGCTGGGTCGACGACCAGAACGAAGACCACGACTGGCACCCCGAGCCGCAGCAGCCTGCCCCGCCAGAACCCTTGGGCGCCTTTGCGGGCCATCGAACGGGCCGTGAGCATGCCTGCGACCAGGAACAGCACCGCCATCGCGAACAGCGCTGTCGGCAGGAACAGCACGGCGAGGACGACCTCGGCCACGGCACTCGCGGTGCGTTCCTCGTAGTACCAGCTGATGTCGAGGATGTACGCCGTCGCCACATGCAGAACAATGACGCCAGTGATGACGGCGACGCGCAGGTTTGTCCATCCACGCCTGGCGCCCAGTCACGAGGTGACGATGTACGGGCAGCGGTGTGACGGACATGGTGGCCCCTGCTGACTACCTATCGGTTGCTGTGTGAGCCGTAGAGGTGGAACACGGGTTTGCGGCGCTCCTCCATCGCCCGTTCCGTCCGACCGCGCGTCGACGTCCCGAGCGCGTGCCTCTTGGTCGACGTGGGCATGTGTTTCACCTCCGGAATCCAAGCCTTACGAACCACCTATGCGCCCGGGCGCCGACCGCGCCAGAGGCGAAGGTCACAGAGTGGACGGGCAAACCCACACGACACGGTGTCCGCGAACTCCACCGAGCGGGCAACACGCCGTATCACTTCGTATGCGCGGCTCGACCCACGCCGATCGTGGGTGGCAGCCACACGTATCGACGGCTCCCGCGCGG
>WNGA01013812.1_pt1 | contig 11244 bp, 10 predicted proteins | sample 5400061 | NCBI WGS metagenome assembly WNGA01 (sample SAMN13153366, study PRJNA577476) | soil metagenome | isolation source: 100 cm soil or saprolite under grassland replicate 2 | place: USA:California | collected 2016-06-15
CCCCGATCAGGTTCTTCTCCCACAGCTCGCCCAGCGAGTACTCGGCCAACCAATCTTGCAACAGTTCGGCATCTGGCCGGCTGAACACCGACGCGCCGTCCCGCCGTTCCACGACGACCAGGTCGGCGAGCTCGAACTGGTTCATGAGCGTCACCGACTGGGTCGCCACGACCACCTTCCGGTCGCTGGCCGCCGAACGCAACATCCCGGCGAGCTGGACGATGGCGTACGGGTGCAGCCCAAGCTCGGGCTCGTCCAACACCACGAGCCGCGGCAGCTCCGGCGAGAGCAGCAGCGTGGCCAGGCAGATGAAGCGCAGCGTCCCGTCGGAAAGCTGGTTCGCCGAGAACACCACGTCGGAGTCGACCTGCCGCCAGCGCAACAGGATCCGGTCCTCCGTGGTGGGCCGGAGGACGAAGTCGCGGAAGAACGGGGCGACCTGCCGGACGGCGCCGACGATGCGCCGGTACGCCGGGTCATGCTCGGTCTGCAGCCGGTACAGGAAGGCGGCAAGGTTGCCCGCGTCGGATCGCAGGCTCAGGCTGTCGGCCACCGGGCTCTGTTGCTTCACCGGCGCGTCGCGGCTGGTGTCGTGGAAATGGAAGACACGGCAGCCGCCCAGAAGCCTGACAATGTACGACGCAACCGACGGCCGGTCGCGCTCCTCCACGACCTCATGCAACCGCGTTTCACGGTGCCCGCGGCCGATCGACTTGTCCCACGCCTTGGCGTAACCGGATCCCGCGTACCAGATGCGCTCGTCGGCGAAGATCAGCCGGTCGTCCTGCGCCGCCACCAGCGTGGCGTCGTACCGATTCGGTGGGGCGTCCAGGGAGATGCTGATCTCGCTGGCCCCGGACGGCTGGTGCATCAGGGCCCCGGCACCGCCGTTCAGCCCGACGAAGAGCTGCAGATCCTCGTCCACGATGCGCCCGACCAGCTCCAGGGCTCGAACGAAGTTGGTCTTGCCCGAGCCGTTCGCACCGACGAGGACGTTCAGGTCGCGCAGTTCCACATCGGCGCTGCGGATCGAGGCGAAGCCTTCGAGCCGGATCGACCGTACGCCACCGCTGACCATGCGCTCACTGTAGTGACAGACACCGGCACCGGCCCGGGGCTACTGTGCGGTGCAGGCCGGCGGCGCGGCCCTTGGCGGCGATCACCAGGGCCATCTTGCGGGAGGCCTCGTCGATCATCTCCTCGCCCAGCATGGCCGAGCCCTTCTTGCCGCCGGCCTCGGAGGTCACGTAGTCGTAGGCGTCCAGGATGAGCTCGGCCTGGTCGTAGTCCTCCTGGGTGGGCGCGAAGATCTCGTTCGCGGCGTCGATCTGGCCGGGGTGCAGCACCCACTTGCCGTCGTACCCGAGCGCGGCCGCCCGCCCGGCCACCCGGCGGTAACCGTCCACGTCGCGGATCTGCAGATACGGGCCGTCGATGGCCTGCAGGTCGTTGGCGCGGGCGGCCATCAGGATCCGCATCAGGATGTAGTGGTACGCGTCGCCCACGTCGTAGCCGGGCGGCTGCTCGCCCACCACCAGGGACTTCATATTGATGGAGGCCATGAAGTCGGCCGGCCCGAAGATGATCGTCTCGAGCCGGGGCGACGCCTGCGCGATCCGGTCCACCTCGATCAGCCCGCGGGCGTTCTCGATCTGCGCCTCGATGCCGATCCGGCCGACCTCGAAGCCCATCGTCTTCTCGATCTGGGTGAGCAGCAGGTCCAGCCACACGACCTGCTCGGCGGTCTGCACCTTGGGCAGCATGATGCAGTCGAGGTTGGGGCCGGCGCCCTCGACCACCTCGATCACGTCCCGGTACGTCCAGTGCGTGGTGACGTCGTTGACCCGGATCACCCGGATCTTGCCGTCGTACCCGCCCTCGTTCAGCGCCGCGACGATGTTCTTGCGGGCGTCCGGCTTGACCAGCGGGGCGCAGGCGTCCTCCAGGTCCATGAAGATCTGGTCCGCCGGCAGGCCCCGCGCCTTGTCCAGGAACCGTGGGTTGCTGCCCGGCACGGCGAGACAGGATCGGCGCGGACGCAGCGCGCGGTCGGCCATCAGGGCGCTCCCTCGGTCGGGTTCGGCGATGCCTCGCAGGTTACCGCCGCGAACGCCGCCTGCCCTGGGTGCGCTCTGTCACAGCCGGCTACTCGACGGGCACCGCGCGAGCACCGGCGCGCACCACGATGGCGATCCCGAGCAGCAGCACCGCCAGCCCCGGCAGCGCCCACCGGCTCGGTACCTGGTGCAGCCACGTCGCCGCGATGAGCCCCGCCCCGGGCACCTCGAAGAGGATCGCCAGGCTGACCACGGTGGGGCTGGTCGTGCGCAGTACCACGTTCACCAGCGAGTGCCCGAGTAGCTGGGCGCCGAGGGTGAGCGCGGCCAGCTTCACCCAGGTCCCGGCGTCGTACCCGCCGAGCCGCTGGCCGCCCACCAGGCACACCGCCAGCAGCACCAGCGCGCAGCAGCCGTAGCAGACCGTGGTGTACGTGGTGGTGGAGACGCGGGCCCGTACGGCGCTGCCCGCGGTCATGTACGCGGCGGCGAGCACCCCGCCCAGGATGGCCAGCACGTCGCCGAGCAGCGCGCGACCGGAAAGCCGCACATCGGCACCGGTGAGCAGGGCGGCGCCGAGCACCGAGACCACGATGCCGAGCCACACCCGGCCGGATACCCGGCGGCCACGCGCCCGGGCGATCAGCGCGGCCCACACCGGCTGGGTGGCAACCAGCGCGGTGGAGGAGGCCACCGAGGACAGCACCACGGACGGCACCCAGGTGGCGAAGTGCCCGGCCAGCAGCAGCCCGGCGAGCAGCGACAGCCACCAGTGCCGGCGGTCGAGGGCGCGCAGTTCGGACCGGCGGCGCAGCGCCGCCCACGGCAGCAGCACCGCGCCGGCCATGGCGTTGCGCCAGAACGCGATGGCCAGCGCCGGAGCGGCCGCCGAGGCGATGATCGGCCCGGAGGTGGACACCGCGACCAGCGCCACCACCAGCAGGCCCACGTCGCGCGGCGGCGGCAGCGCGATGGCCTCGACGCCGGGCGCGACGGGTGCTGTGGTCCGGCCGGTCACCCGCCCATCGTGCCCCGTACCCGGCCACCGCCGGTGGGACCCTGCCGATCCCACCGCCGTCGGTTGGGCGCCGCCGCCCGCACCGGTGTGGCACGCTGGCGGCATGACCCGCGAGGCGAGCACCGCGAGGCGACAGCGAGCGAGCATCGCAGGGCCCGTCCTGCGGGCTGACCGCCCGAGGTGCTGGCAGTGCGGGCCCGAGGAGCGGAACGAGCGCGGAGCCGAGCAGTGAGCACCGCGAGGCGACAGCGAGCGAGCATCGCAGGGCCCGTCCTGCGGGCTGACCGCCCGAGGTGCTGGCAGTGCGGGCCCGAGGAGCGGAACGAGCGCGGAGCCGAGCAGTGAGCACCGTACCGCCGCTGGTGGTCGAGGCGACGAAGAAGGCCGGCCTGGTGTGGATCGCCGCGCCGGGGCAGCCGCGGGCGACGGCCGCCTGGTTCGTCTGGGCCGACGGCGGCCACGGCGACGCGGTGTACCTGGTGACCGGGCCGGGCGAGCAGCCGGCCCCGGGTCTGGCCGAGGCGGCCGAGTGCGCGGTCAGCGTGCCGAGCTCGGACAAGCATGGCCGGATCGTCACCTGGACCGCGGCGGTGCGGCGGGTCGAGCCGGGCGGCGCGGAGTGGGACGCGGTGGTGCCCGGCATGCTGACCAAGCGGCTGAACCTGGCCGGCTCCGACGGCGCCGCCGCCCGCTGGGCAGCCGAGTGCGCGGTGCTGCGACTGGCGCCGACCGGCGAGGTGTCCGAGGCCGGTGCCTCCCTGCCGGCCGGGTCGCAGGCGGCGCCCCCGGCCCCGTCCCCGGCCCGCACGGCGGCCCGGGTGCCGTTCACCTTGCACCGCAAACCGAGGGTGCGATGAGACGACCTCACGACATCGCCCGACGCTGGCACCGTGGCCGGCGACGAGTACTTGGTGACCGGACGTGGTGACCGGGCATGGCTGACCGGGCACGCTGACCGGGCACGTTAACCGGGTACCACCAGCTGGCCGGCGGCGACGGGGGCGACGGCGCCACCGACGGTGGTGCCGGTGACCTGTCCACCGTGGACGGTGACGGTGCCGTCCAGGGTGGACGGGCGGTGCAGCTCGGCGCCCTGCCGGATGGTGTACGCGGTGGTGCCCTCACCGGCCAGGCCGGCCGCGGCGAGGTAGACCCCGAAGGCCAGCGCGGCGCTGCCGGTGGCCGGGTCCTCGGGGATGCCGTGCGCGGCGGCGAAGACCCTGGTGTGCGCGGTCCGGCTCGCCGGGTCCCAGCAGAAGACGGCCAGGTTCTCGGCCAGTCCGGTGGCGGCCAGCGCGGCGAGGTCGAGCCGGGCGGCGGCCACCGCGCCGGCCCGCACCGGCACGAACAACGCCGGCAGCCCGCTGCTCGCCGGGCGTACCGGCAGGTCGGCCAGGTCGGCCGGACCGAGCCCGACGGCGGCCAGGTACGGGGCCGGGTCCACGTCCGGGCCCACCAGCGGCGCGCCGCCGCTGAGCTGCGCGCCGGCGCCGTCCACCTCGACCGGCAGCAGCCCGGCGCCGCACTCCTGCACCACCGGCCCGGCCGGGATCCGGCCCAGCCGCAGCAGGGTGTGCGCGCTGCCAACGCTCGGATGCCCGGCGAACGGCAGCTCCGCCTGCGGGGTGAAGATCCGCAGCCGGTACGTCGCCACCTCCGACCGGACCGGGAACGCCGTCTCGGACAGGTTGAACTCGCGGGCGATGGCCTGCAGCGACTCCCCCGGCAGGTCGTCGGCGTCCAGCACCACGGCCAGCGGGTTGCCCGCGTACGGCCGGTCGGTGAACACGTCCACCACTTCGTACTGCAACGTCTGCGGCACCGGCACGCTCCTCACCCGAGATCGGCAACGCCGAAGGTAGCCTTCGGCTGTGACCGCGGCGACCAGGGTCTTCATCGCCCGGCTGGCCGGCCTCGGGGTGATCGACCCGAACGGCGACCAGGTGGGCCGGGTCCGCGACGTGGTGGTCCGGCAGCGGCCGCCGGCGCCCGACGCGCCCGCCGGCCAGCCGCCGCGGGTGCTCGGCCTGCTGGTGGAGATCCAGCACCGGCGGCGGATCTTCGTACCGATGGGCCGGGTGCAGTCGATCGACGCCGACGCGATCGTGCTGTCCACCGGCACGGTGAGCCTGCGCCGCTTCGAGCAGCGGGCCGGCGAGCAGCTCGCGCTCGGCGAGCTGCTGGACCGCCGGGTGACGATCGGCCCGAACGGCACGCCCGGCACCGTGGTCGACGTGGCGATGGAGCAGAACCGGACCAAGGAGTGGGAGCTGACCCGGGTGGCGGTGCGCGAGGCGGGACCCCAGCGCCGCGGGCGCGGCATCCAGTACAGCCGGCTGCCCGGTCGGCGCGGGCAGCTCCGCCAGCTCGACTGGTCGGAGGTGACCGGGCTGGCGCAGCCGGCCGGCGACCAGGGCGCGGAGCAACTGCTGGCCCTGCTCGGTGACATGCGCGCCGCGGACCTGGCCACGGTCATGCACGACCTGCCCGAGCAGCGTCGCCGCGAGGTGGCCCGGGCGTTGGACGACGACCGGCTGGCTGACGTGCTGCAGGAGCTGCCCGAGGACGACCAGATCGAGATCATCACCGGCCTGGACGAGGACCGGGTGGCCGACGTGCTCGCGGAGATGGACACCGACGACGCCGCGGACCTGCTGTCCGAGCTGCCGCCGGAGGAGCAGGAGCGCCTGCTGACCCTGATGGAGCCGGCCGAGGCGGCACCGGTGCGGCGGCTGCTCAGCTACGCCGAGGGCACCGCGGGCAGCCTGATGACATCCGAGCCGGTGATTCTCGCCCCGGACGCCACGATCGCCGAGGCGCTGGCCCGGATCCGCGACCCGAACCTCACCCCGGCGCTGGCCAGCCAGGTGTACGTGTGCCGGCCACCCTCGGCCACCCCGACCGGGCGCTACATCGGCGTCGCGCACTTCCAGCGGCTGCTGCGCGAGCCGCCGTCCGACCTGGTCGGCGCGGTCACCGACGACGACATCGACCCGCTGCACCCGGACACCCCGGTCGCCGAGGTCACCCGGCACCTGGCCACGTACAACCTGGTCGCCTGCGCGGTGGTGGACGACTCCGACCGGCTGGTCGGTGCGGTCACCGTGGACGACATCCTGGACGCGTCCCTGCCGGAGGACTGGCGGGAGAACGCCCATGGCTAGGTACGCGGCCACCGAACGCCGGGCCGGGCCGGACCAGCGGACCCGGCTGGACCAGCCGCGGGAGGTGCGGCGGCGGTGGCTGCCACGGTGGGACCCGGAAGCGTTCGGCAAGCTGTCCGAGCGGTTCGCCCGGTTCCTGGGTACGGCCCGGTTCCTGGTCTACATGACCGTGTTCATTTTGGCGTGGATCGGCTGGAACGTCGCCGCGCCGCGGGACCTGCGCTGGGACGACTACCCGTTCATCTTCCTCACCCTGATCCTGTCGCTGCAGGCCTCGTACGCCGCGCCGCTGATCCTGCTCGCGCAGAACCGGCAGACCGACCGGGACCGGGTGGCGCTGGACGAGGACCGCACCCAGAACGCGCGGGCGAAGGCGGACATGGAGTACCTGGCCCGGGAGATCGCCGCCATCCGGATCGCGCTGGGCGACGTGGCCACCCGGGACTTCCTGCGCTCGGAGGTGTCCCGGCTGGCCGACAGCGCGCGCAGTACCGAGGAGCGCGACCTCACCGCCTGAACGCGGGCCGATGCCCCGTGGTGGCCGCCGGCGGCCGGGGGATGTCCTCGGGGCGCCGCAGGCGCCCGTGCCACCGCGCCCGCGCGTAGCACTTGGCGCAGGAACCCCGCCCCCTCCGGACGGCACCGGTCGGCGCACCGCACGCACTACGGCGCCCGGTATGGCCAGAGCCATACAGCGGATCGTTCTCAGCAGCGCCACCTCCCTTTCGGCTCGCTCCTCACCTGTCTGCCCGAACCTCCTTTCGCTCGTGGCGGCACGGCGCACCCGCCCGCCCGGGTGGGTGAACCCGACGCGGGCACGCCGAAGGCCCCCGTACCATCGGTACGGGGTTTCGGCCCCTGCCGGGGCACTCGCTTTCCGTCCAAGGTGGGTGGGTGGCCCGGCCCGGTCTTCATATTCCTGGGCTGTCAGTCAATTGGGCATCAGCACCCCTCGCCCTCACGCGAGTGCGTGCGGCCTTGTCGGGCCGCATGGCGTGCCCCACCGCTCCCGGCGCCGGGGCGGCCGGCGCCGGGAGCGCGTCGGAGCAGGATGGGCAGCAGCAACGCCACAGTTTGCGCTTCGACCACGGCGCCGTAACCGTAGCGGGGCAGCAGATCGAATCCGGCTGCCTGGCTTACCCGTTCCAGGTCGTAGCTGGAAAGCCCGGGCAGGGCAATCTCGGCAAGCTGGCGGGTGTATACCGCCTCCGGTGGCTGCCAGTCGGGGAGATGGTGGTGCAGGATCCGCAATCGGCCCGCAACATGGGTGACGGGGATCCGGCCTGCAACTCCGAGCAGGATTTGTTCGGCGACATCCCGCCACATCGACGCGGTACGCATATGTGAACGCGCCCGGGGTCCGATCTCGGCCATCGGCGCGTCGGGCTGTACCCGGTAGTCGAACGGCCCGGCGGTGATCACCCCGCGGTCGACGTACATCATCGCTATCTCGGTGATCTGCGGCGGGATCCCAGTCGTGGTCTCCAACCCGATTGCGACCAACCGGCCGGTCCGGAGTCGGTCAACGTTCATCACGCACCGCCGCTCGAACAACCCGCAGCGACGAGCTGGCCGTGGTCGCCCTGCCCGACCGGTACGGGTTCATCGGCGCCGCGTGGTCAATAATCGAGTGCCGACACGTTGTTTCTTTCCCGAGCCGCCGCATGACCGGCACGGCCTGGAACTGTATTGAAAGATTCCTCCCCGGTGAACACCGGAACCGTCGCAGATCCGGCAATCGGCGTTCGGATGAAGCAGGATCGACAACAAGTACCCCGCTGCCGCGGTCAATGCGAACGCCGCGTACGGATGATCGTGAAGCAATCTGATCAACACCAGCGAGGACCCCTTTTCCGTCAGCGCGCACGCGAAGTGGCATCGGACTGGTCGAAGTGTTCACAGTGCCCGCAGCCCCCCGCCGATCTCATCCGTGGCCATCGCGATGGCCCTGGCCACCGTCGCGGGTGGGACGGTGTGCGGGCAGGGACAACACGCCAACCCCAGATATCCGGGCGGAGTCCGCAGTCCGCCAGCGATACGGGACAACAACTCAAAGGACCGGACCGACCGGTGACCGCTCGCGATCAATGACACCTCGGTCTGACTCTGCCCGGTCAGCGCGCCGATATCGCACTGACCGAGATCGTATGACCGCTGCAAAGTCCGGTACACCGAGCCGATATCCCGTGCGGCCAACGCCGGCCGCATCAGCGGTCCGGCCCAGACCTCCGGATCCGGTGCCCGCAGCCCACCGACGCCGGCTTGGCCGCTCGTGCTCACCATGATGCACCGCCGCTGCCGCCGAGACATCTGCCAGCCAGCAGTACCGCCCGCCGTCCCCGGTGCGGCGGCCCAACGTGGGCGACGCCGCCGCACCGGGGATCCCACACACCGCCCCGCCCACGCTCCGGCAACTCCGGACCGAGACGCGGGCAGGGCGGCGGCTGGACAGCGGGATCCGCACCGGCCCGGCATGGCAGCAGCACGGATCCCGCCAGCCTCACCACCGAGGTACCGACTGGGACCGACAGCGACTGGACAGGGACTGGAAGCGGGACCCAGTGCCGGCCGAGCATGGCAGCAGCACCGGGTCCCGCCAGTATCAGCGCAGCCTCCGAAGTTGTCCCCGGGAATGGTCGTTCACCTTCCCTACAGACTCCGCATGCGGCTACGTCGCTGGTCATGCCTACAGCTTGCCCACACGCCAGCCATCGCGAAATGAACGAGCATCGCACCTCCGTCGCACCTCCGTTGAATCGCGGGCTATCCTGTGGGAGCAGATCGGGCCGGGCGAGGGCGAGGGGGGTAGCGTGCGATCCGTTGAGCGATGGACGGGAGCCGAGGCCAGGGCGTTGCGCCAAGCGATGCGCTGGAGCGTCCGCACCTTCGCCAATCGCCTTGGCATTTCCGCCCGTACTGTCTCGAAGTGGGAGGCAGGTGGTAGCCAAGTTAATCCGCGACCGGAAATGCAGGCAATCCTTGACACTGCCCTGAGCCGTGCCGACGAAGAAGCGGCCGCCCGATTCGGTGCGATTCTGGCTAGCATTTCTTCTCGAAAGCGATCGAGTTGCGCCGAAGGCGTGCACGCCAACACTGCGACTGCCGTCGCCATTCAATCGTCCGGATTGGCTCACGGCGACGCTCTTGAGTTCGACGCAGAGGATGACAACGTGCATCGACAAGAGTTCATCGCAACGGCAGCGATGGCTTCTGTCGGGCTGGTCCTGCCTCAACTCACATGCTCACGCCAGGTGGACATGAGCACGCTGGACGCACTCCGAAGCCGTACCGCCCGATTGCGTTGCCTCGATGACTATCTCGGCGGCGCCGACACGTATCGACTTTATCTCGAAGAGTTCAGGTCGACCGCGGAATTGGTGCGCAATAGAAGCTATACCGAGCAGGTAGAGGGCCCGCTACTCGCGCTGGTAGCAGAGCAAGCGCAGCAAGCGGGATGGGCAGCGTTTGATGCTGGCCGGCAAGGCGAAGCCAAACGACTGTACGAAATCAGCCTGTCCGCAGCCGATGAGTCCGGGAACGCTGGCTTGAAGGGCAATGCCCTCGCCTTCCTTGCATACCAGGAAACGAGCACAGCGCGGCCCGGACTCGAACTCGCCCTTGCATCGTGGGAAGCAGGACGGGAGGCGCATCCCACGGTGCGCGCACTACTACTCGAACGCCTTGCCTGGACACAAGCCGTTGCCGGACAATCCCGAGATGTTGACGCAGCGCTTGATCTAGCCCGGGAAGCACTAGAAGTAAAGGGCGAAGGCCCTCCGCCCGACTGGGCGGCATGGGTAGATCTCAATGAGATTCAGATCATGAGCGGGCGCTGCTGGACCGAACTTCGCAGACCACTCCGTGCAGTGGGTGTTCTCGAACATGCCCTCGCGAGGTACGACGACACCCATGCGCGTGACAAGTCTCTCTACCTCACTTGGCTTGCACATGCTTACTATCAGGGCGGAGAAATCGAGCAAGCGGCGAGGGTGACAGCCCGTGCAGTCGACCTAGCAAACGGAGTGGGGTCGGTGCGTCCAGCACAGCGCATGGCGCCGCTGCTGCGGAAGTTCGGCAATCACCAGAGCGTCGGATCTGTTGCCGAACTGCTCGACCGGACCGCGCACTGGTCTCACATCTCCGCTTCGGGTACCGATTCGACCGACGATACACTCGCGGAAATCCAGTTGAGATAGGACGCCGAGCCGGCCTCAAGCGCGATCGCAGTTACCTCCGGATTCTTCCACGGGTGCTGCGCCAGCAGATGCGCCTCAAGCGCTGGATACCGCGCGGCGGTGGTCTTGAGCAGAACCTGCCACTCCTCGCCGTCGCCCATCTCACCGAGGTGCCAATACACCGACTCCACCGGACCTATCACCTGTGCGCATGCGGCGAGCCGTGACGCCACAGCCGACCGTGCGAGTTCGCTTGCGGCGTCGCGACTGTGAGCGGCAGTTGTCACTTGTAGGAAGGCGTTCATGATCGTAATCCTAGTCGTGCTGAGGGCGCCCCTACGGCGCGCGCGTGCTGTGTGGGCGCTCCCCTACGCAGTCCCCTACGCAGCATGGCCGGGACTCCACCTGGCGCCACCGCGGCGACCGCGACGGGCTCCAGCACCACCCGACAGACACCTGGCCCGGCCGCCGAGCCAAGAGCATCATTGCAGCTCAGGAGGCCTGTGACCGGTTGTTACCAAATCAAGGCTTGTGTACGCCTGCACCTTGCGGCCGTGCAGGATCGCCGAGACCTCCGGCTGCGTCTGCCCGGTTCGCGCAATGTTGGCAGGGCCCATATGTCGGGCATATACGTCGGACATATGAGGGGCACCGTCAGCCGGACAGGCCCTCGGCGGCGCCGCAGCCACCTGCCGGCGGCGACACGTCCGCGCCGGCCGCCTCCAGCATCTTGCCGAGCAGGCCACGCAGCGTGTTCAGCTCCTGCTCCGACAGTGGCCCGGCCACGTACTCCCCGATCCCGCGCAGGTGCGTCGGCGCCGCCTCGCGCA
>WNGA01015281.1_pt1 | contig 11242 bp, 9 predicted proteins | sample 5400061 | NCBI WGS metagenome assembly WNGA01 (sample SAMN13153366, study PRJNA577476) | soil metagenome | isolation source: 100 cm soil or saprolite under grassland replicate 2 | place: USA:California | collected 2016-06-15
CGCGCCGTCCGACCTCGGCGACGATCTTGTTGATGATCCGGCGCAGGTGCGACTCGTCGTCGAAGCGCACGTTGGTCTCGTAGAGCCTGCCCTGGCGCTCGATCCAGATGTCGTAGGGGCCGTTGACCATGATCTCCGTCACGCTCTCGTCGGCGAGCAGCCGCTCGAGCGGCCCGTGGCCGAGCGCGTCGTCGGCGATCTCCGCCGCGAGGCGCTCGCGGTCATCGCGAGACATCCCGGCCTCTTGCGCGAGGTGACGCCGCGTGTCGGCCAGCACCTGTTCGCGAAGCGCGGCAGGGTCGAGCCCGGCGTTGAACAGCCGGGGCCCGAGCACGCCGATCACGGCGAGGTGGATGCGGTTCTTGATCTCGGCGAACGGGTCGTCGCGGCCGGTTTGAGCGGCCGCGGGCCGTGCGGTTGTCAAACGCTCGTGTAGATCCACGACTAGCTCCTCCTCGCGAGCAAATGGCGGCGAGACGGCTTGGCTTCGGGCTCGGTTTCCGAGCCCGGCTCGACGACTCCGCCCTGGGCGTGCGCAATAAACACTTCCGCGAGCCGCTGGAACGAATGCGCGGCCTCCGACTTCGGACGGCCCAGGACGATCGGGCGTCCGTCGTTCACTGAACGCGTGATCTGCACGTCGCTGGGAACGCGGACTTCGGGCTTCCTGCCGACGATGCGCTCGACGTCGTCGTCGCTGATCCCGACGCGGCTGTCAGCCCGGTTGAGCACCAGCGCGACGCGCTCGGGCTCGTACCCCATCAAGTCGAGCGTCTCGAGGCCGAGCCTCGTGTTCTTCAACGAGAGCGTGTCGAGCATGCTCAGCATGCAGACCTGGCTCGACGCGTCGATCGCGGAGATGACCTCAGCGGAGAAGCCCGGCGACGTGTCCACGATCAGGTAGTCGCTCATCTCGCGGAGCAGCGTGTAGACCTCGCGCAGGAACTCGACCGTGACCATGCTCGCCTGGTCGGGCCTCGTCGGTGCGACCAGCACGCGCGCACCGGACTCGTGCGGGACCAGGTACGCGGTCAGCTTGTCCGAGTCGAGCGAGCCCGGCGAGCTCGCAAGGTCGTAGATCGTCGTCTCGGGACGGACGCCGAGGCACAGCGCGAGGTCGCCGAACTGGAGGTCGAGATCCATGATCACAACCCGCTTGCCGGCTGCCGCGAGTGCGGCACCGACGTTCGACGACGTCACGGTCTTGCCCGTCCCACCCTTCGGCCCGAGCACACAGACCATCGCGCCCAGCCCGCCTGCGCCGCCGGTCACGCCGGCCGCCTGCCTGCGCGCCACGACCTTCTCGAGGGTGAACCGGACGCGTTCCGGCGACTCGGGCAGGCGGACGACGTCGTCGGCGCCCATCTCGAAGAGCCGGCTCAGGAAGCCCTCGGGAGACGACAGGGACAGCACGACGATCGGAACGTCCGGGTGGTCGCGGGCCGTCCCGGAGATGAGCGAGAGCGCGCGCTCGGAGTAACCCGAGCAGGCGACCACGAGCAGATCCGTGGCGCTGTCCTGCAGCGTCGTCCAGGTCTCGTCGACACCCCGGAGGAACCCGAGGAGCTGGATCGACGGATCCGTCGGCAGCGCGGCGCGCACCGCGGCTTCGTCGACGCCGTTGTCGAGCGAGACGAGCGTCCTGATTGAACGGTCGGCCAAGGCTAACGATCCCTGAAAAGCGTGTCGCCGGTGGCGTGGTTCGTAGCTGGCGCCTTCGCCTTCGTCTGGGGACGGAGAGCGAACCACAGTCCGCCGCTGTCGGCGGCGAGCGCGAACCTGGGCACGTCCTTCGACGGGAGACGAAGGATGTAGTTCGCGGACGTCGGGGCGGCGGAGCCCTCTGCAGCCTGGGCCGGAGCCTGGAGAATGAGTACGTTGTCCGCCATCAGCCCCACCTCACCGCTCGTGTTGATGTAGACGTCGACGTGATCTCCAGTCTGCGTCTGCGGGGAAAGGCCGTGCGTGGGGTCGAGGGCGAGCGCCAGCGCCCGGTAGGTGCCGGCCTTGTCGCCGCTGCCGAGCAGGTCGGCTGATCCCGAGAGCGCGCTGCTCGTCGCGGTCACGCCGAAGTCGGTGACCGTCAGCTGCTGCGCGGGATAGATGTCGTTCACAGCCACCTGTCCCTGCAGGACTGCAGCGTCGGTCACCGCGCCTTCTTTGACCTGGTCTTTCGGGACAGCGGTGTATTCGAAAAGCCCTCCCTTCGCAAGCGCCAGTGCCGTCGTTCCCTTGGGGATGAAGGCTGTCGAGCGAATCACCGAGACGTTCGCGCTCGCGCTCTTGACGCTACTGCGGTAGTGGCTCAGGTACGCGAACAGCAGGATCGTTGCCAGGACGAGCGCTGCGACCCCGGCCACGACCGTACGCCGGGGCGTCCCCAGCATTCCTCTTGGCAACAGATTTTCCACGTTTCAGCTCCTATCTCGTAAAAGTTTTCTTCAGCACGTGTCGTTTGAGGCGGTGCCGGGCGCGACGTCGTACACGCCGCCTGCCGCATGGACTCCTGTTGCGGCGTTACCGGCCCAGTCCTTCTCGAGTCTCATCGTCGACGATGCCTTGATCGTGAACGAGCCCAGCCCCAGGTAGGGCAGGAATGAATAGCTGTAGGACAAGGACACTTTGACGGGCTTAGTCACACAGTGATTCTTCAGCCCTAGCGAGCCGCTGTTGTAGCTTCCGGTTTCGTCGGGGAACTTCCCTGCGCTGTCTGCGAACGCGATCGTGACGCTGAGCTTCGGCGGAGGGCCTGGGTCTTGGAGTTCATTCGAGTCGGCCTGCGTGCGGATCCACGTGTTGAGGACTGTTCCCGCACATGCAGTACAGGCGTTCACGCTTGCATACCGCGCCGCCTGATTCGCCAAGTGCGTCTCGTCATTTTTGTAATTGAATGCCTTGCCGAAATCCACAATTCCCACCACCAGGAGAAGGAGCAGCGGCAGCACGAGCGCGAACTCGATGAGCGCGACTCCCTCTTCCCGGACGAGCTGTCCCCGCCCATGCCTTCGGCGGCGAGCCACCGATGACATGAGCGGGGCCATGACTCTTTGAACGACTGTAGTCGTACTTCTTAGAGCTTGCTACCAGCCTTCGAGAACAGACCGTTGATCCGCCCGCTGAGGAAGGCAAGCGCCGCAACCGCAACAATTGCAATCAGCGAGATGATGAGGGCGTACTCGACGAGCGTCTGACCGGTTTCGCTCTTGACCGAGCCGCTGAGCCGAGCCCGCATGTACGCGAGCAACATTCCGTATTCCACTTACAACCTCCCGATTCGCGCCGGCTCAGTGCCGGCCATGGATATATGTGACCTACCTGATGTATCGCGGCAGGCTTCTGGGAACCACCCGCGAAAGGCTTGACGAACCCAGCCCTTTGGTCCTGTTCCCCCTCTCCCCGAGCGCGCTTTCGGTGGCAGGAGAGGGATCCGCAGCTCGCCGGCCGCCGGCGAGATCGCCATGCGGTGGCCGGCCCGCGTGATGCGGGACGGCTCTACCACATGATCATTGCCCTCCGAGACGCGGCGCTGCCGTCCCATGGAAGGGCGGATTTCTCGCTAGATCTTGCTGCCCGACTTCGAGAAGATGGCGTTGATCTTGCCGCTAAGAAAAGCAAGAGATGCGACTGCCACGATCGCGATCAGCGAGATGATGAGTGCGTACTCGACGAGCGTCTGACCCTTGTCACTCGAGACATTGAGTCGCGCACGAACGTAGGTAGCAATCATGTCCAGGTTCATTACGCCTCCCCTTTCGCGCCGATCCCCTGGGGCCGGCGTTGGATGCTCCCACCTATGTAACTCGGAAGGCGGGCGGGAACCACCCGCGGACGGGTTGGCGAACCCACCCGTTTGGTCTGATTGTTGACCCGCCGCCGGCCTCCTGGCCCGGTTCGGCCCCCACGCGAGTGGCGTCGGCCGATCTTTGCTATTTGATCCGCGTCAATGAGCGGTTCCGTCGGCATCGCCCGTGACCGTGCACCGCTGCTCGGCGCGGAGCACCCCGATTCGGGGCTCCGCCGTCGCCTCGGGCGGGCGCTTTCGCGCGAGCCGTTCGCGGTGCTCGTGCTGGCGCTCGACGCGCTCATCCTGACCGCCTTGCTTCCATTCGTCGTCGGGTCCGATTCCTGGCTCGCGCTCGTCGGAGGTCGGGAAGTCGCTCACGACTGGCTCCCGCATCACGACACGCTGACGATCTGGCCTCATGGCGCGACCTGGATCGACCAGCAATGGCTGGGCCAGCTCATCTTCTACGGGATCCACGCCGCCGGGGGCTTCAGGCTGCTCCTGCTCGTGCACGTCGCGGTGCTCCTCGGCTCGTACGCACTGGCGCTCGGCTATGCGTTCCGGAGCGGAGCGACGTCGCGAAGTGTCGCCGTGGTCGGGGCGTTCGGGCTGCTCGCCGCGTTCCCGAGCTCGGCCGCGCGGACTCAGGCCTACGCGCTCCCGCTGTTCGTGCTGCTGTTCCGGCTGCTCGCGTCGGAGTCCAGATCGCCGTCCCGGCGCGTGCTGCTTGCGTTGCCGCTGCTCGTCCTCTGGGGGAACATCCACGGGTCCGTGGTGCTCGGCGTCGGTCTCGTCGTCGCGTGGTCGGCGGCGCAGCTGATCCGGGCCGGGCGCCGGTCGGGCGCGCTCAGGGAGCGCGCCGGAGCCGTCGGGCTCGGTGTCGCGGCGGTGCTCTGCCTGTTCGCGTCGCCCTACGGCCTCGAGCTCGCGGGCTACTACCACGACATCCTCGGCGCCCAGGCCTTCCGCGACTTCGTGACCGAGTGGGCGCCGACGGCCTTTCCGAGCGACTGGGCCTTCTTCATCCTGCTCTTCGGCGGTATCTGGCTCTCGGCCCGCCAGTCGAGCCGGCTGAGCCTCTTCGAGCACCTGGCGCTGCTCGGCACCGCCGTCTCGGCGCTCGAGGCGATCCGGAACATCGTCTGGTTCGCGCTCGTCGTGATCATGGTCGTGCCGCGCGCGCTCGACGGCGTCTGGAAGATCGAGCCGGCTCCGCTCCGACCGCGCGTCAATCGCGCGCTCTCCTTCGTCGCGGTCCTCGTCATCGCCGGAGGCTTCGTCGTTGCGGCCGCGCGGCCGTCCTCCTGGTACACGCGGAGCTTTCCGCGCGGCGCTGCGGACGCCGTGGCGGCGGCGACCGGAGCCGATCCGTCCCTTCGCGTGTTCGCAAACGAGCGCTTCGCGGACTGGCTGCTGTGGGAGTTGCCGGAGCTCTCGGGACGCGTCGCGTTCGATGCGCGCTTCGAGCTCCTCAGCACGCGGCAGTTGCGCTCGGTCAACCGCTTCCGGGCTCGTTTCGATCCATCTCTGGCCGCCGCCGACGGGTACGGCCTCCTCGTGCTCGAATCGGGAGACGAGAAGACGGCGATCCGACTGCTACGGGGCCAGGCCGGCGTGAGACAGCTCTTCCACGACTCGCACGTGACCGTGCTCCTGCGGGAGAGCGGCGCGTGAGCGGCCCGGGATGGCGGTAGCGGCGGATCAGGAGCGGCCGGCGGGCGCGGCTCCCGACGGGAGGACCTGGGCCGAGCGCATCCGTGCCGTGCCGTCCGGCGGGACGGTCCTCCTCATCCTGGTCGGCATCGCGGCTCTCTCGTCGCTCCTCCGCGTCGCGCTGCTGGCGAACGTGCACGCGCCGGTCGTCTTCAGCGACGAGCTCGGCTACGCGAAGCTCGCACGAAGCATCGGTCGCACCGGGCACCTCGGGCTCTTCAACGAGCGGGGCCTGTCGTACTCGCCGGTCTACTCGGTCGTGCTCGCTCCGATCTACGCGCTCGGAGCGTCGGCCCCGACCGCATACACGCTGATCAAGATCTTCAACGCGGTTCTCATCTCGCTGTCCGTCTTCCCGACCTACAAGATCGCGCGGTTCGGCTTGCCGCGGCGTGCGTCGCTCCTCGTCGCGGCGCTCTCGACGCTTGCGCCGCTGATGTTCTACTCGTCGTACACGATGAGTGAAAACATCGCGTATCCCGTGTGCCTGACGGCCCTGTGGGCAATGCTCGAGGCGGTCCGCAGGCCGAGCCCGCGAAACGACGCGTTGCTGCTCGGGACGATCGCGCTCGCATGCGCGACACGCGTGCAACTCGTCGTGCTCGTGCCGGCGGCTCTGACTGCGGTCGTCCTCGCGGCCGTCCTGGGGCCGGACGAAGGCGTCGGCGTGGGTCGTTCGCTCGTCCTCGCGGCGAGACGGCATTCACTGCTGGTCGGTGCAATCGCCGTCGCATTCCTGCTCGTCGTTGGTCGCGGCGTGGTGGAGGGAGACATCTATTCAGTCGCTGGCCGATACGCGAATGTCGGAAGGAGAGGTCTTCCCGAGCTCGGGCCGTTCCTCGACCAGTTCGTGCGTCACTTCGCCGGCCTCGACCTCGCCGTTGGCGTGGTTCCGTTCGTCGGCGCCGTTGTCGCGACGATCGCCTTCGCTCGATCGCGGTTCCCGCGCCGGCATCTTCCGTTCGCGGCCGTTGCGGTCTCGGTCACGACCTGGTTGCTCGTGGAGGTCGCCTACGACGCCGCGTTGTTCGACGGTCCGAAGGGAGACGTCCCGCGGATTCACGAGCGTTTCCTCATCTACGTCGTACCGCTCTTCCTGACCGCCCTGGTCGCGACGGTTCGCAGCGGCACGCCGCTGCCGATTTACCTGGGCGCAGCCGCGTTCGCCGCACTGCTGCCGCTCGTCATTCCGTTCGGCACCGTCATCAACCAGACGATCGGAGCCGACACGTTCGGTCTGCACCCGCTTGCTCGTCCCGTGGGCGGCCGTCTCGAAGCGATTCCGCATGCCACGCTGGCGGCGGTGCTCGGAGCGGCGATCTTCGGGCTGGTGTTCGTGCGACTGCGCGGCTGGATTCAGGGCGTCGTTTTCGTCGCGCTGATTCCGTTCGTCTTCACGTCGTACCTCACGTACGACCGCATCGGCGAGGCGTCGGCCTTCACCCGCTCGCTGCTCCCGGAGCACAAGGACTGGGTGGACGCAGTGAAGCCGCAAGGAGAAGTCATCCTGATCAGCGGCGTCACGCTCGAGGATCGCCCCGCGCTGGAGACCGCGTACAACAACAACTCGATCTCGCGTCTCTACTACATCTGCCTCTACACGGCCGGACCTGAGTTCGGCGAACGGCAGGTCACCATCGACAGGTCGGGGCGCCTGCGCGGGCCGTCCGGGTACCTGAACGCACGCTACGTCGTCGCGCCGGCATCGCTGCACATTCGCGGAAGCGTCCTTTCGCGGAACCGTCCGGGACGCGAGGTGCTCGTGGCGCCCGAGGGCCGTCGAGTCGTCATGCCGCCCGCAAGGAGGTCCGCCGTCCTGAAGAAGTGCAAGTCGTAGCGGCCGCCAACGCGGAAGGTATGGCGCGACCCGGCCGATCGGTCAGTTGGACCCGGTTGGATCCGGGTTAGCGTGGCCCGGTGAGACGTCTCGGCCACCTGCTCGAGCGCGAGGCGCACGTTCAACGCCTGGTTAGCTTTGCCTTCTTCGAGGTGCTGCCGGTGACGGCCGTGCTGCTCGTGATTGTCGCGTCGATCGGCCAAGGCTTGTTCGCGCTCGATTTCCACCATGCATTCTGGCCGGCCGCCCGGTCCGTGCTCGACGGCAACTTCGCGTACGACCTGCATTTCCATGGAGAGGACCCGTTTGTCTATCCACCGCTGACGGCGGTGCTCTTGGCGCCGTTCGGGGTGTTCCCGGTGTGGATGGCGGACGGGCTCTACACAGCCGTCGGAATCGTTGCGGTGATCTTCGCGCTCCGTGCTTTCGGTGTCGACGACCGGCGGTGCTACGGCGCCGCTTTCCTCTGGCCGCCAGTGCTCGCCGCAATCCAGGCAGGCAACCTGACGCTGCCACTCCTCGGCGGGATTGGACTCATGTGGGCACTCCGAGGGAGGCCCTTCGCGCTCGGGCTCACCGCCGCACTGGTGATCTCCGGCAAGCTGTTCCTCGCGCCGATCGCGCTGTGGTTGCTGTTGACGCGACGTTTCCGCGCTGCGGCCTGGGCGGGCTGTCTCTTCGTCGTGATGAACGCTCTCGCCTGGCTCGCGATCGGGGCCGGCCGCCTCAGCACATATCTCGATTTTGTTGCCCGCCATACGCGCGGTGAGGAGTGGGGCACGTACACGTTGAAGGTGCTCGCCTCACGACTCGGCCTGTCGCCGACATTCGGCATGGCCGTAACGATGCTGGCCGTCAGCTCACTAGCGTTGGCCTGGTGGAAGTGGTGGCGAGGGGATGACGGCGCGACCTTGGCGGTCGCGGTGCTGGTTGCGATCGTGGCCTCTCCGATCGTCTGGTTGCACTACCTTGCGTTGCTCGTCGCCCCCGTCGCGCTGATGCGGCGGTCGCTGACCTGGATCTGGTTCTTGCCTTTGGCGAGCGTCGTCTGCCCAGGCAAAGGGAACGGCACCCTCGCTCAGACCGCGCTCGGCGTCGGCCTGGTCGCGACGGTCGCCATTGCCACGCTCTGGCGGCCGAAGGCTTGGCGAGTGGCGGTAGACGAGTCCTACGCGTTCGGTACGCGCGCCGCAGAAGCAGCGCGCTGACGTCGCCAGGGGAGGATTCGAGGCTCACCGAGGAGCCGTCCGCGCGAACCGCCGTCCTCTGCCTCACGGGAGTGGCCGCGCTCTCGATGGTTGTTCGCGCCGCGCTTGCACTGCGCGTGCACACGGCGACCGTGTTCGACGATGAGCTCGGGTACGTGAAGCTCGCGGAGAGCATCGGCCGCGAGGGCCGGCTCGCGCTGTTTGGCGACGAGGGGTTGTCGTTCTCGCCTCTCTACCCGGTCGTCCTCTCGCCGATCTACGCGCTCGGCGCGTCGGCGCCCACGGCGTACTCCGCGATCAAGGTCGTCAACGCGCTACTCATCTCGCTCGCCGTCTTTCCGGTCTACGGGATCGCGCGCTTCGTCCTGCCGCGCCGATTCTCGCTTCTCGTCGCTTTTCTGTCGGTGCTTGCGCCGCTGATGAGTTACCCGTCGTTCACCGTGAGCGAGAACCTCGGCTACCCCCTCTGCCTGGTGGCCGTCTGGGCGATGCTCGAGGCCGTTCGAAGTCCGAGTCCGCGGGCGGATGCTCTGGGGCTGGGGACGATCGCGCTTGCGGTTGCCGCGCGAATCCAACTGTTCGCGCTCGTTCCGGCTGCGTTGACGGCTCTGCTGATCGCGCCAATGCTCGAGCGCGATCGCGACCGGACTCGGACGAAAGCGCTCGCGCGCGCCGTTCGGGAGCACGCGGTCATCGTCGGGGTCGCCGGCGCCGGGCTTGTGGTCGCCGCGGCCGCTGCGCTCGCCGGCCGCGACGTCCTCGCGCTCGCGGGAAGGTACGCAACGTTGGCAGGAGCGGCTTGCCGAACCTGGGGCACTTTCTCAATCTCCTCGTACGGCATCTCGCGGGTGTCGATCTTGCGGTGGGGTCGTTCCATTCATCGGGAGCCTCGTGGCTGCGTACGTCTTCATTCGCTCGAGTCGTCGCCGCGACGCCGTCGCTTACGCCGTAGTCGCCGCCGGCGTGACTGGATGGCTGTTGGTCGAAGTTGCCTTCGATGCAGCACTCTTCGACCGGCCGGAAGGCGGCGTGGCGCAGCGCGGCGTCGCTTCCGGCTGTCATTCCGTTTCACGACGTCATCAACCAGACAATCATCGTCGACTCGATTGGCATTCATCCCTTGGCGCGCAACGAGCACGGCCAGTTGGTGGCGATCCCACATGCGTCTGGCGTGGCGATACTTGCGGCGGCCACCGTCGCGGTGCTGTACGTCCAGATCAGGGCGCGGTTGCGCTCGATTGTCGCCCTTGTGCTGATTCCCTTCGTCGTCACCACGAGCCTGAGCTTGTCTCGAATCGAGGCGACGAGCCGGTTCGCGAGGTCAGTACTTCCAGCACACGTCGACTGGGTCGATCGAGCAAATCCGGTTGGCGATGTGGTCCTCCTCACGGCCGGGCGCGACACGACCCCCGAGCTCGAGACGGCGTACAGCAACCCGTCCGTTAGTCGGCTCTTCTATCTCTGCAGACGCGTTGGGGGGCGAGTTCGGCGAACTTCAGGTCACGATCGACACGTCGGGGCCGTCTCCGGGCCCGGCAGGCCCTTTGGAAGCGAGTTATGTCGTGGCGCCGGAGTCGCTTCACATCCGCGGTGCCGTCTTGGCCCGGAATCGTCCAGGACACGAGGTGTTCGTCGCGCCGGAGGCCCGGCAGGTCCGGATGCCGCCCGCGCGGAGGGGCCTCGTCCTGAAGCAGTGCACGTCGTCGTAAGGTTCCCCAACGGGGAGCCGTCCGGAAGAACCGCCTTTCTCTGACTGATCGGCCTCGCGGCCGCCTCGACGTGGCCCTCCTCTACCCGCCGATCAGGCTGGCGGGGCCTGCCGTCGTGTGCGTCGCCCCAGGCTTCCTGATGAGTTGACCCTCCATACCCTCGAACAAGAAGATCCTCTTCGTGTCGTAGTCAGCGCGCAGTTTCCTCTTGATCGGCTCTACTGAGGTGAGGATCGTGTCGCCCGGCTGAAGGTTCAAACGCTCGATACGCTGGCGCTCGATGAGCAGCCCACGTGTTGCAAAGTACTTCTCGTAATACAGGCTGGGCCCCTGGTAACTGGGTGCTCCCAGAACGATGTGACGCGTTCCGGGGAAAGCCGTTCTGAAGGCAGCGAGTTGCCGTGGTAGCCGTTCTTCCGCCGTCACCGGCTCGTCGCTTCGGTTAACCCTGCTCACCATCGTGGAAAGAGCCAACACGGTCAACGCGCACGTGAGCGCAATCACGGCGGGCAGTGCCCACGCCGCTTTGGGTCTGAGCGTGGTGACCAGGGTCCTCAACGCGACCACGGTGAAGAGCGACAGGAAGGGATAGGCGGGCGTGGCGTACCACTCGAGTTTGGTCTTCGACAGCGAGATCAAGAGCAGGTAGCTCGCGGCCATGACGATCGCGAAGAGGCCCACTCTCCGGTCTTCTCCCTTCATGAAGCAAAGAATCGGGACTGCACAAAGGAGAACGACGGTCCACCACTTCAGGACGACCAAGTAGGAGAAAACGTTCCCGCTGTGGCCCTCGTTCACTTCCGCGTATCGTCCGAAGAGCTCGTTGTTCCACACCGCACGCAGGTATCCGGATTGAAGCTGCTCGCGCGCGATGTAGTACGTACTGATGCTGAGCAGCGCCAGAGCCGCAGCGGCATACACCTTTCGTTGGCCGAATACCGCTTTGAATCGCCCAACTGCGACGGCGTAGATCAGTAACCCCGGCAGCAGC
>WNGA01015595.1_pt1 | contig 11242 bp, 10 predicted proteins | sample 5400061 | NCBI WGS metagenome assembly WNGA01 (sample SAMN13153366, study PRJNA577476) | soil metagenome | isolation source: 100 cm soil or saprolite under grassland replicate 2 | place: USA:California | collected 2016-06-15
CACTCGGGAAACAGCGTCGTCTGCCCGCGATCGACCCCCTCAACGAAGCGCCTCATCTGATCCCTCCGCAAATCGCGGCGGAATCATACAGCGCGAATCAAATAATTCAGTGCGTTTTCACACAACGAGGGTCAAAAGGAGACCTCCCCCCCGTCACTTAGGCCATGTCTGCTTTGCCCCCTCAAACCGGACATGCGCGATGTTGCCGCGCCGGCACGTGTTCACTCGCGCGCGGTATGTGTTCACCGTGTTCACGCGGCAATGGTGTTAACCCGTCGGGGTTTACGTGTTGACACTTGGCCGCGGCTGTTAACCTCGCCGACGCGTTCACCTAATTTTTTTATCTGGCCGGCTGCCGCCCCCTCGCGCGGTTGCCCCCCGCGTTGCTTCTTGCGACCAGGAAGGACCCGCGATTGCTCCGGGGCCCATACAGCACACACCGGGATTCTGCAGAGAATGTAAGCAAGACCGGATCTTGCTAGGCCTGTGTCGCTGATTTTTGGCGGGTGAGCACGCGTCATCCGTATTCAGCACCGCTTCAATCTCGCCCGGAGCATAGGGCTTCCCGTATCCAGCAATTCAGAGGGTGCCATTTTGAGCCGGGCGCAGGAAACCCGTAGCGAAGTTGATGCCGGATTGCAGCCAACCAGTTGTCGGTGAGATTTCATGAACGTGGGTAATTCAGCGCTTACGCGACGAACCGACACACGGAAGCTGGTGTGCGCGTATCCATGTTGCGACCGCGGTTGAGGTGATCGTCGATCTCGGCAGCGCAGCCGATCATCCGGCCATAGAGGAACACCGTGAATGCCGCGGTCTCAAGATCACGTTCCCCGAGCGCGCCGCTCTTGTAGTCCTTCCACAGCAGGGCCAGCAGGAGCGCCGCTATCACGGCGTCGACATTGACGCAGAACACATAGGGGGAGGCGCCGACATCGTAGAGTGCCTGGACCAGCTGGCGGTAAAAGTCGTGAAAGATGTTGTAGTCGCCACGTTCTTCCATGACCTTGGCGATGAACCGCTCGCGCGGATCGTGATTGATCGGGTTGCCTTTGAACACGGGGTGATGCACTCCAGGGAGCGCGCGCGGGCCGCCGGTGCCGAGTTCCTTTCCTTCGGCCTTCTCTCGCGCGTAGGCCGTCGCAAAATCGGTGGCCATGGCCTTGAGGTCGAGGCCGTGTTTCCGATCGGTCGGATCCTGGAGGTTCTTGTCGTTGAACTGGTCGAGCAGGAAAGCGATTCCTTCGAAGCCGTTGCCGCCGTGGCTATAGCCGGTATGGGTCAGAAATCCGACCATGGCCTTGTTGAGCTGAACGCGCCCCGGTGTCTGTGGGCCGTCGGCGGCGACAGCACCCTTAGCGCCCTGCGCTGAAATTGCACCCGGACCGTTCGAAATCAACAGGCCGATCAGGATTTGCAAGGGCCGCGCCTCGGCCTCCGTCGGCTTTTTGCCGGTCATCGCTAGAAAGGCCAAATCTGCCATAGTCCATTTCTCGAACCGCTCGTCGCGCGGGATGCCACAGAGTGAACCGCGCTGATGCTCGGCGCCGGGGATAGAGGCGCCAATCATCACGCCGTAAAGCCGCAGATACCAAGGCAATGTGCGTGCGGTGATCCTTGAAATGCGTTTGCGCATTAAAGGGCCCCAAGCAATTGTCGTAGCGAGTGCGGCCAGAACGGCATCTCGATGAACCGGCGCGGCGAAGCTCTCCAAAAGCTTGAGGAATAGCGATTTTGCGCCTCGCGCTCGGACTGCCTTGATCATGAGGGCGGGCCGAACGTCCTGATCCGTTTCGGTCGCGAGGAACATGGCCTTGGTCTCCTCGCTGACATTGACGTTGCGCAAATCGAAGCTTTCATCGTGCGCGTCGGTGAGACCGCTGTGGGCGAAGAGGTCGATGAGTGTATCGGTGCAGGCAAGCGCTCGCTCGACCCTTTTTGGCCCGATGATGCTCGCCGCGGCAGCCATGACCGTGTTCGGAGCATTGCCTGCCTCGCGCGCCGCATCTGCGGCGACGAGCGCCGGATCGCCTACCAGGTTGACCTCGGCGGCGACCGCGACATCAAGCAGCGCACGATCGTTGGCATCCGCGATCTCGTGTACGAGCGGAAGCGCGAAGTTCGCCTCCAGCGGCTCGCGGGCAAGATCGAGCACCGGGATGCCGTGGACGCTTGTTACCTGCGTCTTATCGTCCATAACCGAAGCGCCAGAGCAATCCTTCATCGTTTGCCGCGGGATCACCGCACCGATCTGCTTGTTAAGCGCGGCGATCTGGGCATTGTATGGAGGCATCGCCTCGACGACGGGAAGATCGAGCTCCTGCGGCAACTTGATCCCCAGGTTCGAGCCGAACCACGGCTTGAGCGCCAGGCTTCCTTCTGGGGCGAAATCAGGCCGGGTGGCGTTCTCCCGCATGACCGCGGTGAGCGCCGCCGGAACATGAGCGATGTTGGTGACGACGGCTCCTTTCACCGAGAAGATCGGCTTCTCCGGCGTGAAGATGCCGTCGACGCCGAACATCTCCATGAACCACCGTTCCTTGGCGACGGCATCGTCTGCGCCACCCGACATCGCGCCGGCATGACCAACGGCGCGGGTCAGCTTGTTCTTCCAGCGCCCAACCACGCAGGCCACAAGCGGCTTGGTAAACTGGGCGTCAAGCTCGTAATAGCCGCCCGGCTCCACGTAAAGCGCCGCCGCCTTGCTGCGTGCGTCGTTGGCAAGCGCGAAAGCGAACTCGGGTGCGGCGTAGTGGATGTAGACATCCTTGCCGCTCGAGATCAGCGTCGTTGTGCCCCAGCCGGCCATGCGAAGATACGTGGCAATGGTCGTGGTGAAATTGCCGGAATTCGAGAGGATTGCGATCGATCCCTTCCTGAGCGCCTCGTTGGGACTGTCGCCGCCGAGAGCCCCGCCGATGCGTACTCGGTTCCAAGCGTCCGCCACGCCGAGGCTGTTGCCGCCGAAAATATCGATGCCATTCATCTGCCCCATGGCCCGGATCTCGCGGGCGTCGTGTACCGACATCTTCTCGGTGACGATGAAGACCTTCTCGAGCTTCGGGTTCACCCGGATCAACTCGGCCACGCCGTCGCGCGCTGCGGCGGGCGGAAGATAGATCACGCCGCAATTGAACTGGTGGCCCGCCTCGAGACCTTCGAGCACGCTGTTGTAGACGGGGATGTTTCCTTTAACCGTCTGCATGAACTGCCCGCGCCGACCGGGCGAAGTGCCGAACACGACATTGCCGCCGGAATAGCTGTGACCGACCGGTGTGACGCTACTCGACTCGCCGCCAAGGATGTTGAGCACGCACACCCGATCCTGGCGGGTCGCAATCTGTGCGAGCGAGCTGATGCCGACGAAATACTTGAAGCCGCCGACGCCCTGCTTTTGCATGATGGGCTCCTGAGAACCGAAACCGTTGCGAGGCGCCGCACAAAGCGCGGCACCCTTCTCCCATTACGCCGCCACCGCCTTGGCCGGCTCGGCAACCCTGAGCCGCTTGGCGATCTCCGCGCGCCCACCCGCTTTCATCCACGTGTCAACCGCGCGCGCGTAGTTGATCACCTCGCTCATGTCCGAGTCGAAGCCGAAGATGCGGTACGGCACGCCAAGCGCCTCCATAGTGTCGCGCATGGCGCCCATGCCGCGCACGAGATTGGGCCCGCCACGGCCGATGACGACGAAGAGTGGAGTCGGGCCATTCCGGCTGAAGTACTCGCGGAGAGCATCCGCCATGGCGCGGAAGGTCTCGAAGATATCGGTATTGTTGGACTTGCCGCCGATGATGAACAGCACGTTCGTCTGCTTGAGCCAGTGCTTGAAACAGATCTCGGCAACCGCCTTCATCTTGGCGTAGGGCGGATTGCCGCCAAAGTCCGACGAGATGATCGCGTTGTCGCCGAGCAGCTCAGTCACTAACGAATTAGCGCCGCCGCCGAAGGTGGGCGCTAGGATGGTACCCTCGGCGTTGATGACGTAAACGTCGCTTTGACCCTGGTAGGTGCGGAGCTGATTGATCTCGTGCTCAAAATCGGAATAGTCCACGGCAAACAGATGCTGAGGGAGCTGAAGGCGCTGCCACCGAGGATCATCGCGATCGAAGCCGCACTTGAAGTCGCAGGCGACCGGAGTAAGCCTGCCCGAGCGGTCGGGACGCATGCGGATCGGGTTCAACTCGAGGGTGGTCATCCCGTAGTCGTGGAAGAGCTCCCAGAGCTTTGGCAGATGCTGCACCAGCGGCGAGATGATTTCCTTCGGCGCCTTCAGATTAGACAGTGCGTTGGCTACCACAAACGCCTTGAAGCCCGTCAGCGGATCGAACGGAACCTGCGCCACTTGAGATTTTTCGACCTCTTCAATGTCCATGCCGCCGTGATCGGTCAAAGTCATGGTAGGCGCGCGGAAGTGCGTCGAGTCGGTCAGTGAGAAGTACACCTCGTGCACGGCCGGCACCGCACCCTCGAAGGTAACGCCGTTCGCCTTGGCGAACTGATTGCCGTGGCGATGTTCGACGAAGTAGAGCCGCTCCTTCTCCTTGAGCGCGGTCTTGAGATCCTTGGCCCGGCCCAACAGGCCTGCCTTGCCCTTCTTGCCAACACCTCCCTTGAATACGGGCTTGATGAACACTGAGTCATGGCGCTCGATGAGCGCTTTGATTTCATCCTCGCTCGCATCCGGACCTAGCACCTCGGCAGCCGGGAAGCCCACGAACTGTAGCATTCGGCCGCCGTAGAGCATGCCCGTGACTTGCATGTTTGCGCTCCTTCCTTGGCCCTTTGCTCGAGGTTCACCCTCTCGAGATGTCGCCTTGGATCTCAGACGATCCGGCCCAACAATAAGAGAACCATCGTGACAGTAATGGCGCCTCCGATGCGGGTCGCTATCTGCGCGAAGGGCATCAACTGCATGCGGTTCGCAGCCGTCAGGATCGCAACGTCGCCGGTGCCGCCCTGGCCGCTGTGGCACGCGTTAACAATGGCCGCCTCGATCGGGTACATGTTGAGAAACCAGCCCACGAGAGCGCCGGTAGCCATCAATGTCGCCAACATCAAGGGCGTCCGCAAGCGATAGCGTGAGGGCAAGGGCGAACAGGCGCATGACAGTCACCTCGCTCCACACAGCTCTTGCGATTCAGTGGCGGCGTAGTCCGACGCTATCATGTGGCTGGCCGGCCTTGACCCAAAACGCCATCGCATCTGCCCACGCTTTCTGCCACTGCTCCGCGAATTGCATCCAAAACTGCAAGGGGTTCGTCGCCGCCATTTGGAAAGCGCCTGCGTTCGGCCAACTGCCGGCCGGACTGACGCTGGGCAAGGACTTTAGCTTCGACAGCATCGCCGACGGGGAGCCGGTGATCGGGTTCGGTGATTTGATCTGCTGCTCCCAAGCGTCCATCATCTGATCCATCGTTTGGATCTGCATTTTGGTGATACTCTGCATCTCCGCGTGGGTGGCGTCGACGATTTGCTCCGGCCATCCCAACGCCCGGGCAGCGGCAGCCAGCTTCTCGATGACTTGCTCGCTGTTTTTCTCGTTGTTGTTGGCGGTCTCGATGCGCCAGGTCGACATCGCGTCAAAGGCTGCGTTCACCACCTTGCGCGCCTCGTCTGAAAGCCCGGGAGCCGACATCAGATTGAAATTGCGGGGGGTCACCTCTGCGTACCTGTTCTGCATGGCCGCGTCTCCTCCTTACTGATCGTAACGACCCACTTCGGGGGGCCTCATGGGCAAAAGGCATCCAGCGTTCTGCTAAGGCTATCACAGCGGCCATTCTGTCGCATGGCGATATAATGCAGACGGTGGCTCCGCCAGCATCAATAGGGCTGGTGATAAAAGGACGATGTGTGCGGGCGATCGCAGTTCCAGCGGCGCGCGCAGTCACCCGAATGTTGGGCAAGAAACTTCGTCAGGTCCGACATTATTTTGAGGCCACCAGCTGAGGGTCCCCGTTCCTGCGCGCCGCCATGTGTCAAGGTGGCTGTGTCAAGATGTCAAGGAGTCAAGGCTAATCGAGCAAGCGCGCCTCTGGCGGCCCTATGCCCGGTTGCCCCACGCGTTGCTATTTGGCGGCAGGAAGGACCCGCGAAGTTCGTCGTGCTCTCGCCCGCGCGGTTGCCAAGTCTACATTGAGCACAAGTAAAAAAAGTTTTCGGAATTTTGCGGAAATGCGCGCGTGGCAGCCGCGCGGTCCCCGCTTGCAGATCCCGGAGTTTTGATCCCCCCTCCCCCTAAGAACTCTAGAACCTAATCCGGGTCGTGGGCTTTTTGTTTTTAATTTCGAAATTTTGCGTGCGAAGGCCCGCTCGCCGAAGCGCGGCTCAGGCTGCCTGCGCCGGCCAGAGGCAGGGATCGGTCGCAGACCGCCCCGGTTCTTATACGCAAGTTGTTGCGATCTAAAGCGCGATGACCGCAACAATTCGATTATTGCGATCGACGATAATCATGTCGTCGCCGACCACGAAGTAGCGGTAGCCGCGCCACTGCGGATGAAACTCCACGAGGGTCGACGGGACCCCAACGACGCGCACCGTCCTCGGCACTGCCGTGCCCACGCTGATGGAGAAGTTGACGTTGCTGGCACGTGGTACGTTACCGCCGGTCAACACCTTCTCTCTGACCTTGGTCTGTTGCTCTGTCGTCAGCGTAGCGCTGCTGCCGCCCCCCTGTCCCTGCTGAGTTTGGCCTTGTTGCGTGGTCTTACCTTGCGCACCCTGGCCCGGCTGTGCACCTTGGCCCTGTTGACCCTGTTGACGTTGCGGCGACTGCCCCTGCTTCGGGCTTTCCTGAGTCTGGCTCGGGCTTTGGGGCTGAGCCTTGTCTTGCGCGCTGTCTTTGCCCTGCCCAGCCTGATCGCGCTGGCCCTGCGTGCGTTGGGGCTGAGCCTTGTCTTGCGCGCTGTCTTTGCCCTGCCCAGCCTGATCGCGCTGACCCTTCTGCTGGCCCGGCTGCATTTGATCTTTCTGACCCTGCTGCGCCTGACCCTTCGTGTCTTGGCCTGGCTGTCCCTGGCTACTCTGCGGGGCCTGTCGATCCTGTCCCGCCGCGCCGCCGGGCGCACCCTGGCTTTGGGCGGCAGGGCCTGAATCGCGTCCGCCGCTTGGTACGTTCTGCGCCGACGCCATGGCCATTCCTGCCAACAGCGCTGCGCTACTGACTAGAAGTTTGCTTCTCATCGGAGGGTTCCTCCCTTGTGTATTTCTTTCCCCGCGCGCCGAGCGATCCGGCAACGAAGAGGGTACTGCGACGGCCGCCGGCGTTCAACACTCTGGCGGGCCACTGGGGCGTTGCGTTCTGAGGGGCCACCCACGATAGGGGGCGCACCGTGCCACGGAATAGCGCCCAGTTTCGTAATTTGTTGCTGAGGCCGGCCCGTCCGCCTCGGTCGGCGGGTCCGGTACAGCGGGGGGTGTGGCGCGCGCTCGTCCGACTACGAGAAGCCGATCGGCGCCATGATCGACTATGCGCTCGCGCGGCGCGAGGTCGAGGTGTCTACGAAAGATGAATAATCTTTGAGGGTAATAGCATTAGCAGCTTGGTGTATGCGTCGCGTGGAGCGATTAATAATGAATTCTATCATGCGACCGGTTGCAATCCGCATTATCTGCTCGAGTAACCATGCAAATACATTTTTCTCTTTAGGCCTCATCAAGTTTGCAGATTTGATTCCCAGTGCCTGGTTGAGCACAATAAATGGACGCATCTCTTTTTCATATTGATGAAATGCAGTTTGATAGGCACCGGATGCCGCAGCCAATTCTCCGGCCAGCACATAGGCACCAATGAGTGCGGAGATTTTGCGGACACGGCGCCAGCCGGCGCAGCCTGCCCTGAGCTGAAAGGCCGCCTGCATCCGTGCCGACGAGCGCCATCAACGCTTCCTCGAAGTCGCCCTGAGATGGAGGATCGGTATCAACACGAGGCTCTTGGTGCTGCGCGCGTAGGGCGGCAGGATCGCCGGCGAGAACCGAATCGGTGTCTCGCCAAGCTGCCAGCGATCGGCTCTAGGCTCGTGAGGGTGAGGCGATTCGTAAAGAGGGGGCCACATGCGCTTTACTATCGGCGAGGTCGTTGTTGACGTGGTTGTCGACGACGACAATTTCGAGTTGCCGCTGAGCCATCGCGGCCTTGCTCACCACCTCGCCGCTGCCGATCCCGCTCGCGGCCGGCGCGCACGTTAAGCTGCAGCACGACGTGCACATCGTCGGGCAGCCGCGCGATCTCGATTCTGTGCCGATTCCGGCTGAAGCCGCCCGTCATTCCGGGATGATGCCGCCCACCGATTCCGAGATGATCTCGCCCATCGTTCCGAGATGATCTCGCCCACCGTTCCGAGATGATGTCGCCCGTCATTCCGGGATGATCTCGCGCGGGGGTCGGGCGCCTCTGCTGGCCGACTCAGGTCTCGCTCCTTCGGGTTTCCGAAGGAGGTACCGGATGCCAGCAGAGAGAACGGCCATGCGCCACGTGCGCGAAGTGCTTCGGTTGAAGTTCGTTGGTGGCGTACCGACCCGTGAGATCGCCCGTCGGGTTGGAGTGGCGGCATCGACAGTTCGCGCGACAATCAAGCGCTTCCAGGCTGCCGGATTGAGCTGGCCGCCGCCTGAGGAGCTGATTACCGCCTCGACGCGAGGTTATTTCCCGATGCCGGCGCGAAGCAGGGCCACCGACGTCAGGTCGAGCCCGACTGGGCCAGCATCCCAAACCCAGTCGGGGCATTCTTCTGAGTCGGAAATCAACCATTTGGTGATGGCCATCACATCGGCCGAAGCCACGTTCTGGCCTACCGTTTCCGACAAAATGGTTCGACTGCCGCATGTTGCGGGTGAGCTGATTGCACACGTCAAATGAGACGTCGCCGATCCGGGGCATGCTTAGGTATTATGATGATCACGTTTCTCTGTCCGAACATGGGCGTTTCGGTGGAAAGCTGGTTCGCGGACACCGAGGACACCGACGAAATCTATGAGAGGGTGACCTGCTTAGCATGCAGGCAGCTTCACATGGTCAATCTTCGGACTGGCAAGATATTGGGCGTCCGACAATCGCCTATTGGCCGGAGCGACGTCGCCGCTACAGACGAGTCAACTCTCTCCTGAGTGTGAAGTAGCTCACACACCTCAAAAAAATATCGTGCAGGCTTGGCTTGGGTTAGGGCCGACAGCCAGGGGATCGGAGATGGCAGTCGAAGACGAACCCGTCATTTGTGAAATCTGCAAACAGGGGCGCATGACACGCCCTGGCGGTGGTGAGATTGATGACCAGCTCGAACTTGCTCGGCTGCAGGACCGGCCGTGCCAGCCTGACGGTATACGTCAGGCTCAGAAGGAGCAAATGTTTTCCGGTGTGCCCGGAAAGCGGGCCTCCGATTTCGCGCTAATGAGTACGCGCCTGGATTCCAAGGCTACTGCAGGCCCAATCCCCTGTGCGGTGTCAACGGGGTTAACCGGCGTCTTTAAACCTAATTTTTTCAGCTGCGCTGCTAGCGTCCCAGCGCGCGGCTGCCCCCCGCATGGCTTTTTGCGCGAGGAAGGACCCGCGAGTCCGATTCTGATGCGCAGCAGATGCCGCTGGTCCAACGGGGCGGCGCACCTTAGAGGAGCATGCGCGGATCGTACGGCAACAATGATTCGTTCTTGTAGCTGGACTGTTGTTCGACTTCGAGCGCCAACTAACGAACTAATGTGACTTCTGCCCTCGCAATGTGAAGGACCTCACACAGAGGCGCTTTCTTTTCACACCCCGGCGATCGGGGTGCGATCGGCCGATCGCGAATACCCATGGCGTGCCCCACCAGAATTGGCCGTGGCTCAGCATGCGCTCGGCTTCCTTGCGGCCGACGATGTGTTCCAGGGACCCTCCGAATTCGGTCTCCATCTTCGTCCAAACAAACCCATCCATATGCTTGGTCCCATCTGCCTGCGGGTCCGTGCTTGGTCATTTTGCTCAGTTTGGCGGTTTTTCTGTCTGGAAGGGCTCCTGATGCTCGATTCCAGCTGTCCTGGGCTGCTCTGCAATAGATACGGGCGCATGTCTGCGACGACTATGCGCTCAGTTTCCAGACCGTAGCAGCCAAAGCCAAGCTGTTCGGTCAGGAATGAAAGAGTGACAGCAAACAGAATGTTCCCTCAGCATGAGATGGCATTGATCAAGATCAACAGAACAATCCAATGAACGCCTTTGTTGCGAGCAGGCTAGACAAAGAGCTTGTCCAATAGCTGCTTGAGGGCCTCTTTTCCCGCCCGATTGGCCGTCGCCATGGTGTGAAAATAGACCGATGACTGCTCTATGGGGCTTGATCTCCCAGCGCGATAAATCTCCCACCTCCACGAGTTCGGAGGGGGAGCCCTATTCTTCACAACAACCGAATAGTCAGTGCGGTCAAAATGCAGCTTATCCATAATCGGATATATGTGTTTGGTAGGCTGGTTCGCTATCTCCTGTTGAGCCCGAGATAAACGAATCACTGCCCCGTCCTTTATTGACGTGTACAGACCGCCGAGAAAGCGCCGTGATGGCTGCGGCGGTGGCGGCTGTCCGCGAAAACTTATATATTTTCCCCGCACTCGAGAGGTCACGCCATGGGCTACGAAACCATCAACGTCACGCCGGTTACGCCGCGCATTGGCGCCGAGGTCGACGGCTTGACGCTCGCCAAGCCGCTCAGCAACCGCCAGGTCGAGGAGCTGCACCAGGCGCTGGCGGAGCATCAGGTCCTGTTCTTTCGCGATCAGCCGCTCGACGTGGAAGGCCACAAGGCGTTCGGCCGCTATTTTGGCGACTTGCACATTCACCCGAACACGCCCGGTCCGGAGGGACATCCCGAGGTGGAGATACGCTGTTCGCGAGCCAGTATGCCGCCTACGACGCGTTGTCTCCGCGCATGAAGACCTATCTCGAAGGACTCACGGCTACGCATTCGGGCGAACACGTCTATCGTGCGACCAATGTGCTGGTGGGCCGCGACGATCGCGGCAAGGTCTTTCCGCAGGCATCGCATCCCATCATACGCACCCATCCCGTGAGTAGGCGCAAGGCGCTGTTCGTCAATCAGGGATTTACCACCCATATCGACGGGCTTCCCAAAGAGGAGAGCGGCGCCATCCTGAACTATCTGTTCGAGCACTGCACCCGGCCGGAATTCCAGGTGCGGTTTCGCTGGCGGCCCCACTCGGTCACGTTCTGGGACAATCGCAGTGTTCAGCACATGGCGCTGTGGGACTATTACCCCCAGGTCCG
>WNGA01011967.1_pt1 | contig 11241 bp, 7 predicted proteins | sample 5400061 | NCBI WGS metagenome assembly WNGA01 (sample SAMN13153366, study PRJNA577476) | soil metagenome | isolation source: 100 cm soil or saprolite under grassland replicate 2 | place: USA:California | collected 2016-06-15
TAACAGATTGTTCTCGATCAGATAGATTAGCAAACAGCTGAACAATTATTTTTTTAATCGATACGATCTCGCCTGGTTTGTCTATATTGTCACTAATTCCTAAATTATCGGTGAAGTCGCTCACCATGATATCGTTGTTGATCAATGATTCGAATACGGTGTTCACTGACGCAGTATCCTGCTGATTCAAATCCACGAGTTCTGTTGGTTCGTCAGGTGGAATTGTAAGGCAAGAATGCGAGTTATCTGCTTGAGGACGGATAACTTGTGGTTTGTTTATCGCTAATGAATCTATAGAGACTGAATTCAGGCGATCATTAGAAGGATGGTCAAATAGTGGCAACTCATGCTGTAACATAATGGGTGGTGTAGCAATTTTCCTTTGCTGACGAGTGCGTTTCATTTTCTGCGGTACGTGAAATGGAACACCACCATCAAGTGTAGCATCAACCCACTGATAGGTACATGTGTACTTATGATCACCTTCGGATACAACCGTGGCTACAAAGTGGAACAGATCTGACTCAATCACCAGTTCTGTCCGTTCGCCGTCTCTATAAACATAGCAGTGGAGCGTATACGGTCGGAGTTGAGCACGCAGCTCATGTTGGATTAAAGTAGTTAGCTCACTACGTACAGTGATAGGTGTCTGCAGGGCGATACGGGCTAGTTCTTCAAGGGTACAGATGTCGAGGCTGAGGAGCCTAGTAAGGGTCGCGTCTGTGAGTGCAAGTAAGCTGACGGATAGACCGTTCAGACTGTAAACTGGGTTGATGATTGCATCCGATGCCATTGTCGGGCTCCACAGAGAGTTATGTGACTGATATCCACTCGACGATGTCAGGATATTCCGCCGCAGCAGCCGCCAACGCATTGTACATTGGCGATTGTTGGCTATCGATCTGAATCACCAACGTATCTATCGCGCGGGTCAGCGGCATGAGCAGCCAGCGGGCTACTGCTTGTTGGAGCATGGCTATGTTTCCGGCAAAGACGCCAGGCGTTTGCTCCAAAGTGGGGGTACCACCGATTGTAGTCAGCTTGAATTCATAAAATTGGTCGAGATCCAGGCAAACAACCGTCCAGCCTTCCAATCCTCGGCACGACTCATACTGAACGATTCGTAATTGGTCGAGTTCGGTAGGGTAACTCTCGCGGACGTCTTCGGATGCACCGTCCCATGTCTGGAAACCCCACTGGGCAAAAACAGTCGCCGCGACAGAGCGAGTCGCGCCGTGTTCGCCTGAGTGGATTACCAGACCGGGCGGCACGCAAAAGAGCATGTCAACGGGGCTATTGCCGTTTTCGGCGTTGTCCTTCAGCAGCCGATCATGAAGGCCCCGATCGTGAAAATAATCGCCGTCCAGGATGATGACATGGCCACCCAGTACGTCCTCATCTACTTCCCACATCACCTCTGGCAGGTTGAGTTGGCGTGCGACCGTGGACACAAAGCGTACCAATCCCGCTTTCATCCGCAGACAGCGCTTGAGGTTGACTTTGCGAATTTCACTCTGTTTGAGCGTGCCGCGCCAGTCCGCTTGCACATGGCCACGCACAAGCTGATCAACCCCATCGGCAACCACGATCTGCTTGTAGGAGTAGAGTTTCATGAGCAAATCACGCTCATTGCTGGGCCAATCCTGGCCCTCGTCAACGAACACATAGTCCCAACGGAATGCCTCAACATTCGACTTTGCCAGCTGCTCGACGTCTGCTTTTGATACAGCGCCGGTCTGCAGAAATTCCAGAGCTTCGTCCTTCAGACGCTCGTAGTTTGCGAGGAATGTCGGCTCATGCTGGTCGATAATCCCCATCCCACGAAGCGCTGAATAGAGAAAGCTGTGGACGGTCTGGATCTGGATCGCGCCTCCGCTAATATCGTTTGCGATGCCGAGGATCGTCAAAAGCCGGCGAATATCGGCGACGAGCGCCTTGTTGTAGGTCAGGATCAAGACGCGCGCACCCTGCTCGTTGAAGAGTTGCTTCGCGAACTGGAGCAGATGCATCGTCTTGCCGGTGCCACCGCGCCCCCACAGGACGACCAGCTTTTTACCAACGGCTTCTTGAAGCGTCGCCAAGTCTACATGTTGCTTGCTCAGACGCTCCATCCGCTGACGATCCAGTCGTGTCGGTTCCAGGATTTTTGTGAAGAGGTCGGTCGCCCGTGTCAACGCTGTGTAATCCTGATTGATCGCCGAGATCACCCATCGTCCGTCGCGCCAGCGCGGCGGATGCATTTGTCCCAGAACATTAAGGATTAAATCCCATGTGACTTGAGCGCCGATGTTGGGGTGGGGACGGGAAGGCAGGGCCGCGTTGGGGATGTTGCGAAGCCACAGCAACGAGGAAATCCAGGGTGGATGGATGCCGTGATACTCCAAATACCGCTTCACCGAGTAAACCTGACTTTCGTTTTGCTCGCTGGCATTGTGCCACCTGCCGCCATAGGGCACTTCTACTGCTGTGCCGACGAAGCGCACATCTTCAGGGCGGTGGTCTTTGACTTCGATTACGACACAAAGGCTGCGTACCTGGACACTGTCGGGTTTATGGTATTGTCCATCCGCGCCTTGAAAAGATAGAAACGGTCGGTACTCCAATCCGGCATCAAAACTCGCCAGGAGAAGCACATCGATATCACGCTTTTGCTGCCCATGACACTTTGCACCGGCGACGAGCCGCACATCATGAGTGGGACTATGAGCAACCGACGGCCATGCTTTGACCATCAGATCGCGGATCGCGAGCGCGGCTTCGTACTCGCGTGTGCCTTCGGCGCCGAACACCTGTATCATCTTCTCGTGCTGGAGCTACATTGGAGCCATCATAGGCAACGAAGAGCCCATCGCCTGAACCATGACTCTATACTTTTCACATATGATAACGCAAGAGGGTACGTTGAAGGTATGCAAATTATGTTCAACATGACAATGGGCGCAGCGCGGTCGTCATCACCAGGAATCCACTAGCTACGACAATAGCCCTATCTGCTATAATGGCGAGGCCAGGATTGAGACAGATGTGCGTGAGGCCGCGTCGCTGAGATGAATGAGCGTGATCAATCAGAAGCCATAGAAGTACGTACTGCTCAGTTGTCGGATATTAGGTCGTGTAAGAATATCGCTGATCGGCAACGTGATGCGCTGGGGTTCCTACCACGGCCGGTGTTCGCTGAAGCGGTTCAACGAGGCCAGCTCCTTGTAGCTGTGGCTAAGCAGGACATCGTCGGCTTTGTACGCTTCAACCATCGGTTGCGTGGTGTTGAGACTGCGCTCTACGATATCTGCGTCGATGCCCCCACTCAACGCCAAGGTGTCGGTCGAAGGCTGGTGCAAGCGCTCGCCGATTCCTGCCGCAAATCTGGGCGCATCGCTATTGTACTACGCTGTCCCGAGAGTCTGCCCGCCAACGATTTCTACGCCTGCCTTGGCTTTCAACAGGTCGCCATTGAGCCAGGGCGCCGACGCCGACTTGTCGTGTGGCGATTAGCACTCGCGGAGGCATAATGCGATTCGTTGCGTCCGCCACGTTGAAGCGTTCCGACCTTCGCGGCCTGCTAGAACGCTGGGAGCGCTCTGGTACTGGACCTGACCCTTTCACTGAGGTAATACTTACACCGCTGCCTGGGCTTTCCGAGCCGACGACAGTGCAGTTTGTGCATGAGCATTTTGTTGGCCGCAGCCGTATCTGGTTCGATTCAGGTGGCTACTTTGTGCAGCAAGGCGAAATCGCCTACGAAGCACTTTACGGCCGGCTGATGGACTGGTGTCTCAGCAATCGTTGGGCCGATGTCTATGTACTGCCCGACTATGTGCCCTCGTCGGATCTCAGCGAGGATGAGGTCGCGGGGCGTATCCACGCCACAATCGCCGTTGCGCGGCTGTTCTCCCGAGAGTTACCCTCCGACATTCGTCAGAAGGCGCTGCCGGTGGTCCAGGGCCATACCCGCGAGCAGATTCGCGCCTGTGTCGATGCCTACCTCGACATGGGTTACCGCTCGCTGGGTTTCGGCAGTTTCGACACCACCGGTGCTGGCAAGGATATCAACATGTTGACGCGGCGCGCGCTCAGTAACTTGGAGTTCTTACAAGAGCTGGCGGCGCGATTCGGCTTTCAGACTCATACCTTTGGCATCGGTACCCCAGCGCTGATTCCGGTCCTGCACGAACTGGGAATCGCGAGCTTCGACAGCTCTTGCTGGATCCGCACTGCCGGCTTCGGCAATGTGCTGCTGCCGTTCACGGGTCGTCGCAATGTTTCACATGGAATGCTTCGTGAGATCGGAGGCTCGACCTATAACGCCAAGAGCTTCGCTGAACTAAAGGCACTTACTAGCCATGAGTGCCCGTTCTGCCAGTCGTTCGAGCAACTTCAAGATAATCGCCTGGATCAGGCGCTACACAACCTGCTAGTGATCCGCGATACCGTCGCCGCGCTGGAGGGAGGCGTCAGCACGCTGACGCCAGCGGTCCAGACAATTATCGGTGAGTCGCGCTATGCTCGCCTCCGTACGAGACGCGTATGACAACTTTTCATGTCCGACACGACTTTAGCCCGATCGTGGCCCGCGAGGCGATGCTGCTACTGCGCATGGCATCTGCAGCCGATGAGCAAGGCTTTCTCGATCAGGCCCGTGCCCACGACTTCGAGCTGGGCCGGCGCCAGTCACTCGCCAAGGTCTTTGCCTCGCTACGCGACTTGGGCCTACTCGCGCGCTCAACACGTGATGCGCCGCTGGTGTTGACGCCACTCGGCGAGCGGCTAGCGGCGTTGGCACTTCGTGATGAGCTATTGCTGGCCGAGCTGATACACTTGCGCTACTGCTGGCTCTGGACACCTGAGCATGGCGGCGAAGGCTTCGCCTGGGCCTACCAGGCTGTGGCTGGACTACTGTGGGATGAAGCGCCCACGTCGATTGATAGCGACCGTCTGGTCGCCACGATCATCACAGGGGCTGAAGATGTCTTTCACGTCAAGGGGGCGTCTTTCAGCCCGTCGAGTGTACTGGGGATTATGCATTGGCTGCGTGCCCTTAGCCCGCCTTGTATCATCGCCGGTGCCTTTCGCCAGCGCCCGAGCTGTACACCCGAGGCCCTGCTACTGACGCTCGAGGCCATCGCTGCTGTGAGTGGCCGTCCAGCAGGAACCGCGCTGCGCCTTGACGCCGCCACCCGGCGGCGGGCCTGCCGCACGCTGTTGATCGACGGCGATGCGTTCGACGAAGTGCTGGACCACCTCGAAGAAATGGGCGGCCTGCTGCGTCGAGCCAGCGATGGCGGTGAAACGGTCCTGCTACTCAACTCACCCCTACCTGGCCTTGTACCTCAAAGGAGTTCACGATGAGCGGCCTGCTCACGATTGCTGGCAAGGCGCCTATTGTTCCCACTTTCAACGCACGCGCTCTGCGCGCCACCTCAGCAGAAGTGCAGGATGCCTACACTTGGCAAGCTGCCACCTACGTTGAGCAGCCGGCGCTCGCTGCATTGCGCGCATCCTTCGTCGCCGCGGTCCAGCAGGCTAAGACGCCGAAAGCCTGCTTGATTGCACCCTTCGGCTACGGTAAAACCGCATCGGCGATTGGCCTGTGGAGCGCCTGCAATCAGGCCCGGTTGTTAGTTGTCCCGCCAATCTCCTGTGGCTCCTTCACCGAGCTGGCGGGCGCAATCTACGGCTGGTTGGCCTTCACCCTCACCGAATCGGCACAGCCGCTGGTCGAGGCTCACGATAAGTTTCTGGTCAGCACCGCCGAAACCCTGGCACGTCACGACGAGCGCGCCTTCGGCATACCGTTTGACCAAGGACTAGTCGCGATTCGCGACAAGCTGGAGCGTGGGTACTTGGACTTCGACGACGTCAGCATAAATCTGCTGGCCTTTCTTGAGCAGGCGACGGCGGTGGTGCGCCGGGCTGGCTACGGTGGCCTGGTGGTGATGATCGACGAGCTCCAGCAGCTGCTAGGCAACGCCAACAAGGGCGTGCTCGTTGCGCTGCGCCAGCTGATCTGGGGCCTGCGCACGCGCCAGATCCCCTTTGGCCTCGTGCTGACGATGGACCCCGACACGGAGCGGACACTGTCCGATCGCGCCGGTGACATCCTGCACCGTATCAAAGACGACGGGCTGTATGTGGATATTCGACACATCTACGACCGCGACTTCCCGGCGCGGCTCTGGCAGCAGTATACGGCGGCTCTGCACCTGAGCCTTGCCGAGCAGTGCGCGATTGACAACGCCGCGCTCGAGTCGCTGGGACAGCTCTCCGAGCGTGACGACCTGAGCAACGGGCCACGCACTGTAATCAACGTTCTACAGCGGGCATCGGCGCGTTGGACAAACCAGACAAGCAATGGTTACACTCCAATCGACCTGATCGATGACCTGCTGGATGGGACGATTCGCTTCGATGGTGACCGCGGCGTCGTGCCGGCCCTAGTCGCCGACCTGCTCAACTCCCCTTATTTCCAGCGCTCGGCGGAGCGCACGCGTGTACTGAAACTAATCGCCGCCTTTCCCCGCGGCTGTCCGGAACAGGTCGCAGCGCGCTACGATCTAGCCCAGGCATGGCGCGAGCTGAACGATGACCTGCGTGGGGAGATTGTTACCGAGACCGAGGAAGGGCTGGCGCTGATCGAGTTGCAGCGCGTCGGCCGCCCAGCCAATCGCCTGAACATTCTGCTGCGCCGCTACTGGATGCAGATTACCGACCAGCAGCTTTTTACCGAAGACGCAGCTCAGGTGTTTCGCGATCTTGTGTTGCCGTTGCTCTTTCCTGCAAAGGTCAATGATCTGAACGGTTGGAGTGGGTGTGCCGACGTCGAGCTTACGGCCGACAACACTTATGCTGGTATCCTCGAAGGCACCGCATCGACTGCCTTCCCACTGCGGCGAATCGCGGTGTCAATACGCAACGGTGTCTTAGCCAATGAGCCGATCGAGCCATCGGCCGACGTCGATATGCGGTTGGTCTTTCGCCTCGACCCAAACTCCGAGGCAAGATCATCTTTGGCGGTGGCTGCCGAGCAGTCGCGCGTCGTCCTGACTCTGGCCATGGCGCGTGCAACCGATCAGGGGCTGCACGGTAGCGTTGGCTGGATCGCACACTACCTCAGCCCTCATCCAATCTCGGCAGCAGTCGTGTTGAGCCTGCTGCGCTATCTTAGTCAGGAAAGGCTCGATGCTTTGCCCGAGCGCGACCGTGCGCGAATCGAAGATACGCTGGCGAGGCTACGCGAGTGGCTGCTTGCGGAGTTGCTCCCGGCATCTCTGTTCGAGCCGACCGGCTTTGTAGTCGCCTCTGCTGGCGCCGGTGCGCTCAAGGAGTTCCTGTTCCAATTCTGCACCAGCCGCTGGCCGGGCTACCAGCCGCTAGCCCGTTTCCCCATCTGGGCCGCGATGCTTGACGACTATACGCGGGCGCTGGATCAGGTCGCGCCGGCGGCACAACTTGCTCAGGAACCGGTAACCGGCAGCAAGGCACAAATTGCAGAGCTGTTCGATCAGAAACGTCACGCGGGCTTTGACAGCTACGCCCGCCAGTACGGGCCACTCCTCAAGATCGATACATGGCAGGGTGATGATGCCAGCATCCGATTTGTGCCGCACCCGGCCGAGCTGCGTATCGCGGAGCGCGTGCGCGCGCATGGAATTCTGGCCGAGCGTGAAGTATACGCTGAGCTGCGCGCGACCGGCTTCGCTGCCATCGAGGCGACACAACTCATCCGCTTGGCGCTAACGCGCGGCCTAGTGCGGCGCGAGGGAGAGAACCTGGCCACGCCAACCGCACCGTCCGTGATTGAGCTGAACACGCGCGTGGCTGCACTGCGTCAGCGTGCTACCGTCCTGGGTGCTATCCCAGAAGAGCTGGCTGCCACGCTGGTCGAGTTCGATGGGCAGTACGATCAGGCTGCCGCGGCGGCATGGCGGCTGGATCAGGCTGAGCGACAGATAGTCGAACTGGAGGATCAGGCCACCGCCGCGACCATGGCTCACCGCGACGCGCTGCGCCGCCGAGTGCTGAGAGCGCTGCCCCAATTGGCAGTGGAATTGTTAGAGGTTCCCAATGGATACATAGAGAAGCACCTGGCGGCGGCGCGACGTATGCTTGACCAGGAACGCGTACGGCTCAGGGAGGGCGCCGAAGCCCTCGTCCATGCGTCCGGACAGCAGTTCGCGCTGGACGAAGCTGAGACACTCGCATCACGCGTCGAATCCTGGGCCAGCCAGGAGCAGTGCTACGAACGCTGGGTCGCCTTTGGACAGCAGTTGAGCAGGCTTCAGGCGGCGCTAGAGCGCGTCGGTGAAGGGACGAAGCCACTGAGCGAGCTGCGCGCGCGCGTGGGAAGCCTGACACGCAAGGCTCGGTCGGTCCAATCCGAGCTCGGCCTCCCCGGCTTCGCCGAAGTCGACAGACTGCAGGCCAGCTTGACCGATCTAGTCCACCAGTTTGATGCACTGGCTGATGATCGGTGTGTCGTCTATGAGCGCACCGCTGCTTCTCTAGCGGCGACAATCGCCGAGTTGCTCGAACTCCCCAACACTCTTCAGATTCCACCCTACGATCCTGGCGACGACGAACGTAGCTTCCATGCATTGCGACGCTCTATTGCCACCACTGCCAGCCGCGCGATCACCTTGATGGAGGTTAGTCTTGTCGAAAATCCACAAGCGACCGTGCAAGAAAAGATGTCTCTAGGCAATCTGCGCAAACTCGTCCACAATACTGCACGCATGGCACGTGACCCTGACTGGCTCCTCGATAACCGACTGCCCTTGATCCAAAATAAGGCGATCGAGAAGATACGGAATACTCGCAAGCGGGTGGCAGCCTACAAGCAGCCCGATACGACTGTCGCTGCTACCAGAGCAAGTCTAATTGCTGCGCTATCTGATCTGCCGGCTGGGCCAACCCAGATATCGTCGCTGCTCACTAGGATGAATAGCGCTGTCTCACTCGATGAATTGCTCAGCGATCTGCTCCAGTTACACCACGCGGGAATGCTCCGCCTGATTATAGATCTGCCCGATGCGCATGAACCTTGAGACTATTCCTAACAAATACCCAAAGTTAACAACACGGGTCAGCTTGACCTATCCCTTTGCCCGGCTATGCCCGGTTAGCGGCGAGCCCCAAGCATCGAGTACACTGACCATCAGTTACGACGCCGGTGCCTGTCTGCTGGAGACCAAGGCACTGCGGCGCTACCTCGACTCGTTTGCGGGAGAGAATGTGTATGATATTCGGGATTTGGAAGAGGCGGCTCAGGCGATAGCTCAGATGTGCGCGGATACACTCACGGTGCAGGTGGTGGTGCGTACCCACTACGAGCTGCTAATTGGCTCGATGGATGTAGAAGTTATCGCTGCGCCGCGTTCGAGCGACGACTCGTAGCGCCGCTATGCAAGCGAGTTGCTCCAGTCTGCGCGCTCACAGTGCAGACGCAGTGTTGGGTTGCGGTCAGCGATCCTGTTGTCTATCAACCAAGTGTAGAAGGAATGCAATGGACAGACATGGATATTGACTGTATGTACTGCAGCCATCTGCTGGAGATGGAGGGTGTAGCCTTTGATGTCGATCGGTATCAATCGCTGAGGTGAGAAAGACTCGTGATTTTACTGCTCGAACCAGGCGGCAAAGCTACGCACTGCTTGAGCATAGCGAGCTGCGTTGCGGCACTGCATACTTCATCGGCTAGTGAAGCAGACTGGCTATAGCTCCAAAATGGAGAGAATGTCCTTTATCTGCTATCTGAATTCAGGATAGCGGTCGATGAAGTGTGGCAACAGAACGTGTGACCACGGCCAGCCGTAATAAAACGAGCCCCCGGAGCGTCCTCATAACGCTCCGGGGGCTTGTTTTCAAAGGGAGCATTGTTTGCTGGAAAGTGATCGCACTATGAGCGCCGCTGTGCCGCTAGTCAACTGCTTGATCGAAGTTATAACAGTGCCAGCGCCGACGGCTCGGCACCGATCAAACTGGCGCTGGTTGGCTTAGTCAGAGGAGACCTGTCACGTGTACACCTTGTGCTCAAGGCAGGAAATATCGGGCGACACTTCCAGCCGCTCAATGAGATAGCGCCGCGCATTGCGCGGGTCGCGTAGGTGGTCGTCGTTCAGCTCTACGATCGTCAGGTCCAGCGTCGTTTCGAGATAGCATCGCCGTTTCGCATCATGCTCCGCGGTCAGCCGATGCACGCCGCCGACGAACTCGACGGCGATGCGGGCAACCGGGAGCAGCACGTCGCAGAGATAGGTGCCGGCGTAAGCCTCGGCGATCGCGTCGCGCGGGCCAGGGCTCCAGTCAAGATCCAGCGGGTCGACGCACCAGGCGGCGTAATCGAAGGGCCGCTGGTCCTCGATGACCTGGAAGCCAAACTCGCGCAGCAGTGTACGGACCATCGCCTCGCCGGCGGTGGGATGCTCCAGCCGGCGCAGACGTCCGCGCTCGGTGGCCAGTGCGATCCTGGCCCTGGCGAACGCGACGCCGTACTTGTCGACGCATGCCTGGTAGGCGCGCCGGCGCTGCTCGACGTAGCCCTCTGGCCCCCAGGCGGCAAGCTGGGCGGCGTTGGCCGCTTCGGCGCGGGCGCGCTGGCGGGCGCGGTAGGCCTCGTCCCCAAGTTCTGCTCGCAGTGCGCGCTGGCGATCCTGGCCAGCCTTGACCCGGCCGGGATGCGGGGTTTTGGACTGCGTGTCCATGAGTAGCTCCTTTCGGAGCGCGAGCGCAGTCCAGCCCCCGCGAGCGCGAGGAGCAGTTGCGCTCGCGCGGGTTGATTGCTTCGAACCTGGGGAATGGTCAGATAGTCGTCGTTGTGGTCATGGTGGTTTGGTTCTCCTCTCGTGTGGTCAGCACGCACGCCCGTTGTGCGCGACGATGCGTGGTGCTCTCGCTGAACGTTTCTTTACCGCTTGTCAAAGCCCAAGCCACGTTCGCGGAGGCTGATCCAGCGGCCCGCGCCGACGATCAGGTGATCCATCACCGGACAGTCCAGGAGATCGCCGGCCTGGACGATCGCGCGCGTCACAAGCAGATCCTCGGGCGAGGGGTCACAGATCGACGACGGGTGGTTATGGATCAGGATGATTGCTGCACTGTTCAGGCGCAGCGGCTCCTTGAAGATTTCGCCGACCCGAATCATCGAGGCGTTGAGACTGCCGACGTAGACAGTATGCAGCTTCTGGATGCGGTTGCGCGTGTTCAAGCACAGCACACAGAAGTGCTCCTGGTCAAGGTAGCCCATCG
>WNGA01018373.1_pt1 | contig 11241 bp, 11 predicted proteins | sample 5400061 | NCBI WGS metagenome assembly WNGA01 (sample SAMN13153366, study PRJNA577476) | soil metagenome | isolation source: 100 cm soil or saprolite under grassland replicate 2 | place: USA:California | collected 2016-06-15
AGGGCGTCAGCAGGATCGCGAAGCTGCTGGGCTGAACCAAGCCGCGGCCGGCCGGGACCCGGATCAGGGCCGGCCGGCCTTCGGCGCCGGGGCGGGCGCGATCAGGACGCGGCCGGTGCGCGGTCCGGTGGTGAGCCGGTGCAGGTTGTCCTCGAAGCCGTCGTTCATCCACCAGTCCGCGGTCAGCATGAACAACGTCCGCCCGTCCGGTCCGCCGAGCGTGCAGGCGAAGCAGAAGTGCTCCAGCTCGTACGTCGACAAGACCTCGCCGCCCTCGCTGATGCGCAGGCAGGCCGGCCGGCCGTCGTCGGTCCACCCCGGGGACCAGATCGCGCCGTCGGCGTCGAGGCAGATGCCGTCGCCGGTCCGCTCGGCCCACACCCGCCGGTTCGACAGGCTGCCGTCGGCGGCGATGTCGAACGCGGTCAGCCGCTGGGCGAACGACTCGGCGATGACCAGCGTCGAGTCGTCCGGGGTCACGACCATGCCGTTGGGGAACGCGATCCCGTCGGCGACCCGTCGTACCGCACCGTCCGGGGTCACCAGCACGATGAAGCCCGGGGCGGTTTGCGCGGCCGGGTCGAACTCGTTGCCGCCGTTGAGGTAGACGTTGCCACGGCCGTCCACGACGATCTCGTTCAGGCCGCCATGACCGGACAGGTCCGCGTGGTCGACGAGCGTCCCGTCAGGCCCCTGGCGGAGCAGCCTGCCCTCGGGGCCCGCCACCACCAGCAGGCGGCCGTCCGGCAGCCAGTCGATCGAGAACGGCAGCGTCGTGGTGTCCACCCGCGCCATCACCTCGGCGCGGCCCGCGGCGTCGACCGCGAGCACCTCCCCCGTGCCCCAGTTCGACAGCCACAGCCGGCCGTCGTGCCAGCGTGCGGACTCACCGATCACCAGCCCCGTCAGCAGAACCTCGGGTTCGGACATGTCGTGCCTCCTTCTGCGCGGTCTCGTACCCCCTACACGAACGGCGACCGGCCTGATCGACACCCGCGCGGCGACACTTCCGGCGCGAGCGGGCGCGGCGTACGTTGCGAGCATGACCGCGACCAAGATCCTGCTGACCGAGGACGAGCTGCCGACCCGGTGGTACAACCTGCTGCACGATCTGCCGACACCGCCGCCACCGGTGCTGCATCCCGGAACCGGCCAGCCGGTCGGGCCGGACGACCTGTCGCCGCTGTTCCCGATGGACCTGATCGGGCAGGAGGTCTCCACCGAGCAGTACGTCGACATCCCGGGCGAGGTGCTCGATGTGTACCGGCTGTGGCGGCCGTCCCCGCTGTACCGGGCGCACCGGCTGGAGCGGGCGCTGGATACGCCGGCGCGGATCTACTACAAGTACGAGGGCGTGTCGCCGGCAGGCTCGCACAAGCCGAACACCGCCGTGGCGCAGGCCTTCTACAACTCAAAGGCCGGGATCCGGAAGCTGACCACCGAGACCGGCGCCGGTCAGTGGGGTTCGGCGCTGGCGTTCGCATGCGCGCAGTTCGGCCTGGAGTGCGAGGTCTGGATGGTGCGGGCGTCGTACGACCAGAAGCCGTACCGCCGGGTCATGATGGAGACCTTCGGCGCCACCGTGCACCCGAGCCCGTCGGACCTCACCGAGGCCGGGCGCAAGATCCTGGCGCAGGACCCGGACTCGACCGGATCTCTCGGGATCGCGATCAGCGAGGCGGTCGAGGTCGCGGCGCAGAGCGCGGACACGAACTACGCGCTCGGCAGCGTGCTGAACCACGTGCTGCTGCACCAGACGATCATCGGCGAGGAGGCGCTGCTGCAGCTCGCTCGCGCTGGCGAGACCCCCGACCTGCTGATCGGCTGTACCGGTGGCGGCTCGAACTTCGGCGGGCTGGCGTTCCCGTTCCTGCGGGAGAAGTGGGCCGGCCGGATGGCACCTGTGATCCGGTGCGTCGAGCCGGCGGCGTGCCCGTCGCTGACGCAGGGGACGTACGCGTACGACTTCGGCGACACCGCCGGGATGACGCCGCTGATGAAGATGCACACGCTCGGGCACGACTTCGTACCGGACCCGATCCACGCCGGCGGGCTGCGGTACCACGGGATGAGCCCGCTGATCAGCCACCTCTACGCGACCGGCGAGCTGGAGGCGGTGGCGAAGCCGCAGTCGGAGTGCTTCGCGGCCGGTGTGCTGTTCGCCCGCACCGAGGGCATCGTGCCGGCGCCGGAGCCGACGCACGCGCTGGCGGCCGCGGTCGAGGAGGCGCAGCGGTGCAAGGAGTCCGGCGAGCCGAAGGTGATCCTCACCGCGATGTGCGGGCACGGCCACCTCGACCTCGCCGCGTACGACGCGTACCTGTCCGGCACCATGACCGACCGCGCGTGGGACGACACCGAGATCCAGGCCGCGGTCGCCAAGGCGTTGGAGCGCCTCCCCGCGATCGGCTGACCTCGTACCGCTAACCTTCCGGAATGAGCGAGCGGGACGTCCGGCTGCTGCCGAAGGCCCACCTGCACCTGCACTTCACCGGGTCGATGCGGCACACCACGCTGGTGGAGCTCGCCGAGAAGCACGGAGTCCGGCTGCCGGACGCGCTGCGGCACCAGTGGCCGCCGCGGCTGTCCGCGGCCGACGAGCGCGGCTGGTTCCGGTTCCAGCGGCTGTACGACATCGCCCGGTCGGTGCTGCGCACCCCGGACGACGTACGGCGGCTGCTCCGGGAGGCGGCCGAGGACGACGCCGCGGACGGGTCGCGCTGGCTGGAGATCCAGGTCGACCCGTCCGGGTACGGCGGCCTGTTCGGCGGCATCACCGCGTTCACCGACCTGGTGCTGGACGCCGCCCGGAACGCGTCGCTGGCCAGTGGCGTCGAGGTCCGGGTGGTGATCGCGGCGAACCGCACCCGGCACCCGCTGGACGCGCGCACGCTGGCCCGGCTGGCCGCTCAGTACGTCGGCCGCGGGGTGGTCGGGTTCGGCCTGTCGAACGACGAGCGCCGCGGCACCACGTCGGAGTTCGCGCACGCGTTCCGGATCGCGCGCAACGCCGGACTGCTCGCCGTACCGCATGGTGGTGAGCTGTGCGGGCCGGCCACGGTGCGCACCTGCCTCGACGAGCTCGGCGCCGGCCGGCTCGGGCACGGGGTCCGCTCGGTCGAGGACCCGGCGATCCTGGCCCGGGTCGTCGACGCGCAGGTCGCCCTCGAGGTGTGCCCGGCGTCGAACGTCTCGCTCGGCGTCTACCAGCGGCCCGAGGACGTCCCGCTGCGTGCCTTGTACGACGCCGGCGCGCGGATCGCGCTCGGCGCGGACGATCCGCTGCTGTTCGGGGCACGGCTGGCCGAGCAGTACCAGTCCGCCCGCGACGTGCACGGCTTCAGCGACACCGAGCTCGCCGACCTGGCCCGCTCCTCGATCCTCGCCTCGACCGCTCCCGACGACATCCGCGCCGTCATCCTCGCCGAGATCGAAGGCTGGCTCGGCGCGTCCCAGCCCCTCGGCACCGCCGACAACCTCGCGGGGCGCTGAACATGGTCCGGAGTTGCTCTACAGCGTGCAGCCGACGAGGACGGGCTCGTTGACCAGGGTGATGCCGTAGGCGTCGCGGACCTGGTCGCGGACGTACGACGCCAGGCTGAGCAGGTCCTTGGCGGTGGCGCCGCCGCGGTTGGTCAGGGCGAGCGTGTGCTTCGACGACACAGCCGCGTTGCCGACCGCGTAGCCCCTGCGGATGCCGGCGTGCTCGATCAGCCAGGCGGCGCTGGTCTTGACCAGGCCGTCGCGCTCGGGCCACCGCGGCGCGCCCTCGGGGACGACCGCCGGGTCGACGATCGGGTTGGTGAAGAACGACCCGGCGCTCCAGGTGTCGTGGTCGTCGGGGTCCAGCACCATGCCCTTGCCTCGCCGCAGCCCGAGCACCGCCTCACGGACCGCGTCCATCGGCGCCCGCGCACCGCTCTCGACGCCGAGGGTGCGGGCCAGCTCGGCGTACCCGACCGGCGCGGACAGCGCGCCCAGCGGCAGCTGGAACGCCACCTCCACAACGACGTGCCGTGACGGGTCGGCCTTGAACCGCGAATGCCGGTACGAGAACCCGCAGTCGGCCGCCGCGACCGTCCGCACGGCGCCGTCGACACGGTCCCAGACCCGCACCCATGCGATCGTCTCGGACACGTCGTGCCCGTACGCGCCGACGTTCTGGATCGGCGTCGACCCGACCCGCCCCGGCACTCCGGACATCGACTCGATCCCGGACCACCCCTCGTCGATCGCGCGGACGACCAGCTCGTCCCAGTCCTCGCCGGCCGCGACCCGCACCATCGCACCCGAGCATGCGTCGGACTCGACCCGGACCCCGGAGGTCGCGATCTGGACGACGGTGCCGTCGAAGCCGTCGTCGGCGATCACCACGTTGCTGCCGCCGGACAACAGCAGCACCGGCTCACCGGCCGCGTCGGCCGACCGCACCGCCTCGATCAGCTCGGCCTCGGTCTCCACCGTGACCAGCGTCCGCGCCGGCCCACCGATCCGCAGCGTCGTACGGTCGGCCAGCGGAACGTCGTACGACGTCTTGGCGGCGAGCGCGGGGGCGGCGTCGTCCGGGGCCACCGGAGAGTTCACAGCCGTACGACGGCCCGGGCCCGGCCGAGCACCTTCTGGCCGCCGGACTCGGCGGTGATGTCGACCTCCGCCGTACCCGCCTCGTTGTCGACGGCAACGACCTTGCCGGACAGCTGAAGCTCCACCCCGGCGTCGTCGTCCGGGACCACGACGGGCTTGGTGAAGCGCACGCCGTACTCGACCAGCCGGGACGGGTCGCCGATCCAGTCGGTCACCACCCGGGCGGCCTGCGCCATCGTCAGCATGCCGTGCGCGATCACGCCGGGCAGGCCGAGCGCGGCGGCCATCCGGTCGTTGTAGTGGATCGGGTTGAAGTCGCCGGACGCCCCGGCGTACCGGACCAGGTCCTCGCGGCGCAGCGTGACGGTGAGCCGCGGCAGCTCGGTACCGACGGTGACGTCGCTCATGACAGCTCCCCCGCGTGCGAGATCGTCGACGTGCAGACCGCGACCTGCTCGCCACCGGCGGTCAGGACCGTGTCGTACATGATCACGTCGACCCCGGCGGCCTTGCGCACCGTGGTGATCGTCGAGACGGCCTCGATCTCGTCACCGGCCTTGATCTGGCGGTTGTAGCTGAACCGCTGGGCGCCGTGCACGATCCGGTCCAGCCGCAGGCCCAGCTCGGGGTCGCCGAGCAGGCTCTCCAGCGCGCGGCTGCCGAGCACGAACGCGAACGTCGGCGGCGCGACCGCGTCATCACCGCGGTACGCCGGGTTCGGGTCGCCGATCGCCTCGGCGAACTCGCGCAGCTTCTCCCGGCCGACCAGGTACGGCTCGGCGGCCGGGTAGCTGCGCCCGACCATGGACTCGTCGATGGGCATGCCGGAACTCTAGTCGGGGCGGCACCCGGCACCGACTGCCTGTCAGCTCTTGGCGGCCGTGAGGATGGTCACCAGGGTGTCACCGGGGCACTGAGTGCCGACCTCGCGGATCGCCCAGCGGCCGCGGTACGACGCCGACTCCCAGTCCGCCTCCGCGTCGTGCTCCTCGGTCTCGCCCTTGGTGATCGTGAACCCGGCGCCCACCAGGTCGGTGTTCATGAAGTGCAGCACGTCCTGGAACGGCGTCGACGTGACCGCCGAGATCACCACACCACCGGTACCCCGGTCGTCCACCTGGTAGACCGTCGTACCGGCCGGCAGCGGCACCACGGCAGGCACCGACGGCGGGGACGGCAGCGACACCGGCTTGGCGTCCCTGGAGCACTGCAGCTGCTTCTGCGCGGTCTCGAGCTGCTTCTCGGCGGCCCGCTCGGACTCCGACTCGCAGCCCGCGACGGCCGCGACGGCCGCGACGACCAGCATCGCCGCGGCCGCGAGGGCGGTCCTCTTCACTTGCGCTTCTTCCGCTTGAGCGGCGCGTCGTACAGCGCCAGCAGGGTCTTGCCGCCGGACTGCCGCGCGATCGTCGCGTACGCGTCGCGGTTGTTCGGCCCGCCGGTGACGCAGGACCCGGTACAGCCGTCCGCGATCGGGACCAGCACCCGGCCGTGGCTGTCGATCGTGGCGTCGATGAAATCCAGCAGGTTGCGGTCGTCGCCGCACGTCGTACCGCTGGTGCAGATCGAGCCGATCTGGACCGGGTCGTTCGGCGTCGCGTCGGTGGTCACCCAGGACTTGCCGCCGTCGTACGTGAAGGCGATGTAGAGGTGCCAGACACCGTGGAAGTTGTCGATGTCCTGGTAGTTGCCGCCGGTGGGGGTCCCGATGAAGGCGAACGCCGCCCGGTCGTCGTCACCGGCCACGACCGCGGGGAACACCGCGTTCTGGATCCCGAACCCGGTGCCGACCGCCTGGTCGTCGGTCCAGGTCCTGCCCTTGTCCCGGCTGACCGCGACCCGCGGCACGTTGTCCGCGCCGGTGTAGCCGAAGTACACGGTGCCGTTGGAGCCGATGCCGACCGACGGGTCGGAGTCGCCCGGCGTGCTCTTCGGCAGCGGCCGGACCGCCCAGGTCGTGCCGTTGTCCTCCGACACCACCGCCGCCTGGCCGCCCCCGCAGCCCTTGTTCGGCAGGTACGCCGTGCCGTCCGGCGCGACCTTGATGTGCCCGTGCAGGCCACCGCAGTCGAGCAGGCTGTACGTCGGGACGCCGGCGCCGAAGGTGGTGCCGCCGTCCCGGCTGATGGCGCAGAACGCCGTCGCGATGTCCTGGCTGCAGTAGTACACGGCGTTCGGGTAGCCGGGCAGGCCCGGCAGGCCGTTCGCCGAGTACGGACCGCCACCGAGGGTCTGGTGGTCGACGCCGGACGGGATGCCGCCCCCCGTGGCCGGCATCCACGTCGACCCCTCGTCGTCGGTGTAACAGGTCAACGAGTTGACCCCGGACAGCTGCGACTCGAACGTTCGCCCGGTCTGGTGGTCGGTGAACAGGATCGGGTCGAGGCTGGTGGTACTGCCCACCACGCACCCGTTCGCCGCGTTCGCCGACACGTCCTTCCAGGTCGCCTTCGCGGGACTCACGCTGTCGTCGAAGGTGACCTTGTACGTCGACAGGTACGACTGGAAGAACGTCGAACCGGTCTTGAAGCTGTTGCCGATCGAGGGCTCACCGGCGTCGTGCGCGTCCGCGAGCGTCTCCGGGGCGCCGTACGTCGCGAACGGCGGCGCGGGCTCGGTGCTCGGCGCGGGATTGGCCGGCTTGGCGACCAGGGACGCGGTCGCGGTGTAGCTCTGGCCGAGCGGCGCGAACGGCACGACCCGCACGGTGTACGTCCCGGTGTCGGGCGCGGTGAGGATCACCTCGGGGTCCGCGGAGCTCGCGGCGGTCGCGATCGTCGTACCACTGGAGTTCTTGAGATAGACGTCGAAGTCCGCCGCGGCCACGTCCCAGGAGACGCTGATCTTGAGCGCGTGGTCGGTGCCGTAGCCGGCCGGCGTGGACACCTGCAGGGTGAAGTCGTCGCACGACTGCGGCACGTCGCAGCTCGGCTCGTCCAGGACCGCGCCGGTGGTGTTGGCGACCGCGAACGGACCTCCGGTCCAACTCGTGGTGGTGGCGGTGTCGCTGATCGAGCCCGTGGCCGGTGAGGCGGCGTCGGCGACCAGCTCGGAGCCGGTCAGGCCGGCGCAGGTGGCGACGACGAGCGGGATCAGCAGGCGCGCTCTGCGCCGGTTCCTGGATGCACGCACGGGCGGCGGTCCCTTCACGCTGCCGCCGCTCGAGGGGTGAGGCGACGGTCTGGATGGCACAACGAGCAAAGTGACTGCGCGGTTACTGGCTCGTCAACGAGCGATGGCGCACAAGGATCTTGACTTAGTGTCTTGAACACTAGTAGCTTGGATACTATGACGCGGCGATCACCGCTCGCCCTCGCCCTCCTGGCACTGCTGTTCGAGGAGCCCATGCACCCGTACCTGATGCAGCGCCGGATCCAGGAACGCGCCAAGGACCGGGTCGTGTACGTCGGGCAGCGCGCCACGCTGTACAAGACGATCGACCGCCTCGAGCGCGACGGGCTGATCGCGGCCCGCGGGACCAGCCGGGCCGCCGGCCGCCCCGAGCGGACCGTGTACGAGATCACGCCCGCCGGGCGTGAGACGGTGCTCGGCTGGGAGCGGGAGATGCTGTCGGACCCGCGCCCGGAGTTCCCCGAGTTCCCGGCGGCGGTCGCCCACCTCACCCTGCTCGAGCCGGACGACGTGCTGCGCCGGCTCGAGAGCCGGCGGGCGGCGATCGAGGCCGATCTCGGCGCGCAGGACGCGCTGATGGCACAGGCGCCGCCGGGACTGCCGCGGATCTTCCTGCTCGAGGAGGAGTACCTGCGCACCGTCACCGAGGCCGAGCTCGCCTGGATCACGTCGGTCATCGAGGACCTGCGCGCCGGCCGGATCACCTGGTCCGCCGAGTGGCTCGCCGAACTGCTCCGCGACACGCACTGATCATCGGAGCCGGCGTCGCCGGGCCGGTCGCCGCGATCGCACTCCAGCGCGCCGGTATCGACGCCACCGTCTACGAGGCCTACCCGACCACCGCGCACGGCATCGGCGCCTTCATGGGCCTGGCCGCGAACGGGCAGGACGCGCTGGCCGCGATCGGCCTGAAGGACGCCGTCCGGTCCACCGGCATCCCGACCCCGCGGATGGCGATGCTGAACGGCGCCGGCCGGCAGCTCGCCGAGGTCGACAACGGCCTGACGCTCCCCGACGGCACCAGCAACCTCACGGTCAGGCGCGCCGACCTGTACGACGTGCTGCACGCCGAGGCCCTGGGGCACGGCGTACGGATCGAGTACGGCAAGCGGCTGACCTCGATCGAGCAGACCCCGGACAGCGTGACGGCGACGTTCGACGACGGCACCTTCGCGACCGCCGACGTGCTGGTCGGTGCCGACGGGATGTGCTCGACGGTGCGCGGGATCGTCGCGCCGGACGCGCCGGCGCCGGAGTACACCGGCCTGCTCGGCACCGGCGGCTACGCGCGCGGCATCTCGCTGCCCGGACGGCGCGACACCATGTACTTCGTCTTCGGCAAGCGTGGCTTCTTCGGCTACCAGATCGCCGGTGACGACGAGGTGTGGTGGTTCGCGAACCAGCCGGTGCCGTCCGAGCCGGCGCCGGCCGAGCTCGCCGGGCGGACTCCGGAGTGGTCGAAGAAGCTGCTCACCGACCTGTTCGCCGGCGACGCGCCGCCCGCCCGGCAGATCGTCGAGGCCGGCGAGGACAACGTCGGCTGGCTGCCCATGCACTCGATGGCGGCGCCCCGCACCTGGTACTCGGGCCGCGCGGTGCTGATCGGGGACGCCGCCCATGTCACCTCACCGAGCTCGGGACAGGGCGCGTCGCTGGCGATCGAGGACGCTGTCGAGCTCACCCGGTGCCTGCGCGACCTGCCGGATCCCGCCGCCGCCTTCGCGACGTACCAGAGCCTGCGGGCGGCCCGGGTCAAGAAGGTCTACGACAACGCGCGACGGGTGAACAGCAGCAAGGCCGCCGGCCCGGTCGGCCGGGTGTTCCGCGACCTGCTTACGCCGGTCTTCCTGAAGGTCATGGCGTCGCCGAAGTCCATGCGGTGGCTGCACGGGCACCACATCGACTTCGACGCGCCGGTCGCCCAGGCCGCCTGAGTCCGGGTACGACGACAAGGGCCGTCCCGGTCGGGACGGCCCTTCGCGCGAACGCCGCTCAGGTCAGCGGGTCTCGCGGTGCTCGGTGTGGTCGTTGCAGCGCGGGCAGTACTTCTTCAGCTCAAGACGGTCCGGGTCGTTACGCCGGTTCTTCTTGGTGATGTAGTTCCGCTCCTTGCAGACGGTGCACGCCAGCGTGATCTTCGGGCGGACGTCGGTTGCCTTGGCCACGGATGCCTCTTCATGTCACGAGCGCTGGTCAGGCACTCTGGTCGTTGCATGGTTCGGTGGGTAGCGGGGGCGGGAGTCGAACCCGCGACACCACGATTATGAGCCGTGTGCTCTAACCACCTGAGCTACCCCGCCAGGAGTCCGGCGGCCTCACCCTGGACCGCGGGTGAGGGCCTCCGTCCCAGAGCCCCTTTACGGAATCGAACCGTAGACCTTCTCCTTACCATGGAGACGCTCTGCCGACTGAGCTAAAGGGGCGAACCGAGGGACGAGAATACACGTCCCGGAGCCGGGAACGAAATCGGCCCCCGGCCGGTGCCCGGCGGGCGCCGATCGACGCCCGCCGAGCCCGCACCGGTGGCCTACTGGGCGCTCAGCACGCCCGCTCCGAAGGCCGATCCGTCACGCGGCACGGCCCGCGCGGCGAGGATGAAGTTGAGCTCGTCCGGACTGATCTTGCCGCCGAACTCCTCCCGGGTCAGCGCCGCGACGCCGGCCGCGCTCGGCGCCGCCGCCGAGGTGCCGAAGAACCGGCACTGACCGGTGACCGTGGTCGGGCAGGTCCCCGACCCGAACGGGCCCACGCCGCTCACCGAGACGCCGTCCGAAGCCGCCCAGGACGGCGCCGGGAAGCTCCGGCCGCCGCCGGGGACACCGCGGCACGGTCCGGCCGAACCGCTCGGGCACCGGGTCGTGGTGAGGATCTGCACCGGGCCGGCGGCGCTGAACGACTCGATCGGGATCGTGTCCGGGTCGACCGACAAGCTGGCGTTGACCGCGCCGGCGCTCGTGGCGAAGCCGAGGTAGTTCGAGTCCGGGTTCAGCGACCCGGCCCGGTTGCCCGCGTCGAGGGTCTGCACCCCGGCCGACAGTGCCCGCCAGCGCAGGTCGAGCAGCGGCGTCTTCGCGGCCGAGGACGTGCCACGGACGTCGACCACGAGCTTCGCGCGCTGCGCGACCCCGGTGGTGTTCTGGTAGATGAACTGCTCGATGGTGTCGCCGACGCCGTTGCCCTGCACCGCGGTGCTGGAGGCCAGGCACTGGGTGCCGGTGACGTCCATCAGGTACAGGTTGAGGTCGGTGAAGCCGCCCTGGCCCGCGGTCGGGAAGATCGCCCGCGGCTCGCTCCACTGCAGTGTCGGCATGACCGTTGCGCCAGGCAACAGGTTGAGGTCGTAGCTGGTGTCGTAGCCGGAGTCCGTGGCGCGCAGCCGCACGACGTTGTCCGGGGCGTCCGGGCAGCCGGTGAACGGGCCGGTGGCGCCGTCCGGGCCGGTGCCGGTGCCCTTCGCGGGCACCCGCTGGGCGTGCCGGGCGCCGAGGTTGCCGGCCGAGGAGCTGACCCAGATGCCGTGCTGGG
>WNGA01022443.1_pt1 | contig 11240 bp, 8 predicted proteins | sample 5400061 | NCBI WGS metagenome assembly WNGA01 (sample SAMN13153366, study PRJNA577476) | soil metagenome | isolation source: 100 cm soil or saprolite under grassland replicate 2 | place: USA:California | collected 2016-06-15
CTTGCAAAGCCGGCGCTCTCCCAAACTGAGCTAACGCCCCGTGCCTGCATGGTAGAGCCAAATCGTGAGTATTGCGCTCTCCCAACTCTCTTGAGGCTCATGCAGCGTCCCTTCTTCTCGCCCTTCTGCTTCTTCATCGGGATCCACCTGGAAAGGCCCCGACGACGAGAGCGTAAGTGAAGCTCACTTTCCACATCTGCCACTTCCCGGACGCGGCGCTCAGGCGCTCGGAGTTCGACGAGGAGCGGAAGGATCATCGCGCCGGTTAGCTGAGCCGGACCGCGCCAGTCATCACATGAGCCTGAAGCGCTGCTTGAGACGACGAGGGCGAATCGCTAATCGCCCTACTCGGCACGCGCTGGCAAACCTCGCGTAACTGACCGGCGATTTCGCCGATGCGACCGCTGGGCTCCGGTCCTAGATTAGGAGCAGTACTCAAGCAAAGGAGCCTGAAGTGGCGATCACAATCACAACTCATACGAAGCGCCGGGAGCTTGCGCAGCGAGTTTCCAACGGAATTGAGGTCACGCTCTTCTGGGGCCCGACCAGCGGCGAAGTCCTCGTGAAGGTCGTCGATCACAGCTCAGCGCACGCATTCGAGCTTTCGGTCCCTAGCCAGTGCGCCCTGGATGCCTTCCATCACCCCTACGCGTATGCAGCGCGCAAGGGTCTCGAGTACGACAGACTCCTACCAGAGGCAGCATGAATGGCGGGCGAGACCGTCAGCATCCTCGAAGGCGATACGTTCGTCGTCAGCAATCGCCGTGGTGACATCGATGCATCGCCGGCCGAGGCCCACGGGCTTTTCAACCGCGATACGCGTTACCTCTCCCGCTGGAGCCTGACCGTCGGCGGTCAGACGCCACGGCTGCTTTCCACCGACGACGCCAACTACTTCTACGCGCAGTTCTTCCTCGTTCCGGCATTCCTCCGCGGCGAACTGGCCTTCGAGGGCGACCTCTTCCTCGTCTCGAAGCTCGAGGGCGACCTTTTTCTCGTCTCGAAGCTCGACAGGTACGCCCGTGGATCGACTGGCGAGATCACTGATGCGATCCGGCGCCGATCCTCGTAACTTGAGACTCATGAACAACGACACCCTGAATATGTATTTGCAGGAAATCGGCCGCTATCCGCTGCTCACGCGGGCCGAAGAAGTGCGGCTGGCGAAGCGCGTTGAAGCCGGCGACGAGTGTGCCCGGAAGCGGATGACCGAGTCGAATCTCAGGCTTGTCGTCGCGATCGCCAAGGGCTACCAGGGGCGCGGCGCGGAGTTCCTCGACCTGATCCAGGAGGGAACCGTCGGCCTCATGCGTGCGGTCGACAAGTACGACTGGCGGCGTGAGATCAAGTTCTCGACGTACGCGGCATGGTGGATACGCCAGGGGATCATGCAGGGCTTGTGCGTTGCCCCGTCGATTCGCGTTCCCGACTCGCTCCTGGAGCGCGCAGCATCAGTACGCATCGTCGAGCGGGACATCGCCTCCCGGCTCGGCCGTCAAGCTTCAATGAGGGAAATCGCCTTCGCCCTGGGGCTGACGATCGAAGAAGTCGAGGAGGCGCGGTCGGCGATGCAGCCCGTCTGTTCGCTAGAGGAGCCCCTGAGCAGCGAGGAAACGCTGCCCCTCGATCTGCTTCCGGATTCCAGTGCAGCCGATCCGGTCCTCGCGCTCGTCGAAGAGGCGCGTGATCAGGAGCTGAAAGCCCGGCTCGCCACGCTGCCGGAACGCTCACGAACGGTGATCGAGCTTCGATTCGGCCTCGAAGACGGCGTAGCCCATACTGCGGACACCGTGGCGGAGAGGCTCGGCGTCACACGCGAACGCGTGCGCCAGATCGAGTTCCAAGCGCTGAGCAAGCTCGCTACTGCGTCACCCTTGGCCGCAGAGGCGGCGCAGGCCGCGTAATGCGCCACGACTACGACCTTCTGGTCATCGGCTCGGGACCCGCCGGACAGAAGGCGGCGATCCAGGGCGCAAAGCTCGGCCGGAAAGTCGCCATCGTCGAAAGGGAACCGACGCTAGGCGGAGTCAGCGCCAACACAGGAACGATCCCGTCGAAGACAGCCCGCGCGGCGATCCTCGACCTGACCGGCCTCACGCAGCGCTCTGTCTACGGCGACGCGTATCGGTTCAGCAACACGGTCACGATGATGATCTCCTGTGGCGCGCCCAGCACGTGATGGAGCACGAGCGCGCTGTCATCCGCGACCAGCTTCGGCGTAACCACGTGGAAGTGATGGTCGGAAGGGCCGCCTTCCTCGATCCGCACACCCTGGAGGTCGGCGGGCCGCGTCCACAATCCCGGAGTGCCGACAAGATCGTGATCGCCGTCGGCACGCGGCCCACGCGACCTTCGGGTGTCGACTTCGACGACCAGACAGTCATCGATTCGGATGGCATCACCGGCGTCAGACGTGTTCCGGCGACCATGACTGTCGTGGGCGCGGGTGTGATCGGTGTGGAGTACGCGTCGATGGCCGCGGCGCTCGGCGTGAGTGTCACCCTCGTCGACAAGCGCACCGAGCTGCTCGATTTCGTCGACGACGAACTCGTCGACGCCCTCCGCTACCACCTGCGCGGTCTCGGGCTCACGTTGAGGCTTGGCGAAGAGGTCAGCGCGATCGAGCGACGCCCCGACGGCTCGGCCGTGACCTCTCTCGCGAGCGGCAAGCGGATTCCCTCCGAACTCGTGCTCTACGCCGCGGGCCGACAGGGTGCGACCGAAGACCTCCGACTCGAAGCTGCGGGCCTCGAGGCCGATACGCGCGGGCGGCTCGCCGTCGACAACCGCTTCCGGACCAAGCAGGCGCACATCTATGCAGCCGGCGACGTGACCGGTTTCCCGGCACTCGCCGCGACGTCGATGGAGCAAGGACGCCTGGCCGCCTGCGCTGCCTTCGGCCTCCCAGCGCCCGAACTGCCGAACGCTCTGCCATACGGGATCTACACGATCCCCGAGATCTCGTTCGTCGGCCGTACCGAAGGACAACTCACCAAGGCCGGCGTCCCGTACGTCCTCGGCATCGCGCGCTACCGCGAGCTCGCGCGTGGCGAGATCGTCGGCGACAACATCGGGTTGCTCAAGTTGCTTGTCAACGCTGACTCGCGAGAGCTCGAAGGTATTCACCTGTTCGGAACGGGAGCGACAGAGCTTGTCCACATCGGCCAGACCGCGATGGCGGGTGGTTTGACCGTCGACTACTTGGTCGATGCAGTTTTCAATTATCCGACGTTCTCCGACGCATACAAGATCGCCGCTCTCGATGCGGCCAACAGGTTGAACGAGATCGCCCACGAGTCTTTTCCGCAGGCAGTAGGAGAGTGACCGAGGAGTTTCCTCTCAGGACAGAGCGACCGCGGGCTGGCCTCGCTCGGCTACGGCCGCTACTCCGTGGCGGATCAGCTCGGCGCGCGAGGAGATTCCCAGCTTCTGGAAGACCTTGCGTAGGTGGTACTCGACGGTACGCGGGCTGAGGAAGAGTTGAGCAGCGATCTCCTTGTTGCTCCCTCCCTCACCGACGAGGTTTGCGATCTGGAGTTCCTGGGGCGTGAGCTCTGAGAGCGTGCTCGGATCGCGCTTTCGCGCGGTCTCGCCCGTGGCACGCAGCTCGCCACGTGCACGCTCCGCCCAGGGTTCGGCGCGGAGTCGATCGAATGCGTCGACAGCGGCTCGTAGCTGGATGCGGGCATCCGTGCGGCGGCGCATTCGCCTGAGGTGCTCGCCGTACAGCAGCTGGATTCGGGCGAAGTCGAACGGTCGTGCCTCGACGTCGAGCTGGATCGCCTCCTCGAAATGCTCCGTTGCCTTATCGCCCTCCGCGAGCAACGCCCGGCAGGCGGCGAGTCGCGGTTGCGCCGAGGGTGCGCCTGAATAGCCGATCCAGGCCTCGAACAGCGCAAGCGCGGCACGTGCCTCTTGCGGTCTGGCGGCTCGAACCGCCGCCTCGATCCTGTCTGGGAAGATTGGTCCCACGATCGGATCCAGCGCGCCCGACGCACCTCTTTCAAGTGAATCGAGTCGTTCGAGCGCTTCCACCCAGCGCCCGCGACCCAGATCCACGAGTGCAAGCGCGTACACAGCCATGGAGGCCCGGAGGCGCAGCCCATTGGCGGTAGCGTGCTCCAGCACGTTCTCAGCCTGGCGACGCGCCTCCTCATCGCGTCCCCGGACGGCCGAGACAATTGCGAGCGCCGCGAGCGGGTAGAGCTCGAGATTGTCCGCCTTGATCTCGCGCGCCAGCTGAACGGCCTCGCTGGCTGCGACGGACGCCTCGTCGAACTGTTGTCTGAGTGCGAGCTGCCCAGCTCGCATGCCGAGCGTGTCGGCCAGGATTCCGAATTCCCCACGCTCCCGGGCCATCGCCGCCGCCCGGTCGGTAAGTGCTCCGAAACGCTCTTCGTCGCCGAGCCATTGCGCGCCGTAGCTCGCCCAGATAACATGCCGCGGCTCGTCCGCTCCAGCTCCCCAAGCAACAACATCCGTCAAGAGCCGCACGCCCTCTGACGTGTCGCCGTTGATCATGGCCGCGAATCCGGCGAGCGACCGAGCGAATAACGTGGACGTCTCGTCGCCTGCCGGTGGGACAACAGTCGCGGAAAGCGCGGTAATGTCGAGGTAGCCGGCGCGATCACCTTCCTGCCATACGGCGTCCGCCGCGTCCACCAGCAGCTGGATCGCCTTGCCCGGATCGATCGGCGCGATCTCGCGCGCCGCGTCAACGAGCACGGGCACGACATCTCGAGGTCGACCGCAGCGAACCGCGGCGAGTTCCCGCACATGCGCGAGCTCCGCTCGGAGAGTCGGCTCTGTCACGAGCAGACCTGCTTTATTCGCGAGCGTGAGCGCCTCCTCGTCTCGGCCCGCCAGACTCAGGTTGGACGCGGCGCGGACCAGGAATCGGCCGCGGCTTGCAGAGTCCGCTGTCAGCTCGGCAGCGCGCTTCAGTGCCTTTGCGGCGGCCACGTGGCCCCCTCGTTCCTCCGCCCGTTCGGCGGCCTCGTCGAGCGCCCTCACGACATCTGTGTCGTGCTCCAGCGCGGCGGAGGCGAGGTGCCAGGCTCGACGGTCGGCCTGCTCTGCATCGTCGGTGAGCGCATCGGCAAGCGCCTGGTGAACCGTCCGCTGCTCGCTCGACGTAGCAGCGCCGTATACGGCTGACCTGACCAGTGTGTGGCGGAACTCGAGCCGAGTGCCATGAATTGAAATGAGCTGTGCATGCTCTGCAGCATCCAGGGCGGACGAGGCTATGTGCAGGCGCTCGCCGGCACGGCCGACGAGCACGACATCCTCGGAGTCGTCTGCCGCCGCCACGAGCAGGATCAGACGTGTCTCATCTGAAAGCCTGCGGACGCGGTCGTGAAAGACGTTCTCGAGCTGACGCGTCATCGGCAGCGCCTCGGGAAGCGGGTCCTGTCCCGAGAGCTGGCCGTCGGTCAGCGCCAGCGGGAGCTCAACGAGGGCGAGCGCGTTGCCCTGCGTCTGGGCCAGCAGACGCTCCCGCACGGACGGCGCCACTTCAACCCCGCCACGTTTGAGCAGGACCTCGGCCGCCTTGGCATCGAGCCCCGTAAGCAACAGCGATGGCACGTCGGCAGCTTCAAAGCTGCGCACCTCACCCTCACGAGCGGCGAACAGGAGCACGATCCCCTCCGCGTGCAACCGTCTCGCCACGAACTGAAGCGCGTCCGAGGAGGCGGCGTCGAGCCAGTGAGCATCGTCCACGAGACACAGGACCGGTCGCCGCTCGGCGAGCTCGGCGAGCAGCGACAAACAGGCAGAGAAGACGAGAAAGCGCTCTTGGCCGGCGGTCTCCCCAAGGCCGAGAGCCGAGCGAAGCGCCGCTGCCTGCGGCGCGGGTAGCGCGTCAAGGCGGTCGAATGCCGGTCGAATCAGCTGGTGCAGGGCCGCAAACGGCAGCTCCGACTCCGACTCCACACCTCGAGCGGCGAGCACGTGCATGTCGGTGGCCCGGTCGCGGGCGTCCTCGAGGAGGGCACTCTTTCCGATCCCGGCTTCGCCACGCAACACAAGTGCACCGCTCTCCGAGATCCTTGCTCCGTCGAGTAGGGCACCAATGGTGGCGCGCTCTACGTCGCGCCCATAAAGCATGTGACGATCGTATGCTCTTTGAGCCGCTTCGCGTGAGTTTTCATGCGGACTCGGGGACCTTCCAGGCGTCTCGAACCGCAGCCACGATGTGTTCGTAGCCCGTACATCGGCAGAGATTGCCGGAGAGGAGCTCGCGGATGCTCTGGTCGTCGCGGTACTCACGTGGATCGACTCCGGCGAGCGTTGTGAGAAAACCGGGTGTGCAAAATCCGCATTGCAGGCCGTGGTGGTCCTTGAACGCTTGTTGCATCGGGCTGAGACCATCAGCCGGCGTTATGCCTTCGATCGTCGTTACATCGGCGCCGTCGAGCTGCGCGGCGAGCGTGATGCACGACCGCACTGGTGCTCCGTCCAAGAGGACGGTGCACGCGCCGCAGACCCCCTGCTCGCAGCCGACATGAGTTCCGGTATGCCCGAGTTCCTCCCGCAACAAGTCGGCGGCGAGAAGTCGAGCCTGGATCGTTCGCCGAACAGGCTTGCCGTTCACTGTGCATTCGATCTCGAGTCTGTCGAGTGGTTGATCAACCGGTCTCATCTCGCTACCTCGGCAAGCGCTCGGGACACCAGTGCGCTCATGACGCGACATCGGTAGCCGGCGTCCAGTCCCTGCCCATTCGTTTGCTCGGCCTGTTCGACCGCTGCCGCAGCTATTCGAGCCCGGTCGGCTGGTCCGAGGTCGGTGTCGCGTGCGGCTTCCTCGGCCCATGTCAGGCGTAGCGGTGACGCGCTGACTCCAACCGCAGCAAGCTGCGCCTTGACGACCTTCCGGCCGTCCGAGAGCTTCACGGCTGCCGCGACGCCTACAATTGCAGGGCCGGCTGATCTCTGCGCTACCTCGAGAAAGGCGTAGCGCACATCGGACAGGACGGGCAGCCGCATCTCGGTCAACACCTCGTCCGCGCCCAGCCCTGTGGCGTAGGGACCGAGGAAGAAGTCGCGCGCCGCGATGATTCGACGTCCGCCCGGGCCCACCGCTACGAGAGAAGCGTCAAGGGCAACGGCGACGCCGGGCAGCTCGGCCGCCGGATCGGCGTGTACGAGGCTACCTCCAATGGTGCCGCGATTCCGCGTCTGCAAGTGACCCACGTAACGCAGCGCGAGCGGAAGCAGTGGGCAGCTGTCCCGCACGACTGTCGATGTCTCGACGCTCCGCTGCCGCACTCCGGCCCCGACCACGAGCTCATCTCCCTCGCGCGCGAGGACCTGGAGCTCGGTCACGAGCGCAAGGTCGATCAATACCGCCGGACGCGCAAGTCGCATGTTGAGCATCGGAAGTAGGCTCTGACCACCCGCAAGTAGCTTAGCCTCCCCTCGGCACGCGGCAATCAGAGCGAGAACGTCCTCCAATGTCCTTGGCCGCGCGTATCGAAAGTGCGCAGGTTTCATCCTGCTGCGCCTTCACCGACCATCTGCAGAATGTCGGACGGGGTTATCGGTGTTCGCGTGATTTCGGGAGGCGCGAAGTCGGCGAGCGCGTCCTCGATTGCGCTCGCAATTGCAGCCGGTGGTCCAATGATTCCGGCTTCTCCGACGCCCTTGACGCCGAACGGGATCTCGGCGGCAGGACTACCGAGCTCTTCGAGATGAAACGACGGCATATCCGCCGCGCTCGGGAGCAGGTAGTCCATCAAGGTGGTCGACTGCGGCTGGGCATAGTCGTCGAAAATCAACTCCTCGTACAAGGCACCGGCGATTCCCTGAGCCACTCCACCATGGAGTTGGCCGGCGACAATCAGCGGGTTGATGACCTGCCCGCAGTCGTGAAAGATCCCGTAGTCGACAACACGTATCTGTCCGGTGTGGATGTCGATCGCGACAACGGCGACATGTGTCGAGTTGGTGTACGCCGGACAGGCGTTCAACCTCCCGAGCTCGTCCGGGCTCCGATCGATGTAGGGTGGAAAGTAGGTCGCACGCGCCTCCAAACCCGGATCGAGATCCGGAGGTAGTTCGAAGGTGCGGATCAGCGCCGCATGCGCGACGTCTCGCCATCCGATCGAGACGCTCGGGTTCTCGACAACGAAGAATCGGTCGTTCTCGGTATCTCACCGGCCTCGGCTTCCAGCAGATGCGCCGCTATGCGGATCGCCTTTTCACGGAGCTCGCCGGCTGCGCGATGAATCGCCCCACACGTGACGACGGTGCTGCGGCTCGCCCAGCCGCCGAGGCCATACGGGCTCAAGTCGGTGTCTCCCATCACGACTCGTACTCGGTCGAGCGGCAGCGCGAGGGCATCAGCAGCCACGGTTGCCACCATCGTCTGCAACCCCTGACCGGCAGTCGATACTCCAACTCCGATCACCACGCCGCCGTCAGGATCGAAGCGAATGTCGCAGGAGTCTTGCGCGGTCCAGTGGCCGCTCGTCAAGAAGTAGTTCGCAGCGACTCCCTCGAGATAGTTCGCAGCACCGACACCGATGTAGACATTGCTGTTGTTCGCAAGTCGCAGACGGGCCTCTGCGGCGCGCCTGGACGCAAATTCAACGCCGCGCTCGAACGCCTCGCGGTGGCTTCCAGAGCCGACGCGGGCTCCTGAAGCGGTTACGTAAGGCAGATCCACGGAATCGATGATGAGTCGTCGCCGAAGCTCGACGCCGTCAAGAGAGAGCTCGCGAGCGACTTTGTCGAGCAGACGCTCCATCGCGAATACGGCTTCCGGCTGCCCGAAACCGCGGTATGCACCGCTCGGGGTCTTGTTCGTCACGAAGCAGGTGACGTCAAACTTCTGGTGAGGGATCCGGTAGGGCCCGGTCAGGATCCCGACCGCAATGAAACTTGGGCTGAAACCGGCCGGATAGATCTCTCCCGAGCCGACGTCGTGAAGAATCCGCCCGCGGACCGCTTCGATCGAGCCGTCTTCGTGGACGGCGGCCTCGATGTCGATCTGCACGTCGCGCGCATGACACGCTGCGATCAGGTGCTCGTAGCGGTCCTCGATCCATCGAACCGGTCGCCGTAGCCGACACGCGAGCCACGGAACGACGTACTCCTCTGGATAGATCTCTGCCTTGCCTCCAAAACCGCCGCCGATGTCGGGAGCGATGACCCGAATCGACCCCTCCGGGAGGCCGAGCACATGCGACAACATCGTGCGCAAGAAGTGCGGGAACTGCGTGCAACTCCACACAGTGAGGCGGTCATCGCTGAAATCGGCGACGACTCCTCGCGTCTCCAGCGGCATCGGCGCCTGACGCTGCACGGTGTAGGAGCCACCGACACAGCGCAACGTTTCGAACGCCGTGTCGACGGCCGGGTTGTGCCCGGCTACGTCAACGAGCTTGTTGTCCGGCCACTCCGGATAGAGCTGCTCCCCTCTCGGATCTAGAGCCTCGCCGAGGTTGGCGACCGTCTGCAACGGCTCGATTCGTGCTTCGACGAGCTCGGCGGCATCCTCGGCCTGATAGCGATTCTCGGCGACGACGGCCGCCAGCGGAGCCCCGACGTAGCGAACTCGCTCCCGGCACAGAGGGAACATCGCGACAGGCTTGGCGATGGCGTAGAAATGCGGGACCGGGCTCACACCATCGAGATGCATGGCGGTCGCGACGGCGAGCACGCCCGCGGCGCCGCTCGCCTTTGCTGTGTCGATCTCGAGAATTCGGCCGTGGGCGATCTGGGAACGCACGAAGCACGCCTCGACCATTCCGGGCAGCCGAACGTCTGCCACGTATTTGCCGCGGCCGGCGAGCAGCCGGTCATCTTCGAGCCGCGGCGCAGGCACCCCGATGTACTTCGGATGCCACCCGCCGTTGGCGAACGGAGCCTTGCCGGGCTCCACCTCGGTCAAGGTCATGACGAGCTCTGTTCTGCGCCGGCCACGATGCATCGATGCTAGACGGCGATGAGGCATCTGAGAATTGCGGTTAGGGCGGCGAGCCCCGGACCAACGGAAGAGGCCCCTTTCGGGGCCTCGGTAGCTGTGGGGCTGGGGCGGGATGTCCCGCCCCAGCCACGTTCTGGGATTAGGCGGCGAGGGCTTCTGGTTCCGGCATCACCTCCCTTACGACCGGCTGGGCGGCGTGCTTGGCCGGAAGCCATACCTTCACGGCGATCGCGGCCAATACGGCGGTCACGCCGGCCACGGTGAAGCCGATGGCCATTGCATCGGTGAAGGCGCTTGCCGCGGCGTGCGTGAGGTCAGCCGCTTGAGATACCGGCAGCTTCGTTGCGACTGCGTTCGCCATCCCGACCGAGTCCTTGGCAGCTACCTGCGCGCTATCGGGAAGCGAGGAGACGGAGTCGGTCATGTTCGCGGCATACAGCGAAGTGATCAGCGACCCGATCACCGCCGTGCCAAGTGAGCCGCCAACCTGCCGAGTGACGTCGTTCATCGCGGAGGCGACGCCGGCCTTGTCCTCTGGCACCGCTCCCATCACTGATTCGGTCGCAGGGCCCATGATCCAGCCCATGTTCATCGCGACCGCGAAGAACCAAAGCCCGAGCGACCAATAGGCCATGTCGGGTGACCAGAGCAAGCTCGTCGCAAGCTGGACGCCCAGTCCGACGAGACCTGCCGCGACGATGCGCGTCGTGCCGAAGCGAGCGACGAGCTTGATGCTGGAAATGGCGCCGACCACCAGCCCGGCTGCAAGCGGAACCATCGCGGCGCCGGCCTGCAGCGCCGAGTATCCATGGGCGTCCTGCATCCATTGAGTCAGGGCGAAGATGGCGCCGAACAGCGCGAAGAACGCGAGGCCGATCGCTCCTGAACCCATGCTGAAGCGTGGATTGCGGAAGAACGACAGATTCAGCATCGGTGAGGGGGTGCGCAGCTCCCACCGCACGAACGCCGTGCCGAGAATGGCAGCGAGTCCGAAGCAGCTCAGAATCATCGGATTCGTCCAACCGCGGTCCTGTGCCTCGATGATCGGATAGACGAGCGCAAGGAGCGCTCCGATCGACAGGACGGCCCCCAGAGCATCGAAGGCTCCCGGCTTCGGGTCTCGACTCTCCGGGACGAGCACGAACCCCGCGACGAGAGCCAGACCTGCGACAGGAACGTTAACCAGGAAGACCGAGGTCCAGCTGAACCACTCGAGCAACAGGCCGCCGAAGAGCGGACCGAGGCCGATGCCGACCGAGGCCATCGCCGACCAGATGCCGATCGCTTTCCCTCGCTCTTCGCGCGGGAA
>WNGA01011973.1_pt1 | contig 11237 bp, 8 predicted proteins | sample 5400061 | NCBI WGS metagenome assembly WNGA01 (sample SAMN13153366, study PRJNA577476) | soil metagenome | isolation source: 100 cm soil or saprolite under grassland replicate 2 | place: USA:California | collected 2016-06-15
AAATACCGTTCGGGCCGGCGGACGGGTCGTCAATTCCGTCATGCCGATCTTCAGCGCAATCGCGCGCGCCGGCTCATTGGTGTCATCGATGCAGGCGATGACCCGGTCGAGCTTTGCGGTTTGAAAGGCCCACGCGAGCACGAGCTGGCAGGCTTGCTTCGCGACTCCCCGCTGCTGCACTTCCGATCTCACGGCACACAGCACCTCGAAATCATTGCCTTCGAGCGCCGATGATTTGACCAAACCGGCAAACCCCAGGCGCTGGTCGCCTTCGCTGATCGCGAAGAGATGGTGCGTGTGCCCTTCCCCCGGCAACGGCAGCGTGCCGATGAACTCCCACACGTCATCCTGCCGTTGCAGTGAGACCAGAAACTCGTAGTCGGCGTCCGTGAGCGGGCGAAGTTCCACGTGTCACTCCTTAGGGAGCCGTGAGGCGGGCCGTGTGGCCCTTTCTCCCCGTGCTGTTGAACGCGGCGACGCGGACGGTCCCGCGGAGCGGTATCGGACCACGGTCCACTGAGCTGCGCACTGTGGGCTCGCTGCCGTCGGTCGTGTAGCGCAAGGTGAACCCGGGCAGCTCCAGGCTGCTGCGAACGACCCCGCCCTCGACCTTCAGACCGGGTGTGGGGATCCGGTAATTGAGCCCCGGTACCTCCCGATCGAGTCGGGGCAGCTCGCGCTTACCAACCACGTTGACCAGGCGCGACCACGCCTCCCGGTAGAGCGAATCGGACCGGGCCGGGTCAGCCTCCTTCGCCCAGTCTGGGTCGGGCGCCCAGGCCCGCTCGGCGAGCCCGAAGAGCTTCGGCACCAACATGTAGTCGAGCCGTCCGTCGCCGCCGATCGTCTCCGACCACAGATTGCCCTGTAGTCCAAGGATGTGGGCCCGGCCATAGTCGGTGAGCCGATCTTTGCCGGCGAACACCCCAGCGTCCAGAGGCTTCCCCTCGCGGTCGACGCGCGCGTTGCGATAGTAGTCGAACGGGATGAACGCGAACGGCTTCTGCATGTCGAGGTAGCCACCCCAATCGAGCCCTATCTCTTCCGGGTTCTGATTCCACGCGAGATCGAAGTAGTAATTGGTCACGGGACTGAGCACGACGTCGTAACCGCCATTCGCGAGGCGATAGGCGAGGTCCTCGGCGCCCCAGCCCGGGACGTTGTTCCAGACATAGGCGCGCCAGCCGCGTGCGGCGAAATCGGGATTGGGGATGTTCACCTGTCGCCCATCGCGCTGCGTCTTGCGTACCGCGATCTCTTCCCAGCCCGATGGAACGAGTCCCTGGGCTTTCAGGATCTGCTCCACGCGGCCGTAGAAGGCGAACCAGAGATCGTCGACGCTGGAGAGGTTGTGCGCCTGCATGTACGCCTGGACCGCCGGCGACCCGACCCAGACGCCTCCCGGCACTTCATCTCCGCCCATGTGGATGTGACGCAGCGGCGCACCCGCCTCGCGGTGCATCGCGGCAAGATCGCCCACCACGCGCTCGATGAAGCGATAGGTCGACTCGAGCGCCGGGTTGATCACGTTGTCGGGGTAGCCTTGGACCGACGTGTAGACCGAACGGTCAGCCGGATCGCTCAACAAGTACTGCGGGTCGCCGCGAGCCTCCATGGCCTTGATCGCGGCGCGCGCGTGGCCCGGCATCTCAATCTCAGGAATAACCTCGATGTGTCGCGCCGCCGCGTAACGCACGATCTCGACGTAGTCGGCATGCGAAAAGAACCCGCTGCCCCACGGCTGGTCGATTCGGGGACCTGAGCCAAAGGCCGGCTGCAGAAACCGCTTCGAGTCGAGTGTGTGGCCCCGTCGCGCGCCCACGGTGGTCAGCTCGGGCAGGCCTGCGATCTCGACGCGCCAGCCCTCGTCATCCGTCAAATGCATGTGGAAGACGTTGAGCTTGTAGCGAGCCATCAGATCGAGCGTGCGCAACACCGCCGTCTTCGAGTGGAAGTTGCGCGCGACGTCGAGCATGAATCCGCGATAAGCGAAGCGAGGAGCGTCCACGACGCGCAGCGCCGGCAACACGACACCGCCGCGAGACGACGGTGGCGGAAGCACGCCGCGCAATGACTGGAGACCGTAGAAGACGCCCGCTGATGAGACACCGACGATCCGGATTCCGGCGCTGGGATCGATCACCAAATCGTACGCTTCGGGGGACGACTGACCCTCAACGGCTCCGACCTCGAGTCGCAGCGGAACTGCTCCTCCCTGCCCTCGCGCGCGGAAATAGGGCCGCAGATACTCTGCGGCAAACATCGCCTCGTTCGCGAGCTCGGCGGGCGCGGTGACCTGCGGCATTGCGGTGAGACGCAGCTCACCCGCTCCCTTCGTCATCTGCACCGGCGACGGGAACACCGGTGACAGGTCGATTGCGGGGATGTCACGGACCGCGGAGTCGCGCGTGAACTGATCCGCGGCGCTCACCACGCGCTGCGCGCGCTCGAACGGCGCCGCGACATAGTCGCTCAAGGGGACACCCACATCCTTGGCGTTGTCGAACACGATGTACGGACCTGACGGAGCGAAGCTGCGGTTCAGGAGCGGGTGGGTGACGTAGGGGATCTTGATCGTCGCGCCGGGCGCGAGTCCGGCGAAGCCTCCCCCGGTGCCGGGGACGATGCGGTGCAAGTCACCCAACACGTCCTGGATGTCGAACGCCGCTCCCACGCTGCCCGAGTCAGCCGAGTGTAGCGCGCTGAAGTAGATCGCCCATCCGGTCGGCGGGAGTGGCTTCGTATCGCGGTTTGTTATGGTGAAGGCCGCGTTGGTGTCGCCCGCGAACTCCCAGCGGAGCTGCAAGGCGGTCTGGGCGGAGCTGGTCCTGGCCGTGAGGGCCAGCGAGAGTAGGAGCAGCGCAGGAAGGAGTCGGTTTTGCATGACAGACATTAGACCTTCTGCGGGTCGCTATGTCCAGAGCGCTCAACCTGCTCAGTCGCCTGCGTCCATCGCTCGAGTCCCGCCTCGAGGTCGCGCTTGAGCGTCTCGAGCTGTGCGCCGAGCTCGTGAGCTGCTCGAGCGCCGTCGGGACGCGTGTACAGCGCCGGGTCCTCGAGCGCCGCTACCACTTTCGCCACCTGGGCTTCGAGCTCCGCCACCCGAGCCTCTGCCTCCTCGAGCTCGCGCTGCGCCTCGCGCAGCGCTTTGCGAGGATCGCTCTTGGGGGACGCGGCGACCCGCTGGCGCTCGTGCACCTGCCGCAATGCCTGCTCCTCGGCGGCGCTGACCGCGGCGGCGTGCGCTCGCTCCGTGCTCACTTCCTCCCACTCCGCGAAACCGCCCGCGAACTCGGTCATGTGGCGCTCGTGCAGGATCCAGATCCGCGTCGTCAGCGCGCGCAGCAGCGCCCGGTCGTGGCTCACGAGGATCACCGTGCCGTCGTATCCCTCGATCGCGTCCTCGAGCGCCTCGATCGATTCGACGTCGAGATGATTCGTCGGCTCGTCCAGAATGAGCAGATTGGCGCGCGACAGCATCAGGATCGCCAGCGCGAGCCGCGCGCGTTCGCCGCCCGACAGCGAGTCAGCTCGGCGCAGCACCTCCTGGCCCGAAAAGCCGAATCGGCCGAGGTGCCCTTGGATTTGACCGCGCTCCCATTTCGGGCGCAGCGCGGCAATCACGTCGTAAAGCGTCTTGTCGAGAGGCACCTGCGAGAGATCCTGGCGGTAGTAGCCGGCGGTGATCGACGCGCCGAGTTGCAGCTCGCCGCCCTGCGTCGGATGCTCGCCCAGCAACCCCCGGAGCAACGTGGATTTTCCGGACCCGTTGCGTCCGATGATCCCCAGCACGCCGGTTCGCTCCAATGTCCCGCTGAACCCTGCCACCAGAGTGCGTGTACCCACCGCTACGCTGACGTTCTTTGCAGCCACCACCTGATCGCCGCCTCGGTCGGCCACCTCGAACCACAACGCCATCGTCCCTTCGGCCCCGAGAACCGGACTGAGCCGCGGCAGCCGCTCCAGACGCTTGCGCCTGCCCTTGGCCTGTTTGCTGTTCTGTCCCGCGATGTTGCGCGCGATGTAGTCTTTCTCGTGCGCGATGGTGCGTTGCTGCTGCTCGAATGCCCGCTGCTGCGTCAGCCGCCGCTCGGCGCGCTGGGCGACGAAGTCGCTGTAGCCGGCCGCATACGGCGTGGCGGTCCCGCCTTCGAGATGCAGCACGTGATCCACGGTGGCGGACAGAAACGCGCGATCATGGCTTACGAGTAGTACGGTCCGTTCACCCGCGGCCAAGTATTGCTCGAGCCATCGGGTCGTCTCGAGATCAAGATGATTCGTCGGCTCGTCGAGCAGGAGGACGTCGGCGGTCGACATCAGCTGCCGGGCCAGCCCGAGGCGACCGAGCTCGCCACCGCTCAGCGCGGAGAGCGGCGTGACCCGGGCCTGGGCGGGCTCGAACTCGAGGCCGTGCAACACCGCATCGATGCGCGCTGTGACGGCATAACCGCCCTCGCGCTCGAAGCGCTCCAGGTCCTCGCCGTACTGTGCCAACGCCCGCGGCGAGGAGTCGTGAGCGAGATTGGCGGCTTGCTCCACGAGGGACTGTTCCAGCGCCAGCAGCTCGGCGAGCTCGCCGGCTGCCGCCTCCCAGACCGTCGTCGCGGCGCCGTAGTCGCGGTGCTGCTCGAGCAGCGACACACGGAGGCGGGGCGCGCGCGCGATACTGCCTCGTGTGGGCTCGAGCTCGCCCGTAAGCAGCCGGAAGAGCGTGGTCTTCCCCGAACCGTTGCGGCCCACGATACCCCACCGCTCGCCCGGGGCGACAGTGAAGGAAACGTTCGAGAAGAGTGTGGTGTCGCCGAAATCGACGCCGACGCCGGCGAAAGCGATTTGCGTCATGTGGAGACAACTTAACTAGCGATTAGATTCGATCCGTGCCCTCCTCCATGCCCGCGCCTGGCGAACGACTGCGTGCATCTTGGCGCCGGCTCTCCAACCTACCGGGCGGCAAAACGCTGTTCAGTCTCCTTGTGGGCTGGATGACTCCGTACTCCGGGACGATCGGCGCCCGCGTGGCAGAGCTGGAGCCCGGCTGGTGTCGGGTGACCCTGCGCGACCGCCGGCGCGTGAGGAATCATCTCGCGTCGGTGCACGCGATGGCCCTGGCCAATCTGGCCGAGATGGCGAGCGGACTCGCGGTCCTGGTGGGACTGCCGCCGGGCGTCCAGGGCATCGTGACCGGCTTCTCCATCTCCTATCTGAAGAAAGCGCGCGGTCTGGTGACGGCCGAGTGCCGGGTGAGCGGGGGAGGCCTCGACGTGACTACCGAGCAGGAGTATGAAGCCCCGGTCTCGATCACCGACACGCAAGGTGACCTCGTCGCGCATGCCACGGCGCGCTGGCGACTGCGACCCATCCCGCGTCGATGAGTCTGCTCGATACGCCCCTCACGCGGCAGCTTGGCATCGAGGTGCCGCTGATTTGCGGTGCGATGTACCCCTGCTCCAACGCCGAGCTCGTTGCGGCCGTCTCGGCGGCGGGCGGCATCGGCGTCGTGCAACCGCTGTCGATGATCTACGTGTATGGGCAGGACCTGCGGGAAGGGCTGCGGCTCATCCGGCGCACGACCGACAAGCCGATCGGCATGAATGTACTGATCGAGCGGAGCTCGAAGTTCTACCTCGAGCGCATGCGTCGCTATGTCGACATCGCGATCGAGGAGGGCGTGCGCTTCTTCGTCACGTCACTCGGCAATCCGCGCTGGGTTGTGGATCGCGTCGCGTCCGCGGGCGGGGGCGGGGGCGGGATCGTCTACCACGACGTGACGGAGCGGAAGTGGGCCGAGAAGGGGTTGGCGGGGGGCGTGCACGGGCTCATCGCCGTGAACGATCGTGCTGGTGGCCACGCGGGACCGCGCAGCGCGCAGGCGCTTTTCGCGGAGCTCGCAGACCTAGGCGTGCCCGTCGTCTGCGCGGGCGGGATCGGCGACGAGGCCGGCTTCGTCGCGGCCCTACGGATGGGCTACGCCGGCGCGCAGCTCGGCACGCGGTTCATCGCGACGAACGAGTGCGGCGCGCACGACGACTACAAGCAGGCGATCGTCCGGGCGAGCGAGGCCGACATCGTCCTTACCGAGCGCGTCACCGGGGTGCCGCTGTCCGTGATCCGCACTCCCTACGTCGAGCGGATCGGCACGAAGGCAGGCCCGATCGCGCGCTGGCTGCTCCGGGGCCGGAAGACGAAGCATTGGATGCGCACGATCTATGCGCTGCGCTCGGCGTGGCAGCTCAAGCGCGCGTCGCTCGCGGGCGGCGCTGGAGAGAAGACCTCAAGGGACTACTGGCAGGCGGGCAAGAGTGTCGCGGGGATTCACGCGGTCGAGCCGGCAGGGGAAATCGTGCGCCGCTTCGCCGCGGCGGCTAGCTAAGACGCCGTTCTTCTCTTGCTTTGCTGAGCAGCCGCTCAGCGAAATCCAGTCGTTCCTGGGTTTCTGCAAGCTCCTGCTGCACGCTCTGTAGAGCATGCTCGAGTGCTTCGAGACGCGCAGTAACATCGCGCGAGAGTGATTCTGAACGAGTCGCCCGCATGCGCGCGAATTTGGCGGCCACGACAGCAGTGATCGCGACAATTCGTATCAGAAGTAGAAGTTCCATATTGTCTAGCCCACTCGTACGAGCCCGTCGGTGTCGGGTTTCGAGTTGCAGCGATGCGTCATTTGGTCTGCACCGCATGCCCGCCGAACTCCTTGCGCAGCGCGGCAATCACCTTGGCGCCGAATGACTCTTCTTGCCGGGAGCGCAATCGCGCGAATAGCGACGCCGTGATGACCGGCGCCGGCACGTCGAGGCGGATCGCCTCCTCCACCGTCCACCGCCCTTCGCCCGAGTCCTCCACGTAACCGCGAATCGCGGCTAGCTGGTCGTCACGCGCAAACGCGCGCTCCGCCAGCTCGTTCAGCCAGGAGCGCACCACGCTGCCGTGGTTCCAGAGCTTCGCGATTTTACCCAGGTTCACCTTGAAGTCACGCGAGGCGTGCAGAATCTCGTAGCCCTCAGCGTACGCCTGAAGCATTCCGTACTCGATTCCATTGTGGATCATCTTGACGTAATGGCCGGCGCCGGGCGGGCCCACATGCGCATAACCGTCGGGCGGCGCGAGGGTCTTGAAGATTGGCTCGCAATGCCGGAACGCGGACTCTGAAGCCCCGATCATTAGGCAGTAACCGAGCTCGAGGCCCCAGATCCCGCCGCTCGTTCCGGCGTCCATGAATTCGATGCCCCGGACCTTGAGCGTTTCCGCGCGCCGCAGCGAGTCGCGAAAGTTCGAGTTGCCACCCTCGATGACGATGTCTCCTCGCGTTAGATGCGGCATAAGCTGTTCCAGGGTGCTCTCGACCGGGTCGCCCGCTGGCACCATCACCCAGACGACCCGGCGCGGGCTTAGCTGTCGAGCGACGTCGGCGATGTCCTTCGCCGCCTTCGCTCCGATTGCGGCAGTCGCCTTGACCGCGTCGGCGCTCTGGTCATACACAACGACCTCGTGCCCGCCCTGCGCCAACCGCCGCACCATGTTGCCGCCCATCCGGCCCAACCCAATCATCGCCAGTTGCATTGCCGCTCCCTAGAAGTGATCAGCCGATCGCAACGCCTAGCAGAATAGCCTCGAATCGGTCGGTGGTATAGGATTGGGGCCACTTCATGGGCGCTGTCCACATTGGGCTCTACGTGATCATGGGCGTCTCCGGCTCCGGAAAAAGCCTGATCGGAGCGCAGCTCGCGCGCGCGCTCGACGTCGAGTTCGTCGAAGGAGATGACCTGCACCCTCCTGACAACGTGAAGCGCATGGCGGCTGGAATACCGCTGACAGACGACAACCGCCGCGGTTGGCTCATCGCGATCGCCGACCGGCTCCGCGAGGCGAAGCGCGCGAGGGTTGGTCTCGTAATCTCGTGCTCGGCGCTCAAGCGGACTTATCGTGACCTGCTGCGCTCCGACGGCGCCGCGGGCGTGCGCTTCGTGTATCTCGCGGGCGACCGGGCGCTGCTCGCGGAGCGCCTCGCGCAACGCCGCGGGCATTTCATGCCGCCATCCCTGCTGGAGAGCCAGCTCTCGACGCTCGAAGAGCCGTCGCCGGACGAGCGCGCGTGGCTGTGCGATATCCGGGAGACGCCGGACGCGATCGTCGCCGATCTGCTGAGGCGCTCGGCATGACCCCCAATACCCGGCTGCTGCTCTACGCGTTCGTTGCGGTTCTAGCGCTGATCGTGCTGATCGCGCGCTTCAAGCTGCACCCCTTCGTTGCATTGATCGCAGTGTCGCTCGGCCTGGGCACAGCTGCGGGCATGCCGCTCGGCGGCGTGGTGAAGGCGTTGGTTGATGGAGTCGGTGGCGTGTTGGGGTTCATCGCGATCGTGCTGGGCCTCGGCACGATGCTGGGCAAGATGATGGCCGAGTCCGGCGGCGCAACGCGCATCGCGACCACGCTCATCGCGCGGTTCGGCGAAGCCCGAGTGCATTGGGCGATCATGTTCGTCGCGTTCATCGTCGGCATTCCGGTCTTTTTCCAGGTGGGGTTCGTGCTGCTGATCCCGCTGGTGTTCACGATTGCGCGGCGCACCGGCATGTCGCTCGTGAAAATCGGCATTCCGTTGGTGGCGGGGCTGTCGGTGGTGCATGGAATGGTGCCGCCGCATCCGGCGGCGATGCTCGCGGTCGTGGCCTACAAGGCCGACACCGGGCGCACGATCGCCTATGCCATCCTGGTCGGGCTCCCGACCGCAGCGCTGGCGGGCCCGATGTTCGCCTCGTGGATTGCGCCGCGCATCGCGCTCCCCGCGGAGAATCCCATTGCTGCGCAGTTCACCGCCGGCACCCCGCGCGAACTGCCGGGCTTCGGCATCTCGCTCTTCACCGTGCTGCTCCCGGTGATCCTGATGTTATGCACGAGCGCCGCGGATGTCGCGCTCGACCCAGCCAGCACGCTTCGCGGGGCGCTCGACTTCGTCGGCAATCCGATCGTATCGCTGCTCCTGGCGTTGCTTTTCTCCTTTTGGTCGTTGGGATACCGGCAGCACTTCACCCGGGATCAGATCCTCAAGTTCGCGGGTGACTGTCTCGCGCCGACCGCCGTCATTTTGCTGGTGATCGGTGCCGGCGGAGGATTCAACAGGGTGCTGCTGGAGAGCGGCGTGGGGAACGCGATTACCGACCGGGCGTTGGGATCGCACGTATCGCCACTCCTGCTCGCGTGGACCGTGGCGGCGCTGATTCGTGTGGCCACGGGTTCGGCGACCGTGGCGATGACGACGGCGGCGGGCATCGTCGCCCCGATCGCGATCGCGACGCCGGGGACAAGCCCCGAGCTGCTCGTGCTCGCGACCGGCGCCGGCTCGCTGGTGCTCTCACACGTGAACGACTCGGGGTTCTGGCTCATCAAGGAGTTCTTCAACATGACCGTGCCACAGACGCTGAAGACGTGGACCGTCGCCGAGACGATCATCGGCGTGGCGGGGTTGGGTTTCACACTGTTGCTCAGCCTCGTGGTGGGGTGTGCTCCGCGCGACAGCGGGACGCGGGAACTGAGCGCGGAGGGGTGGATCGATGTGACGGCGACGCTCGATCCAGCCAAGACTCCGGTATACGAGGGCGACGCGCCGATGCGATTCGATTTTCTCAAGGATATGCGGAAGGGCGACAAGCTGACGTTGTCGGTCTACTCGATGGGCGCGCACAGCGGGACGCATATCGACGCCCCGATGCATTTCATCGCCAATGGCACACCGATCGACCAGGTCGCGCTGGACCCGCTGATCGGCGCGGCGCGGGTGATCGACATTCCCGACAGCGTCCAGGCGATCGATACAGCCGAGCTGAACCGGCACGACTGGAGGAGCGCGAAGCGCGTAGTGTTCCGAACGCGGAGCACGCTGCGTGGCTGGATGGACTCCGCATTCCACAAGGATTTCGCGTACATCGCCCCGGACGCAGCGCAGCTCCTCGCCGATGCGGGAGTCGTGCTGGTCGGCGTTGACTATATCTCGGCCGAGCAATTCGGCGCTCCGGCGCCGCGGACGCACCAGATTCTGCTCGGGCGCGGGATTCCCATCGTGGAGGGGCTGGACCTGCGCCCGGTGCAAGCAGGTGATTACGATCTGATCGTGCTACCGCTCAAGGTCCGAGGGCACGAAGGGGCGCCGGCGAGGGCCCTCTTGCGGAAGCGGTAGCCGCAGCGTAACACACCATCCGGAACGCTGTCACCAGGAGCTCGCATGAAGACTCGTGTCCTTTTTCCCTTGCTTGCGCTCTCGCTCTTCCCACGGCTACACGTTGCAGCGCAGCAACCCTCGGACGACCCCTTCGTCTGGCTCGAGGACGTCGAAGCCCAGCGCTCGATGGAGTGGGTCAATGCAAAAAACGCGGCGACTATCGCGGCGCTCACACGGTCGCCGTTGTACCAGACGCTCTACGATCGCCTCAAACAGATCCTCGATTCTAAAGACAAAATCGCCTACCCGAACATCATGGGGAACGCGCTCTACAACTTCTGGCAGGACGCCGACCACGAGCGCGGCATTTGGCGGCGGACGACGTGGGCGAGCTACGCCACCGCGAATCCAACATGGGAACCCGTGATCGACCTCGATTCACTCAGCAAAGCCGAGGGCGTGACCTGGTCCTGGGCGGGCGCGAGCTGCCTCGAGCCCGAATACCGGCGCTGCATCGTCGGTCTGTCGCGCGGCGGATCGGACGCCACTGAGATGCGGGAGTTCGATCTCACCACGAGACACTTTGTCGCCGATGGATTCAAGGTTCCGGAAGCGAAGTCCGGAATCGCGTGGGTCGATGACAGCACGCTCCTCGTGGGGACCGATTTCGGACCTGGCAGCATGACCACCTCGGGCTATGCACGCATCATCAAGCTTTGGAAGCGCGGTACCCCGCTCTCCACGGCGACGACCGTGTACGAGGCGCCGGCCAACCATGTCAGCGCGTCGGCGTCCAGCACGAATGACGGCACGCGTCGCTATCTCATGATCAGGGATGGGACGGACTTCTACCACCGCACGCGATACCTCTATGACCACGGACAGGTCGTGACGCTCGACGTCCCCACGGATGCCGACGTCAGTATCGTGCACGGTCAGCTCGTCGTGTACGTGCGCGATCCGTGGCCCGTGAGTGGCAAGACTTGGCCGACTGCGTCGCTGATCGCGATGCCCCTCGATGATTTTCTCAGCGGCAGGCGCGCCTTTCAGCTCGTCATGCAGCCTGGTCCACGCGAGACCATCAATGGCG
>WNGA01016226.1_pt1 | contig 11236 bp, 14 predicted proteins | sample 5400061 | NCBI WGS metagenome assembly WNGA01 (sample SAMN13153366, study PRJNA577476) | soil metagenome | isolation source: 100 cm soil or saprolite under grassland replicate 2 | place: USA:California | collected 2016-06-15
TTTTTTTCAATCGAGCGCCAACAGCGACGACGGCGAGAGCCCTTGGCGCGCTGGCTTCGATTCCCGAAAAGAGTATCGCCGTTCTTCCGTTCGAGAACTTAAGTAACGATAAAGAAAATGCTTACTTCGCTGATGGTGTACAGGATGAAATCCTCACTGGCCTTTCCAGAGTTGCCGACCTGAAAGTGATCAGTCGCACGTCAGTGATGCACTACAAGGCTCGGCAGCGAAATCTGCGCGAGCTCGCAGCCGACTTGGGCGTCGCGCACGTGTTGGAAGGCACAGTCCAACGTGCCGCCGGTCGAGTGCGCGTCAACGCTCAGTTGATCGATGCCCGGATGGACAGCCAGATCTGGGCCGAACGCTACGATCGCGATGTCGCTGACGTATTTGCAATCGAAAGCGAGGTGGCCGCGAAGATAATCGCCCAGCTTCAAGCCAAAATCTCCCCCAGCGAAAAGGCGGCAATCGAGGAAAAACCAACATCTGATCTTGCGGCCTACGATCTTTATCTCCGCGCAAAACTTTTGATTGAGAAGGCCGTGTTTAATGAACCGAAAGATTCGATGCTTCGTGAAGCTATCCGGTTGCTAGAGGAGGCGGTAGCGCGGGACCCGTCGTTTGCTCTCGCATATTATCAGCTCGCCCATGCGCATGACCAAATGTACTTCCTTGAGTTCGATCACACACAAGATCGCCTCGACCTGGCCAACGCAGCCATCCAATCGGTAATGCGATTACGTCCCGACTCCGGTGAAGCTCACCTTGCGCTGGCGAAACATCTTTATTGGGGATATCGCGATTATGATCGCGCTCGCCAGGAACTGGCCGTAGCGCGACGAGCCCTGCCAAACGATCCGCTTCCATTTCTGCTGACGGGGTACATCGACCGCCGGGAGGGACGCTGGGATAAAGCCACGCATAACATGGAACGCGCAGTGGAGTTGGATCCGCAAAACTTTTTTACTCTGCAGCAAATTGCCCTTACCTACACAGTGCTGCGGCGGTACGCAGATGCTGCTGCCATATTGGATCGCGCAGTCGCGCTTGCGCCCAACGATGTGAGCGTCCGTGTCCAACGTGCTAACGTCGATCTCGATTGGCGGGCCGACACAAAGCCACTGGACTCCACGATTCAGGCGATTATCGCCAATGAACCTGCCGCGATTAAGCTTGTCGTTGATCAATGGCTCCTTCTCGCCCTCTGGGAGCGGGACCCGAGTGCGGCCAGCAGAGCGTTGTCGTTACTTGACGCCAACGGCTGTTATGGCGACACGCCGTTTCCTCGCGCCTGGTGCGAGGGGCGCGTCGCGCTTTTGCGCGGTGAGCTTGCATCGGCGAGAGACGCGTTTACTCGAGCCCGGAAGGAAATTGAAGGCGTCGTAACTCAGCAACCGGACTACGCGCAGGCTTTCTGTGCGCTCGGAGTGATCGATGCAGTTCTCGGAAATAAGGAAGACGCGATTCGGGAGGGTCGGCGAGCGGTTGAATTGCTTCCCGTGACGAAAGATTCGATTGATGGCGCGCAGTTAGTGCAGTATTTGGCGGTGATCTACGCTTGGGTCGGGCAGAAAGATCTCGCCTTCGAGCAGTTGCGCATCGCGAGCAGCATTCCCGGCTATTTAAGCTATGGCTCGCTCCAGTTGGATCCGTTATGGGACCCATTGCGCGGGGACCCGGACTTCGAGAAAATCGTCGCCTCCCTCGCGCCAAAACAGTAGCGAGAATTTTTCGGTTCCGCCGCCTGCCGGGATTCCAAGAGTTGCCCGGCGATAACGGCGGCGGTCTTGAGCATAATATTCAGATCGAGTAATACCGACATGTTCTCGAGATAGAAGAGATCCATCAGGATCATCTCGTTGAACGTTGTTTTATTTTTGCCGTTTACCTGCCAGTATCCTGTGAGTCCCGGCAGACCGTTTACACGTTCCCGTTGCCACGGCTCGTAATGAGCAAATTCATTTGGCGTGCACGGCCGCGGACCAACAAGACTCATCTCGCCGCAAACCACGTTGAAGATTTGGGGCAGCTCATCTAGGCCGCTTGCACGCAGAAATCGGCTAAAAGGAGCGAGGCGTGGATCGCCATAAGCATCCAGCTTCGTCATTGGACGATCGACTCTGATCAATTCATGGAAGTACTGTTCATGAGTTTGTGTCTCAGCACTCACCTGCATCGTTCTAAACTTCCAGATTAAGAAAGGCCTGCCTCCAATACCGACGCGCTCCTGCCGATAGAAGATCGCACCAGGCGAACCGATGCGCGTCACCAGCATGAGCAAAATCATCAGCGGCGCCCAAATCGGTAGGGCAAGTAAAATGCACGTAATGTCGAGAGCGAATTTCCAGCTCAGTCTCGAAATGCTTCCGTTTGTGGTGCGGATCATGGTTGCGGAGCATGCAACCCGCCGCGGCGCAGAGACATTGCCAAGAATTCGCGCATCCGGGCTATGATAGGATTTTGTCTGATTAAACAATCATCCGCCGATCCGATTGTGTATCCTCATCAATCAAACCAGAATCCCGCGCAGCTTTAGATTTTACCCAAGCTTCTGTTGCCTCTGGTCGAAGCTCGCTCATAACACGCTGCAATCGCGTTCGCAGCGCCACGCTACGCCCAGAGGTCTTCCCGTCATCACCGTTTTTGCGATGCGATGGGCAGCCACAAGATAAGGACCGCCCATTTAAGAGGTCCTGTCCTGCGATGAGCCTGAGCCTTCCGCATTCGCATTGAACCAGCCATCTGTAATTCCGATGGTTCGACTCAAACCCGTCACGAGGCAGAACTACCCATTTTCCAAACTTACGGCCGGTAAGGTCGATAGGCCGATCCATCTAGTTTCACAGATTTACGCAAGATGTATGGCAATTCAAGTAGTTTCCACACAAGATATAGCGCTTGTCGCACTGGTGTCATCAATGAGGGTAGCAGTCTGTGCTCCCCAAACATCGCGACTGATACAGCGCACGGCTAAGCAACAAATCGTGCTCGAAAAAGACTTCGCCTCATTCGCAAGGATGAGCGGCGCACTCTCTTTCTCAAAAGAAGGCGGGCAGAGTGTGTCCCTCACGTACACCGACACCGGCATGATGCCGTCCGAGGTCAGTCTATCGGCTATGCGCGCCGAACTGGAACGGCGTTAGGAGCAATCGCGAAGAAATTAGGAAGGATGAAGTAGGACTTAGGAAGGAAGAAGTAGGCCAGGCGGTTGAGGGTTGAGAGCGTAAAGCTCCGTGGGGAGCCACGCTCCTTTTCGGAGTTGATGGTTAAGAGAAAAACAAGATCGACATCATTCCAGTGTATTCCAGAATGCGCATCAAGCGTCGTCGAACTTTGGTTTGCGGTTGCTGATTTTCCGAAAGGTGCCGTCGGCGCGGACGTTGTGACCAAAGCCGCACTCCTCGCCCTGTTGCTCGACCTTCAATTTGCCGTTTGGGAGAAACGTCATCGTGATTTTGCAGTCACCTGCTTCTTCCGGCACGAACACAGCGATATCGTTCTCAATCGTCGCTTCGCCTGACGTGTCGCCGAGATTCGCCATTGGGCCTCCTCCCGATTTGTACTCGTAAACGAGCGCCAACTGGACTTTCAGTTTGCCGTGTCCGAGCGCGAGGATTTTTATTTCACTTTTGCCTTCAACATCGCGATACGTGCCGTTCGCTTGGGCGGCGGTGACGCTGCGTTCGCCCGCAGTGGCGGTCGGCGCGAAAAACGCGGGAACGAGGAGAGCGAGAAAGACGACAACTTCGACCCCGAACGCTTTCGGGGCCGTTACAGATTTGCGGCTGACACAGCCGCCACTACAACAATGGGCGGCCACGCGCCCGCACATAGGCGGGCAAGCTGCGCGCTGCCCTGTCATTTCATTCGATCAAAGGTCTTAGGCTTCGCCACGTAATTCGTTGAAAGGTTGAAGCGTTGAACCGGGAAGACAGCGTTTCATTCGCTGGAAACAATTACTTTCGCGCGGTAGCCAAGTCGGCGAAGAAATTCTTCGCAGTCTTGCCAACGCAATCCGAATTCGGCGACGTCAGCAAGGCCGAGTCGTCCGACGATATCAGTGAGAAGATCCAGATCGGCTTCGTCGAACGCGGCATCCATCATCGTGCGCTCGGCCCAGTCAACTAACTCTGCCTGGCTGACTTTACCGTGCAAGTAGTCGGCAATTTTATCAGCGACGATCTGGCGAGTAATCACGCGACAATAGTTGGTAGTTGAGGGGTTGATTGTTGAGTGACATCATGTGCCGACGCCTTCCAGCTCGACGTGGCGCATGGTTTCACTTCCGCCGAAACGTTTTTGTGCATCCAGAATTTCCAGCCCTGCAAGTCGGCCTTCGCTGTCGTAGTCAGCAGCGATGCCTTCGGCTAAATGTTTGGTGGTCACTGTGGTTTCGCGGAACGTGATGCTCAACGCGTCCACCTCCGGGTCGTAGCTAATCTTCATGGCTTTCACGAAGCGAGAAGACTGCGAACAGAGATGTCTTCGTCCACATCTTCCCAGTGAATCCCTATGCCGCTGCCGATAAGCCGCCAGTTGGCGCGCTGCTTGGGCGTGGCACGAAGAAGTCTCGAAAACCACGCCAATGGCGCGGGAACACGGCGACCGTCCACGAGCGTGACAATCAATTGTATCTCGGCTGCTTCCCGCAGCACTCGACCGCCACCCTCGCGGCTTTACCGACCATGTCGCTTCCCCCAGTCGCTCCATTCGTCGTCGGTGCACTTAACATCGACGGCGTCCTTCATGAGGCGTGCGCCAGCGCGGGTACTGGCGGTTTGATGCCTTGTTCGGCGGCGACTTCGAGAGCGCCTTCCAGCGCGAGTTGAATTTGGCGGGCGGCTTCTTCGCGGGTGTCGCCATGCGCCATGATACCGGGCCACTCGACGACTTGGGCAATGAAACATTCGTCGCCTTTCTCGGCCGAATACCAAATGCGAATTTCGTAATCGCGAGGGTCGGGGCGCATAGTCATCTTCATCATGGTTTGAGATTCAGATTTTTCAACTCTTGCCGCGCTTGCCGTACCTGATAAGCCTTCGCCTTTCTGCCGGTAGTTGGCTGCAAATTCAGGACACTTGGTCCGCGCTGGAAGATGATGTGGCTGCCTTTCGTCTTTCGAGCGGTGTATCCGAGCTTTACTAAAAGTGTGCAGAGATCATCAAAAGGAAAGTTTGCGTCGTTTCGCGCGGCGATGAGCTTGTCGAACAGTTTTTCTGCTCTGCTCATTGCCGCGAATCCTAGCGGAACGGCTGCCGGTGGCGACAAGGATTTCAGCTGCCAAAGACCGCTACCACATAACTGGTGGAGAGATTGCCTGGAAGTTCGTCTCGGCGAGACGCCGAGACCAGCACGCGAGACGCATGCGCTACCCAGTCATTTCACCGACGCGAGCTGTCATTTGCTCGTTCGTGATGAGCCGGCCTTGCTCGATGTCGCGCTCCGCCTCGCGTACTGCAGCAAGAAAGGCAATCTCATCGGCAGCGTCGCGATAATCGACGTCGTCCGGGAGACGATTGATCGCCTGAAGCACCTGTTCCTTGACACTCACGGACGAAGATTAGTGGAAAGGGAGCCGACCCGCAATGATCGCGGGTTCCTGGGACAGAAAACTTAGCCCTTGGTAGCCGACGCCGAATGGCGCTTCTTTAACTCGTCATTCCTTCACACGCGTGTCGATTGCAATCCAGTTTACTTCCCAGGTCTTGCCGCCATCTGCTGAGAACGATTGCTCGAATTTGCAGGATTCTGTTTTGATGTCCGAGATGATGAAGCGTACCAGGACTGGTCGTCCGTTGAAATTCTCCTGATCATAAAACTCGCCCCGGCCGTTCTTGAATTCGCCAACCGTCGGCGTGCCGAGCGTGCCCGCTTTGCTGCTCGCGAAATTCAAACTCCACTTCTGCGTCTCCGGATTATACAGGCGCAGATTTAGCGCCTCGATGTGAGTGGGTCCATCGACCTCCAGTTCCACCAAATTGGCGCGTCCGTCCCAGATTTTTCGCACGATTGTCGTGCCGTCGTACTCCACCCATTCCTTAGACCCGCTCAACGGCTGCTTCAGTCTCCACAGGTGCGTGTGCCACTTTCCAAATTCCCAATCAAAATCATGCTGCCCGTCGCGCGCCGATGCCGGCGAGGCCGTTGAGGATGCCGGTCGGGCGGTTTCGGCAGCAGCCGAGGCATTCTGCGCGAGCACGGCGATTGCGCTCACGATCAGCAACAAACCCAAAAATCCACGGATCATCTGCGTCGCTTGAACGTCATCAACCAGTTCGGTTCCCACGTCCGGCCGTTATCGCCTGAGAACGCCTGCTCGAAGTAGCAGGAGTCCGGCGTGATCTTTGAGAACTCGTTGCGCACGAAAATCTGCCGGCCATTGAATTCCTCCACGTCAATGAAATCGCCGCGACCGTCCTTGAACTCGCCCACGATGGGCACGCCGATCGTGCCGTCGCGACTGTTCGCCCAGCTGATCGTCCATTGTTTCGCTTCCGGATTGTAAAGACGCAGTCCGACGCCTTGGAGATGACCAGTCGGACCGTCGAGCTCGAACTCAGCGACGCTTCCGCGCCCGTTCCACACCGGCGCGACCTCGCCCGTGCCTTTCCACTCGGTCCACTTCGAGTTACCGCTCAACGGATTTGTGAAACGTTTCACCTCCACGTCCCAGCGGCCGATGTTGAAATCGAAATCGGGGTTGCGATCCTCCGCGCTGAGTGACGGAGCAATCGGCTCGTCGCTCGTGCGCGTTACGTCCCCGGTCCAATTCGCCTCCCAGGTCTGGCCGCGGTCCGCCGAAAAGGCCTGTTCAAAATGATACGACTTCGGCGTGATTCCCCAAAACCTGTGTCTGACGAGAACAATTTTGCCGTTGAATGTTTCCTGATCGTAAAACTCGCCGCGGCCGTCTTTGAACTCGCCGATCGTCGGGGGTAACGTCAGCACGCCCTGACTCGCATTTGCCCAGTAGAGCCTCCATTGACGGGCTTGTGGATCGTAGAGACGCAGCGTCAGTCCCTCCAGATGGTCCGCGGGCGTTGTGAGCTCAATCTCCTCCAGATTACCTCGGCCGTTCCAGATCTTTCGAACCGATACCGTCGCATCACCTTCAATCCAGGAGGTTGATCCTGTCAGTGGCTTCTGCAAGCGTCGCACGTGCGACTTCCAGGTGCCGATCATGAAATCGAAGTCGTGCTGGCCGTCGTGCGCCGATGCCGGCGGGGCGGTTGACGATGCCGGTCGGGCGGTTTCGGCAGCAGCCGAGGAATTTTGCGCCTGGGGCGCTCCCCTGATTGTCGATTTTGGCGCGATGCTTACCAACACCGCCGCCGCTACTGCCGAAAATTGCCAGACTGTTTTCATCATCTTGCTTTGTCATCGCGAAAGTGGTCATAGTAAATGACCAATCTTGCTGATTTCGACATGACCACTTTAAAAACCGAGCTTCGAGGCATCGTGGCGCTGATCAGCGTCGATCGCCGCGCCCGAAAACCGCTCCACCAGCAGATCTACGATTCCTTCCGGCACCGCATCATTCGGCGCGAGTTGCGCGCGGGGGAACTCGTTCCCTCCAGCCGTTGGCTTGCGCGCGAGCTGCGCGTGTCGCGACTGCCGGTGCTGAATGCTTACGCGCAGCTCCTCGCGGAAGGATATTTTGAGAGTCGTGTCGGCGCCGGCACATTCGTTGCAACTTCGCTGCCGGCGCAGCACCGGTCGTTAGGCGTAGCGGCGGCCAGGATCGACAATACCCGAATCTCTTCGCGCGCCGCAGCGATGCCTCCGTACGAGCGCCCGGTCTGGGCGGGACGTCTCGGTCCGTTCCAGGTCGGCCAGCCGGACTTGCATTCATTTCCGATGGACATCTGGTCGAAGCTCATCGCGCGTTACTCGCGCCGCGTACAAGTGAAGGGGTTGCAGTACGGCGATCCCATGGGACTACTGGAACTGCGCGAAACAATCGCGGTGTATCTCCGTACCGCGCGCGGCGTGCACTGCGAAGCTGGTCAGATCATGATCGTGAGCGGCTCGCAACAGGCACTTGACCTGACGACGCGAGTAATTGTCGACCCTGGCGCTGCCGTTTGGGTCGAGGAACCAGGTTACTGGCTCGTGCATTATGTTTTGCGCGCGGCCGGTTGCCGCTCCGTGCCCGTGCCGGTCGATGCTGAAGGTCTGAACGTCGCCGCCGGGATCAGGCTCAACAGCAAAGCGCGCGCCGCGTTCGTCGCGCCGTCGCACCAATATCCATTAGGCGTGACCATGAGCGCGCCGCGACGCCTGCAGTTGCTCGAATGGGCGCAGCGCGCCGCCGCCTGGATTGTCGAGGACGATTACGACAGCGAGTATCGATACAGCAGCAAACCGATCGCGTCGTTGCAGGGAATGGATCACCACGACCGCGTCATTTACATCGGCACTTTCAGCAAGGTCATGTTCCCGGCTTTGCGGCTCGGTTACATCGTTATCCCGCCTGATCTGGTGGAACGCTTTGCCGCCATGCGCCAGTCGATGGACCTCTGTCCGTCGCATATTCCGCAAGCGGTCATGCTCGAATTCATCCGCGAAGGCCATTTTGCCCGGCATATCCGCCGGATGCGGCCGATTTACGCCGAACGCCGCGAAGTTCTCGTTACCGAGCTCGCGCGCGCATTTGGCGAAGGCGCCGCGATCATCGGCGACGAAGCCGGCATGCACCTCGCCCTGTTGCTCCCGAAACTCCGCAACGATCAACGGCTCGCCGCCCGTGCTGCCAAAGAATCATTGTGGCTATCACCACTCTCCGCGTCGTATGTCGGCAAATCACCGCGTCACGGCTTCGTGCTCGGCTTCGGCAATGCGCGTGCGAATCAGATTCCTGCCGCGGTTCGGCAGCTCAAAGGGCTATGCGCGGCCTCGAGTTGAAAAGAACATGGCGCGCTCGTGACAATGAGACGTTGTCGTCATTTCATTCTGTCGAAGGTCTTGGGCTGTCGCCGCGTGGTTCGTTGAATCGTTAAACTCCAAAAGCTTTGACTCATTCGCATCCCGCTCATTCGGCCCTCGGGCTTGCCCATCTATGTCGCTCGCATCCCTCCGACTCCATTCGCGAGCGGGTCGTTGAAGCGGTTGATAAGTGATCAGTTCGTAACGCGTGCTCATTCGATGTCGATTTTATACGGCGCGTTTCCCTAGTTCCTTGCGAATCCAATTTGGATCGCGACCCGTGTTCTCGATAGTAGATTCCGAATGGGAAACGGCTCGCCAGCATGCGTTGGAATTCGAAATGCAGAGGATGAATTCCGCTAAACAGCCCGAGGCTCTCGATGTCGGCTAATAACGAATCGACGCAATTTTCGCCTATGCCTCGCTCCTGCGCTTCATAAAAGTCTCTCGCCGCCTCAATATCTTCAGCGGCATCGGCGAGGATGATAACTCGCTTCAACGGCGCAGGCGTTCTTTGAGCTGTTGGACACTGAGAAACTGCGCTTCACCCGAGTCCGCCTTAGCCTTGCGCGCGGCAAGCACTTCACCGTGCCATGCCGGCGACTCGATCTCTTCAGGTTTCTTCGACAGCGAAGCCCACAGCAATTCCATTGCCTGGAGCTGTTCCGCCTTACTCAGTCGCGAAACTTCTTCTTTCAGTTCAAGAACGCTCATTGAGTGCAAGCATAGCAGCCGCGACACGCGCGCTCAACGTTTCTTGTATCCGAAGAAACCGCGCCGCCGGATGATCTCGGCAACTTGCGGTGGCACCATCTGGTCCCAGCTTTCCTCCCCATCGGCGATGCGCTTGAGCACAATCCGTGAAAAGATCGGCAGATATTTGGGATTATAGTTATCCAGCTGCACGAAACTGCCGACTTTGCTAGATCACAGAAGGGTGATGACCCGTTTCAGTGGAATTCGATTACGGCGATGTTTCCGTACTCATACTCAGCGGTTTCCCAATTCTGGTAGGCGACGATCTGCCGCCTGTCCCATGACCATGATGGTTGAGCAAATCCACCCGGGCCGTTGGTTAATTGGCGCAATCCCGAGCCGTCCGCGTTGACCACAAAAATTTGTCCGGTGTTCGCAGGACCGGCGCGATTGGAACTAAAGGCGATCAGTTTGCCGTCCGGCGACCAGGCGGGCCAGCCGTCAAAGGCGGCGCTCTTCGACAAATTGATTTCATTCGACCCGTCTGCGTTTGCCACAAACACTTCGGAGTTGCGGCCGACCGTAGCGAGGTCCCACTGAAAGGCTGGTCCATCGATCACTTTTCGATAAACGATGCGTTTCATATTCGGAGCGAACGATCCAAACGTGCAGACAGTCCGGAAACGCGTGTGCTGCCGCACATCGCTCCCGTCCGCTTTCATACTGAAGAGTTCATGCCATTGCTTCGACCAATCGGCCACTGGCTCTGTCGTAGTTCGCGAAGAGTTGAACATGATGCGCGAACCATCGACCGACCAGTGCGGGTGCGAATCATCGCCGCCCGTGTGTGTTAATTGCACAATACCGCTGCCATCGGCATTCATAACGAAAATTTCCGAGTGACCGGAAGGCTCACCGGCGAACGCAATTTGTTTCATATCGGGCGACCAGCATGGGCCCTGGGCGGGAAAATCGAGATGTGTGAGTTGGCGAATATCAGTTCCATCAGCCTTACTCATATAAATCTGCATTGTGCCGGAACGGTTGGATTGAAAGAGAAGCAGCTTCCCGTCTTTTGATAACTGCGGATAAGAATCGATTACGTTCGTCAGACGTTTTGGTGTAACTGGAACCTGCGGAGTGGCTGCCAGGGCTATCACCAGCGATAGCAGCACCACAGCGGCGAATTTCATCGGTTCACGTTCAGTGTTTCTTATATCCGAAGAAACCGCGCCGTCGGATGATCTCGGCAACTTGCGGTGGCACCATCTGGTCCCAGCTTTCGTCCCCGTCGGCGATGCGATTGAACACGTCCCGGGAAAAGATCGGGAGATATTTGGGATTATAGTTATCCAGCTGCACAAAACTGCCGCGGCCGAGCAGATAACTGTAGAGCGGTTGCAGGTCGGGTTTCACCTGCACTGTATGAATGGTTTGTAGTTCGTCTTTGGGACTGCGCTGCTTCGGATAAACGTAAACTTTCAAGTCGTTCTTAAAGAGACGCCCGAAATTCTCAAGAATGCCTCCGGGCAAATCCGTATAATATTTTTCGTCGAACAACTCATAAACACTCGGCACACCCATGACGATGGCGATGCGTTCGTGCGTCCGCCAT
>WNGA01011981.1_pt1 | contig 11234 bp, 10 predicted proteins | sample 5400061 | NCBI WGS metagenome assembly WNGA01 (sample SAMN13153366, study PRJNA577476) | soil metagenome | isolation source: 100 cm soil or saprolite under grassland replicate 2 | place: USA:California | collected 2016-06-15
TGAACAAGGCGCCTCGCCGTCATCCGTCACGGGGCGGCCTCGCAGCCACATGGCATTGAACACGCTGACCGGACCGCTGTACGCCACTGCGGCTACCACCGCCATCGGCCTGTCGGTGGCCGTCTCCAAGCTGCTGATCCACTACCCGGTCCTCTCGGCCCAGGCGGTCCGCAGCTTCCATGTCTGAGCGTCTACGCGGTCCCTTCCCGTCATTGCCTTGCTCCCGGCCTGGCCCCAGCCCACCAGCTTGGCCGCCGGACTCCGCCCCACCAGCCCGCCTCGAGGCGACCTGACCGGTTGCTGACCTCCGACAGCTCCCGGGCTGGGGTGAGGGCCGACGCCAACAGGCGGTCAGGGACGGCGTCGCGGACGGCCCTCCCAGCGGTAGCAAGTCCAGGCTCGGCGGACCAGCCGACCCACCACGATGAGCGCCAAGGCCAGCAGCAACCAGAACTCGACCACGACCCGGCGGCGTTCGGTGCACCAGCGCGGCTTGCCGTACTGGTTGGCCCAGGCATGGGTGCGCTCGACCACCCACCGGCGACCAGCCTGGATCGGCGCTGGCAGCCCACAGGTGGCGATCTGGCCGACCATGCCGCGGTCGGCCAGCACCTGTTGGCAGGGCTGGTAGTCATAGCCGGCGTCCAGGTGCACGGTGGGCGTCCCAGGCAGCGGACCGATCGCCGTGGCGGTGAGGATCGCCGCGGCATCCAGGGTTGCGGCCAGCAGCCCGTCGTCGCGGCGGTTGGCCGGGGCCGGCAGCGCCGCCAGCGGCACCCCATGGGCTTCGGTGGCCACCGAGCGCTTCAGCCCCTGCTTGCGGCGATCCACCGGGCTGGGCCCGGCGACCTGGCCACCGCAGGGCGCCTTGGTGATGCAGCCGTCCACCGCCAGGTGCTCCAGGTCCAGGCCGTGCAGGCGGTCGTAGGCGGCCAACGTCAGGCGGTGGAGCTGGTCGGCCACGCCTAAGGCGATCCACTCGTCGCGGCGGCGGCGCAGGGTCGTGGCGGAGCAGGTGTGGTCGGCGATGCGGCGGTAGCCGCAGCCAAAGACCAGGATCTGGATGAGCTTGTCGAAGACCACGCGGTCGGGGATGCGCGGGCGGTGGCAGCCGAGCGGGTGGGGGACCTGGCGGGTGGGCAGCAGCGCGGTGAACTGGTCCCAGAGGGGTTCCTGGATGCAGGATGGGATCGCAGGCACGAGACCTCCACGTGACCACCTGGTGCGAGAGCTTGGTGATCATCACGGCTCGTGCCTGCCTTGTTCCACTCCGCCTACTGGCGCAGGCCCTTAGTTCGGGAGCTCCGGCAGCCACACGCGCATGGACGCGGGACCGCGGTTGCCCCAGAGGTGATAGGGAACCATCGTCAGCGGCACGGCCGCGTCCGCGGCTCGCCCAGTCGAGCTCGAGCCCGGCTTGCCGGGCTCCCCGACCGGGAGAGCGCGGGCGGCGCAGCGGAGCGTCATGGCCCCACCGAGCCCACCGTCCGGGCCCCGGTCGGCCGGTGGCACCGAGGCGTCCACCGCGACCTCGTCCAGGCGGGCCACGGGACCCTGGTCGACGGACTCCGCGCAGTAGACCAGCGGGCCCCGCTCGGCGGCGACGCAGCCGCGGACGGCGTCGACCCGCGGGTCCGGCCTGGTCCAGCGCGGAGCGAGCGGCAGGTCGAGCCGCAGCTCGTCCCCTGGCCGCCAGTCCCGCTCCAGCACCGCGTAGCCGGGCCCCACCCGCCGCCGCAGGTCGCCGTAGGCCAGCACGGCGCCGTCCGCCCACGCCGGGACGCGTAGGGCGATGCGCCAGGGCCCGCCGGTGGCCTCCTCGACCCGGACGGTCACCGCGCCCGCCCATGGGTAGCCGGTCTCGACCCGCAGCCCGACGGCGCGGCCGTCCGGCAGGGTCGCGCGGACGGCGCAGGCGGCGAGCTGCTGGAGCTGCAGCCCACCCTCGTCGACGGTGGCGACGTAGCCGGCGAGGCTCGCCAGCATCCGGGAGAGGTTGGTGGGGCAGCAGGAGACGGCGAACCACGGCGAGCGCAGGCCCGCCGCCGCGTGGGGGCTGGCGGCGCCCGAGTCGACCACGTAGCCCGGCACCCGTTGCTGCAACGGGTTGGCGTAGAAGAACGACCGCCCGTCCATGGCGGGCGAGGCCGCGACGACGTTGTAGAGCGTCCGCTCGATGGCGTCGGCGTAGTGGCTCTCCCCCGTCGCCAGCAGCAGCCGCCAGGCGAGCATGACCGACGCCACCCCCGCGCAGGTCTCGGCGTAGGCCCGGTCGGGGGGGAGCTCGAAGTCCTCGCCGAAGGACTCCCCGGTGTGCCGGGAGCCCATGCCGCCGGTGAGGTAGGTCCGCGCCGCCACGGTGTTGCGCCACTGCTCGGCCACGGCCTCCAGCAGCTCGTCGTCGCCGGTCTCCACCGCCACGTCGACGGCGCCGCTGGCCAGGTACAGGGCGCGGACGGCGTGGCCGCGCAGCACCCGGGCCGCGCGGACGGGGACGTCGTCCTGGAAGTACGCCTGGCCGAGCTCGTGGTCGCCGAGGAGGCCCCGCCCGCGCCGCTCGACGAACAGCCGCGCCTGCTCCAGGTAGCGCTCCTCCCCGGTGGCGCGCGACAGCTCGGCGAGCGCCGTCTCGATCTCGGGATGCCCGCAGATGCCGTTGCGGCCGTCGGGGCCGAACTGTCGGCAGACATGGTCGGCCGCCCGCCGCGCCACCGCGACCAGCTCGTCCTCGCCGTGGGTGCGCAGCCGCGCCACCGCCGCCTGGATCAGGTGGCCGTAGCAGTACAGCTCGTGCCCCATCTCCAGGTCGCTGTAGCGAACGCCGGGCCCCTGGTGCCCGAAGCAGGTGTTCAGGTAGCCGTCCGGCTCCTGGGCGGCCGCGACCAGCTCGGTCAGCTCCGCGACCCCCCGCTCGGCGGGGGCGGCGCCGGTCCGGGCGGCCTCCCAGCAGAGCGCCTCCAGCAGCTTGTAGACCTCGGAGTCGGAGAACTCCCGGCCGCGGCGGTCGGAGAGCGGGCGGCCCTCGGCGGCGAGGCGGAAGTTCCCCACCCAGCCGAGCCGGGTCATCCAGGCGCGGCAGTGGTCGACGATCACCTCGCCGCCGAGCCGCTGCCGGTCCGCCCAGAAGCCCGGCTCCAGCCGGACCTCGTGGATGCCGAGCGGCCGCAGCGCGCCCGAGCCGGGGACGACCGGGCGCCCCGCCGTGCCCACGGGGTCAGCCACGGATCGCTCCCGTCCAGACCAGCGGGAACATCGTCATGCGCCGCTCCGATCCGTTCAGTCCCGGCGCCGCAGCACGCGGAGCTGCAGCGCGTTCAGCGGAAGAACGCCTCCCGGTAGATGACCATGACCATGGTCAGCGTACTGTTGTCCGGCTGGCGAGCAGCGACCCGCTGGCGCTTAGCGTGGCAGATATCAGAGGAGTTTCCAACTCTAGTCGGCGTTCCGGCGCGCTGACCTCGGCAGTGGCCACGATCTCATCTGATGACGCATTGCGCCGGGTGCTGACGTGTTGCATGCTTGCCCCGTGGCCATCACCGACACCGTGGTCCAGCGGCTGGAGAACCTCGTGCTGGAGGAGCTCGAGCCAGGAGCGGAGCTCCCGTCAGAGGCGGACCTCGCCGTGCAGTTCGGGGTCAGCCGGCTCACCGTGCGCGAGGCCGCGAGGTCGCTCCAGGCCCGCGGCCTGGTCGAGACCCGCCACGGCCGGCGGGCCGTCGTGGCCCATCCCAACGCCGGGCCGATCGGCGGCTTCTTCACGGCCGCGGTGCGGCGCGACCCTCGCCGCCTGATGGACCTGCTGGAGGTCCGCAGGGCCCTGGAGGTGCACATCGCCTCGCTGGCGGCCGTGCAGGCGACGCGGGCGACGGTCTCGGCCATGGAGATGGCGCTGGCGGCGATGCGCGACGCCGCCGACGACCCCGTGGCGCTGCACGAGTCCGACATCGGCTTCCACGCCAGCGTCGCCACCGCGGCCGGCAACCAGATGCTCAGCTTCCTGATCGAGGCGATGGAGGAGCCGCTGCGCGCCAGCCGGATGCGGAGCATGCAGGGCCACCTGGCCCGCGGCGGGACCGTCGAGGACGTGATCGAGCAGCACGCGCTCGTGCTGGACCGCGTCAGGGCCCGCGACGCCAAGGGTGCCGCCGCCGCGATGCTGGCGCACCTGGAGCAGACCGCGCGGGACCTCAAGGCCGCGCTGGCGCTCACCGGCCTGCCGCCGGAGGAACGGTGAAGGTCGTCGGCGTCGAGACGGTGGTGGTCGGCACGCCGTGGCGCGAGCTCACCTTCGTCGAGCTCGTCACCGACGAGGGGCTCCGCGGCGTCGGCGAGGCCCGCATGGTCAGCAAGACCGACACCCTGCTCGCCTGCATCCAGGAGCTGGCCGGACGGCATGTCGTCGGCATGGACCCCTTCGACGTGGAGCGGCTCGCCTGGCGGTTCCACTGGGAGGAGTACGGCCGCGCCGGCGAGGTCACCCAGACCGCGCTGGCCGTGATCGACGTCGCCTGCCACGACCTCATGGGCCAGGCGACCGGCCAGCCGGTGTGGCGGCTGCTCGGCGGCAAGTTCCGCGACCGCGTCCCCGCCTACGCCAACGGCTGGTACCAGGGTGGGCGCGACCCGCGGACCTACGCCCGGCTCGCCACGGAGGTCGTCGGGCGCGGCTACACCGGGATGAAGGTCGACCCGTTCGGCGCCGCCACCGTCGAGCTGAGCGCCCGCCAGCTCGGCGTCGCCACCGATATCGTCGCCGCGGTCCGTGACGCGGTCGGCCCGCAGGTGGCCCTTATGGTGGAGATGCACGGCCGCTTCAGCCCGGCGACCGCGGTCCGGGCCGCGCGGGCGCTGGAGCCCTACCAGCCGGAGTGGATCGAGGAGCCGGTGCCGCCGTACAACCCGGCCGGCCTGCGCCGGGTGCGCGCCGGCACCTGGCTGCCGGTGGCGACCGGCGAGCGGCTGCACGTGCTCGCCGAGTTCCGCGAGCTGTTCGAGGCGGGGCTGGTCGACGTGGTGCAGGCCGACCTCAGCCACTTCGGCGGGTTCACCGGGCTCCGCAAGCTCGCCGGCTGGGCGGCCGCCTACGACCTGCCGCTGGCGCCGCACAACGTCTGCGGCCCCGTCGGCACCGCGGCCAACCTCCACTTCGCCATCGCCACCGGCAACCACAAGGTGCTCGAGCACTTCAACGACTTCGCCGACCCGTGGGTCGCCGAGGTCGTCGAGGGCGCCCCGACGGTCGATCCCGTCGACGGCTGCTTCGGCCTCCCGACACGGCCCGGCCTGGGGGTCCGGCTCGACCGCGCCGCGGCGGCCCGCCACCCACGGACCCACGTCCACTTCAGCCTCGTCAAGGAGGGCTGGGAGCACCGCGACGCCCTGCCGGCGCCGTCACAGGGGGATGGTTAGCTCTGCCCTGATGAGCACCGCCGACCTTGCGACCGGGGACGACGGCCGCGCCCGCTGCGCCTGGGCGGGGCGGCCGCCGGAGTACGTCGCCTACCACGACACCGAATGGGGCCGACCGGTCCACGACGACGTGCGCCTGTTCGAGAAGCTCTGCCTGGAGGGCTTCCAGTCCGGGCTCTCCTGGCTGACCATCCTGCGCAAGCGCGAGTCGTTCCGCCGCGCCTTCGCCGGGTTCGACCCGGCCACCGTCGCCGCCTTCGGCGACGCGGAGGTGGCCCGGCTGCTCGCCGACCCCGGCATCGTGCGCAGCCGGGCCAAGGTGGCGGCGGCCATCGCCAATGCCCGCGCCATGGTGGCGATGACCGACACCACCCTCGACCGGCTCGTCTGGGCGCACGCCCCGCCGGCCCGCCCGGCGCCCGCGTCGTTGGCGGAGCTGCCGGCCTCCACCCCGGAGTCGGCGGCGCTGGCCGCCGAGCTGAAGCGCCGCGGCTTCCGGTTCGTCGGCCCCACCACGGTGTACGCGATGATGCAGGCGTGCGGTGTGGTCGACGACCACCTGGCCGGCTGCTTCGTCCGCGACGAGCTGGCCGGCCAGGGGGGCTAGCGCCGGGTCAGCGCTCCACGCCAGGCAGCACGGAGGCGTCCACCTCCGACGCCTTGGCGCGGATCACCACCGTCGCCACCGCCAGCGCCAGCGCCGCGAACACGACCGAGAGCTGGAAGGCGGTCGAGATGCCGTGCGCGAGCACCTGGTCGGCGTAGGCGGCGGGAAGCCGGCCGGTCTGCTGGAACTGGGCGCGGAGCTGCGGCGTGGCGTCGGCGAGGAAGCGGGCGACCTGGTTGGCGGCCTCGTTGCGGCTGGCGGTCCCGAACACGGTGACCAGGATCGACAGGCCGAGGGAGCCACCGACCTGCTGCATGACGTTGAGCAGGCTGGAGGCCGCGCCCGACTCGTGCGGCGCCACGCCCGAGACCGCGACGATCGTCAGCGGCACGAACAGCAGGCCCATCCCCAGACCGAACAGCAGCATCGGACCGAGGATCCCGTCGACGTAGCCGCTGCTCACCGAGACCTGCGTCTGCCAGGCGAGCCCGAGGACCGCCAGCACGGCGCCGGTCGCCATGAGGCGCTTGGGCCCCAGCCTCGGCAGCGACCGCGCGGAGAACTGCGAGGTCACGATGATCGCCGCGGTGATGGGCAGGAACGCGAAGCCGGCCCGCAGCGGGCTGTAGCCGAGGACGCCCTGCACGAACAGGGTGAGGAAGAAGAACATGCCGAACATCGCCGCGGCCAGGGCCAGCATGATCGCGTAGCTGCCCGCCCGGTCGCGGTCGCGGAACATGTGCAGCGGGGTGATGGGCTGTCGGGTCCTGGTCTCGATCGAGTAGAACACGGCCAGCAGGACGACGGCGGCGACGAAGGAGCCGATCGTCCCGGGGTCGCTCCAGCCGTTCTGCGCGGCGCGGATGAACCCGTAGACCAGCGCGGCCATGCCCGCCGTCGAGGTGAGGGCCCCGCCGAGGTCGAACCTGCCCGGCCGCCGCTCCGACTCGTTGATGTACAGCGGCGCGACGGCCGCGAGGAGGATGCCGATCGGCACGTTGACGAACAGCACCCAGCGCCACGACAGCCACGACGTGAGCACGCCGCCAAGGAGCAGCCCGAGGGCCCCGCCGGCCACGGCCACCGCCCCGAACACGCCGAAGGCGCGGTTGCGCTCCTCGCCCTCCTCGAAGTTGGTGGTGATCAGCGCCAGCGCGGTCGGCGCCGCGATCGCGCCACCGACGCCCTGCAGGGCGCGGGCGGCCAGCAGCCAGCCGGCCGACGTTGCCAGGCCGCCGAGCAGCGACGCGAGGGTGAACACCAGGATGCCGGCGATGAACACCCGACGGCGGCCGAGGATGTCGCCGGCGCGGCCGCCGAGCAGCAGCAGCCCGCCGAAGGTGAGCGTGTACGCGTTCAGCACCCACGACAGGCTGGTGGTGGAGAAGCTCAGGGCCTGCTGGATCTGCGGCAGGGCGATGTTGACGATGGTCGCGTCCAGCACGACCATGAGCTGCGACGCCGCGATGATGGTGAGCGCGAGCGCGGGGTGGTGGCCGCGCCGCGCCCCGCCGGGGGCTTGCGGGCGCTCGGCGTGGGAGACCGTCATGGGCTGCTTCCGCCTCTCGGGTAGTGTACGATGCCGTTCACTAGCAAGTGACGGTACCCGCCCCGCGATAGGGAACGCAAGCGTTCTCTATAAGTTCCTCATAAGTTTCACGTGGAGGTCATCCGATGGCCGCTGAGGCCGAACGGACCGCGGTGCCGTCCGCCTACCCGTGCCCGCCCACGCGGCGCCGCGGCGAGACCCTCGAACACGCCATCTTCGACGCCGTCCTCGAGCAGCTCCGCACGGTCGGCTACGCCGGCCTGACGATGGAGGGGGTCGCCGCCGGCGCGCACACCGGCAAGGCGGCGCTGTACCGCCGCTGGGCGGGCAAGGACGACCTGGTGGTCGACGCCCTCAACCACGTGCTGCCGTCGCCGTGCGACCTGCCCGACCACGGCGACGTGCGCGACGACCTGCTCGACCTGCTCCGGCTCATGACCGAGTTCCTCAACTCCCCGGCGGGCTGCGCCCTGGAGAACGTGATCGCCGACATCGAGCCGGACGGCCGCTTCGCGCAGCTGCTGCACGAGCGCGTCAAGAAGCCGCGCAAGCAGATGTTCCTCTCCCTGCTGCGCCGCGCCGCCGAGCGCGGGCAGGTGCGGCCGGAGGCCATCACCCAGCTCGTCGCCGACGTCGGCCCGGCCCTGGTGATGCAGCGGTTCTCCGCGGACGGCCCGCCCGTGCCCGACGCCTACGTCGTGTCGGTCGTCGACGACGTCGTCATGCCCCTGCTCCGCGCCCCGGTCGCGGTGCGCTGACTCAGAGGACCGCCGTCTCCACCACCAGGTCGCCCTCGGCGAAGCGCGAGGGCCGCAACGGGTGCAGGTCGAAGGTGGCGCAGCGGCCGTGCGCGACCAGCTCGGCGACCGCCCGGCCGGCGGCCGGGGCGTGCATCACCCCGTGACCGCCGAAGCCGGCGCACTGCACGAAGCCTGGGGCCTCCGGGGTGTCGCCGATGATCGCGTGGTGGTCCGGGGTCTCCGGGTACAGCCCGGCCCAGCACTGGCGCGGGTCCACCGGCACGTCCTCCAGCAGCGGGAACCGGTGCCCGACCCGCGTGCCGAGGCCCTCGAGGAAGCGCGGGTCCAGGGTGGTCTCCCACGACGGCGGGTCGTCGGGGTCGGACCAGGCGACCACGAAGCCGCCGCTCACCTCGCGGCGCACCAGCACGCCGGTGTCGAGGTCGACGCACATCGGGATGAGGCCGCGAGGGTCCCCGGGTCGGCCGGGACCGGGGCGGTCGCGGACGTAGGCGAGGTTGCGGCGGACCGGCGCCACCGGCAGGTCGACCTCGAGCAGCGCGGCGACCAGGCCGGCGGACGGCCCGGCGGCGTTCACCACCCAGCGGGCCCGCACCGTCTGCTCGCCGGTCTTCACGTCGAAGCCGGCGCCGGGCGCCCGCTCGATGGCGACCACCTCGGCGCCGGTGGCGATCCGGGCGCCGAGCCGCTCGGCGTCCTGCCGCAGCGCGGTGACCACCCCGTGGGGGTCGAGGAAGCCGTCGCGGCCGTGGAAGGTGCCCGCCCGCAGCCCGTCGGGGCGCACGAACGGCACGCGCCCACCGACCTCCTCCGGCGTCAGCCACTCGACCGCGACCCCGAGGGAGCGTTGCAGCTCGAACGCGGCCCGCAGCGAGCGCTCGCCCGCCTCGGTGCCGGTCATCAGCAGGTAGCCGGTCTGCCGGAAGCCGAGCAGCCCGGTGTCGCGGTCCAGCCGCTCCAGCTCCCCGATCGAGAACGCCGACAGCTCGACGTTGACCCTGGTGGTGAACTGGGCGCGGACGCCGCCGTTGGCGCGCGACGACGAGCCCTGCCCGACCGCCGGTTCCCGCTCGAGGACGGCGACACGCTCGACGCCGGCGCGGCGCAGCTCCCGGGCCACCGACAGCCCGATGACTCCTGCCCCCACCACGGCGACGTCGACGATCTCCGGCACCCGGCAAGCCTACGGCATGGCGGCGCCGGGTCGCGGTCAGGCGACGGCCGCCAGGCGCTCCTTGATGCGGGCCGCCAGGTTCTCCGCCAGGCCGATGGCGCCGAGGCCGACCAGCAGGTGCAGGACCTCGATCAGCCAGTGGGCCGAGCCGGTCAGCAGCCGGGTCTGGTTCAGGCCGAGGATCGGGACGATCAGCCCCCAGACGGCGGCCACCGCCACCAGCGGCGGCCGCACGCCGGCGCGGGCGGCCAGCGCCGCCAGCGTCCACAGCCCGAACACCAGCAGGAACCCGATCGTCTGGTGGAGGGGGACCAGGTCGAGCGCGTTGCCGGTCCAGAACAGCCCGCCGAGCACGAGCTGGACGACGAAGGTGGCGCGCACGAGCATCTGCGCGATAGTGGTTGCCCTCCTCATCTGGTCCTCCTGGTCGCTTGGGTGGTGGTGGTATCCCACCACAATGCTGCCGGCGCGACGCCGCGGCGTCGTCGTCCCGGTGGAGGCTTTCGGGGTCGACCGTGGGGAGCAGCGCCGGCCGGGCGCGCTACCACGCCAGGGGTAGGGGCCGCCCGCACATGACGGCGGCGGCACGCCTGCCCGCGTGCCGCCGCCGAGAGGGACGGGATCAGTGTTATCTCTCTTGCCTAGATGTACGTTCTGTGAGTCACGCCGCGTCCGCGTGGTTCGCGGTGGCTCGTCCCGATCAGCCGAGCCAGCCGGGGCGGACCAGGCCGGACTCGTAGGCGAACACCACGAGCTGGGCCCGGTCGCGGGCGCGGAGCTTGACCATGGCCCGGCTCACGTGGGTCTTGGCGGTCGCCGGGCTGACCACCAGCCGCTCGGCGATCTCGTCGTTGGACAGCCCGGCGGCCACCAGGCCCATGACCTCGCGCTCCCGGTCGGTGAGGAGGTTCAGCTCGGGGCTGGGGCGGGGCTCCTTGGCGCGGCTGGCGAACTCGGCCACCAGGCGCCTGGTGACGCCCGGGGAGAGCAGGGCGTCGCCGGAGGCGACCGCCCGCACCCCGCGGATCAGCTCCACCGGCTCGGTGCTCTTGACCAGGAAGCCGCTGGCACCGACGCGCAACGCCTCGAAGACGTACTCGTCGAGGTCGAAGGTGGTGAGGATGACGATGCGGACCGACGCGAGCAGCTCGTCGGCGGCGATCTGCCTGGTCGCCTCCAGCCCGTCAAGGCCGGGCATGCGGATGTCCATGAGGACCACGTCGGGACGCAGCGCGCGGGTGAGCCGCACGGCCTCCTCGCCGTCGGCGGCCTCGCCGACCACCTCGACGCCGTCCTGGGCGTCCAGCAACGCCCGGAACCCGGCGCGCACCAGCGCCTGGTCGTCGGCGAGCAGCACCCTGATCGCCGGGTCGACGGTCACGGCCGTGCCCCGTCCAGCGGCAGGTGGGCCGAGACCCGGAAGCCGCCGCCGGCGCGCGGGCCGGCGGTCAGCTCGCCGCCCAGGGCGGCGGCCCGCTCCCGCATCCCGCGGATCCCGTTGCCCGACCGGCGATCCTGCCGGTCGGAGTCTGTCGCCTGTCGGCCGGAGGCCGACTCCACGCCCTTGCCATTGTCGTCGACCTGCACGGTGAGGCCGTCGTCGCCGTAGGCGACCAGCACGGTCGCGGTCGCCGGCCCGGCGTGGCGGGTGACGTTGGTCAGCGCCTCCTGCACGATCCGGAATGCGGCCAGGTCGACGCCGGCGGGCAGTGGCCGCGGCGTCCCCTCCACGCG
>WNGA01020769.1_pt1 | contig 11234 bp, 6 predicted proteins | sample 5400061 | NCBI WGS metagenome assembly WNGA01 (sample SAMN13153366, study PRJNA577476) | soil metagenome | isolation source: 100 cm soil or saprolite under grassland replicate 2 | place: USA:California | collected 2016-06-15
AGGTCCGACGCCATGCGTCGCAGTATCCGAACGTACTCGCCTGCCTTTTTCCTGGCCGGTTCATTCAATTCGATCGCCGCGTCTTCGACGTCTTGAATCCTGTCCTTCTCAAACTGATCGGCCGCGGCGGAAAGCTTGTTGCGTTCCTCCACAGCCTGAGGCCCGCGCGCAGCGAAGAACGTTTGATTCTGCCGCAAGAGCGACGCCAGGTCCGTGTGAATCTGCCTTGTCACGGCTCTCCAGTTTTCCGGCTGCGAACTCGCCAGATCGGATGATTTTTGTTCAGACGGCCTCTGGAGCGATGTCGGCCTGGCCAGACTCGGCGAGTCGTAGATCGCGTTGAAAATCAGCTTGTACGTGCCGTGAGATTGCCCGCGCCACTGCGGCCTGAAGCCAAACAGATAAACGCGCCCGCCGCCATAAAAGACTTCCATTGCGGCGGCCTTCCCTTGAATGCGTTCGGGGTGAAGCAGGAACCCGCTCGCCAACGGATTGCGATCTCTGGGATATGTAGCGAGAACCGCCCCTTGAAACCCGCTCTTCGGCTCGAAGGCGGGCCCGCGCTCGAACATCACGATCGGGTCGCGCGGCATGCCCCAAAGCGCCGGATGATTCAAATCTCGAAGCTCTACTTTAAGCAGCGATCCCGCGCAAAAGAACTGATCGTTCTTGAGACCGTCCAGGGCATTGGTCACCGGCAAGCCGAGCGATTCGATGGCCATCAGTGAAGCGTTGTTGAATGTAATCAAGGTCCCTCCGCGATGCACGAACTCGCGCAACGCTTCCGCTCCCGCTTCGCCTAAGCCGCCGGCGTACTCTCCCGGGATCGTTCCTGGGGCAAAGCCTTCCAGGATCACGCGCGATGACGAGTCGGGGATAATGATCGCATCGAACCGCTCGCTCAAATGTCCGGCTTGAACGTCGCCGTTGCGAAGCGTCGCCGGAGCGAAGCCGTAGTTTTCCAGAATCCACCGAGTCCATCCTTCGTCAATGACCGGAACCCAAGCCCGGTACAACCCGACCCGCGGCTTTGAGGTTGAGATGACGCCATCGGGCGCCTTCGGCGCCGCTTGCGCGACGACGGAGTTCTTGCGCGCAATCTCGTTCAGACGGCCGCGATCAATGCCGCTTACGATCATGTCTCCCGCTTGCTGTCCTTCATACCCGGAGGCGAGCGCCGATGTTCCTGCGGCGAAGCCTACTTTGCCGCCTGCCGAAAGCGCCTCGTTGATCGCTTTGAATGAAGCATTCGTTCGATGACTGATCACGAAAACGGGGCCACTTCCCTGTGCGCCTCCTGGCGGCGGCGCGACTTTTTCCAGAAGTCGCAATCCCGCGCGCTGATCGGCGCTGACAGGCTGCAACACGGCGGCGGTTTCCACGCCCATCTGCATCGGCAGCGTCCATCCGGCCACGTCGTACGGAAAAATCGGAGGCCCGTTCGGCGACTCGCGCAGATCCGGATAATGCTGCGGCTCGAAGAGCTCCTTGACCAGCGGAGCGAATGGCTGATCCATCAAGACAACCCACGATCCCCCTTGATACTCGCGGCCGTTCGCGGCAAAAGGCTTGACAGCCAGATGAACCTCGATGCCGTTGAGCAGAAGTTTTTCCACCAAAGTCGCGGCCGTCGGCAGGTCGCGCTGCTCCTGCGGGATCACGTATGCGAAGGGCGGCTCCTTCCTGAATCGCTCGATGTTGTCGCGCGCCGCCTGATAGCGGTTGTAGAGCAGCGACTCGCGATACTTCGCCGTCGTGTCAAGCACGGCCATCGAAGCGCCCAGCATGTAACGCACCGCGTCGCCCAGCCTCCACCATCCGCCTTTCCACGGACTGCTGTAGAAGACCTCGGCCCTCAGCGCCTGGCGGTCTCTCGGAAACTCCTCGACGGTGTAGAAGTGCGGCGTCGCATAGCGGTAGAGGGCAGTCTCGGTGAAGAACGCGATGCTGTTGCGAAAGATATGAGTATAGTCGAGAAATCCCGGATACCAGTTGTCGAACCCTGTGCGATGGACGGCGCCGGGCATCTGGCGCTCATCCAGATAAGCCGCCATGTTGATCCCGTACACATTAAGCCAGCGCGCCATCAACGGATGAATGTTCGACGAGATCGGCTCGATGAAGGGCGGGATGAAGATGCGAGCGGGAAACGGCGCCGTTTGATGATGACAATAGAAGACGACCGGATTCCATTCCAGCTCGGCGCGCGTCACCTCCTGCGATTCGAGCATGTTGTTCATGTAGCCGTCGCGATTGTTGTCATGACCGACGTATTCTTGATAGAGATCGGGCAATGGGCTGACCTCGTAGGGCGTGCCGAGATTTTTTCGATACCACGCGACGACCTCGTTCTGACCATCGGGGTTCAATGTCGGCCATAGCATCAGAATGACGTTGTTCAAAATGGAATCTATTTCGGGATCACCCTCGGTCGCGACAAGCTTGTAAGCCAGTTGAATGGTGTGTTGCGCGCCAGCCACTTCAGTCGAGTGGAGGCCGCCGTCCAGGTGAACGATGGCCTTCCCTTCGCGGGCTAGGACTCTTGCGTCTTCGTCACTCAGTCTGCGGCCGAACTCAGTCTGCGGCCGAGAGCTAGACGGCGGGCGATCTCTTTGTATTTATCGAGCCGCGCAAGATTCTGTGGGGACGAGATTAACGCGATCTCCCAATCCAGACCTCTTGTAGTTTTGCCCACAGAATAGAGATTGATCCGATTCGAACTCGCGGCCAATTTGCGGAAGTACTTGCGGGACTCGTCGTAGTTGGCAAGGTAAAAATCGTCGCCTGGTTTGTGACCGAGAACCGATTCCGGAGTGGGGACTGCCTGGCCCATAGCCGAATGCGCCCAAACAACTGTGATAAGAACAGGCAGAATCGCGGAAGTGATCAGCTTTATCCACATTCGCACATAGTAATGAGGAGCTTGATTGATGTAAAGGATTGGGCTCTCTAGCGATAGGGCTTGTCAGTTCGCCTTATAAAGCGCGACAAGAAACGCGACTTCTAGGCGCTCTCCTTTTTGCTGTTGGCCGCAGAACTCTAGATCATTACGAAAGGTGATAATAATGGACACAGTAACACTGAAACGCGGCCGAGGTACGGTCAAGCTGGTTAAGAGCGAAGACTTGATTGCGATTAGACCAACTTCGCAAGCCGAAGTCGCCGAGGTCTTAGCCGCTGCGCCAACTGAGATGGCGCAAGTTGATACCGGAACGAGTCTCGGCGGATTCCAAATCGTTAAAGTGAAAAGCACAAAAGACAAGATGGAAAAAACGGGTGTGTCCCACCTGTCTAAATGCTCCATTCATAAGTCGCTATCTTGAGCGACTTGGATGGAGATGAATTTCGCCGCCCTGAAAGGGCGAATCCATGCTATAGTCCGCTCAGTTCTTTGAAACTCCAACTAGCGCGTTGTGGCGGGAAGTCCGCCACGTAAAAGTTTGAACGCTGTAGAACCATTTTTGTCAAACAAAGGGGCGGGCGTGCCCCTTCAGGGATGGGAGAGGTTGCTCTCCTCGATTGCGGGCAGCGGCCCGGAGTCTTAAATCAGAACCGGAATCCCCCACTATAGTCGGCCTCCGACTTAGTGGCGGGAGGACGTCAATAACCTGTCTTTTCATAATCAAGTCCACTACCGCATTGACGATGGCGGCGGGCGCTCCGACAGTCCCAGAATCCCCAATACGGATCGGCGCCGCCTCACTCCTACAGGCTCACGTATTCAAATTCAAAAGGCTGGTGATTGACGCCGGTCTTGGGCGGCGCGATCCAATTGGCGATCTTGCCCGGCTCGGTCACAGGCGTCATCAAACTGCGGACGTATTCTCGATCCTTCAATGCCGGCAGCCAGTCGGATTTGCGGCGCTCGAATTCGTCCCCTGAAATCGGGGCGCCGTGAATATCGAAATGGTGGCTGGCATATTCACCGACGCGCCGGTGGAAGCGGCGGCTCGGCAGATAGAGCCTTTCCGCGACGCCTTCCTCGACGCCTTCCTCGGCGAGGATTTTGTTCCATCGCGCCAGCCCGCGCTCGCAATCCTTCGCGTATTCGCCGCGCAACACTTCGTTTAGCGCGTTACGCAACGGCGCCTCGCGACTCTTCACCTGATTGTCTTCGATCACTTCGATGCTCAGGACGCCGTCGGCCGCAACGTGATCCTCGAACAACTCCTGCTCGCGGTAACGGCCTTTAAGACCCGCCGCGAAGAAGTCCGCCGCATTCGAGCTGATCTCGCCGCCGAACAGATCGAGCGAATAGCTGTACCAAAAATTGACGTACTTCTGGATGATGTCGAGCGGGATTCCGCCAAGCTCGCGCGCGTCGCCATTCTTACTCTCCTTCATCAACTGCGCGGCGCGTCTGACTACGCGCCCGACGCCGGCTTCGCCGACGAACATGTGGTAGGCCTCTTCGGTCAGCATGAATTTGCAGGTGCGGGCCAGAGGCTCGAACCCCGATTCGGCCAGCGCGCAAAGCTGATACTTGCCGTCGCGGTCGGTGAACATCGTGAAGGCGTAAAAGTTCAACCAGTCGTCACACGGTTGATTGAAGGCCTGCAGGATGCGCGGCTTGTCGGGATTGCCGCTGCGGCGCTGCAACAACTCTTCCGCCTCCTCGCGCCCGTCGCGTCCGAAATATCCGTGCAGCAGATAGACCATCGCCCACAGATGGCGGCCCTCCTCGACGTTCACCTGAAACAGGTTGCGCAGGTCGTAAAGCGACGGGCAGGTGTGTCCGAGCTGTCGTTGTTGTTCGACCGAAGCCGGCTCGGTGTCGCCTTGTGTCACGACGATGCGCCGCAACGGATTGCGAAATTCGCCGGGAACTTCTTGATACGCGGGTTTGCCGTAGTTGTCGCCGAAACCAATCTTCGCGTCCGGGGCGGGCGGCGTCAGAAAGATGCCCCAGCGATAATCGGGCATCTTCACGTAGTCGTAATGCGCCCATCCGTCCGGCTCGACGCTGATGGCCGTGCGCAAATAGACGTCTTTCTCCTGAAACCCCGCAGGCCCCATCTCGCGCCACCAGTCCAGGTAGTTCGGCAGCCATTTTTCCAGCGCGCGCTGCAGGCGCTGATCATCAGCAAGATTGACGTTATTCGGAATGCGGTCGTATAGGTTCATATGTTTCTGTGAAAGGCATAAAGAAAATGTAGAAGAGGAAAATGTGGGAGAGGAAAATAAGAAATCCCAGGCTCCGATTCTGTTTTTCTACTCTTTCTATCGCTCACTTTTCTTCTTCTTATTTTCCTCTCCCACATTTTCCTCTTCTGGTTTTTAGGTTCGTCTGTAATCGAACTTCGGTTGCGACGGCTGGCCGTAATTGGTGAGCGCGCCATGTTCGCCGACCGCGTTGGGACGCTGGAAGATCCAATTCTGCCACGCCGTCAATCGTCCGAAAATTTTGGTGTCGGTCGTCTCCGGGCCGGCGAAACGCAATGACGCCTCCATTCCGGTCAGCGCGTCGGGCGATAACGAAGCGCGTTCTTCAATCGCCAGCCTGATCTCATCGTCCCAGTCCAGCTCATCCGGCGACGAGGTGACCAGACCCGCCGCGACCGCCGCTCCGGCGTTGAAGCGCCCCTCATGATTCAAAACCTCGACAACTTTGTCCGGCTCGGCCAAAAATCGCGACTGCAATCGCGTCAGGCCGTTGCTCATCAGAAACGCGCCGTCATTCATCACGCTGGCTGCGATTTCGGCCGGGCGCTCCGGGTCGTCAAGCATGTAAATCCGGTCCGCCGCCAACGCAAGTTCGAGCAGGTTACCGGCGAAACAACTGCCCGGCTCAATGATCGCGAAGAAGCTCTTCGCCGTCAGATCGAGCCGCCTCAGCGTTCGCGCCATGTGCAAGATGATTTCACGCGCCAACCAATGATCACGATGAGAGCTGAGGACGCGATCAACCGTCAGCGCATTTTCAATATCGCCTTCGGCGCGCAAACAAATCAGCCCGATCTCCGGCTCGTTGACGCGCAGGTGCAGCAACGCGTCATCGAGTTCTCGGTACGCCCGAAGCGGCCAGTAAGCGTCGCCTGCCGCCTGAATCTCCGCCGGGTTCGAAGGCAGATCAGACTGCGGAGCGCGCACCGTCAGGTCGGCGTAACGCCTCTCGCGGTTCAGCCGCAAGCTGACATAACCGTACTCACGGGCGGCGGCGGCGTCTTCAATCCGCAGCGGGTTCAACTTGACTCCGGGACCTTCTTTCCGCCTGGTGTTTGCCGCCGCCAGATCGCGCGCGCGGGCGGCGATCGCGTCCTGGAATCGAGAGGTCGGAAAGTAATCGTCAATCAATCCCCACTCTTTGGCGCGCCCGGCCTTAAAGCCTTCGGGCAGGGTCGAAAAAACATCGGCGCGGTCGCGGCGCACCTTGCGTTTGTCAACCAGGCGGGTCAGCCCGCCCGTGCCCGGCAGCACTCCGAGCAGCGGGACTTCCGGCAGCGAAACCGCCGCCGAGCCGTCGTCCACCAGGTAGATTTCATCGCACGCAATCGCCAGCTCGTAACCTCCTCCAGACGCCGTGCCGTTGAGCGCGGCGAGATAGCGTTGGCCTGAATGCCGCGAAGCGTCCTCGATCGCGCAGCGCGTCTCGTTGGTGAACTTGCAGAAATTGACTTTGTGGGCATGTGACGACGCGCCAAGCATGTAAATGTTCGCGCCGGCGCAGAAGATGCGCGGCTTGAGGCTGGTGATGACGACGACGCTGACTTCGGGATGCTCGAAACGCAGTCGCGTGACGGCGTCCGCCAGCTCGATGTCAACGCCCAAATCGTAGGAATTGAGCTTCAGCTTGTAACCCGGCGCGAGCGTCTCGTCTTCCCTGACGTCCATTTCAAGCGTCGCCACCGCGCCGTCAATGTTCAGCTTCCAGTGACGATACTCGGCGGGCGAGGTCTCGAAGTTGATCATATTTTCCTCAAGTCCTTTTTCAAAATTTTCCCGGCCGCGTTCTTCGGCAGGCTTGTCATGAATTCCACCGACCTGGGAATCTTATAGGCAGCCATTTTCTCAGCGCAATAAGCTATGATCTCATCCTCGCCGAGATCGATTCCTTCCTGCGGAACAATGACTGCCTTAACTGATTCCCCGCGATCCTCATCAGGCGCCCCGATGACTGCCACTTCACGCACCTTCGGGTGACGGCAAAGGACCTCCTCGACTTCGCGCGGCCAGACTTTAAAACCGGCCACATTGATCATATCTTTTACCCGATCCACGATAAAGAAGTATCCTTGCTCATCCAGATAGCCAATATCTCCGCTGTGTAACCATCCGTCCCGGATCGTCTCCGCCGTCTCTTCAGGTTTATTGTAATAGCCCTGCATAACGTTCGGCCCTTTGATTACTATTTCTCCCAACTCTCCGGGTTTCATCTTCTCGCCGTCGGCGCCGATGATCTCCATTTCGACATTTTCAATGGGCGTCCCGACGCTTCCTACCTTGTGGGCGAAGTCATGGTTATAGGCGGCGAAAGGCGAGCATTCAGTCAAGCCGTAGCCTTGATGGATCACCTTACCTAAGGCGTCTTGCCAATCATTCTCTATCTTGACGTTGAGCGTAGCGGCGGCCGAGAAGAAATAACGAGTGTCGTCGAAGCGCCTCTCGACGTCTCTCATCTGCAGCAGCCGGTTGTACACTGTCGGCGCCCCGAAAAACATGCTCACTTTATTCTCCGCCAGGGACGAAAATATTTCCTCGGGATCGAACCGGCGGTGCAGAATCAGACGCGCCCCGGCATTGATCGCGGAGTTCATGATGAAGTTTTGTCCGAAGCAGTGGAAAAGAGGCAAGTAGCATATCAAAGCGTCACTTTGGGCCATCCTCGTATGATGGTTAGTGGCATAAACGTTCGATACCACATTTCCGTGGGTTAAAACCGCCCCCTTAGCCTTCCCTGTAGTGCCCGACGTATAAAGGATCGCAAGTGGGTCCGAGGAGTCCATGTTTTCCCAATAAGGTAGTGTGAGATCGTCCTCTAATAGCTTATCGAAGGGCCGGACGCCGGAGGGCAGAAAATCACTTTTCCCGACCGAATAGATTACTTGTAGCTTCCCGGCCTCTCCTTTATCAGGGATCTGATCCAATATTTCCTCCGAAGTTATAAGCGCCTTTGCGTCGCAATCGTTCACGATATACGAGACCTCGTCGCGCTTATTCATTACATTGATCGAGACCACTACCCCTCCGATGGCGGCGGCGGCATAGTAGCTCATGACAAACTCCGGAACGTTTGGCAGGAAGAGGCACACTTTATCTCCGCGGCCGACCCCTTCCTTTTTCAGCGCATGGGCAATGCGTAATGCCTGATGGTAGAGCGATTCGTAGGTCAGGGCGCCATTCTCAAACCAGAGGGCGTTTTCTTCTCTTAGGAAAGTACGACTTCTCTTTAATCCTTCAAAGACATTCATGTCTTCAGTCTCCTTGGAAAATCGGTTCGTAGTCCCGCCTTTAGGCCGCAAGCGCCCGCAGCGAATCCATTCCGTGATACCGAACGCTTCCGCCTAAAGGCGGGACTACGAACCGATTTTATCAAAGCGCGTCAAAGGATCTTTGCTGGATTGACTCGCTGACTTGGCTAATATCTCGATCCATTGAGCGATCTGAACCGAGAAACTCAACATGCTTTCGAATCTTTTCGTAAATCCGCCGTGTGCCCTTCCCCATCCGCGCGTCGCCGCTTTTAGCGCGACGCAGATCAATGCACTGGCACAATGCGATCAACAGGATCGCCGTGGCGTCGCGCGTCAGATGAACCATGTCCATGGCCGTAGTCGCGGAATGCAGTCCGAGGCTCACAATATCCTGATTGTACTGTTCCGTCGGGAGCGTATGAATCGAGCTGGGGCCGGCCATCTGGCGGCATGCGCAGGTCAGGCTCGTGAGAGAAATTTGCATGCCCTTGAATCCGCTACTCAGTCCTGGCTTCACGGAAAGATTGGGCGGCAGCCCGTTGCTGAACCTCGGGTCCACGATCATCGCCATCAAGGCGCTGACCCAGTTAGCGAGGTTGGCCAGGTCGAGCTTCATTCCATCCATGACTCGCGCGATGTGGCCTCCGTAGAAGTTACCCGTGTGGTATACCCGTCTGAAATGAGGGTCGACCAAAGGGTTGTCATTGACCGAATTCATCTCCCGTTCGATCACTTCCTTACCAAAGGCCAAGGTTTCAAATATTGGGCCGAGCCCCTGTGGGGCGCACCTTAAGGAGTATGGGTTTTGAATGGCCTCCTCCAGCTCGAACGCCGCATCGACAGTCTGATGATCGCCTCGCAGCTCTTCTCTGAGCGATTCAAGGTCTAAAATAAATGCGCTTCCCTCAGTGAAATCCCGCAAGAGGCGCGCGACTTCCAGTTGGCCGGGATGGTTTTTCACTTTGTGGATGCTCTCCTCGAATGGATCTGTCGTGGCCTGTAACGACTCCGCGCACAAAGCCACCGCCGCGACGCATAATTTCGCCAGGTATTCCGTGTCATGGAGCGCCAACGCCGCGACGCTGGTCATGACAGAGGTGCCGTTGACAAGCGCCAACCCTTCTTTCGCCTTAAGCTCGATCGGCGAAAGTCCGACTTGCCTGAGAGCTTCGGACGCTTTCATCTCCTGCCCTTTAAACCAGACCATGCCTTCTCCCAGCAAGGCGCGAGCAATATAGGCGGAAGGGATTAAATCCCCGCTGGCGCCGACCGAACCATAACGCGGCACAATCGGGACAATATCCAAATTCAGCAGCTCGACCAGTCTACTTAAGGTTGACATTCTGATCGCTGAATAACCATTGGACAGAGCATTGGCGCGAAGCAGGATCGAGCCTCGGACGACATCCGGTGGAAAAGGGGCGCCGGCGCCGCAACAAAGGAATCGGAGAAGATTTTCCTGATGCTTGTTTACTTCCGCATGGGGGATCAGAAACCTAACGTTACCGCCGTACCCGGTGTTGACGCCATAGATGACCTCTTCCTGATCGAGCATTTGATCCAGGAAGTTTCTGGAAGATTCAACTGCGCTCCTGACGATGTTGTCAAAATCTATTTGCGCCTTCTGACGCGCAACCGCAACGAGATGCTCGATCGTCAGACCTTGCCCTGAAATAGTGATGGGGTCTTGATGAGTATCCATATAGCTCCTTTTCTCTCATGAGAACTACTTTCCCGACTCATTGGTAAGCGGCGGCTACGAAGTTACCATCTGACCCTCCGCCAACCGCCTGTTTGCCGAGTTCAAAGTTCAGATCGGCGGCGATCTCTCGCGCCCGGTGGTAAGGCATCACGACGCCCGGAGTTCGCTCCGGCGGCATACGGTTGACGCCGCCTTTGCGGCGCCACGCACGCGATCATTAATGGGCCGCAGGCCGCTCATTTTCCTTTCTTTGACGCGGTGTTGGGTTGAACCCAACATCGCACTCGTACACAACAGTCTTCACTCGAAGAGTAAAGACCAGCTATCAAAACCGTCTGGTTCGGGATGCGCGGCTTACTGCGTGGGATAATAGAGCTTGAGCGGAGGCGCAATGAAGACGAGGTTTTCGATATTCAACCGCGCCGGGTTAAGCAAATAAGTTTTATGGACTGATTAGCCTAAGATATTTTTTCCCACCTGACGAATGTGAACTTTGATCGCCTAAAAAAGCTTCTGCGCTGGGCGGTTGATTCGGCGAGAAAATTTTGTATTGGCCTGAGGTTGAAAACCACCTGGGCGGCGCCGGTCCGGCGTCGAACCTGCGATGCCTGCTGTCCCCTACCTCGTCGATGGTTTCGCTGGTGGGCAGACCGTTATCAGACGCGGGTTTTACAAATTTAAAAACGTAAGCGTTCAGGTGGGGGCCAGCGGGATATTCAGAACTGATAGACATCGGCAAGCAACCGGGCTAATCTGCAGCCGTGTTGACGCTCGACCAACTCGGAATCAGTAATGACAGTATGCCTAATTGCAGTTTTCGGAAATAACCCCAGAAAATGACGGCGCTTGTGTAGAAACTTTAGCTAGACAGTTTGCGCTACGGCTGCCACCGCAACAGATGATCTTTCACGCGCTCACAAACTTTCAGTTCGATTTCGTTCTTCGCGGCGGCGGCTTCACGGCGGAGTTTCGCGCGTTCGACCGCGTCCCAGGCGAGGGGGCGAGCCTGATCATTATTCACTTCTGTTTCCGCAGCCAGCCGGGTATGCAACAGATATTTGCCCGGCGCGACGTGTCTGAACTCGAAGCCGCCGCCGGCGCTAACCATCGTCTCGGCGTAG
>WNGA01023261.1_pt1 | contig 11234 bp, 9 predicted proteins | sample 5400061 | NCBI WGS metagenome assembly WNGA01 (sample SAMN13153366, study PRJNA577476) | soil metagenome | isolation source: 100 cm soil or saprolite under grassland replicate 2 | place: USA:California | collected 2016-06-15
CAGCGCGCGCCCGACGATGACGGACATGGCGTAGTCGAGATACGACTTCCGCATCTCCTCTTCGATCGGGACGGGTGTCTGGCGCTCTGGGCTCATCGGACTTTAGATATCCAGGTTGATGACGTAGAGCGCGTTCTTCTCGATGAAGTCGCGGCGCGGCTCCACCGCGTCGCCCATCAGCATGGTGAAGATCTCGTCGGCCCCCACCGCATCCTCCATCGTCACCTTGAGGAGGGTGCGCGTCGCGGGGTTCATGGTCGTCTCCCAGAGCTGCTCGGGGTTCATCTCGCCCAGCCCCTTGTAGCGCTGCAGGGTGACGCCCTCCTTGGCGAAGTCCATGATCCCCCGCATCAGCTCGTCGAGGCTCTTCGCGCTGATCTCCTTGCCTGACCCGTCGACCACCTCGCACGGTCCCTTGTGGAGCGCCGCGATCTCGGCGTGGCACTCGAAGAGCTGGCCGTAGTCCGGCGACTTCAGGAGGTCGATGCTGAAGGTGGCCGGCTGCGCCCCCGTGATCTGCACGAGCGTGGCGTCGCCGTTCTCGCCGGCCACCTCGCGTGCGGCCCACCCCGCCAGCTCGCCCGTGACCTCCTTCACCGCCGCCACGATCTCCTCGTCCCGCACGCCCCGCTTGGTCGCCTTGAACTTCTTCCGGAGCAGACCGTCCAGCAGCGGCGCCGGGATGCCGCGCCGGCAGAACTTGCCGAACAACGCCTTGAACTCGAGCACCCGCCGGAGGGTGTCCAGCAACGCCTCCCCCCGCAGCGGCGCCGCCTTGCCCGGCACCTTGAGGCTCGCCTTCTCGACCCACTGGGTGAGCAGGAACTCCTCCATCTCCCGCTCGCTCATCAGGTACTTCTCGGCCTTGCCCTTCTTGACCTTGAAGAGCGGCGGCTGGGCGATGAACAGGTGCCCGGCCTCGATCACCTGCACCATGTGGCGGAAGAAGAAGGTCAGCAGCAGCGTCCGGATGTGGGCGCCGTCCACGTCGGCGTCGGTCATCAGGATGACCTTGTGGAACCGGAGCTTGGAGACGTCGAACTCCTCGGGGCCGATCCCGGTGCCGAGCGCGGAGATCAGCAGGCGGATCTCCTGGTGGGAGAGCACCTTGTCGTACCGCGCCTTCTCGGCGTTGATGATCTTCCCGCGGAGCGGCAGCACGGCCTGCGTCTTCCGGTCGCGGCCCTGCTTGGCCGAGCCGCCCGCCGAATCGCCCTCCACGAGGAACAGCTCGCGGAACTGCGGCTCGCGCTCGGAGCAGTCCGCCAGCTTGGCGGAGAGCCCCTCGTCGTCGCGCCCGCCCTTGCGCGTGAGCTCGCGCGCCTTGCGCGCGGCCTCGCGGGCCTGGGCGGCGCGCACGCACTTGTCGGCGATCTTGCGCGCCGTCGTCGGGTCCTCCTCGAACGCCTCCGCGAGGCGGTCGTTGACGATCTGCTGAACGAGGCCCCTGACCTCGGAGTTGCCCAGCCTGGCCTTCGTCTGGCCCTCGAACTGCGGGTCGGGGATGCGCACCGACACGACCGCCGTCAGGCCCTCGCGCACGTCGTCGCCGCTGACGTCTCCCTTGAAGCTCTTCAGGAAGCCGTTGGCCTTGGCGTAGCCCGAGATCGTCCCGGTGAGCGCCGCCCGGAACCCCGTGAGGTGTGTGCCCCCCTCCCGGGTGTTGATGTTGTTGGCGAACGAGAACAGGTTCTCCTGGTAGCCGTCGTTGTACTGCAGCGCGACCTCCACCTCGATGCCGTCCTTCTTGCCCTCGAAGAACAGCACCTTGGGGTGAATGGGCGTCTTGTTCTGGTTGAGGTGCTTGATGAACTCGATGATGCCGCCCTTGTAGAGGAAGGTGTGGCTGCGCTCGTCGCGCTCGTCCTCGATGACGATCTTGAGTCCCTTGTTCAGGAAGGCCAGCTCGCGCAGCCGATTGGAGAGCGTGTCGAAGGAAAACGCCGTCTCCTCGAAGATCTTCGCGTCCGGCTTGAACTTCACGATGGTCCCGTGCTTGGTCGTCTTCTCGCCGGCCGTGAGCTCACCCTGGGGCACGCCGTACTCGTAGTGCTGGGTCCAGACGTGGCCGCCTCGCCGAATTTCGATGTCCAGCGACTCGCTGAGGGCGTTCACGACCGAGATCCCGACGCCGTGCAGGCCGCCGGAGACCTTGTAGGCCGAGTGCTCGAACTTGCCGCCGGCGTGGAGGACGGTCAGCACCACCTCCGCCGCCGGCCTGCCGCTCTCCTTGTGGATGTCCACCGGGATCCCGCGCCCGTTGTCGCCGACCGAGCAGGACCCGTCGGAGTGCAGGATGACCTTGACGCTGTCGCAGTAGCCGGCCAGCGCCTCGTCCACGGCATTGTCCACGGCCTCGTAGACGAGGTGATGCAGCCCGTAGGCGCCCGTGTCGCCGATGTACATCGCCGGGCGCTTGCGGACCGCCTCCAGTCCCTCGAGGACCTTTATGTCACTCGCCGTGTATGTCTCTGCGCTCACGCCGCTCCTCTCACGGCGGCCCGCCCCCGCTCGCTCACGCGGCCCCCGCGCACGTCCCACCACGTCGCGGCCGCGCTCTCCCCGAGCTCCGCGTCGGCGGTGGTCAGGAACACCTGACCCGCCTTGACCACGTGCGCGAGGACTCGCGCGCGGACCCGCGGGTCCAGCTCGGACAGGGCATCGTCCAGCAGCAGGATCGGCGGGCTGCCCACCGCCTCCGCGACGGGACCGCGCTCGGCCAGCCGCAAGGCCAGCGCCATCAGCCGCTGCTGGCCGCGCGAGCCGAAGCTCCGGAGGTCGCGCGCATCGAGCTCGATCACGAGGTCGTCGCGGTGCGGCCCCACCAGCGTCATCCCCCGGCGCGCCTCCTCGCCGAACCGGCGCTCGAGGGCGCGGCGGAATCCGTCCTCGGTCGAGTCGTCGCCAAGCGCGCACCGGTACGTGAGCCCCACCTCGCCCCGGCCCGCCAGCTCCGGATACAGCCGCTCCAGCTCCCTCGTCAACGCCCCGACCGCCAGGCGCCGCCGGCCGAGCAGCTCGCCGCCCACCCGCACCAGTTGCTCGTTCCACGGCTCGAGCCGCGTGCGCAGCTCCGCCGGGTCGAGCCCCCCTTGAAGGAGGTGATTACGCCGACCCAGGACCTGCCGGTACCGGCGCCACGCCGTCAGGTGGGCCGGGTAGAGCTTCCCCGCGAAGCCGTCGATGAAGTCACGCCGCGCCTGGGGCGCGCCATGAAGGATCGCCATGTCCGGCCAGCCGAAAGGAATGACGCGAGCCCACGGACAGCCTTCCCCGGCGACCGCCCAGCCCCCGTCCTCGCGCTGCTGGATCACGCGCCGCAGACCTCTCGCGCCCTCCCCGCGCCACAGCTCGCCCGTCAGCACCGCGGGCTGGGTCGCGTCCCAGCGGGGCAGCTCGGCCGCCCTCGCCCCGCGAAAGGAACGCCCGATCAGCAGGACAGCAAGCCCCTCCAGGAGGTTGGTCTTCCCCTGGGCATTGGGGCCCGTCAGGATATTGAGGCTCGACGCCGGCGTGAAGGAGAGAGTGGGGAAATTCCGAAAATCGGAAACCTCTACGCCCGCAATATGCACCCGATTTCCGCCCCCATGAGAACTCAGATCCTCATAGGCATGATAACACAGAGCGAACCGTCGTCCTCGAAGCTTTTGACCACGCCCGGGCTCAATCCGTCCTTCACTTCGAGCACCACCTGCTCGCTCGCCTGCGCGCCGAGCGCATCCAGCACGTACCGTGAATTGAACCCGATCGTCATCTCCTCGCCCGCGTACTCGACGTCGACCTGCTCTTCCGCCTCGCCGAAGTCCGGACTGTAGGCGCTGAGCTTCAGCACGCCGGGCGCGAGGAGGAACTTCGCCGGCTTCGTCCGCTCCTCGGACAGCACCGACACGCGGCGCAAGGCCGCCGTCAGCCCGCTTCGCGACAGGAGCAGGCGATAGGGGTGCGCCTTCGGCACCACCTGCTCGTAGTTCGGGAAGGCGCCCTCGATCAGCCGCGCGATCAGCAGCACGTTGGGCATTCTCAGCATGAACTGGTTGTCCCCGAGGGCGACCTCGACGTCTTCCCCCGACCCGACGATCCGCGCGATCTCCTGGACCGCCTTGCGCGGCACGATGCCCGACACGGACGCTCCTCCGGTGACGAGCGGGCGGACCGCCAGCGCCAGCCGGTGTCCGTCGGTGGCGACGAGACGGATCTCCCGATCATGGAGGGCGAACAGCACCCCGTTGAGCGCGTACCGGCTCTCGTCGTGCGAGATGGCGAACGTGGTCTGGGCCAGCATGTCACGCAGGAGCTTGCCGTCCACCGTGATCCACGACGCCGCCGCGCCCTCTCCCACCGCCGGGAAGTCCTCGGGGCCGAGACCCACGAGCTTGTAGGAGGCGCCTCCACAGCGCAGCCCGACCCAGGCATTTTCCTGGACCTTGAGCGACAGGGGAGCCGCCGGCAGCTCCTTGACGATCTCCAGGAGCTTCCTGGCCGAGATCGTGACCGCACCGGCATCGATCGTCTTGGCCGGCACCGACACCCGCGCGCCGACCTCGAGGTCGGTGGCCGTCAGGCGGAGCGCTTCCTCGCGGGCCTCGAGCAGGACGTTGGCCAGGATGGGCAGGGTCTGTCGAGGCTCCACGATGTTGGACACCATCTGGAGACCCCGGAGAAACCCGTCTCGATCCACATGCACTTCCATAAGGAATTTCTCCATGTTTTAGAAAGAGAAGAATCCAGAACCCGTCGTAGGAGGGGGAGGCGGGCGTGTGGGTAAACGGGATGACGCGCAACCGACGGACGCCGCGGGGTTTCTCGGTCTCGCGCGCGGTGGACAGCGCGGTGGAGGCGCGGTGAGGAGCGGGGGATCACAGGGTGATGCTCTGGGTGAGCGAGTCGAGCGTCTTCTTGAATTTGGGATCGTCCTGCGAGAGCGACTGGATCTTCTCGACGGCGTGGAGCACGGTGGTGTGGTCCTTGCCGCCGAAGGCGCGGCCGACCTCGGCGAGGGAGGCGTGGGTGAGCTGGCGGGCGAGGTACATGGCGATCTGGCGCGGGAAGGCGACGGCCTTCGTGCGGTTCTTGGCGCGCATGTCCGAGAGCTTGACGGAGAAGAAGTCGGCCGTCTTCCGCTGGATGTGTTCGATGGTGATGACCTTCTCTTCCTCGCCCCAGAGCTCGGCGAGGACATCCTGCGCGAGGTCGACGCTCATCTCGCGGCCGCTGAGAGAGCAGAAGGCGATCATCCGGGTGAGGGAGCCCTCGATCTCGCGGATGTTGGCCTTGATGCGGCTGGCGATCAGGTAGGCGGCTTCGTCGGGGAGCCGGACGCGCTCGAGTTCGGCCTTCTTCTTGAGGATGGCGACCCGCGTCTCGAAGTCGGGCGGCTGGATATCGGCGATCAGCCCCCATTCGAAGCGCGAGCGGAGCCGCTCCTCGATATCGGGGATCTCCTTGGGCGCCGAGTCGGAGGACACGACGATCTGCTTGCGGGCCTCGTAGAGGTCGTTGAACGTGTGGAAGAACTCCTCCTGGGTCCGCTCCTTGCCCGAGATGAACGGGATGTCGTCGATCAGGAGGAGATCGATGTTGCGGTACTTGGCGCGGAACTCGGCGGTCCGGTCGTAGCGGATGGCGTTGATCAGCTCGTTGGTGAAGCGCTCGGTGGACAGATAGAGCAAGCGGAGGGCCGGGTAGAGGCGGGCGACCTGGTGGCCGACCGCGTGCAGGAGGTGGGTCTTGCCGAGGCCGGCGCCCCCGTAGATGAACAGGGGGTTGTAGGCCTTGGACGGCAGCTCGGCGACCGCCTGGCACGCCGCCTGGGCGAACTGGTTGGAGTTCCCGACGACGAAGGTGTCGAAGGTGTAGCGCGCCGAGAGACCGGTCGGCGGCGCGAGCGCGGGGGTGTCGCGCGCGGCGCGGGGGGCGGGCGGGGAGAGCCCGGCCTCGCGCTCGATGTCGATGGAGACACGGGGGTTGCCGCCGAGGAGGTCGCGGGCGGCGGCCTCGAGAGCCTCGGTGTGATTCTGGGCGAGCCAGTCCCGGGTGTACTTGTTGGGAGCGGCGAGGCGCAGGTGATCGCTGTCCGCGTCTACCAGACGGCAGGTCCTCAGCCAGGGCCCGAGGGCCGCGCCCGCCCCGCTGCCCTCCAGGGTGGCCAGGAGACGATCCCACAAAGAGTCAGGCATTCCAGCACCTTGATGATCAAGCGAGGGGGGAGTTACACACAAAGTTATCCACACGTGTGGATAACAGGGGATGGATTGCAGGGCCCGGCTCCTTCCGGGCGGAACCGCGGTCTGCCACGTAGCAACCACGCATCGATTCGACCAGCGACGAACTGGGAAACGCCTTGCCTGCGCCTGCCTGCGGCACGAACACCGGCCAGTCCGGGTCCGGTTGCCACGACGCCCGAAGGACCGCACGTTAGCACAGGCGGTAATGTCCCCGCAAGAGGGAGGATTGAGGCCAGCAGTGGGTTCAATTCTGACTCTCTGTACGTTGAGCATCGCTGGCGACCGAGTAACGCGGCATGGCGAAGCAAATTGACCCAGTTCCGCGAAACCGAGACACCACCCGAGGCGCAACGAAGGCGCAACTGCCTTGACTTGGGCCAGGGTGGTCAGTAGACTACGGAGGTTCTACGGGCGAGGGGGGAGCCCAGCATGAAGAGGACGTTCCAGCCGAATCGACGCCGCCGGAAGAAGACGCACGGGTTCCGTCAGCGGATGAAGACGCAGGGAGGCCGGAAGGTGCTGAAGCGGCGGCGGGCGAAGGGGCGCAAGCGACTCACCGTGTAGCGCAGGGCGTGGAGCGCCATCGTCCTGGCAGACTCTCTCTTCGGCGGAGCGCGCGGCTCCGGCGGGCCTCGGAAATCCAGACGCTCTTCCAGCAGGGCAATCGAGACGAGCGGCCGAGCTTCGTCGCGCTCTGGCGGCCGCGGGAGCGAGGGCGCCGGGTGGGCTTCGCGGTGAGCCGCCGCATAGGGGGCGCCGTCGTCCGCAACCGCGCCCGGCGCCGCCTCCGGGAGGCCTATCGCCGCCAGCAGCATGCGCTGCGGGCGCACATCGATGTGGTGTTCATCAGCCGGCCCGTCGTGTTGACGCGACGGTTCACCGATCTGCTCGAGGAGATGAGGCGAACGCTGGAGGGTCTGAGTCGGGCTGCACGGGGGAGCGTGAGGCTCACGGGGCGAATTCTCCTGACGCTGGCACGCGGGTATCAGGTGCTGCTACGCCCGCTCCTTCCGCCGGCCTGCCGCTTCGTCCCGAGTTGTTCCGAGTACTATTGCCAGGTGCTGAGGAGTCACGGAGCGGTCCGGGCAACGGGGCTGGCCATCCGGCGGCTGGGCCGGTGCCATCCCTGGCACGAGGGCGGCTATGACCCGCCGCCGCTCCCCGACGGGCCTCACCGTGACGAGGCGGGCGCGTGATGGAGAAGCGCGCGATCCTGGCCGCGCTGCTGATGGCCGGCCTGCTGATGGTCTACCAGATCCTGTTCGTCAAGCCGCAGGAGCCCCAGCCGCAGGCGCCGGCCCAGCAGAAGAGCGCCCCGGTGGCCAGTGCCCCCATGGCGGCGGCGCCGGCGGCGCCGAGCAGCGCCGCCCCTGTCCCACCCAAGGAAGCCCCGGTGGTGCCGGAGCGCAAGGCCCAGGTCGAGACACCGCTCTACCGGGCGATCCTGAGCAGCCAGGGCGGCCGTTTCGCGGCCTGGGAGCTCAAGTACCGAGGGCAGAAGCCGATGATCGTCGATGGGGAGCTGGGGCCCCGGGGGCTCTCGGTCGTGCGCGGTGGGGGTCCGCCTCAGCGCATCGCATTCACCGTCTCGCCGGACTCGCTCACGTTGACCAAGGAGGCCGCCCAGGGAGAGATGAAGCTGGTCGGGGAAGATGGGTTCGGGCTCCGCATCACCGAGACGTTGCGCTTCCGGGCCGACAGCTACGTGGTCGAGCACGACATCAAGGTCGAGAACCTGCACAGCGTGGCGCAGAGCGCGGAGCTCGGTCTGGAATGGATCACCCCGGTGGAGTGGCCCAAGGATCAGGCCGAGAAGTTCCAGGGCCAGCACCCGACTCGCAGCGTGCGGCTGGCGGGAGGGGCGGCGCGGCGAGAAGAGCTGGCCAAGCTGGCCAATCACCGGGGTGGGGCCGATTGGGTGGGGCTGGAGAGTGAGTGGTACCTGGCCGCGCTCATCCCCAAGAGCGGGAACTTCGAGGTCATCGAGGCGAAGCAGGCCGATACCACGGGGGGCGCCGCCAAGCCCGTCGAGGTCGCCGAGGTCGGGCTCAGGACCACCCTGCCCTCCCTCAATCCGGGACAGGCGTGGGAAGGCCGGGTGCTGACCTACATCGGTCCGAAGGAATACGACCGGCTCAAGGCGATCGGGGTAGGGCTAGAGAAGTCCATATATTTCGGTGGGTTCCCGCTACCTCAGGCCTATGGCGGCCTGCCGATGGAATGGCTCGCGGTACCCATCATGTGGCTGATGCGTCTCTTCTACACGTACACGAGAAACTATGGCGTTGCCATCATCCTGCTGACGGTGATCACCAAGGTGCTCTTCTTCCCGCTCACGATCAAGAGCATGACCTCCATGCGGGCCATGCAGGCGCTGCAGCCCCAGATCAACGCCATTCGGTCGAAGTACAAGAACGACGCTCAGCGGATGCAGCAGGAGACGATGGCGCTCTATCGCGAGCACAAGGTCAACCCGCTGGGCGGGTGCCTGCCCATGGTCGTCCAGATCCCAATCTTCTACGCCCTTTACGTCTCGCTCTCCGTGTCGGTGGAATTGCAGAGCCAGCCGTTCATCTGCTTCGGCCGTCTCTTCGGGGTCGATCTGTGGATCTGCGACCTGGCCGCCCACGATCCGACCTATGTGCTGCCGCTGCTCATGGGGGCCTCGATGTTCATCCAGCAGAAGATCACGCCGGTGATGGGCGACCCGCGCCAGGCCAAGATGATGCTGTTCATGCCCGTGGTCTTCACCTTCATGTTCCTCAACCTGCCCTCCGGGCTCGTCCTGTACTGGACCCTTTCCAACGTGCTCCAGATCGCCCAGCAGAAGTACATGGAGCGCAGCACCAAGAAGCTGGAGAAGGGTCCGCGCGCCCCCAAGAAGGCGGCGTGACGTCGAACACCGGACCGCACCCCGCCGATACCATCGTTGCCATCGCCACCCCGCCGGGCGCGGGGGCAATCGGTGTGATCCGCGTCAGCGGCGCCCGCGCCGTCCTGCTCGTGTCCAGGCTGGTCCGCCTGAGCACTCCTGGCGGGCTGGAGGCGTCCCAGCCGCGGGTCCTGCATCGCGCCGTCCTCATGGATCCGCTGACCCACGCCGAGCTCGACGTTGCCCTGGTGGCCAGGATGCCGGGGCCTGCATCCTACACCGGCGAGGATGTCGTGGAGCTTTCCTGCCACGGCAATCCCGTGCTGCTCGGCGAGGTCGTGCGCCTCCTGGTGGCGAGCGGCGCGCGACTCGCCGAGCCCGGCGAATTCACGCGGCGGGCGTACCTCAACGGGCGGCTGGACCTGGTCCAGGTCGAGGCGGTCGCCGAGTTGATCGGCGCGCGGACGGAGCGGGCCGTCCGTCTGGCCGCCCGGCAGTTGCGGGGCGCCCTCTCGGGCGAGGTCACCACCGTCCGCGATCGCCTGATCGACCTCGTGGCCGGGCTGGAGGTGGCCCTGGACTTCGCCGAGGAGGAGATCGGCATGTCCCGCCCCGAGGCGCTCAAGGGCGCGCGCGACCTGATGGCGAGCCTGGCGCGGCTGGTCTCGGATGCCCGGCACGGTCGAGCCGTCCAGGACGGGCTCTCGGTGATGCTGGCCGGAGCGCCCAATGTGGGGAAATCGAGCCTGCTGAACGCGCTTCTCGGCACGGAGCGCGCCATCGTCTCCTCGACTCCCGGCACCACGCGAGACCTGGTGGACGGCGCGCTGGTGATGCGCGGCGTGCCGGTACGCGTGATCGATGGCGCGGGGCTCGGCACTCCCCGCGACGCCATCGATGCCGAGGGAATGCGACGGGCGCGCCAGGCCCTGGCCGAGAGCGATCTGGTCCTCGTCGTGCTGGACATGAGCCGGAGGATCTCGCCGGCAGACGACGAGATCCTGGCGCTCACCGCGAGGAGCCAGCGATTGGTCGTCGCGAACAAGAGCGATCTCCCCTCCCCCTGGGATCACGGGGTGGCGGCCGACTGTGTGTGCTCGGCGTTGACCGGAGCGGGCATGGCCGAGGTGGCGGAGCGCCTGAACCGGTGGGTCGACACGCGAACGACCGTCGACGGTGACGAGGGGGGCATCGTCGCCAGCCTTCGAGTCCTGGAGCGACTGACTGCTGGAAGGGCCGCGATGGACCGTGCCGCGGATGGGCTCGAGAGCGGTATGCCGATCGAGGCTGTCCTGGTGGATCTGCGCGAGGCCCTCCTGGAACTCGAGCGCGTGCTGGGCATCGACGCCGACGATGCGGTTCTGGACCGGATCTTCGCGACCTTCTGTGTCGGGAAGTAGATGCGGCCGCGGGCGCCAAGGGCCGCGCGTGACCCCGTGGCCAGCCTGGCCCCCGCCATAGAGGCCCTCACCGGAGGTCCTCATAACGCGGCTCAACTGCAGCGATTCCAGCGGTATCTCGAACTGCTCCTGGCTTGGAACCGCACCCACCGGCTGACGGGGATCCGGGCGCCCGAGTCCATCGCTCGCGAGCTGTTTCAGGACTCGCTCCTGTACCTTGCGCGGCTTCCTCCGGGGCCGCTGAGGATGGTGGATATCGGCGCGGGCGCCGGCATCCCCGGGGTGCCACTTCACATCGTCCGCCCCGAGATTTCGCTGACACTGATCGACTCGAGGCGGAAACCCGTGTCGTTCCTGGCGTCGCTGAAGAGGGAGCTCGCCCTTATCGGCGTCGAGATCCTCGAAGGGCGGGCCGAGGATCTGGTTGGCCATCGTCCAGGTCTGAGCGAAGCCTTTGATGTGGCGACTGCGCGATTGGTGGGGCTCCACCTGCTGCCCACGGCGATGCGATACCTGAAGCCTGGCGGGCTCTTCATCGCCTCGGGTCCGCCGCCTCACAAGGCGAGAACGGCGCCTCGAGTAGGGATTCCAGCCCGCTGGGAGACCGTCCCCTTTTCTGCGCTGGGAATAAGCCGGACCTTCCTGCTTTCTCACAAGCCGACTTGAAATCACACCGGAAGGTGAAGTAATGTTCCACGTGGAACAGGTGACCGAATGTTCCACGTGGAACACGGGAGG
>WNGA01011984.1_pt1 | contig 11232 bp, 7 predicted proteins | sample 5400061 | NCBI WGS metagenome assembly WNGA01 (sample SAMN13153366, study PRJNA577476) | soil metagenome | isolation source: 100 cm soil or saprolite under grassland replicate 2 | place: USA:California | collected 2016-06-15
TCAACACTTACATCAAATTTTGATGAAGCAAGATCATTAGGGTCAAAGTTTACATTACCTTTTAATCCTTTGAATTCACCTGAAGGATCACCTCCGTCAAATTTTATAGAATAGTCGTCTGCGATTTTCCAATCCTGAGATTTAATAACGGTAAAAGCCGATGCCGCAATAAGTGCAATTGCTGCAAAAGGATAGACAAGTTTTTTCATAATAATTTTTTTAGTTGAAGAAATAATTTGATGGCGGCAAAACTATTCTCTGACAATTAATTCTTTTTGTTAAAATGAGATTATCAGTAAAAATGTTGCGACGAAACCGGAAATTATAAGCGCTGAATCCGGAGGATTAATTTCTTTTTTCTTTGTTTAGAACAAAAGATATAATTAAAGAAATTATAAAACTTGCAATTATGAGGATGAGGCACACTATCATACTTGATCATTAGGATAAAGGATAATATTTATTCCCATATCATCTAAAATTATGCCATAGTATGCTAATGTTGAGTTTCGGCGGCTGTCGTAATAGTTACAAAAAAATAAAAGCTTTCTGAAAAGAAAGCTTTTTTTAATACTCTAATCGAGTTTCCATTATTGTTTTATAACATTTTTGCGGAAGATTACATTACCATCTTCATCAACAACTTTCACAACATACACACCTCGTGCAATTTGATTAAACGGTAAATTAATTATTTGTGTTCCTTCCGCAACATTGCGTATAACTGAAGCAAGCAGTTTTCCTGAAACATCATACACAAAGCAATTATACTTTGCAGCGTCTACGGATGTAATACTAATCGTAAGCAGATCTTTAACAGGATTGGGATAAATATAAACAAAGCGCTTTGCGTCTTTCTTCAGCAATATAATATTGGAATAATCAAATGATCCATCATTGTCTGTAACTCTCAAACGATAATAATTATTTCCGGTAAATGGACGGGCATCAACATAATCATGGTTACCCAATAAATTTGAAGAAGTAAATGGCAAAGTGCCTATCTCATTAAAATGTACACCGTCGGCGCTTTTTTCGATGTTGATGGTTTTTACATTTACTGCCTGCAAAATATCAATATGCAACTGATTTTTTCCGTTGAAGAATTCGCCCGTAAACCTTGATAATGTAAGCGGCAAAGCGCTTCCGTTTAATGTTGCGGTAAAATTTGCCTTGGTATTTTTTAAACCATCAAAATACAAAAGATAATCATGATTAGCTGACAGGCCGGTGATATTTGCAAGAGAACCATTTGCACTAAATGTACGGCATGCAAAAGGCTGAGGATAGCTTTGACCGGTTGGACAGGAGCTTACATTATACACAGCTAATCTTACCCCCTGTCCCGGACAGGCACTTTGTGTGGAAGGTATTGTTGTATAACCCAAAATAGAAATGCTCAGTGAGCCATTACTTACATTACTTGTTCTGAAAGCATAGTATGCATTGTTGGTAACTTGGGTTCCGGTATTAGCACAATTAATTGCAGTAAACTGCGGGTCAACAAATTTGTTACTCTTAGCATGTACCAAATCAAAATTAACAACTGTTCCCGGTGTAGTAGCAACGATTGGAAAAGTTAAAGGGCAATCATCATTGAATAAAACTGTGTAAGAAAGCAATGTCATTTCACTTGAGAATAATCCACAACTACCATAAATGTTGTTTTGTTTCTTGGTAGTATATAATGCTCCCTGGTATGCTGAAACATCCAAAGATCTTCTGTCAACATATGGGAAAATTGCATAATGCATCAGTTTGGACGGATTAATATTTGGTATGTTCCCTTCGGCATCATCATTTATATGTGCGAGGTTCAGTGTATGTCCTAATTCGTGAAGAATGACTTCCTCTCTGTCAATTTCAGCAATACTCGGGAAACAAGGCCCATCGTCAAATGGTATATTGCCTATTGAAACTCCTTCATTTCGCAGCAGTATATCAAAACCTGTTTTCTGGGCAGTATACACTTTGAATGGTGAAGAAGTATAACAAACAGAACCATAGCTATAGGTAACTTCGAGCACACCTGCTGCCATTACAGGTACAGTGGTATTATGATTGTCAAAAGCAATAATATTTATAGACGTTGGATCATCATCTTCAATTTTTTGTAAAGTTGTAGTGGGTCCTTCTATAAAATTTACACCCACCGCTTCTTTCCATGTTGCAAGTGCACGAAGAAATGTTTCCTTTGTAGGAGAAGTAGCAAAATTTTTTCCACCACCGGCAGTGCTTGTGCTATATCTTATTGTGTAACCTCCTGCATTATTCACGTTCATTAAACGTGGCTCACTATTTACAATGGTATCAGGAGTTGTAAAATTAAAAGCAAAATTTAATACCGAATAAGCAACAGTAAGCTGAGATGATGATTGAACAGTTGTACCATTGCTTAATACAACCGCAATGCCACCTGTTGCTGCCCTGTCGGGAACTTTTACAACAATTTTTGCATCACTCCATGAAACTATATAGGAAGATTTATAGGAAACGCTATATGAAGGAGAAGTACTGCTGCTGTTACCATCCTTAAACTTTACAGCACAAGAGCCCGAAGGCACAGATCCAAATCCCGAACCATTAATAGTAAGCGTATTGTTTACAGGATCGTTTAATGTGCCGCCATGAACTGTTGTTGGTGAAAAAGAGGTTATACTTGCTAATGTTGTTTGTCCGTTTTCTACAATATTCTGCGCAATAATTGATGACACATTGAATGCCCTATTTATTACATGAAAACTTTGTCCTGTTTTTTGTTGGAGTAAATTATACAAGTTGCTTTCAATCTTTTTATAGGAAGCAAAAGGCGCATAAGCTTCATCGCTTTCCAAATCGTAGCGTAGAAATCCCTGGTCACTGCTGTACACATCGAACAGAACTTTTTTTGTGAAAGGTGATTTTAAATTAATGCTATTGGATGCACAAAAGAAAATGCCGACTTTATCTTTATCAAGCTGCAATAAATCACTTACTTGAACAGCATTAGGCCCAACTGACCCGCCCTGCGTCATTATTTCAATGGTTTTGTCGGTGATATTTCCTTTGAATGATTTATACAGTTCAATAGTGTTTGCGGCAAAGATCATGGTGTGCTCATCGTTCCAAAAACTTTTTTGATCAATTACTTTTCCTTCTACAATAAGAGAAGAACTATTTACTTTTTCATCTAATTCTACTTTGTATAACTGCGCATGAATTGAATGTATCGAGAGAATTAAAACTATAAGCAAGGAAAGACGATGCAGTGATACTTTCATAAAGGTTTATTTTAATAAACTAAAATTACCTAAACAAAGCAGAATAAAAAAGGCTTCTTTGCAGAAGCCTTTTATACATTTTACTGATGTTTGATCACCTTCTTTTTGATAAGTATATTATCATTAGGATCCACTACCTTAATTACATATACGGCAGATGCGAGGTTGCTAAAATTAAGCTTAACAGTTTGTGCGCTTAAGGAAATATTTTCTGTTTGTGAAATAACGAGTCTGCCCAGCATATCATAAACAAGGAACCGGTATTTTCCTGCGTTTGCCCCGATAATACTTACACTGAGTAAATCTGTAACGGGGTTAGGAGTAAGCGATATGCCTGAAGATGGCACAGGACCACCAGTACCACTAAACGTTACATTGAATGATGCTTTGGTATTTCTTACACCGTCAAAATAGAGAAGATAAGTATGATCAACATTTACCCCGGTAATAGAAACAGAACCATCACCACTGAATGTAGTACAGGCTAAAGGTTGCGGATATTTTTGACCCTCAGGACAAGTACTAACATCATACATGGATATCCTTATACCTTGTCCTGCACATGAGCTAAGTTCGGAAGGCGATGTTGTATAATCTGATACGGTTAAGTTTAAAGTTCCACCGGATGAACTGCCGGTTCTGAAAGCATAGTAAGCGTTATTAGTAACCTGAGTGCCTGAATTGCTGCAATTAACAGCAGTAAATTGCGGGTCAACAAATTTATTACTGGTGGTATGAAAAAGATCAAAATTTACAACAGTTCCATCTGGTGTAGCAGCGGTTGGAAAAGATGCGGGGCAATTATCAGTGGATATAACGGTACGAGATAGCTGTGTCATTTCTTTTGTGAACGAACTGCAGCTTGAGTAATTGTCATTTTGCGGAGTTGTAGTATATAATCCGCCCTGGTAAGCAGAAACATCTAACGAGCGCCTGTCAACATAATCTATAATTGCATAGTGCATTAATTTGGAAGGGTTCACATTGGGTATCCTGTTTCCTTCCTCGCCATCATTAATATGTGCCAGGTTTAAGCCATGCCCTAGTTCATGCAAAACAATCATTTCCCTGTCATAGCTTCCTGAGGCGGGAAAACAAGGACCATCTTCAAATGGTATATTGCCAACTGAAACACCATTGTTTCTTAAAAGTATATCAAACCCTGTTTTTTGCGCAGTAAAAACTTTTAAAGATGAAGCATCAGAACCATTATAGCACACAGTGGCATAACTATAAGTACTTTCAAGCACACCGGCCGCCATTACAGGTACGCCTGTATTACGATTATCAAAAACGATAAGATTGATTTTATCATCCGTTACTTTTTGTACTGAAGTGCCAGAACCTTCAATAAAATTAACACCTACTGCATCTTTCCATGTTGCAAGTGCACGAAGAAACGATCCCTTTGCAGGGGAAGCAGCGAAATCTTTGCCACCTCCTGCGGTGCTTGTGCTGTACTGAATAGTATAGCCACCGCTGCCATTTGTATTCATTAGTCTTTGCTCTAAATAAATAACTGTATCAATGCCCGGTTTAAAATTAAACTCTGAATTTAAAACGCTGAAAAAAACTGTTAGCGGAGAAGATGATTGCACAGTTGTACTATCTTTCAAAACAACAGCGATATTACCGGTAGCTGCTCTGTCCGGAACTTTTACAATAATTTTTGTATCACTCCATGACGTGATATAAGATGAATTATAAGGAACTTCATAATCCGGTATTATATGATCATTATTACCATCTTTAAAGCGTACAGCACAGGAACCGGAAGGCTTTGCACCAAAGCCTGATCCATTAATAGTTAATACATTATTAGTTGGATCATTTAGAGCGCCGCCATGAACTGTTGTTGGAGAGAAGGAACTTATAGTTGCTAATGTTGTTGCACCACTTTGTAAGGCCTTTTGTTCAGTAATGGATGAAATATTAAAAGCGCTGTTTATTACGCGAAAGCTTTGTCCGGTTTGTTGCTGAATTAATTTGTACAAATTCTCTTCAATTTTTTTGTAAGAGGCAAAAGGTGCATACGCTTCATCATTTTCTATATCGTAACGCAAAAAACCCTGGTCGCTGCTATATACATCATAAAGAATTTTTTTTGAGAAAGGAGATTTTAAATTAATGCTGTTTTGCTCACAAAAGAATATACCGATTTTGCCAAGATCAAGTTGCAGCAGCTCACTCACTGTTATCACATCAGGTCCCACCGAGCCGCCTTGTGTCATTATCTCCATTGTTTTTTCTGTAACATTACCCTTAAATGATTTATATACTTCTATAGTATTTGCAGTATATATCATCGTGTGTGCATCATTCCAGAAACTTTTTTTATTAATTACTTTCCCTTCCACTATAACGGAAGACGCCTTTACTTTCTCTGGCAGCTCAATTTTATACAACTGTGCAAAGGATGAATAACTTAGGAGAGTAAATAGAACAGATAGTATTAGCAGGCGGTGCAATATTCTCATAAAACGATTTGAAGAAATAATAATTTTAAAAATAAAATTACCAAAAACGAACCTGAATAAAAAAGGCCGTCTTAAAAAGACAGCCTGGTTTATAAAAATTATTTGAAAACTTACCATTTATCTACTTCTTCATTTTTATTACCTGCTGGTTTATTATTTACAACTTCGTCTATGACTTCAGTTACCACTATTTCGCTTACTACAATTTCTTCCGTAATATTTTCTTCCTGTGTTTCGATGTAATCGTGGTTAAATGAGTCAAAATCAAAATCAGGCATCAGTTCTGTTTTTACATAGTCAACAGCTTCGCCAAGCGCTTTTATAAATTTATTGAAGTCTTCTTTGTACAGAAATATTTTATGCCTGTCGTAACCATCTTCATTGAAACGTTTCCTGCTTTCTGTAATGGTTAAGAAATAATCGTTGCCGCGTGTAGCTCTTACGTCAAAAAAGTAAGTTCTTCTTTTGCCCGCTCTGATGCGTTTACTGTACACGCTTTCCATTTTCTTGTCGTTATTTTCGTACGCCACTGTTTAAATGATTTTGGTTTAATTGAATATTTTAGCGTGGCAAATATAGTACTGTTTTAATATTGCCAAAATTTTATCACTGTTATTTCAACAATGTAAATATTAATTCTTCATTAAAGATGTGGATTTAATGTTTAATTCTTTTTTTGGGACAAGCTTTGTCACTTTTACTCATCATTTGTTGTGTCACTCACTTTATGCGTTCTGAACTTTATTGAACAGTTTCCAGTTTTCAATTTCCAGTTTTACACGGTCATTTATCTTTTATATACCATTTTGAAGTTATTAAATTGCCGTTGCAACAATATCAACGGCGATTTTATTTTATTATCAGTTACAAGATTTAAACTACAGAGACGCACTGCTGCCATAAAAACCGAACGTATAAGCGAGTGACACAACAGGTGGTGCCATGAAAATCCAATGCTCGTCTCCTAAAAAAAGAATCAAGAAGCAAAAATCAAGAAACAAAAAAATCAGAAAATCGAAATCTGAAACAACTACAAACTACAAATTGAACACTGAGAAACTGTAAACCGGAAACTACAAACTGAAGACTTCTCTCATGCCGCGGTCTCCCGGCTTGTTTGTAATTGATACAATTCTGCATAATAACCATTTAAGGCAAGCAACTCTTCATGTGTGCCCTGTTCGATAATTTCACCATCATCAATAATAATTACCTGGTCAAAATTGAAGACAGTAAAAATGCGGTGCGTGATAAAGATGGCAGTTTTATTGCCAAGGGCAGCATAAAGATTATGGATAATCTGGTTTTCTGTTTTTGTATCTACGGCGCTTAAACTATCATCAAAAACCATGATCTGAGGTTCTTTAATAAGTGCGCGGGCAATGGATATGCGCTGCTTTTGTCCGCCGCTTAAAGTTACACCCCTCTCTCCTACCATTGTTTCATAAGCGTTTTGAAGCGAGTGAATTTCGTTGTGAATGGCAGCATTTTTTGCAGCATTTATAACTTCTTCTTTTGAAGGTTCTTTATTTAAACCAAAACTGATATTATGCTCAACCGTATCGCTGAAAAGAAAAATATCCTGCGGCACAAAACTTATGCTATTGCGCAGATGATTCAATGGAATTGAACGAATATCTTTTCCGCCAATAGTAATATTGCCCTCATCAAGATCATAAAACCTGAACAACAATTGTGCAACAGTAGATTTACCACTGCCCGTTCTGCCAAGAATAAGTACCTTATCTCCTTCTTTGATAGTTAAAGAAAAATTTTTAAGGGCTTTAATTCCTGTATGCAAATAAGTAAACGACACATTGTTGAAAACGATATCACCGGAAAGAATTGTTTCTTTATTCTCTGGTGCAGGTGATTGTATGGCAGGTTCTGCATGCAGAAATTCATTAAGTCTTTTTTGTGATGCTGCCGCTCTTTGTACCATACTTGCAACCGAACCGATGGCTGTAACAGGAAAAGAAAGCATATTGATATAAATAACAAACTCAACTATGATCCCAATTTTTGAAGGATCTGCCAGCGCCATTTTGCCACCAATTAATATTGTAAGTAAAGTGCTGAGGCCAACCATCAGCGTCATACTCGGAAAATAAATAGCTTCCACTTTTGCAAGACCCACTGCATTGCGGCGATAAGCTTCACTGTTTTGCTTAAAGAAAAGCAACATTGCTTTTTCCTGCACAAATGATTTTATAACACGAATACCTGAATAAGATTCCTGCGCATTGGTGGTAAGGTCTGATAAACGTTCCTGTACCTTTTCACTTTTTTTATGAATAATGGTATTCACAAAATAAATAGTGATAGCAAGTAATGGCAAAGGTGACAATACTATTATGCTGAGATAAGCATCTTTGCTGAACATGTTTACAAGACAAAGTGCAATAAGCGATACAAGATTTACAAAATACATAACAGCAGGACCTAAGTACATACGAACACGGCTTACGTCTTCTGCAATTCTGTTCATAAGATCACCGGTTCTGTGTGTTTTAAAAAAACCTGCATCAAGTTTTTGGTAATGTTCATACACTTCATTTTTCATATCATACTCAATATGCCTGCTCATTACAATAAGTGTTTGCCGCATCATGAACATAAAAAAGCCACGCAGCAATGCAAGAATTAAAATAGTAATGCTGCATACCAATACGAGCTTTTGAAAATTCATGGTTTGCACCCATGCAACAAAAGTTTTTACTACAGAATTGTAAGGCGTATTTGCATGAACAGGTTTTGCACCGGGCAAATGTTGTTGCACCATATTTACAACATAGCCGGTAATTTCAGGAGCAAGCACACCAAAATAGTTAGAAGCGATAACGAAGAGAATGCCAATAGTAAAGCGATTGCGATACTTCCAGAAATATTTATGTACAACGGCGAGATGTTTCATTGATCAATAATTATTTTTTTTGAGCCCGGCTTTTTGATTTTTATAGCATCGTCTATTGCGTCGCACTCTTGTACTGCTGAAACTGTGTTTAGCAATGCGAATCGGAATAAATAAAAATTTCAATGCCCCAGTTTCAAAAAGAAATTTGTTCAAAATTACCGCATCACATCCTAATTTTTTTGGCAGATATATTTGAGAATGTATTTTTGCCACGGAGAGATGGCTGAGCGGTTTAAAGCGGCGGTCTTGAAAACCGTTGACCCAAAAGGTCCGGGGGTTCGAATCCCTCTCTCTCCGCTAAAAGGTTATAAATAATTGTAAAGCAGGTGTTTGCGTTTGTGGGTAGTAAAATAAGTAGTAAATTAAAGGTTGCCTATGATTAAAGAAGATGTAATTATAGTCCTATGTCACACCAGGGTTTTGCAGCTTTAGTGACTGAGTCATCTTTTCCAACATTACTGAACAACAAATAAGCCCCTGCCTGACTACAGTGGCCGTATTGTGTCAACGAAAATAAAAGGGAAAGTTTTATTCTTCCAAATGTCCACCATCATTAAAGTATTCTGTATTATCCTGCATACCTGTTTTATGCACTTTTTTCTTTTCTTCTTTTGATAAATGTTATACCAGTCTTCAGTCTTTAACATTTCATTGTGTTTTGTCTTTTTTGAGGTGTTTTAAACACTTTTTTGTTGTGATAAAAATTGTGTTTTGATAGTGCAAATTTTTTGTTTAGATTGCTTCAAAACAATATCACATGAAAGAAAAAATAATTGAAATTCTTAAAAAGTATTCTCACTTTTTGGAAGATAATGTAGTTGATGAAGCTGATTTTGATAAAATAGCAGATGAACTAACAGGAGTATTTATGAATGAAAATCTTTCACCTGAAGCAAAAAACGAAATGGAAGATACTTTAGAAGACCGATAATTGCGATAAATGACTTACGTGACGTATAGCATTTTTATTTCTTCAAAGTAACCACATATTTTGCATTATCTCTCACCCAGTAAGGTTTATTACTCCAAGCGTTTATCTGCTTCTTATGGCTTTTTAAATCTTCATTGAATGCTGATGGTGTTTTACCAACATTCTTTACAACAGGCTGCTTATCGCTTGGCCCTAACATAAAGTTTTCCATCTTATCATATTCATCTTTACTGACAAGCAAAGGAACACCATGACAAAGGCATTTAGGATGCCATCTGGTCCATTTAAAAGTCTTTAGGATATTCGCCTGCTAAAGGGTCACATATATCATAGCGTGGAAAGATATTTTTTTAAAATTACTGGCAATGGATGCCGGCCACATTTCCTGAAGTGAAAATAAAAAGAGGACTTAGTAGAAACCAAGTCTGATATATCTTAAACCGGTTATTTCTAACCGTAATTAAAAAAACGTAAGTAGAATATTTCAAAGATGCTGACAAGACTTTTATAATTGATTTACTATTCACTTTTTTGGAAAGCGATTATGATCTTTCAAAATTCACGAGTAATTTTTTTGGGATCGGTTTTCGTATTGCGCCGTCCAAAGGCGTGCTTGCTATGCAAAAATTAAATGCGGTTGAGTTGCGGTACGGGCACTACACAAGAAGCACAGGTCTTAATTCCAATACTATCTTACTACATCTGAAGTGTAGCCATAAAATTTGCAGACACATAAAAAATTTGTGCACATCTATTTTTATGAAACATGCAGCAGAAGTTCTATTGAGCTTTTGTTGCGTACTCCATTTGATATTAACATCATATTTTTTAGTTTGTCGCAGTAGGTAATTCAAAGCCCTTATCCTTGAGACACAAACGATATACCATGATTTGGATAAAATAGGTGTGTAATAATTTACACAGAAAAAATATTAAAGAATGAGACTTGAAATAAACACAGATCTACAATGGTTTTGATTATTGATAGCTTTTAAATGAATATACCGCGGATTAGTTACCCACTAGCCCTGGTGGTATTGAGTTTGCATTTATTGCTGTTGTAACTTATTCAAATAAATTACAGTGGATTTATCTTTTATTAAATTGGAAGGTCTTAAGTTTCTTTTTGTTTCTTCTGATAATGAAGATTTCAAACTGGCTAATGATATTCTTGAACAAAAAGAATTTGACACTGACGAGGTTGATAAGATCATAGATGAATTAAATTTTGAAAACAGAGAGTGGCATTTTTTTATGAAAAATTGTAGGATAACAAGAACGGCGAAAAAGAGTAAAACCGTTTGTGATAATTAATTTATCCGGTCAACCATGGAGAAGCTTCGCTTTTTTCAAAACGTCCTGTTTTCTTCTCACCTAAAGAATTATTAATCAAATGTTCTTTTCATTTTTTAGGGATGGTTATTGAATAAGCTACTTAATAAGTGATTTTATTTACTCTCCAATTGCTTTTATATAGCCGTCCATTAAATTCAGATATTTATCAACTTCGTTTAGGATCAATTTTCTTTCAGCATCATTTTTTACATCCCTGGCTCTGAGGCTATTGACCTTTGCACGAATATTTGAGCGATAACTTTTATAGTAAATAAAAAGTTTATGATCCGCTTCTGTTTTAATGGAAGGAAATAA